>ENA-UONV01003515-UONV01003515.1-human-gut-metagenome-genome-assembly--contig:-CS4-NODE-3515-length-10499-cov-3.068843_pt1 | contig 10499 bp, 9 predicted proteins | sample MGYA00242461_ERZ724008 | MGnify/ENA metagenome assembly ERZ724008 | reverse complement strand
AAACCTACTTCTGGTGTGGGGGATGTAAATTTCTTCCTTTACTATACTGCGCAAGATATTGATAATAGAGCTTTAAATAAAATGTATCTTACAACTATCAAAATCATATATATTATATGAATATATTATTCCTTTCCGGTTATAATATAAATCCAATTGATGGCGGTATTGCAAGGATTACGCACACACTCGCCAAATTATTTATAGCAAGTGGACATAGTGTTTGGTACTTAGGATATCGTAAAGTTAGTGATGATGATATACGGAGGCAATTATATTTTCCTACAGGTAAGCCTGTAGCTACAACAGAGAATCAGAATTTTCTCGAAAACGTGATTATTACAAAACGTATGGATGTAGTGATTGTTCAGAAGAATCCTTGCAAGGCATATTTAAAAATGTTGCATGAATGTAAAAAACGACATAACTTTTTAATTATTTCGTGTTTTCATAATTTGATTCTTACTCAGTTGTACAACTATGCCTATGGAGTAGAATATAAACTGAAAAAGGGTAAATTTGCTTTTATATTCTCTTTACTTAAAAATAAATGGATTAATCAGTTGTTGGTTCATTTCTATATTATTAAGAATAAATCGCTTTACCAATATATTGTGGATAATAGTGATGTGTCTGTTGTACTTGGCGAAGGACATAAAAATGAGCTTCTAAAGATGATCGGAAGAAAATTCGATGATTCAATACAAATTATTCCAAATTGTATTAACGAAACCCACATGAACAAGTTGGAGAAGACGAACGAAGTTCTTTGGGTTGGAAATGTAGACTGTTCCGTTAAGCGAATAGATTTTATGATTGATGTTTGGGATAAAATACAGATTAAACATCCTGACTGGACATTACGAATATTAGGCGATGGTCCTTCGCTTCAAGAAATGAAGGATAAAATCCGAATCAGCAATATTAAGAATATTTGTTTTGAAGGAAGGGTTATACCAAATATATATTATGAAAGAGCAAAGATACTATGCGTAACTAGCGTTCATGAATCATTTTCTCTTGTTACAATTGAAGCAAAAATGCATGGAGTCGTCCCTGTTGTGCAAGATAGTTTTCCCATGGCTAGAGAAATTGTAAATAATGGCGTTGATGGTATTATAGTAAGACCGTTCAGTCTTAACGATTTCTGTGAAAAACTTGATAGCCTCATGGATAATGATGAGTTAATAAAAAGATATTCTGAAAGTGCGATTATTAGTTCAAAATATTATGCACCTACTAGAATTTCTGCTTTGTGGAAAAGTTTGTTTGCGAATTTTATTAAAAAAGAACTTTGTACAACAAGATGAAATTAATCAATATTTGAATAATAATTTTTTATGAAATTAAATAAAGTAAAACTATTCTTTCAAAAATTCCGTGATCTTTCATACAAATATAACTTTCAGAAGAATATCTATATTTATTTTCTTCATTGGATGATTCTTCGCAATATGTATTGGATAGATATGGAGGGATATTTTGAAAATGAAGTATGGCGCATTTCAGAAAAACACGATTCCTATTTTGAACATTTTCATAAATATATTCATAGATGGAAATATGTTTATCATCGTTTTAATCCTGGTAAACACTCCCAGATATACTATAGGTTAGATTATATATTAAGCAAAATATTCTGTCCTGGCCTTGATGCGATGGACTATTTCAGATATGAATTTTATAACTATAGTTTGGATAAGAAAAGAACATTCATTACAGAAGGTGGAATAGCTGCGATGGATAAAAAGTTCAATGGAAGTAAAAACCAAAAGAAATATCGAGAAATCTTGTCTAATAAATCGTCTTTCAATCGCTTCTTTTCTGAATATATTAATAGGAATTGGATTTCCTCTGATAATTTGTTATTTCAAGATTTTTTCGACTTTTTGATGAGAAATAAGCATGTAATTGTCAAACCTATTGATGGTGTTGGCGGTGAAGGCATATTTAAGAAAATTGTTCAATCAGAAAAAGAGATTAAGGAGTTGTATGATTATATTAAAGGGAAAAAGGTAATCATTGAAGAAGTTATATCTCAGTGTAAGGAATTAAAGGATTTGAATCCGAGTTCAGTTAACACTATTCGTGTATATTCTGTAGAAAAAGAAAATCGAATATTTATCACGGGAGCACTACTCCGTATAGGAAATGGTAAAGGTATTACAGATAATTATTCTTCAGGTGGATTAGCAGCAACTATAGATGTTGAAACAGGAATTATCATAAGCCCGGCTGTTTCTCAGAATAATGATAATGTTTACGTGCACCCTTATACAAATAAGGTCATTATTGGCTTGCAAATTCCAAAGTGGAGCGAGGTGCTTGAGTGTGTCAAAGAGGCACATAGTAAAATACCTCAACTTCGATATATAGGGTGGGATGTTGTAATTTGCGAGGATGGTACAGTAACTTTTCTTGAGGCAAATACATGCTCTGGTGTGGAACTGCAGCAGCATCCGCTTCGTAAAGGGGTTAAACATATATATGCTCCATATTTTTGAATTTTAAATTTGATAATAGGATTATTTCTCAAAATGTAATTGTAAATATAATGAAAAAAGAGGATAATATCATACGTATTTCATTCCTTGGCGATTTAATGTGTACGATACCAATGACTCAAAAGGCGGAACGAAAGACAGGGTATGATTTTAAGCCTGTATTTGAGAATATCAAGGATTCTTTAATCAACTCCGATTATGTTGTTGGTAATCTTGAGACACCTTTGGCCGGTGCTGAATGTTTGTATACTTTTCATCCTACTGAATTTAATACTCCAGATGAATTTGCGCTTGCTGCATATGAGGTTGGGATAAAAATGTTTACTACTGCTAACAACCATTCGTTAGATAGAGGTTTGTACGGATTGAAAAGGACCTTAACTGTTTTAGACCAGATTGGTATTGAACATGTAGGTACCCAACTTAGAGCTGATATGGAGCGTACATTTTATAAGACTATAGGCGGTATAAAATGTGCTTTTATTTCATATACATATGATACGAACTCTCCTTGGATGAATAATAAATTGAAGGAAGAAGATCTATATCATATTAATTTATTTAAAGAGCAGGAAGATTTTCCGAAAGGAGGAGGGTATGAGGGCTCTGTATTCAGACGCGTTTTGCGCTCTATAGTACCGGATTTGATTAAAGATATTATTCGTGATAAGAGTAAAGTTGATTGTGGAGAACTCAATGATGTAGCTTCTTCAAGGAATAAACGTTATGAGAGTTCTTTATTTGCTGATATTAAAAGAGCTAAGCATAAGTCTGATTACGTTTTTGTATGTTTGCATATAGGTGGTCAATACAATAATAAAATAGGCGCATATACAGATAAAATAGTAAATAAATGTAAAGAAGCTGGCGCACATTATGTGATATGCAATCATCCTCATTGTGTTCTGCCAATCTCTCTTGATGGAAATAGTAATCTTGTTGCTTACGCATTGGGGAATTTTTGTTATACTCCTAACTGGGGTTATTACGTTGATGGTAAGTATTCTGAATATTCAATAGTTTTACACTTGCTCTTTTCGACTGAAACTAAAAAAATATGTGATATTCGTTTTTCCATATTAAAATCAGTTGATAACAAAATAAATACTCAGGTGTACAATATCTATGATTTATATCGTTCAGAAACAAATAATCGAATTTTGAAAAAAACTGAAAAAGAACTTTCGAGTGTATTGTACAGATTCTTAAAGTTGCATATCGAGAAAATAGAAATTAAAGAAGAATATAGTATTTGTGAATTTATGAATAAATTTCCTTGTGCTTAGACTCACAATCTTTAATTAGGAAGAGATTTTTTGTTCATGCGGAACCCTAATAAAATCATATCTTTTGTTGTTGCCTTTCAGGTGATAGCTCAAGGATGTAAAAATATCCTAGTGCAAGGATTTCCATTCTTTTACGAGATTAATGATATGCTGAATATCTTGATCATGGGTGGGTCTTTGCTTATGTATTTATATACCTTGTTTGCTACACGTAGATTGCATATTCCTATGCAAACTATAGGTGTATTGTTTTTTGTGGGAATGACTTATTTGTTTACTTATATGTTTTGCTCTCAAAACGTAAAATACATTCAACCTACTATTCTTAGAACACTTGTAGCTTGCTTCTTTACCTTTTTGCTTGTAAGCAAACTGTCGACTTTTGAATATCTTTGTGATTATTTCACTAAAGGTTCTTTCCTGATAACTTTGAGTGGCGTATTATATGCTGGGATTGTCAACATGATAGGTCATAGTACCACTTCTGAATGGAGTGCGTATTCTATGACTATGTCAAATGTGCTGCTCTTGTCTGTACTTTGGCAGTTAAATGCGTATTTCGACTCAAAAAACAAGCTGGCACTTATTGCTGCAGTTATTGGTTCTGTGGTGATATTTATATATGGATCAAGAAATCCGTTCTTAGCCATTGTTTTCTTTGTTTCGATAAAAATATTATTCAATTCCAAAAGGAAGAGTTCGTCTGGAGCTGCCATCAAATTGTTCTTTGTTTCTTTTGTTTTGATTGCATTATCTTTCTTTAAGGAAATACTTGCTTTCTTTGGAGAAATGCTTGACTCCTTTGGTCTGAGCAGTCGCACTCTATATTATCTGATAAATGCAGATACTGAAGATATTACTACAGGCCGAGCTGAGATTCATGACAAGTTGTGGGATATAGTCCTAAATGATCCTTTTTTAGGTTTTGGCGTTGCCGGTGATGAAGTGGTAATACAAGAACTCGCTCATAGCATGTACCTAAGTATTTTCGTTACATATGGAATGATATTGGGTAGTTTTGTTATTCTTTATCTATTCTTTCAAACTATAAAAGGTATTCGTAGAACATCCGGCCTAAATCATAATGTAATTATTATGTACGCCTGCCTCGTCTTTCCAAGAAGTTTTACGGGAGGCGATATTTGGGCAAATGATTATTTATGGTTTTTAATGGCGTTAATCATATCATCTCTCCAACAAAGAAAAAGAGCAATAGTTTGATACAAATAGAACTATGAATATTAAATCATTTTTGAATTATGTAAGTCCAAGGCTCCTTACTAGTCTTCAGTTTCTCTATCATTTCCATAAGCCACTGAATTGGTTCAGTCCAAAAGATTTGAACGAGAAAATCAACTGGCTGAAGTTTAATTCTGACACGAGTTTATGGACATTGTGTGCTGACAAATATCGTGTACGTAAATATATTCACGAGAAAGGGCTTGATGATATTCTTGTGAAGCTATATGGTGTTTGGGAAAAAGCAGAGGATGTGGATTGGGATTCTCTTCCGGATTCCTTTGTTCTGAAGACAAATAACGGAAGTGGTGATATCCTTGTTTGTGAAGACAAAAGCAAACTGGATATAGAAAATACAGTTAGGAAGTATTCTGCATTACTCTCAAAATCGTTTAGTGAGATAAATGGCGAGCCCCACTATGCTGCCATGAAACCTTGTATGATAGCTGAGGAAGTGCTTGACTGCAAGAAACAGCCGATAGAAACAGACACGCTGATAGACTACAAAATTTGGTGTTTTGATGGAAAACCTCATCATATATGGGCATGTTTCAACAGACATCAAGGGTCTGTAGAGGTGGCTACCTATGACCTAGATTGGAAACGACACGATGAGTGTAGCATTTTTACTTCACATTATAAACAAGCCCAATCAGATTTGCCAAAACCTGTGTCATTAGACAAAATGCTTGAGATTGTCTCAAAACTTTCATGTGGAATACCTCAGGTTAGGGTGGATTTGTATGAAGTTGATGGCAAACCATATTTCGGCGAGATGACTTTTTCGTCAGCTGGTGGATTTATGAATTTCTATACATCCAAATTTCTGCGAGAGATGGGTGATTTGGTGGATCTGTCATTAGCAAAAAGAAAATAAAGAAGAGATGTACGACAAAATAGTTTTTTTAGTTAGTTCACTCTCTCAACCTCGGGCAATCCGCAGAGTGGAATCTATAGCAGCCCTCGGGTATGAGGTAGAAGTGTACGGATATGATAGAGTGCAGTACAACTGCAATAAGTTTTCTGATAAAATTCCGGTGACCATCTTAGGGCAGATGTCGAAAGGTGATGGGTATCTTGAAAAGATTAGAACCGTAAAGCGAGATATTGCTCGTGTCGTAAAGGGACACAAGGGGCAGAGTTGCCTTTATTATTCCTTTGGTTACTTCGAGAGCATCTTCCTTCGTCTGAAAGGCGTTCCATACGCATACGAGATTTCGGATATAGTATACGGCTTTCCTTCTTTCGGTAAAGTCCGTCCTTTGCTTCGGGCTATTGACCGTAATCTTGTGAAGAATGCTCAATTTACTTTGCTGACGTCTGAAGGTTTCAAGGGGTTCCTTAACCAGCCAAAGGCAAGATTTATTGTTCAGCCAAACAAAATAAACCGTAAGATTATTGGTGTGGAGCGCAAGCCGCTCAACCTGGAGGATGGGCACTTTATATTTTCATTTGTGGGTTCGATACGCTATGCCTCAATGATGCGTTTTGCTCGAACCATAGGAAAATATTTTCCTCAGCATGAGTTTCACTTCCATGGAGTGGCAAATGTGGAATCGACCCAGAAAGCTATTGATGATATGATGAAATTGTACCCGAATATCAAATTGTTTGGTGCTTTCAAAAATCCTGATGATTTCGAACATATTTATAATTCTGTAGATGTTGTGGTGGTGACATATGGAGTAGAATCGCTCAACGAAACTATTTTGGATCCAAACAAATTGTATGAGGGTATTTTTTTCTGTCGTCCGCTGATTGCTACTAAGGGGACTTTTCTTGCTGAACAGATAGAAAGTTACGGTTGTGGCATCAGCATAGACTCTTCGACAGAAGAGGCAATACGTGATTCGCTCAGCCAACTGACAATAGAGCAACTTAATAATATTTCTAGAAAAGAATATGAAATAGAACGCGAAGAGGTTTTTGACAGTATGGATAATCTTTCAACATTACTTGAGGAGATATGCAAGAAAAGAAAGAATTGAATTGGGTAAATGTGGCAAAAGCGATAAGTATTATCACTGTGTTGTTTGTGCATACAGAAAACTATTACGGTCTGAAACTTGGCGAAATCAATCAATTCTTGTGCGGATTCTATGTAAATGCTTTCTTCTTGATTAGCGGATATTTACTTTTTCGCAAGCAACTTAATAAACCTGCCATTGAAGCAGGTTCGGCTCAATATATAATAGGGGATGGCAAAAAGCTGATATTTACATTTTATATAGGCTGTATATCCCCATGATAATATTCTCAGCAATTGAGTTTTTACCGAAGATTATGATAACTCACAGGGCGTTTGAATTTAATGCACTCTTAATTGAGACAGTAGGAGCAGGCACATATTGGTTTACATCTGCTCTTTTGATTGCTGAGGTGATTATTGCCTTGCTTTTGGTAACTAGAAGGCAAAATATTGGGTTTTACGTCGTAGCTCTAGGAATAATATCTTCTATAGGCATGTATCTTTATGACATAGAAATTTTCCACCTACATCGCGAACCATTTTTTGTTAGCAGGGGAATGCTGGCTTGTTTCTTCTTGGGATTAGGAGCCTTATACTGGAAATATGAGATATGGTTTGATAGAGTTATCAACAAATACACCATCCTGCTTTTTATAGCACTCTATTTGTATATAGCTTATTTCTGTCCAGTTGCTCCAAGATTTATGGTCTCAATGGGGGATATGGATGTATTAGGCTACTTTTTCGGATTCCTTGGGTCTGTTATATTAATCTGGTTTTGTAAACAGTTGCCACAGATAAAAACTCTCACATTTATTGGTCGAAATAGTATTTGTTTCTATTTCATGAGTGGTGCGTTGCCAATCACATTATCTGCTATCGTAAAAAGAATTTATCCTGATCCGTCTTTTTGGGGGGTATTTTTAGTATTTGGGCTTACATTAATTGGGGCGTATATAGCAAGCTTGGTTATTGTGAAATATCTGCCATGGATGCTTGATATTAGGAAATTAAAAAAATGATGAAAAAGAATGTGGATGAATACAACAAGGTGAGCTATATGAATGCACTCGTTTTGTGGTGGCTGTGTTTGAGGATGAATTCAGGTCAAGCACGAATACTACAATCTTAAAAATGCGGATAATACGTGCCGTCCCCGCAGAAATGTAGTCAAAGGAATAAGCTTTACCCTAATTTGGCCACTGATTTAGCCGTAGCCCGTTTCACGTCTTGCCATAATACCCATCTGAATACGATGAAAACGGTGTCCCACCTGCTTACTATATACAATCTTTTAAGAAATACGGTATTGCTTCCGGATTCGGTGCTTGATATAGACGAGACATGGACCCGAGTGAGAATAAAGTTTAAGGGGGACAAGAGCAAAATTGGTAAGTATTTTAAGAAATGTGTCCGAGATATTATAAACAAGATACAAAAGGTTTCTTACTTCCTATATGATAATGATGGGAATGACAGCTGGGGGGGACGTCCTATAAAAGAGTTCTTAAAACAACTTCCAAGGTTCTTTGCAATTGGACGACTATAATGTTTACCGGCACTTGACCAAAAACAATCTCTTTTAGTTAAAACAAAAAAACGTGGTTGCTGGAAGTTCTTTTTTAAGGGGGTAAAAGCAGTTGAGTGCTCACTTTATATTAAGAAATACTTAAAATATAGCTACAGAATATATGTTGTAATTTAGAAATACTTTAAATAATAAAGACTAATGAAAAAAAAAGCATTAATAACTGGCATCACTGGTCAAGATGGGTCTTTCCTTGCTGAGTTTTTAATTGATAAAGGTTACGAAGTTCATGGTATTCTTCGCCGTTCTTCCTCTTTTAATACAGGTCGTATTGAGCATCTTTATTTGGATGAATGGGTACGTGATATGAAGCAACAACGGTTGGTTAATCTTCATTATGGAGATATGACGGACAGTAGTTCGTTAATTCGTATTATTCAGCAGGTGAAACCCGATGAAATCTATAATCTTGCTGCGCAAAGTCATGTAAAAGTATCTTTTGATGTTCCTGAATATACGGCTGAAGCTGATGCTATAGGAACACTTCGTATGCTTGAAGCAGTCCGTATTCTTGGTTTGGAGAAAAAAACGCGAATTTACCAAGCTTCTACTTCTGAACTTTTTGGTAAAGTTCAAGAGGTCCCTCAGAAAGAAACTACTCCTTTTTATCCTCGTAGTCCTTATGGGGTAGCCAAACAATATGGTTTCTGGATTACAAAGAATTATCGGGAAAGTTATGATATGTTTGCTGTGAACGGCATTCTTTTTAATCATGAGAGTGAACGACGTGGTGAAACATTTGTTACAAGAAAAATTACTTTAGCTGCTGCTCGTATTGCTCAAGGTTTTCAAGATAAATTGTATTTAGGCAATCTTGATGCTCGCCGTGATTGGGGATATGCGAAAGATTATGTAGAGTGTATGTGGCTCATCCTTCAACACGATACGCCAGAAGATTTTGTAATAGCTACTGGTGAGATGCATACTGTTCGTGAATTTGCTGTTTTAGCTTTTCGAGAGGCTGGCATTGATCTTTGTTGGGAAGGTGAAGGAATTCATGAAAAAGGGATTGATGTAAAAAGTGGTAAGGTTCTTGTAGAGATAGATCCTAAGTATTTCCGTCCTTGTGAGGTAGAACAATTGTTAGGTGATCCAACTAAAGCAAAAACTTTACTCGGCTGGAATCCGATAAAAACTAGTTTTCCTGAGTTAGTGAGAATCATGTTAGCCCATGACATGAGTTTTGTGAAGAAGTTGTATCGGAAAAGTTACATTAAATAAAATTGATTGATTTGTACTGCTGTATGGTATTGACAAAACTAGGCGTTGATTTAAGATGAAAATGAATACAAATAAAGTGGTTATAATAAATCAGTCAACAGGTTATTTGACTGTTGATATTGTTAATGCATACTGTAAGGTTTATAAAGATGTAACACTCATAACAGGAAGGGTGGAAGAATATGATCGAAAATTGTCTTCTAATGTTAAAGTGTGTAAGATAATATCTTATAATAAATCGTCTGTCTTTAAGAGGATTCTTACTTGGATTATTGGTTTTATGCAAATATTATTTGTTTTATTATTTAAGTTTCCAAATGCTTTGGTTGTTTATGTTACTAATCCGCCTATTACCTATTTTGCATCTTTATTATTGAATAATCAATATATAATTATTGTATATGATATTTATCCAGATGCACTTAAAAGCATAGGTATAAAAGATAATAGTTTAATATTTAGGATATGGGGAAATATTAATCGAAAAGTCTTTCGTAATGCAGACTGTATTTTCACACTCAGTAATGGCATGGCTAATCTTCTTACGAAATATGTTGATAAAGTGAAAATTAAGGTTATTCCGAATTGGGGGTCAATTACAATGAATCCTATTCCTAAAGGCGAAAATTCCTTTATTAAAGAATATCATTTAGAGAACAAATTTGTAGTAATGTACTCTGGTAACATTGGCT
>ENA-UONV01003513-UONV01003513.1-human-gut-metagenome-genome-assembly--contig:-CS4-NODE-3513-length-10500-cov-5.138631_pt1 | contig 10500 bp, 9 predicted proteins | sample MGYA00242461_ERZ724008 | MGnify/ENA metagenome assembly ERZ724008 | reverse complement strand
GCTTACATATCTGGAGGAACATACACTGGATAAATAAAAATATTAACAGAGGGACTGAATATGGCAGCCATCTGGAATCTGCCTGTGGTGTTCGTGTGCGAAAACAACAACTATGGCATCTCCATGAGTCAGGCCCGCCATCAGGCGATCAAAGATGTATCCGACCGTGCCGCCGCCTATGGTATGCCCGGCATCGCGGTCGACGGCAACGATGTGATGGCTGTGTACGAGGCTGCTTCGGAGGCTGTTGCCAGAGCAAGAAAGGGACAGGGGCCCACGCTCATCGAGTGCAAGACCTACCGTCACAGAGGTCATTTTGAGGGAGACCCCTCGGTGTATAAGCCCAAGGATGAGCAGGCGGAATGGCTCAAGAAGGATCCCATCCCCCGCTACAGAAAATTCCTGCAGGAGAACGGCTTTGCCACGGAGGATGAACTGGACGCGGTTGACCGCCGGGTGCAGGAGGAGTTGGCTGAGGCTGTCCGCTTCGCCAATGAAAGCCCGCTGCCTACGCCGGAATCCGTTGTACAGGATATCTATTCAGACATCGTTGAGGAGGTGCGCGCCAGATGAAAAAAATGAGTTATGCAGAAGCCATCCGTGAAGCCATGAGCATCCGGATGCGTGAGGATCCCAACGTGCTGCTGTTCGGCGAGGACGTGGGCGCTTTCGGAGGATGCTTCGGCGTATCCGCCGGAATGTTTGATGAGTTCGGCGAAAAACGTGTGCGCGATACCCCGATCAGCGAGGGGGCCATCATCGGCGCTGCCGTCGGCTCTGCGGCCACAGGGCTCCGCCCCATCGCCGAGCTGATGTTCTGTGACTTTTTGACCGTCGGCATGGATCAGCTGGTAAACCAGGCCGCCAAAATGCGCTATATGTTCGGCGGCAAGATATCTCTGCCGATGGTGGTGCGTCTGCCATGCGGCGCGGGCGTGGGCGCAGCAGCGCAGCACTCCCAGTCGCTGGAAGCGTGGATGACCCACGTCCCCGGCCTGAAGGTGGTCTATCCCTCGACACCGCAGGATGCGCTGGGTCTCATGCTCTCCTCCATCGACGACGATAACCCCGTCATGTTCTTTGAGCACAAGGCCGTATACGCCCTCAAGGGAGATGTTGAGAGCTTCGAGCCTATTCCGCTCGGCAAGGGCGACATCAAGCGGGAGGGCAGCGATGTCACGGTGATCGCCACCGGCAAAATGGTATACGAGGCGCTGGCCGCCGCGGAGAAGCTGGACAAGGACGACATCTCCGTGGAGGTGCTGGATCCGCGCACGCTGTACCCGCTCGACAAGGAGCTTATCGCGCAGTCGGTCGCCAAGACGCACCGGGTGCTCATTGTCACGGAGGAGAACCGCCGCGGCGGATATGGCGGCGAGATTTCCGCGCTGATCGCCGAGGAGATGTTCGACAGCCTCGACGGTCCGGTCGTCCGCATTGGTGCGCTCGATTCGCCGGTACCCTTTGCCCCCATGCTGGAGCAGCTGTACATTCCAAACGCCGACGACATTACAAAGGCTGTGCGTGAAATGTTCTGAGCCGACGCAGAAGCACGGCGCTCACAGGAAGGGAGGCGGCTCATGCCTACAATCGGCATCATAGCAAATCCTGCGTCCGGCAAGGACATACGGAGACTGGTATCCTATGCCACCACCATAGACAATCGGGAAAAGGTCAATATCGTCAAGCGGATCACGCTCGCGGCGCAGTCCATGGGTATAGACCGGATACTGTTTATGCCGGATACCTTTCAGATCGGCCGCACGGTCATGGCCGATCTTGCAAGGGACGGTCTGCTGGAGGCGGAGCTGTGCGTCCTCGATATGCCCATTACCGCCTCCTATGAGGACACCATCCGGGCGGCGGAGCTCATGGACGCTATGGTAGCGGGATGCTGCGTCGTACTCGGCGGCGCCGTCACCAGCCGCGCCGCCGCCAAGGGGCTGGACGAAACCCCCATCCTTCCTGTGTCCACGGGAACGAACAACGTTTATCCCACCCTGACGGAAGGGACGGTCGCCGGTATGGCTGCCGCTGCGGCGGCCATACTGGGTCCCTCCGAAAACTGCCGCATACGGGATAAGCGCATAGAGATATCCATAAACGGGCGCTTTGCAGATATCGCCCTGGTCGATGCGGTGATAACCGCGGACCTGTGGGTAGGCGCAAAGGCGATTTGGGATACGGGAAAGCTGCGCCGGGTGATTGCGACCCGCTGCCATCCGGCCAGCATCGGCTTTTCCTCGGTGGCAGGCTGTGTCGGCGTCGTGCGTGACACGGACGACTTCGGCGTGGACGCAGTGCTGGGCGACACCGGAGAGCGGGTTCTGGCGCCCGTGGCAGCCGGCGTGCTCTCCACCGTAAGCATCTCCCACATAGAGCGGATGCCGTTGGATCGCCCTCTGAACATACCGCTCAGTGAGCCCTGTATGATCGCTCTTGACGGTGAACGCGAGCTCCGCGGCAGGAGCGGCGATGTGCTCACCTTTACTGTGACACGCAGAGGCCCGCAGCGGGTAAAGATACGCGAAGCGCTTGAGGAGGCTGTGGCGCGGGGGCTGTTCCGCTTCGGCGCGGATCCTCATCACCAAAAACAGGAGGTATTCTGATGGCATACGAGATACTGATGCCGAAGCTGGGTCTTACCATGACGGAAGGCACGGTAGAGGAATGGAAGTTCCGGGAAGGCGACTATGTAAAAAAGGGAGACGCGCTGTTCTCCGTTTCCACGGACAAGCTGACAAACGACGTGGAGTCCGAGGCGGAGGGGGTGCTCCTCAAGATCCTGCTTCCCGCCGGCGAAACGGCGCCCTGCAAGGCAGTCGTCGGCTATCTGGGGCAGGAAGGCGAAAGTGTGCCCGGCGGTGCGAAACCGGACGAAGGAACGGCAGCGCCGCAGACGGAGACCGCGCCTGCCGCGAAGCCGGCGTATGAACGCCGGAGCGGAGAGCCGGTCATCGCCTCTCCGGCGGCGAAAAAGCTGGCAAGGGAAAAACACATCGAGCTGAGCCTCGTAGAAGGTACCGGCCCCAAGGGGCGCATAACGCTGGAGGATGTGGAAAATTTCCTGAAGGCGGAAGCGGAAAAGCTGCCGGTAAAGACCAGCCCGACGGCGGCAAAGCTTGCTGCAGAACTGGGTGTGGACACGACGACGCTTGGCGTAGAGGGCAGGGTAATGAAAGCGGATGTTCTGGCGGCCGCCGAATCTGCGGGTGTGGGGCGTGTGCCTGAGAGCAACGAGTTGCCGCCCGTAAGGGTGAACAGCCTGCGCCGGAGCATTGCCGCCAACATGCTTAACTCGTGGCACACCTCGCCGCGAGTGGTGTATACCATGCCTGTGGACTGCACTGCCATGAAGGCACTGCGCGCCCAGCTGAAGGCGCGCGGCGCAGCCGTGAGCTACAATCATATCATCATGAAAGTGGCAGCCAAAGCTCTCACGGAGTTCCCGGATATGAACGCCCGCTTCGCGGACAATTCGCTCATCCGATACAGGCACGTCAACATGGGACTAGCAGTTGCAAAAAACGACGGGCTCATCGTGCCAAACGTAAAGCAGTGCGAGGAAAAATCACTTTCCGAGATCGCCCAGGCTACGGAGAGGCTTATAGAGGCTGTCCGCAGCGGGAGCATAACCATGGAGGATATTACCGGCGGCACCTTTACCATAACAAATCTGGGAAACTATGGAGTCACCTATTTCTCTCCCATCATCAATCAGCCGGAGCTCGCCATACTGGGCGTGTGTGCCATGGCAGACACCCCTGTAGTACGGGATGGTGAAGTAGTGATACGTCCTATGATGAATCTATGCCTTTCTGCCGATCATAGGGTAATAGACGGCGTGATGGGCGCAGCGTTCCTCAAACGCGTATGCGAACTGCTGGAAAATCCCTGCCTTTTGCTCTTATGACAGAGAGATCGTTTGATAGGATTAGCAGAATATGAGCTGCACGACCTATCTGGAGACCGGGTCTTTCGACCCCTGCTTTAATCTTGCTTTCGAGGAGTTCGTGCTCTGTAACCGGACAGAAGGCGACTATCTCCTGCTGTGGCAGAATCGCAACACAGTGGTAGTAGGACGAAACCAGAACACCGAGGAAGAGATCAACCGACCGTTTGTCAGCCGGCACCGGATTCATGTGGTGCGGCGGATGACCGGCGGCGGTGCGGTGTATCATGATCTAGGGAATCTGAACTATTCCCTCATCACCGACGCACCCGATGCCGAAAGAATATCCATGGAGCGCTTCACCCTGCCCGTGGTCAACGCGCTGCGGGGGCTGGGGCTGGATGCGGAGGCTTCCGGCCGCAATGACATTCTGGTTTCCGGCCGTAAGGTTTCAGGAACGGCACAACGGCTGTACCGGGACAGGATTCTCCACCACGGCACACTGCTGTTTGATTCCGACCCCGAGATGATCGCCGGGGCGCTCTGTGCGGATCCGGAAAAGTTCCGCTCCAAAAGCACCAAGTCCGTGCGGAGCCGCGTGGGGAACATCCGGAGCTTCCTGCCAACCGACATGACGCTGGAGCAGTTCTGGGGCTATCTGAAAAGCTGCCTTTGCGAGAACGGCTTTGAGACCGGAGAACTGGACAAGCAGGAGCTGAACCGCATCCGCAATCTGAAGCGCGAAAAATATGACACTTGGGAATGGAATTACGGCAAGTCTCCCAAGTACGATATGACAAATCGGAGACGGTGGTCCGGCGGCGGGCTTGAAGTGAGAGCTCAGATCGAAGAGGGACGGATATGCGCCCTCGTATTCTACGGAGATTTTCTCGCCATGCGCCCGTTGGAGGACATAACCTCCGCGCTGGAGGGCTGCCTCATGCGCCGCGAAGATGTTGCGGCGGTGTTGGACGGATTCCCGCTGAATGAATACTTTGGCGGCATATCGCGGCAGGAACTGCTGGATACCATATTCAGCGCTTAGAGCGGCGCAAGAAAGGAATCTACAGCGATGGTAAAAGAACGATCGGAAACAAACGGACAGAATAGAGCCAAAACCGTTTTGGTCATCGGCGGCGGTCCCGGCGGGTATGTGGCGGCGATCCGCGCAGCCCAGCTGGGCGCAGCGGTGACGCTTGTCGAGAAAGAAAAGCTGGGAGGCACCTGTCTGAACAGGGGCTGCATTCCAACAAAATGCCTTTTGCGAAGTGCGGAGCTGATACGGGATATCCGTGAGCACGGAGCGGAGCTCGGCGTCCGAACAAAGGGTGTTGAAGTGGATTTTCCGCAGATCATCGCCCATAAGAACCAAATAACCAAGACGCTTACGCAGGGCGTAGGGGCGCTGCTCAAGATGAACGGAGTTACAGGCATCCAGGGCGAGGCGGTCTTTACTGCGCCAAAAACCGTGGAGGTCACAAAGCCGGACGGTGTCCGGGAGACCATGACACCCGACGCCGTGATCATCGCCGCAGGCTCAGGAAACGCCGTGCCGCCCATTCCGGGCATAAAGGAGAATCCCTGCTGCATAGACTCCACGCGCGCACTGAGTCTCGAAACGCTTCCGAAAACGATGGTGATCATCGGCGGCGGCGTGATCGGGCTGGAGTTTGCCTGCGCCTACTCCGCTTTCGGAACGAAGGTCACCGTCGTGGAGGCGCTGAAGCAGATGCTGCCCATGCTAGACGAGGAAATAACGGCGGTAGGCGTGAAAAGCATGAAAAAGATGGGCATAGATTTCCATCTTGAGTGTCCTGTGCAGTCCGTAGAGCCTTGTGAGGCCGGAGCTGCGGTGATCTGCCGTGACAGAGATGGAGGCACTGTCCGCTTCGAGGCAGAAAAAGTCCTTGTTGCCATCGGCCGCCGGGCGAATACCGAGTCGCTTGGATTGGAGGCCGGAGGCATCCGGCACGACAGAGGACGGATCGTTGTCAACAGCCGCATGGAGACGGGCGTCCCCGGCGTATACGCTGTGGGCGACTGCGTGGCAAACTATGCACAGCTTGCCCATACTGCTTCGGTGATGGGCGAGATCGCCGCTGAGAACATTATGGGCATCAAGGCGGAGTATGAGGGAAAAACCAACCCGGTCTGCGTGTATATCGAGCCGGAGGCCGCTTCGGTCGGACTTACCGAGGCGCAGGCGAAGGAGCGGGGTCTGGATTACCGGGTGGGACGCTTCCCCATGAGAGCGAACGGCAAGGCGCTTATCCTGAACGGCGGCGAGGGTCTTGTCAAAATCATCGCTGATGCGAAATACGGCGAGGTGCTGGGGATGCACATCATAGGACCCCGCGCCACGGATCTGATCTGCGAGGGCGCTCTCGCCATCCGGCTGGAAGCCACGGTGGACGAGCTTATATCCACGATCCACTCCCATCCGACCGTTACGGAAACACTGCGCGAGGCGGCGCTGGACTTTGAGAAGCGGGCAATCCACATGAAAAGTTGACGGAAGGAGACAAAACACCAGACGAAAAAGAAAGGAGAATACGCGATATGTTGAAGCTGGACTTTATCGGAAAAAATGTGCTGGTGGTAGGCGGAGGCCGCGGCATAGGCAAAGCCTGCGCACTGAACTATGCAGACTGCGGTGCGAATATTTTTATCGGCAACCGCAATGAGGAGCAGGGAAAGAGCACGGTTGAGGAAATCAAAAAGATGGGCGCACGTGCCGACTTCTGCAGGGCGGACATTTCCAAGAAAGAGGACGCCGTAGCGCTGCTGGACGCCGCGCTGGAATTCTTCGGCGGCACGGTGGATGTCATACTGCATAACGCCGGCGTTATTTCCACCTACGACTTTCTCGTGATCGAGCCGGAGGAAGTGGAGAGGCTGTTCAGCATCAACGTGCTCGGTGTTTCCCATATGCTGCAGGAGGGCATGAAACAGATGATCAAGCAGGGTCACGGGAACATCGTGACAATTTCCTCCATCGCGGGCCGCACCAACATGGGCTTGCTGCAGCACTACTGCGCGACAAAGGCTGCGGTGATCAGTCTGACTCAGGCAGCCGCCAAAAAGGGCGCGCCGCACGGTGTTCGGGTAAACTCCGTCGCGCCCGGCATCATCCGCACCAATATGTGGGAGGAGATCCTGGACGGCATGGCTACCGGCTGGCAGGGCACCGAGGGCGGACGTACCGCCATCTCTCCGGAGGAGCGCGAGCGGAACTGGAACAATTCCATCAAGGATCTGATCCCGATGGGTCAGGCACAGACCGAGGACGATATCGCCTACGGCGTGCTCTTCATTTCCTCCGATCTCGCAAAGACCATTACGGGACAGGTGCTCACGATTGACGGCGGCTGCACGATGGTGTAAACCTATGTACCCGGGTGACGAAAGGAGAAAAAGAATATGAAAGCAGCACTTTGGTACAAGTCGGGAGACATTCGTATTGAGGACATACCAGAGCCTTCACCCTGCGCCGGAGAAGTGAAAATCAAGGTGAAGTGGTGCGGCATTTGCGGCAGCGATTTGCATGAGTTTACTATGGGTCCAATATTCATACCGGTGGAAAATCCTCATCCTATAACGCAGGAAGTCGCTCCGGTGATAATGGGGCATGAGTTTTCCGGCGAGATAACGGAGGTAGGCGAGGGAGTGACGAATCTGGCTGTCGGCGACCGCGTAACGGTTGAGCCGTTGATCGTATGCGGCGAATGCCCCGCCTGTAAAGCCGGACATTACAACCTTTGCGATAAGCTGGGATTTCATGGCCTTATGGGCGGAGGCGGAGGTCTTGCCGAATACACTACGTTCCCGGCGAGGTTCGTACACAAGATACCTGACACGCTAAGCTATGAGAAGGCTGCTCTTGTGGAACCCATGAGCGTTGGCTATCATTCTCTTGAGGTCGGTGGCTTTCGGTCGGGGCATGTGGCGGTCGTTGCAGGGGCAGGCCCAATAGGCCTTGCTACAATAGAGTGCCTCAAAGCCCTTGGCGCGGAAAAAATCATTGTCGTTCAGCGCAAGAGCGTCAGACAGGAGTATGCATTGCGGGCGGGAGCAGACATCCTTCTCGAGCCCGGCAAGGATGATGTCGTTGCTGAAATATATCGGCTTACCGGCGGTGCTGGGGCAGATATTGCGTTTGAAACTACGGGCAGCGAGCAGTGCCTGCTGCTGTTATTGGAATCCATAAAGGCTGCCGGTACACTTGTGGTTACGAGTATATGGGAAGGGCCCGCAACGCTGCATCCTAACCTGCTGGTGATGAAGGAAAGGCAAATGGTAGGCAGCATCTGCTACTGCGGCGACTTTCCGAAGGTAATCGAGTTGCTTGACAGCGGCAGAATACCTGCCGAGGGTTATGTTACTAAGAAAATCTGTCTTGAAGACGTAGTGAAGGAAGGCTTCGCATCGCTTACCGGCCCGGAGAAGAAATCGCAAGTAAAGATACTCGTGACGCCGGATTGTAACCTGCTATGATGGCTTGTTTACCGAAGATGTAATGCGTTCTTCAATCAGTTCATATTGTTCTGTTTTAGTGGCAGCTGAACGTTATACAATGGTGTAACCGTGTGCGGTCGAAGAAGGATAAATCGATTGTAAAAAATCGAAAAATGAAAATAAGGGTTGTTATAGCATGATCTGTTTGTGATAAAAATCACAAAGGTGAAAATACATACCATGCTGCAACGGCAGAGAACGAAAGAGAGGTTACAGTTATGGCACGTTTTACGCTACCCCGAGATCTGTATCATGGAAAGGGTGCGCTTGAAACGCTCAAAACGTTTGAAGGCAAGCGCGCGATGATCTGCGTCGGCGGCGGATCCATGAAGCGCTTTGGCTTTCTGGATAAAGCTGCGGGCTACCTGCGCGAAGCGGGAATGGAAGTCGAGCTGTTTGAAGGCATTGAGCCGGATCCTTCTGTCGAGACCGTCATGCGCGGCGCGGAGGCCATGATCCGCTTCCAGCCGGATTGGATCATTGCCATGGGCGGCGGCTCTCCCATCGACGCGGCCAAGGCCATGTGGATCAAGTACGAATATCCTGAGACGACGTTTGAAGATATGCGCAAGGTATTCGGTTTGCCGAAGCTGCGCAAGAAGGCGCGCTTCTGCGCCATTTCCTCCACGTCCGGCACGGCCACCGAGGTGACGGCTTTCTCTATCATCACGGACTATGCCAAAGGCATCAAGTACCCGGTTGCCGACTTTGAGATCACGCCCGACGTGGCCATCGTCGATCCAGATCTCGCTGAAACCATGCCCAGGAAGCTGGTTGCCCACACCGGCATGGACGCCATGACACACGCCGTTGAAGCGTATGTTTCCACCGCCAACTGCGATTTCACCGATCCGCTGGCGCTGCACGCCATCAAGATGATCCAGCACGATCTGGTCGATTCCTACAATGGCGATATGGGAAAGCGCAACAGCATGCATAACGCCCAGTGCCTCGCCGGCATGGCGTTCACCAACGCGCTCCTTGGCATCGTCCACTCCATGGCGCACAAGACCGGCGCTGCCTTTGACGAATACGGCGCGCACATCATCCACGGCGCGGCCAACGCCATGTATCTGCCCAAGGTCATCGCCTTCAACGCCAAGGAGGAGACCGCGGCCAAGCGCTACGCCGAGATCGCCGACGTCATGCAGCTCGGCGGCGAAACGGTGAAAGAGAAGATCGCCCTGCTCATTGCGGCGCTGCGCAGGATGAACGACGATCTGAACATCCCCCATTGCATTGCCCACTACGGCGCGGACAGCTACCCCACCGAAAAGGGCTTTGTGCCGGAAGACGTGTTCCTGGCCAAGCTCCACGATATCGCGGTCAACGCCATCGCAGACGCCTGCACGGGCTCCAATCCCCGCCAGCCCTCCGTCGAAGAGATGGAAAAGCTGCTCAAGTGCTGCTACTACGATACCGAAGTGGATTTCTAAACATCCTTCGGAATACAAAAGCATGCGGGAAGATGCAAGCTGCGAGGCGCTTCGCACGAGCCCCGCGCAAAATCAGCTCCAACAAATGAGCCGCCGAGCACCGGCTTAAAAAGAGTGAAAGAGGAGAATTGCGTCAGCCGCTTGTTTTTAGCCCGGGGGAATCCATGTCTGCCGGCGGCAGATCGTCCGAAACAGCAAGCTGGAAGCTTTATCACAGATTTTACCCCTGCCGGCGATGACCGGCAGGGGTATTGTCGTGCATTATGACCTTTTTTGATCGGATCGAGCAGTTCCCGGGCATCTTGAAAAAACGCCAAGTATTTGGGCACACCACCGGTCACAGCATACCGTTCAACCGCCCGATCAAAAGGTATCTCCGGAACGGCATAATTATCTATGAAGGACAGCGCATGTTTGCTCAGTGCCTGCTGGCGGAGAGAGCTGCCCAATGCCGGCGAAACAGATCTTGAGATGATGTATATCCATCTATCAAATGGACGGCTGCATGTTGTTGTGGGGGACTGTGACAAGTGCAGCAAGTAGGAGATGATCCGCGTTGTCCGCCGCGTGGTGAAAGCCGCACCTTCGCTGTTCCGATCGCTCCAAAGACCTCTTGCTTAACATAGGCCTTATGCTTGCGTGGTATAATAAGCTTTG
>ENA-UONV01003512-UONV01003512.1-human-gut-metagenome-genome-assembly--contig:-CS4-NODE-3512-length-10500-cov-29.874102_pt1 | contig 10500 bp, 11 predicted proteins | sample MGYA00242461_ERZ724008 | MGnify/ENA metagenome assembly ERZ724008 | reverse complement strand
ACGAGTACGGATAAGAAGGAGGTGTACGCATACATAGGAAAAGGAGGTTGATTTCAGATGGAAAGAACGATTAGCTTTATGAATGGGGAAGGTTCCCTTGGTCACAATACAAGAGCATTTATAGCGGCAAATGTGGATGCTGACAGAACAAAAGATAATATCACTCTTGTGCATGAAGATTTGAAAAAGGTGTATCACAAATTGTTTGATGATTCCCTTAAAAAGTACAATGCCAAGCAGAAACGCAAAGACAGGCAGATTAAGAATTATTATGAGAAGGTTGGCAGATGTGCAGGTAGCACTTAATAAGGCTCGTGCAGTATTTGAGAATGTAAATGAAAAACTGGCTCAGGCAGAGGAAGAATTGTCAGAGGTTAAAAAACTTAGGGATGACCTGATAAAGCAGGGTGAGGGGGATTATTATCTAAAGGAAGAGGTTATCCGGCTGAGGTATGAAAACCAAAATCTGAAAGAGGAAAACAAGGGACTTAGGGAAAAACTGGATAAAGCATACGAATTTATGAAAAAGTTCGTGATTGAAGGAAGGTCGATGCTGGATAAGTTTCTGGAGTGGATTAGCGAGAAGATTAGAGAGGGGAGGGGGAGGTGAAAAGGTAGATTTTTTGTAGAAAAAGAGAATGATATATGCTATGATATATTCCGTATGTTTGCTTGAAAATAGACAGAGTATATTATAACAAAAAGAAGAAAACCTAATTGACAAACCAGAACATATGTTCTAAAATGAAAGAACATAAAGTCCTGGACATTTTGTAATGCAGATGATAGAATTAAGAAGAAGGAGGAAACGATAATGGCTTATGCAATAGATTTATTTTGTGGTGCTGGTGGAATGAGCGAAGGTCTTATTCAAGCAGGGTTTCATATTCTTTTCTCTAGTGACATTAATTCTGATGTTCAGCGAACATACATGAATAGACATGAACAGTTGGGATTACATCAAGGAGTAAATACACATTTTCATAGAGGTGATATTAGAGAACTGAATGGAAATATGATTCGTGATGCAATTCAGAATTTGGAAATATTTAGAGGGCAAGATATTCCTGAAATAGATGCAATATTTGGTGGACCACCATGTCAAGGTTTTAGTAGAGCTGGAAGACGGGATCCTAATGACCCAAGAAATATGTTGTTTAGAGAATATTTAAGAGTCATTAGAGAAGTTCGTCCTAAATATGTGGTACTCGAGAATGTAACAGGTTTCGCGGATACTAGGTTTTATGGATTTGTCGGTGTGACGGGACATCAATACGAAGATGGTGAATTGGTGCCAGATATACTTCGTAATGAGTTTAATTTGATTGAGTATCAAACACTTGAACCAAGAATTTTGAATGCAGCACATTATGGGGTTCCACAAAGAAGAAATAGAATAATAGTAATGGCTTATAGAAATGATATGGTTGCTCCGGTATATCCAGAACCAACACATAATGATGAAACAGCGTTAACCATTACAGATGCCATAAGTGATTTGATTCGAGATGAAAATGTGCGTAATCAAGTGCATACTAACAACACAGCATTTCAATTGAGTTCAAGAGAAGGTAGAACTCCAGATATAAATGGTAATACAATTCATAGCAATGGTGTTATACATAACAATGAAGTGTCTACGCATCAGCAGATTATTTCTGAAAGATTTGCATTGTTTAGAGAAGGTGAAGATGGTGCTGGCTTAAAGAGCCGAGTTATGTCAGAAGGAATTGATATTGCTAATTCGCCCGCATTAATTGCTCATTGTGTGGAAAAAATGGGTATTGATGAAGAAGAGGTTGTTGCGTTATTCAGGAACGGAAATGTAAGTAGAGAAAATGCGGATATTTTACTTACAAAGAAAAACATTCGAACAAGATTAGATAGAAATAGACCATCGGCAACTGTCATGACTATTGCTGACGATTATATTTCGCCATTTGAACCTAGAACATTTACTGTAAGAGAATTGGCACGAATGCAATCGTTTGATGATAGTTTTGAGTTTTTAGGCAAAAGAACAACTGGCGGATTGCGAAGACGTGTAGAAGTTCCTCAGTATTCACAAGTTGGTAATGCTGTGCCACCACTATTAGCAAAAGCAGTAGCAACTGAAATAATGAGAGTTTTATAATATATAAGGCAGCCTGATTTATGGGGTTGCCTTATACGGTTTAAGATAAAGGAAGGAGCTGATTGTTATGAGTCAAAATATTGTAGAAAAGTTAAGGGAAGAAGCAGTTATTAATTTATTCAATGCTCAAGGCGTTCGGAATGCGTGGCCGATTTGGAAAAATAAAATTGATTCTCTTGCTCCAAGTAAAAGTGCTAGTCAAATATTTGATTTGGGTGATTGCTTAAAAGATATTTTTTATACAACAAATGAATCTAAAGTAAGAACAGATGGAACAAGAAGTCAAAGCGAGATATCGGGCGGTGGTGCCAATTGGGAGGCTCTTGTGTGTTGGTATTTAAATTTGTGTTGTATAGGAAGAAGAACAGTTGTCATTAAGCATAGTAAAAATTTGTTGCCAGAACCAATAAGTAATGCAATAACAGTAAATTATGGAACTTTTGTTTCAAATACAGAATCCGATTTGATAGCAATTACTTTTCCTGACAAAGCAGAATATAGTATGGACAAAGATGAAATAAGCATATTAGATGAAAATGGTGAAAAGGTTAAAATTAAACATACAGGTAAAATGAAATATAATTTAAAAGAAATGTTAAATGCCTTGGTGGCTCGTGACTTTTCTGAAATTGAGATACATATTATTCAGTGCAAAACCAATTGGAATGATAATGCCCAGATTCCGATGCTATGGGATATGATTTATTTTGCAGATAAGTTTAAAACGAATATTACGGTAGGAAGAGAAGGATATGCAATAAGTAATGCTCGTTTGTTTTCTTATGCTTTTGCAACGGTGCCAACAGTGAAGATTGATAAATTTAAGCGAAATTCAGTGGCTGTTTTGCGAGTGAGTAATTTGAGTGGCGGAAACTATTGGGGAATTAAATCTGTTTCTGGTATTGCAAGCTCAATAAAAGAAATGTTGGGTAGAAATTTGGCCACGGGAGCAGTTGAAAGCCATAAGACTACATTAAACGCAGAATTACCTAATTTATCTACTACATATGGTTATTTTGGGCTTTAGATGCAGTTAATTATGGCTAATGAAGGAAGGAATTGTAATGGAGAATACAATATGCAAAATCGTATATTTTGATGAAGATTCAGTGACTGATTACGTTCAAATTATTGCTGGTGGAGAATTAGAAAAAACAACACAGTTGTTAAAAGAAACGGACAAAAATGCAGGTACAGATGTTTCTGCTTCAGGAAAAGCAGGGATTAGCAGTGTGTTTAAGGCTTTGCTGGGATTGGAAGCGCAGGCATCAGCCGAAGCTTCAATGGGAGTTACTTTAAATACAAATAAAATGGCAAAAAATATTGTTAAAAATACAATTTTAACGGATTTTTTGGGGATTTTGAATGAAGAGACTCAAAATAGAAAAGGAAAAATATCACAAGGGAGTATAAAGAAATTTGAAGGATATACTATATCTGTAGAAAAGGACTCATTATCACATATTGTTATGGTATCGCCATATTTGTCAATGCTAAAGGGCGGATCAAGCATTCCAGCAGGAGAATTTGATATAGCAGTAGAAAAATTGGATAATGCACTTAAATCTGCAAAAGGATATTATGAATTTGTAGGAACTAAAGGAAGAAGTAAGGTTGTTTTAAGGTTTAATATTAATTCTTTAAAAAATAATTATAAAATAAATGACTTGTTAAAGATGAATTTGAGTATTTACGCTATTAAGGTTGGGACTACTACATTGGCACAATTAGATGTAAATCAAGAGTTAGATATTGATTTTTACAGTAAACCTAAAGACAATCCTGATTATGTTGCTTCTGAAGTAGAGAACACAGATGAATCTACAGATAAAAATAAAAGACTTGATGTTTATGATGTTTTACTAGCAGGAGTTGAGATGAATGATTAATGAAGTAATTGTATTTATTGGTTCAAAAAAGGATTTTAACAATTTGCTGCATGAGAGAATAGACACAGAGAATGACGAAGTTGTTTCTTTTATGGAATTGATTCAGCATTATAATGCTAGAATTCATCCGACAGAATCTGGAGTGAAAGAAATTTTTTTGAAAAAAAAGATTGGAGCAAATTGCTTAATATGCAAGTCTGATGATTTCGGTTCGGTTTTAGAACACACATTATTAAATTTTACTAATATAATAAGCCTGAATTATGATGTTGAAAAACTATTTGTTCATAATCCTCCCAAAAAGGTGTTGGAGAATTTACAATCAGAGTTTGGAGATGAAATAGAATATCTTAAATCTGATTATAAACAAATCGATATTCCATGTATTAAAAAAATATATAATGATTTAAATGAGAAAATTCTTGGACAAGAACGATGTAAAATGCAAATCATTAGCGGTCTATATAGATTAACGAAAGCCAAAAGTCAAAAACCAGCTGTTTTTATGTTATATGGTCCGTCGGGAGTGGGCAAAACGGAAACGGCAAAATGTATTAGTAACTCTTTGGGTGGAGACTTATTAAGAATTCAATTTTCAATGATGCAAACTAATGAAGCATATAATTATGTATTTGGTGCGGAACATTCAAAGGCGAGTTTTGCACGTGATATGATGGCACGGGAGTCCAATATAATTTTGATAGATGAGTTTGATAAGGTGAACCCTAATTTTTATAATGCTTTTTACGAATTGTTTGATGAGGGGAAATATGTGGATACAAATTATGAGGTTGATTTGAAAAATTCCATTTTCCTTTGTACCTGTAATTTTATGAGTGAAAACGAAATAAAAAAGGTATTGGGTCCTGCAATGTATTCAAGAATTGGAAAAAGTATTGAGTATAAAGAACTTCAAAAGGGACAAAAAATAGAGATTATTGACAAATGGTATGACGAAATACTTGCAGTTTTAAATGTCGATGAAAAAAATGTAATAAATCAAACTAACATTTTAGAATGGTTTAAAGAAAATGAGGAACGCTATGATAATATTCGTTTACTGAAAAATAAAATGGAACAGGCGATATATGAAAAATTAGCAGAAGTTTTTGTTATTGAAAAATTTGAAAATGTAATGAATGTGACAACAAAGTGACAATACAATCCTCAAAAAATTCGCGCAACAGGTAGAATTTAGACAAAACTACCGGATTCCATTCACAAAAACCAACCATAAACACCACAAACCAACTTTGTGATTAAGAGTTTGAATAAGAGCTACAAGTCTTGGAACCCGCTAAACAAGCGGCTTCCGAGACTTTTTCTTTTGCACTGCTACTATTTTGCTACTAATAGCAACTGCTCTTTTTTATCGTTTTCAGTTGGTTGTCATTAACTTTAATAGCAAGAAATCCTGATGATTGCTGGATTTCTTCTATATGATCTTTCTTTGTGGCATCTGGATGATTTTCCCTGATGCGGTATTTGGTGGTACTAACGCAGGTCCAAACTGAGGTCGGATTGTTACATCTGAGCCGTTGCTCTGAGTCTGAGGTACTTCACAGGTTATACCTGCTGCTTCAAGCAAAGGGTTATCAGATGGTGGCTCAGGTGTTGGCAAATCTGTTGCCTGCAATGATTCTAGACTATGCACAAGCTCCTGCTGTTTATGTGGAAACAGATGGGAGTATGTGTTAAGTCTTGTGGATACTTTTTCATGTCCAAGCCTGTCTGCTAACATCAAGGCATCGCAGCCTTGATTGATAAGTAAGCTGGCATGCGAATGCCTGATATCATGAATTCGGATCTTCTTTACACCTGTGTTTTTACAACCTCTTATCATCTCGTGTGAGAGATATGATTTTGTTACCGGGAACAGCCTTTCATCTGCGTCAAGCATATATCTTGACTGGATATAGTCTGATAGCTCCTGGCAGAGAAAATCCGGAATCGGAATCTTTCGCTTACTTTTTCTTGTTTTAGGTGATGTAAATACATCTTTTCCTCCTATCCGCCGATATGTTCTGTTGATGGATATTAGCTTGTTATCAAAGTCAATATCAGCAGGTGAGAGAGCAAGCAATTCACCTTCACGCATACCTGTCCAGTACAGGACTTCAAAACAGATATATGATAATGGCTTGTCTTTTACGCCCTCACGGAAAGCAATATATTCATCGTAAGTCCAGTAATCCATTTCCTCGGCCTTTGCTTTTCCAATGGTACCTGCCTTGCCACCGGGATTGGTGTTGAGATTATAGAACCGCTTGGCATAATTGATGATACTGTTAAGCTCCGTATTAATCTTTTTAAGATAGGTCTGGGAGTAATTATTAGGCGAACTCATAAGCTTTGCCTGCCATCTTCGTACATCAGAGCCTTTGGTACAAAAGCTGAAATCGCTTGTTAAAACGGCTCTTATCAGATGTTTTGAAGCGTATGACAGCTATTATCGGCTGAATATCACAAACAGCAATCTTTACCGTGAAAATGAGAGATTGACAAAAACGAATGAGAAATTGGCGGGAGAGAATGAAAACCTCCGTGCGGAAAACAAAAATTATAAACTGCTGAAAAAGGCGTTCGGAAGTAAACAGATGGACAGCCTTTTAGAGCAGGCAAAGGCAGTACAACAGTCTAAACAGCGTGGGAAACACTTTAGAAATAATCAAGAGGAAAGGTAGAAAACATTATGGAAAACAGGATTTATGATGAAAGAAACGGTCTTTGGTATGCAAAGCAGGGCGACTATTACCTTCCGAAAAAGAAAAGCCCATAGGAATATGGGGGCAAAGGCATTTGCAGTATCTCAAAGAGTATAAGCAGTTTGTTTATCTTAATCTGCTGACAAAGCGGCAGATATAATGTTAAAAGTAGTTGCGTGCGCATGCATATTGTGTTATAATACCGGTGGTTAGGAGGAATATATCTATGGAACTATTAAAATGGCTTTCAGTAACAGACCGATTTTACAAAATCTATTTGGACAAGCAACTTGCTCCCTATGGAATTAACAACAGTCAATATATGTTCTTAATCAAAATCTGTCGTTCGCCCGGTATTCTACAAGATTCTTTGTTGAATATGTTCTATGTTCATCCAAGCAATATTGTACGGACGGTTGCGACATTGGAAAAGCAGGGAATGATTACACGTTCTCCCAATGATAAGGATAAGCGGACATGTAAATTGTATCCTACAGAAAGAGCATTGTCTATTATTGACGAGATACAGATGATATGCGAAAAGACAGAAGCTCTTTTATTGCAGGGTATGAGCGAATCCGAGCAGAACCTTTTTATGGATTTCTTAATACAGGCGGGCAGAAATATCACATCGGAACTCCATATAGAGAGAAAGGGGGAGGAGTTCAATGACTGAAAATCCTCTGGGCTATGAAAAAATTCCAAAGCTGTTGAAAAATTTTGCTGTTCCCAGTATTGTGGCGTCTCTTGTCGGCTCAATCTACAATATTGTGGATCAGATTTTTATTGGTCAAGGGGTCGGTTATCTGGGAAATGCAGCAACCAATGTTGCCTACCCGTTCTCTACCATCTGCCTTGCTATTGCACTGCTGGTTGGAATTGGCAGTGCTTCCCGTGTTTCCCTCTGTCTTGGACGCAAAGAGCCGAAAGCTGCCGCCAAAGCAGCGGGAAATGGTATTGTTCTGATGGGGATTTTCGGAATTATTTATTTGTTGGTTGGTGAAGCTTTTCTGTCTTTGCTCCTAAAGGCATTTGGGGCAACGACAGATGTATTTCCATATGCAAAGCAGTATGCCAGCATAACATTGATTGGAATGCCGTTTCTTATTGTAACGAATGGTATGAGCAATTTGATTCGAGCAGATGGAAAACCAAAGTATTCAATGGTCTGCATGGTTGTGGGAGCTATTATCAATACCATTCTTGACCCCATTTTTATTTTTGTTTGCGATTGGGGAATTGCCGGCGCAGCTTGGGCAACAGTTATTGGGCAAATTTTTTCCTTCATACTCGCACTCCGTTATCTATGGCGTTTCCAAACAATCCATTTTGAAAAAGAGTCGTTTTTATTGGACATCAAAGAAAGCATGAAAATTTGCAGCATGGGAATAAGCAGCAGCTCAAACCAGATTGCAGTTACCGTGATTCAAATCATTCAGTACAATTCGTTGACTTATTACGGCGCATTAACAAAATATGGAACAGATATTCCCTTAGCTGCTTGCGGAATCGTTATGAAAACAAATGCCATAATCCTTGCGATTGTTGTAGGAATCTCGCAGGGAACACAGCCAATTATCGGCTTCAACTATGGGGCAAGGCAATACCATCGTGTACGGGAGGCTTACCTGCTTGCGGTAAAATGGAACCTTGTTGTTTCCACAATTGCTTTCATCGCATTTCAATTTTTCCCGCAATCTATCATTTCGCTATTCGGAGATGGGGACGAGCTGTATTTTGAATTTGCTGTTTTGTTCATGCGTACCTATCTTTTCATGGTGTTGGTAAATGGTGTGCAGTTGCTTTCTTCCAGCTTTTTTACCGCAATAGGAAAAGCGTTAAAAGGTGCTCTGTTGGCATTAACAAGGCAGACCTTTTTGTTGATTCCGCTTACCCTGCTGCTCCCGCTTCGTTTCGGAATTATGGGAGTATTGCTTGCGGGACCTGTTGCTGATTTTTCAGCGTTTGTGCTATCTGTTGTACTGGTGGGTATAGAATTAAAAAAACAAAAAAATGACATGTAAACAGCAAACACTTGTGAATGTCAAGCACTTTGTTGTTTCGGTTAGCATAGATAGTGCAAATTAAGATGGTATCTGAATAGAAAAATACAGTATGCTAAATATTTTACAAGGCTTGGAATCATGTTAAAAAGACATGATTTCAGGTCTTTTTATGTCTTGATACCTTTTTGATACTTTTTCTCTCAGAAAAAATAAGAAACTATTGTACCTACATTCGTGCCTATCTGGATTATCTGACAAATATTCTTCACAAATCACCGGAAGATGTTTCCTGGGAAGAACTGCGTGATCACATCAGATGGTTACAGAAATCCAGAAATATCATAAAGAAAAACTGTATGATTGGGAAGTAGGGATTTAATCTCTACTTCCTTTTTAGTTTACATAACAAAAATATCCTGTTTATTTTGCCACCTATAATATGAAAGTGATTTTGATAAATTGATGAATGATATGAAAAAGGATGATGCTATCCATTAGTACCACAAAATTTCTTATTGCAGAATTAGCGGTTGCAGATTATAATTTCCATAGGTGGACAAGCAAACCGACAGAATATTATTCTGTGAATAGCAAACCAACCTGCAAACCACCAGAACTGCACACAATAATGAAAAAATGCAATGGTACTGGAATGGTACTAAAAATATGTGAAACGAAAAATAATGTGTGGAAAAGACACATATTATCAATACAAAACAGTATAGATAACCATATTAAAACAACCAGAATCAAACCAAACTTTGCGAGTTTGAGTAACGGACTAAAATGCCGAAAGCCTGTATTTATGCGGGCTTCCGGCATTTGTTTTATCAAATGGCTCTGGTTTGGCTCTATTTGTGGGGAGAGTAATGTATATATCTATGTACATATTACAGTAAAACAGATGTAGGGAGTTGTAGAAGAGAACAGCCAAAAGGTATATAATAAATAGAAGAAATAATAAGATTTTATAATGACTAGAGGTGTAATAATGAAGAATAAGAAATGGATATTTATAATTATTGGAATTGTTGTATTATGCATCTGCTTTATTGCGGGGGGTATTATTAAAAAAAATAATAATGGATATAAAACCACAGATTTAGTATTGAAAGGCTTAGAAAGAGCAGTTAATAATACTGATGACAATTCAATTATAAAATGCTATCCAGAATTTATACAAAAATCACTACCTGTCTTGTCCTATGATTCAATAAAAGAATTTCATGACAAAGTGGGAAATATCACATTCAATGTTTTAAAACAAAATGATTTGGATTCAGATGAAATTTTAAGTAAGCAGAACGATATAAATGCGAAATACAATTGCAATATTAAATTAGAAGGGTATGCTTTGGTTGCTTGCAAGTACAATGATGATTTCGGAGAAACCACTTTTGAAATGATTAAAATAGACGGACGGTGGTATTTATATTATGATGCATATTTACCTGAACCTATACAATATTTTGTTGAATAACTATAAAAGATACAACGTTACTGATGATGAAGTATCTTACGCAGAAAAATAATAAAAAACTGAAAAAATTGTATATATTCTTGCAGAGGCATTAGTTCTATGTTAGGATACTATCTAAGGAAAGTACCCATGACAGGGCGGTAGCCTCCCGAGTTTATGATACCGGGCAACCGGAATACATAGGAAGGGAGGTGGCGCCGATGACGGCTTATGAGATCATTTCGATTTTCATTGGGATATTAGCATTGTTGATGTCCTTTGGTAGCTTGATTGTAGCGTTGCTTGC
>ENA-UONV01003506-UONV01003506.1-human-gut-metagenome-genome-assembly--contig:-CS4-NODE-3506-length-10518-cov-8.180254_pt1 | contig 10518 bp, 10 predicted proteins | sample MGYA00242461_ERZ724008 | MGnify/ENA metagenome assembly ERZ724008 | reverse complement strand
AAACAATAACCGTATATGCAACGAGCGAGGACTTCCGCATTGAAAACGCACAGAAGATGCTGGACGAAAAATTCCCCGAATACAAGATAAAGGTCGAGTACAAATCCACGGGCGAGCTTGCCGCAAAGCTTGCAAACGAAGGTAAAAAGACCGACTGCGACATAGTGCTTGAGCTTGAAAACACCTACCTTGAGTCGCTCGGCGACACGGTGGCAAAGCTTGACGGGCTCCCCGGCGTTGATTTTGACGCTTATCTCCCCGAGCTCGTTCCCGCCTCTCACCGTTATGTGCCGTATATACGTACGAGCTGCGCAGTTGTTATAAACAAGAAGATATTCACCGAAAAAAAGCTTGCCGTTCCCACCTGCTATGACGACCTTATCAAGCCCGAATACCGCGGACTTGTCTCTATGCCGAACCCCAAATCCTCCGGCACGGGCTATGTCTTTTATCTCAATCTCGTAAACACCCGCGGCAAGGATAAAGCTCTTGCGTACTTTGACGCGCTTGCCGAAAACCTCTCGGGCGCGGGATTCACGTCCTCCGGCTCCGGCCCCATAAAGGCTCTCGGGCTCGGCGAGGCTGCTGTCGGGCTCTGCATGACATGGCAGGCGGTCGATGCGATAAACAACGGCTCGGACTATGAGATCCTCTATTTTGACGAGGGCGCACCGTACAACACCTATTCGAGCGCGATAATTTCCGGCAAGGAGACCGACGCGGATATACAGAAGGTGTTTGAATACATCGTCACCGACGTCACTCCCAAGGACAAGGAGCTTTTCGCCCCCGAACAGATATACAAAGACAAAACATTCACCATCAAAAATTTCCCCTCGAACATTCGCTACGCCGATATGACCGGAGTGGAAGATACAAAAGTTAAGGACGATCTGCTGGACGCATGGAAATACTGAGAACAGAAGGACTTACAAAATACTATGAGGGCAAGCTGGCGCTCGATCATGTTTCGTTTTCGGTCGAGGACGGGGAATTTCTTTCGATACTCGGTCCCTCCGGCTGCGGCAAGACCACGCTGCTCCAGCTTCTCATAGGTCTTATATCTCCAGACGAGGGAAAAATATATCTCGGAGGCAGCGATATAACGAACGCCTCGCCCGACGCGCGCGGAATGGGCATTGTTTTTCAGAACTATGCGCTTTTCGGCAACATGACGGCGCTGCGCAATGTTTCGTATGCGATGAGATTCAAGCCCGAGCTCAAAGCCGGAGCGGAAGAGAGCGCCGCCGAGCTTTTGCGGCTCGTCGGACTTGCGGATCACATGAACAAATACCCCTCCGAAATGTCGGGCGGGCAGCAGCAGCGCGTTGCGATAGCAAGAACGCTTGCCCTTCGCCCGAAGATAATCCTATTCGACGAACCGATGAGCGCGCTTGACGTTGCCACGAGGCTTGCGCTGCGCGCAAAGCTCAAGGAGATACAGAAAACTCTCGGCACGACCATGATCTATATCACCCACGACCAGGAGGAGGCGTTTGCCCTCTCCGACAGGATAATGGTCATGGGCGAGACAAGGATACACCAGCTTGCAACGCCCGATGAGATACTTGACGCGCCCGCGGACGATTATGTGCGTGAATTCGTCATAGGCAATCTCAAAACAAAGATAGATTCTCTCTCGCGCTATATGCGCTGACGGCGGAGGAAAGCATGAATTCCAACAGATATACCCGCCGCCGCACGTTCGGAACGGTGACGACGGTAGTTCTCGGCGTATTTTTCCTTTTTGCCGTACTGCTGCCGCTGATATCGGTGATGACGAACCTGCGCGACGCCGACGTTTCTGCAATACTTTCGCACCCGCAGACCGTGCCCGCGATACTCAACTCACTCAAGGCGTCGGTCACCGCAACGTTTTTATCCATTGCGCTTGCGTTTGCCGCGGCGTGGTGCGTAAACCGCACGGGCATTCGCCGCACGGCGCTTTTTGATATCCTGCTCGTTATCCCGATGCTCATTCCGTCGATCTCGCACGGCACGGGACTTATCATACTTCTCGGCGACAACGGCATCTTAACAAAGCTGTTCGGTCTGCAAAAAAGCATTTACGGCTTTGCGGGCATCGTTATGGGCTCGATGCTTTATGCGTTCCCCATTGCATATCTTATGATATCGGATATACTGCGCTATGAGGACAGCACGCCCTACGAGGCGGCGCGCACATTGGGAATACCCGCAAAAAACCGCTTTTTTGCAATAACACTGCCCTATCTCAGAAAGCCGATGATAAGCGTGGTGTTTGCGGTATTTACCGCCATTGTGACCGACTACGGCGTTCCGCTCATGGTCGGCGGAATGTACAAAACGCTTCCCGCGCTCATGTACGAGGAGACTATCCACCGCATGAACTATGCCAAGGGCAGCGTTTTCGGGCTTATATTGCTGCTGCCCGCCGTGATCGCATTTCTTTTTGACCTGCTCTCGGGCAAGGACAGAACGGGAAACTCGAACATAAAGCCCTTCCGCACAGCGGGAACGCCCGCCGGGAAGTGTGTGTCGTATATAGTGCTCACGCTCATCACCGTGTGCGTGCTGCTTCCGGTCGCATCCTTCGTTCCGGTCGCGTTCGCCACCAACTACCCGCTCGATCTTTCATTCTCCGTCGCGCAGTTCTCAAACGTGATGACGGGAAAGAGCGGTTGGCAGTTCCTCGGCAATTCGGCGTTGGTCGCGCTGCTCACATCTGTCGCGGGAACGCTGTGTGCGTTTCTGTGCGCATACCTGACGGCAAGGTCAAAGTCCTTCGCTTCGGGGGCGCTCAACCTGCTTGCAATGACCTCGCTTGCGATACCCGGCATCGTGCTCGGCCTTTCGTACGTGCTCTTTTTCCATTCCACCTTCATATACGGAACGTTTGCGATACTTGTGCTCGCAAACACGGTGCACTTCTTTGCCTCGCCGTATCTCATGGCGTACAACGGGCTGAGAAAGCTCCCGCCCGAGCTTGAGGCTGCGGCTGCAACGCTGGGAATAGGAAAAATGCGCCTTATCCGCGATGTCATAGCACCGCAGATGAAGGGCACGCTTGCCGAAATGTTCGCGTATTTTTTCGTCAACTCAATGATGACGATCTCTGCTGTGTCCTTCCTTACAACGCTCAACACCGAGCTTTTTGCGCTAATGCTGCCGCGCTTCGACGCCTCGCAAACGTCTCTGGCTCCGCCCGCAGTCGTGGCGCTCATCATACTTTGCGTCAACCTTCTTATGAAGGGGCTCATCGCACTCATAAAACGCAGACCGGCAAAACGCGCGGGAGCATGATCCCCGCCGGCAAAACGCGGTGCGCCGCAGCCTGGATCGATGTCACCGGGGGTGTTAAAAAACTCAAAATGAGTTTTTTAACACCCCTTTTTGCTTTATTCCCTTTTAAGCAGCTTTTTGCAGCTCGCATCGATCCCGACGGCACCGAGCGGCGCCGTGATGATGATGGCAAGCACCGCAACGGAAAGAATGATATTACCGCACGGCAGTCCCATGCTGAGGGGAACGGACCCTATCGCAGCCTGCACCGTCGCCTTCGGCAGATAAGCGATCACACAGAAGAGCCGCTCGCGGAGGTCAAGCGGAGTGCCCGCAAGGCAGAGCAGCACGCCCGCCGCACGGAATATAAGTGCGATAAATATCATCCCGACGGCGGCAATGCCCGCGTCCAGGGTGTAGCGTATATCGACCGCCGCACCGACAAGTACAAACAAAAGCACCTCGGCGGCAGACCACAGCCCGCCGAACTTCACGGAGAGATCTGCGCTCTCCGCTGCGGGACATCTGCGCTTTACCGTGCACGCCATGCCGACGACCGCCAGCAGCCCCGATATCGCCACATAGCCCTCAGCCCAAGTCTCCGCCGCCATGAGGAGAAATGCCGTACCGAGAACTACCGTGACCTTTACGCTGCCGGATATCTCACGGCCGTGCGCATGGGATGTCACGAAAACGAATGACAGCACGAACCCCGCCAACGCCCCAAGCGCAATACCGAGCAGCACCGACACGGGGATATTCACGAAATCAATATAATTCACCTTTCCGCCGCCCGACATATCCGCAAAGGCGGTGAAAAGGACGATAACAAAAATATCGTCGCACGACGCGCCCGCCGTTATAAGCTGAGGAATGCACTTCCCCGTTCCGTATTTTTCATCCATGAGCCGCAGCATTCGCGGGACGACCACGGCAGGCGAAACTGCGCCGAGGACCGCGCCCATGAGAGCGGCGTCAATGCGCGAAACGCCGAGAAGCAGTGGCGCGAATATCACATATCCGACGATCTCGCAGCACGCGGGGACGAAAGACATCATCACCGCAGGGCGGCCGACCTTTTTCAGATCGGAAAGATCGAGCGACAGCCCGGCTTTTATCAGAATAATGATAAGAGCCATGCTCCTCAGCTCGGACGATATGCCGAGTATCGACGGATCGAGCAGATCAAGCACATACGGCCCGAGAACGACGCCGCTTACGAGCATGCCGACGATGCGCGGCAGCCGCAGCCTCTCGACGATCGCGGCAACCGAAAGTCCGACAAGAAAGATGAAGGATAACGATGTGAGCATAAAAAACCTCCCGAAATGCAGAAAAGCCGATGCCTCCTGCATGAAATAATGCAGAAGTCATCAGCTTTTATAAGCGGTTCAGGCACGGGGCTTATGCCCCGGTGCTTCGGGAGAACTTCATTCCCTCGGCGATATTATAGCACCGCGTGCGAAAAAAATCAAGCCCGCCGCAAAATTTTTTTCACACCCCGGGCGCCCGCGATACTGCCGTAAGAGCAGCGGCGCGAACACGCGGGACCCGTATCATGATATTCCCTCACTTTATCGCACCGCCGTCGCGCAGCCACCCCTCGAGGTTTTTGTCATTCGCGCCGGAGACACGCAGTCCGGAGGCAACGTTTGCCGCAGGCTCTGCCGATCTTATATCCGATGCCGACTTTGAGACACTGCTGCTGCCCGAGGTGCAGAAGGGCAGCACCGTTTTGCCCGAAAGGTCGTAGGTGTCAAGAAAAGTGTTGATTATGCGCGGCATCGTACCCCACCAGATAGGATAACCGATCACCACCGTATCGTAGCGGGAAATGTCGATAGCTGCGCTGCCTATCGCGGGGCGCGCCGCAGGGTCGTTCATCTCACGGTTTGCGCGGCAGCCGCTGTTGTTGTAGTTGAGGTCGTTTGCCGTGTACGGATCGGCGGGCGTGATCTCGTAAAGGTCGCCGCCGGTGAGCGCGGCGATCTTTTCCGCCACCGCCTTTGTGTTACCCGTGCAGGAAAAATACGCAACGAGGACCTTTGATCCCGCAGGCGCGGCTGTATCCGTGCCGCCCGCACCGCTGTCGGCAAGCGACAGAGTGACCGAAAAATCGCCCGTCATCGCAGCAAGCTTTTCGGCTCCGCCGTCGTCAAGCTTTCCGAGCGGCACGAGCCCGTCGGATTCACGGAACGGGCGGTAAAATACCGCAAGATCGCCCCATGGGGCATACATCGTAATGTCTCCTGCCGACGGCGTGCAGGAATCGGGCGCATCGGATGTGTCCCACGCCGCAGAGCCCTCGGGGAGATACGCGATCTTTTCGGTGCCGCCGAAATCAGAAAATGTGAGCGTGAGCGGCAGGCGTGATATCAGGTCGCGGCTTACCGAATTGTCGTCAAGCGTACCGTAAACGGTCTCGGCGCCGAATGTCAACTGTATGCGCGTGCCGCCCGCGGCGGGTTTTTCACTGCCGGTGGTGTTTCCGGCGCCGGTCGCGGCGCTGCCGCTTTGTGTACTGCCGGCCGCTGCGGTGCTTCCCGCACCTGCGGTCGTGCTCTCTCCTCCCGGTGCGGCGGGAGAACATGCGGCAAGCACGCAGGCTGCGACGCACAGGATCGCGACTGCTATCTGGTATATTTTTTTGATCTTCATGACGTTGCCTTCCTTACATTTATAATATAATATTTATACCGTTCCGATCGGCTTTGCGGGATTGCCAGCAACGACCGTGTCAGCCTCAACGTTTTTTGTCACGACGCTGCCCGCGCCTATCACGGCATTGTCGCCAACCGTAACTCCGGGAAGCACCGTCGCCCCGGCGCCGATCCACACGTTTTTGCCGATCACTATCGGGCGCGAGGTGATATACCGCCGCCTGTCGGGTGCAATTCCGTGATTTTCGGTGATGAGCTGCACATGCGGCGCGATAAACGCGTCGTCTCCGATCGTAATGCCCCCGCGATCCATAAATGTGCAGCCGAAATTGATGAACACCCGCTTGCCTACGCGGATATTGCGTCCGAAATCGGTGTAAAACGGCAGATTGAGATTAAAATCGTCGCCTACCTCGCGCCCCGTCAGCTCACCGAAATACCTTCGCACCGCCGCGGCATCGCAGACCGAGGTGTTCATCTGCTGCGTCAGCCGTTTGGCGTTGGCTATCACAGCCTTTATCATGCCGTAATCGGGATCGTCCACCGACACCGGCTCGCCGCCGAGATCCCGCTCTAAAATATTTTTCATATGGTCTTCTCCGAAAAAAATAAGCGTGAATTTTTACTTCACGCTTATTATATCATGTATATCGTACTATGTAAAATATCTGTTTTTTATCGTCTATCATAACCGTATCGAATGATCTACGAATTCAAGAAATTTTGCTGCGCTAGGTGATGCGACGTTGTATTTCTTCCACACAAGAACGCTCGACAGCGGCAGCTCCGGGTAAAACGGCTTCCACGAAAGCTCGCGGCTGTCATAAAGCTCGGTCGCCCCGCTGACCGTTATCGCCGCGCCCGCACCGTATTTTACCATCGATGCGGCGTTGTACAGCAGATTGTGCGTAACGAAAATGTCGGCGTCCGCGGCGGGAATACCGAATATCTCCTCGAGCCTGTCGGCAAGGCGCGCGGGTACAAACAGCCGCCGCCCTTCAAGCTCGCGGCTCGTTACGTATTCCTTGCCGAAAAGCGGATCTCCGGCAGCCACCAACACGCCCCAGCGGTCCTTTACCGGAATGCGCAGAAGGTCGTATTTCGAGAGATCGACCGTCGGTTCGATCAGCAGCCCCGCGTCGAGCAGCCCCTTTTCGATCCTTTCCTTAACAATATCAGCCGTCCCCGAGAAAAGATCGAATTTCACGTCCGGGTAGAGCTTTGAAAACTCCGCCACGATCCCGCCGAGCCATCGGCTCGCCGATGTTTCACCCATGCCGACAGACACCGTGCCGTCATACGACACGATGCCGTCTCTGAAGTCGCGCTCGGTCTTTTCGGTCAGCGCAACGATCTCCTGCGCACGCCCGCGCAGAAATCTGCCCTCCTCGGTCAGCGTCAGCGAGCGCTTGCCGCGAATGAACAGCCGCGCGCCCAGCTCCTCCTCAAGCTGCATTATCTGCCTTGAAAGCGCGGGCTGCGATACGTGCAGTATCTCCGCGGCTTTTGTTATGTTTTCCTCACGTGCAACCACAAGAAAGTATTTAAGCAGCCTGTTTTCCATCATCCGCTCCCGTTATGATACAAGACTTTTCATTCATATTCAAGTATACCACACCAAACGCATAATGTAAATATAAAATGCGAAAAAAGCGCAAAGACCGATCGCCGCGTGCGGCTCAAAGCGCGTGCTTTAAGCCGGTAAGACCTTTACCTTTGCGGTATTGTCGGGCTGTTCCCGCCGTACCACGCAATGCGGGTGTATTTTGCGTCTGTGCCGGTCACGCGGAATTGTATGCGCTCAAAGGAAAGCCCGCTTGCTATCGGCTGCGTACTCAGGTGTGCGTGCGATTCGGAATAAAGATGCAGATACTGTATCCCGTCCGCCGATATGCGCACATGGCAGCCGGCAGACACCGGGATAAAGCCGGAGCATACATATCCGCTCGACTCGACCTCGGCGCCGGCCGAATTGAGCCTGTACCCGGTCCTGTATCCGCTGCCGTTGTATATGCTGCCGCTCTCGTCGAGCGACCCGGACACCGGCAAAAAATCGCCCCAGTATCCGCCCACGGCGCTGCCCATTTCCGAGACCTTGTAGGTCGATGTGCCGCCGGTGAGAGCGCGTATCCCGTCCGCCACGGCTTTTATGTCATTTTCTTCGTAGAGCTTGTCGGCCATCAGTAGCTCACCCCGTTTCCGTTCGGCAGCGCCGCAAGCACCGCATTCACAATGCCGGTCTTGTCCGCCTCGGTGAAATAGTCGGTCCCCTTTACGGGAGTATGCCCCGCGTCGCCCTTCTCACCTTTTTCACCCTTTTCACCCTTTTCGCCCGGCGCTCCTGCCGCGCCCGTGTCGCCCTTCAAACTGACACCGGAGGCTTTCCACTGTGTATGCTGACCGTCAGCCGACGCCGACGCGGCGCGGTATACCGTCCCGCTGCCGTCGATCCAGAGATCACCCGCGTTCACGCCGCTCTCCGGCTCGTCATACTGTGCAAACCACCGCGTGCCGTCAGAGCCCGCATCGCCCTTTTCGCCTTTTTCGCCCGTCGCGCCGCAAGCGGTTATGCCGGTGTCGGTGTCGCCGGTGAACCAATTGCCGTTTTCACCTACGCGCGGCACCTCAAGACCGTTGAAGCGCTCCATGAGCTGCGCATATACGTCGGGACGCGGCTCGGCGGGTATCCCCGCGGCATCGGTGCAGCACCCGGCGGCACATATGAGGGCGCTCGTCGTCGTTTTTATGTTGCCCGCAAAGCAGCCGACAAGCACGAAACGCACCCCGTTCAGCACGGGGACCGCCGCGTCGGTGCCTTCAAACTGAACGTCGGCAAACTCACCGCCGTCAAAGGTGAACCGCGCGGTCCTTACCTTTTCGTCCTCCCATTCGCTGTCAAAATCAAATCTCACGGCATAATCGCTGTTTCCGCAAACGATCCGTGCGCATTCGTCGGCACTCGCGATCTTATCGCGTACTTTCACGTTGATGTAATGCAAAGCTTTTTCTCCTCCCTTGCCTTTGTGACCTGATTATACAGTCTCCTCCGGTCTCAGATGTCTCACCGGGGATCGGTAAGGTGTAAACCTCCGAGAAAGCAAAGAGAGCATATATCTTCTGCCGGGCAGAAAACATATGCTCTCTTTTGTGAATCTGAGCGAATAATGCGGATCGTCGGTGAAGAGTAACTTCTTCATTTTCCGACCGTTTCCTTCTCCGCTGCGGCTTCATCCCTGCTGTCGCAGGTGCCGTTTTCGATCACGCCTTTATGGCGGATGACCGAGCCGACGGTGCCGACGAAGCATTTGCAGTCCATTGCAAAGCCCCTGCCGTGTCCCGCGTTGAGCGCGGCGACGTATTCGCCGTCGAACCGGGCTTTTTCGGAAATACCCAGCTCGTCCCGCCCGTTTATCTGCGCCCAACCGGTCAGCCCCGGCTTTACGTCGTTAGCGCCGTATCTGTCACGCTCGGCAATGAGGTCATACTGGTTCCACAGCGCCGGACGGGGGCCGACTATGCTCATGTGTCCGGCAAAAATATTGAATATCTGGGGCAACTCGTCGATCGAGCTGCGGCGTATGAACCGCTGAAAGCCCGTGAGCCTTACTCTGCCGAGCCGGTGCGTGGGCGTGTCATGCGGGGCATTAACCGGCATTGAGCGGAATTTGAGTATCACGAACTCTTTTTTATGTATCCCGACTCTTCTTTGGGTGAAGAGCGCGGGGCCGGGCGAGTCGATCTTTATCGTGACAGCCACTATCAGCATGGGTATCGCCAAAACGATTATGCCGATGAGCGACAGCAGGATATCTATCGCACGTTTAATGATTTTCTTGTACATCAGGATTTATCCTTTACCGGAGGCGGCACGCGCGCCGTGCCGCAGTGTCGTGCAACCGATTTTGCCGCGGCTTTGCCGCATCATATTTACACAGAATATATGATACAATAAAATAATGTTTTTGTCAATGGTCAGGACATTGATTTTCACCTTGCGGTACGAAATCTGTCATATTTCGCGGCAGTCAGCGTGTACTGCTGAATCGACGGAGTATGTTTCCCGCATATCTCAAATGATGGAAACATGGTTTGTTTTATCTCGTGATATGGGGGAAAATGAGGCAGCAAACTTGTTTATCTCCATGACCGATAAACCGGATGATGTAAATGTTCCGGATCGTTACGGGAAAACTTTGTTGTGCCGAGCGGTCGGGCAGAATATTATGCCCGCAGTTAAAAGAATTCTCGGGCGCAAAGAAGTCATCGTTAATTTGGGAAACGGCGGCCATTATTAATTACAATACGGGCGATACGCCTTTGCATCGTGCTGTTTCCCGCGGCGCGGAAATGGTAAAGTTGCTGTTGGATCACGGTGCCGATCCCAATTTGGTGAATGCCCAAGGAGATACACCTCTTGTAGGTGTTGTAAGCACTGCCCCGGAGATCATAGAGCTTTTGATCACGCATGGTGCCGACCCGTGGATCGCCAACGACCGCGGAGACAATGCGTTTGATGTTTTTGTCGGTAGTCCCGAGATCATAGAGATACTGAACAAGGCGGGCGACCGAACCACAGCGGAAAAGTAAAAATGTCCAA
>ENA-UONV01003503-UONV01003503.1-human-gut-metagenome-genome-assembly--contig:-CS4-NODE-3503-length-10523-cov-7.801299_pt1 | contig 10523 bp, 7 predicted proteins | sample MGYA00242461_ERZ724008 | MGnify/ENA metagenome assembly ERZ724008 | reverse complement strand
GATAAAGACTGCTTAGAGGATTTACGTGTGCTGTTTCCCGCCTCGGTGCAGCCCGTTGTGGACGCTTCCGCTAATGTGCGGGTGCGGGACGTTGATGTAATCTCTGTGTACATTGATATGCAGCCGATCCCCTTTAACCGCGGGTATTACTCCATTGATCTCACTTTTTTCTTTGACGTATCTTTGGAGCTGTACGGCGGCGCGACAGTGGGCTGCGAACGCGTGAGCGGTATTTCAATTTTCAATAAGAAGGTCATTCTCTACGGCAGCGAGGGCAACGTGAAGATGTTTACAAGCGAGAGCTGCCGTGACGAAGCCGATTTACAGGGCAATAAGGTCTTACCCAAGGCGACTGTGCAGGTCGCGCAGCCGGTGGCGCTTTCCGCGAAGCTTTGCGAGCACTGCCGCTGCGGCTGCGAGCCCTGCTGCGTGATCCCGGACTGCATTGCAAGCCGTTACGGCGGCGCGTTTGAAACGGTAGAGCAGAAAAACACCGTATACGTGACGATCGGCCTGTTTACCATCGTGCAGATTGTGCGGAATGTGCAGATGCTCATTCCCGCGTTTGATTTCTGCATTCCGGATAAGGAATGCGTCACCTCCGGCGACAACCCCTGCGAGCTGTTCCGCAAGATTGATTTCCCGACCGACGAATTTTTCCCGCCGAAAGCGAGCGACTGCGGCTGTGGCTGCGGCAGACAAAATTAGAACCGCATTTGAATAATATAAGCCGTGCACTTTGAAAACAGGTGCACGGCTTACTCTTTTTATACTTTTGTCAGTCTTGCGAAGTTTGCAAACAGCTTTTTGGTGCCGACTTTGTCAAACGCGACTTCGAGCAGCGTATCGTTCGCCATCAGCGTGGCGGAAACGATGAGCCCCGTGCCGAACGCCTTGTGCAGGACAGTATCGCCTACGCGGTATGTACCGGCAGGCGCGGGCTTTACGCGCGGCTTCGGCATGAATCCGCCGGCTTCCGCAACGGATTTTGTTTTCGGTGCTTCCCCGAACGGCTTCGCGCCGCCGAAGCTCGGCATAGAGACCGGGCGCGCGCTGTAATCGCGGGAGCGGGTGTGCTCGATGAGCGTCTCCGGGATTTCTTCCACAAAGCGCGAAACGCGGTTGCGGTTCGTCATGCCGAAGATCATGCGGGATTCCGCGTGGAAAATGTACAGCTCCTCTTTTGCACGCGTGATGGCAACATACGCTAAACGGCGTTCCTCCTCCACTTCGGACGGTACATATACGCTCGCCATGCCCGGGAAAATGTTTTCCTCCATGCCCGGCAGGAACACCACCGGGAATTCGAGACCTTTTGCGGAGTGCACCGTCATGAGCACGACGGAATCGGCGTTATTATCGTAATTATCGATGTCCGTGATGAGCGAAACTTCTTCGAGAAAATCCGAAAGCGTGCCTTCGGGGTTTTCCTCCTCAAAACGGCGCAGGTTGGAAGCAAGCTCCTGCACGTTCGCAGCGCGGTCTTCTGCGGATTCCGGGTCGTCGGTCTTAAGAAAATTCAGGTAATCGATGCGCTCCACAAGCTCGTCATAAAGCTCGCCGAGCGTGACTTCTTCGTCGTTGTTGAGCTCGATGAGTCCCTGCATCTGTGCGGCGAAAAGCGTCATTTTATTTGCGGCACGGGACAGTGCGGGATAGTCTTTCGCGTGCGAGACGACCTCAAACAGTGTCTCACCCGTCTGCTGACCGATCTGCGCCGCGACTTCGACCGAGCGGTCACCAATGCTGCGCTTCGGCGTGTTGATGATGCGGCGCAGGCGCATTTCATCACTCGGATTGTTGATAACGCTCAAATATGCGATCATCTCGCGGATCTCACGGCGCTCGTAGAAACGCGTGCCGCCTATAATTCTATGCGGTACGCCGGACTTTGCAAAATTGCGTTCAAATGTCAGCGACTGTGAGTTCATGCGGTACAAAACAGCGTAATCAGAGAATTTCCGCCCCGCAGCAACGCCGTCTAAGATGATCTTCGTGATGCGCTCGGCTTCGTCCGTTTCATTTTCCGCCGTGTGCAGGTGGATCATGGCGCCGGTGCCATTCTGCGTCCACAGCGTTTTGCCTTTTCGCTCGGTGTTATGCTCAATGACGGCGTTTGCGGCGTCCAGAATATTCTGTGTCGAGCGATAATTCTGCTCCAAACGAATGACCGTCGCATTCTGAAACGTATTTTCAAAGCTCAGAATGTTTTCGATCGTCGCACCGCGGAATTTGTAGATGCTCTGGTCGTCGTCGCCGACCACGCAGAGGTTACCGCTTTTTTCGGCCAGCATGCGCACAAATGTGTACTGCGCATGGTTTGTGTCCTGATACTCGTCAACCATTAGGTAGCGGAAACGGTTCTGGTAGTATTCCAGAACGTCCGGGCACTTTTTGAAGAGCTCCACTACTTTGTTGATGAGGTCGTCAAAGTCCATAGCATCGGCGTCTTCCAAACGCTTTTGGTATGTTGTATACGCGCGGGAGATAATCTTTAATCTGAAATCGTCGCCGACCGTGAGGGCGTACTCAGCAGGCGAGATTAAAGAATCCTTTGCCCGGGAAATCTCATTCAAAATCGATTTTGGCGTGATGTTTTTTTCCGAAATATCGAGCTCTTTTAAGATGCTTTTCATCAAGCGGCGCTGGTCGTCGGTATCGTACACCGTAAAGTGCGAGGAATACCCGATGCGCTCGCCGTCACGGCGCAAAATACGCGCGCAGGTGGAGTGGAACGTCGATGCCCAAATGTCGTTGGCGGCCTCGCCCAACATGGCACACAGGCGGTCTTTCAGCTCGCCTGCAGCCTTATTTGTAAAGGTAATAGCCATGATGCGCCACGGCGCGCAGGCAGAAACACTCAAATGCTCCTGTGTTTCCGTTGTGAGCGGCGTGCTGTTTTCAATATAAGCTTTGCACACGGCAATATCATTTTCATCGAGATCGTCACGCAGATAGGTGCTGTTGTACGCGTCGCCGTAGCGCAGGATATTCGCGATGCGGTTGATGAGCACCGTTGTTTTTCCGCTGCCTGCGCCTGCCAAAATGAGCAGCGGGCCGTTTACGGTGAACACGGCCTGCTTTTGGCGGTCATTCATGCGTGCAAAGTCTTTTTCCAGCACTGCGCGGCGCAGTGCAAGGATTTTCGATTTATCCATATATTCAAATGATCTCCGTTCTGTTGGTTCTGTGTCTTCTCGTTTTTCGGTTTCTATTTTACTATATCTTGCGAAAAAGTTCAATCGAACATAGAAAATTCCCGTGGCGAGCTTTAAACCAGCCCCGGGAGGTTTATGTGTAAGTCAATATAACTTTACAAAGCAACTCAACTTTACAAAGTCGATACGCTTTACATTATGCAAGCATCTTACGCACCATGTCGTAAAGCACGGGCTTCATATTGTCTATTGTATCCGGCTTATTTTCAATCATCGTGGCAAAGCAAGTGGAACCGATGAGCTCAACCACCAAAAACACGCGCTTATATAAGACATCTTCTGTGCAGCCCACGGCGAGCGAGCTGCTCTCAATGGCAGTGACAAGCTTGTCCCACAACGGGTCTTCTCTTAGATCAAGCTGCTTTTCGATCATCGGCCAGGAGAAATTGCGCTCTAAAAGCCGCAGTGTCAGACGGCTTCTTTTAAAGTATTCCACGATGTAATCGACCATGAGGATGATGTCTTCTACAAAAACGCCGGTCTTATGCTCTTCCGCATATTCATAGGCCTCACTCAAAACACGCGCGGAAATGCGGTATGTGAGCTGCTGCAGAAGCTGGGTTTTATCGTGAAAATACAGATAGAACGTACCCTTTGCGACGTTCGCTTTCTTTACGATCTCATCGACCGAGGTCTTGTTAACGCCCTTTTCAAGGAAAAGCTGATAGGCCGCCTCAAGCAGCCCCTCCTTTTTCTGTTCTTTTTTCTGTTCAACACCGCCGCGCATGGCTGTGGCCTCCCAACATTCAAATCTACCTGTGTAATCACTTCATTTATCTTATAGTATAAGGCGGATACACCGTAAAAAGCAAGCCAAAAACAACATTTTGTACAGATTTGAATAAAATGACTAATAGTCAATTTATTTTGCCTACACAGTTCGTCACTTTTAATATTGACTATTAGTCATTTTTGGACTAAACTACATAACGAAATAAACGGGATGGTTCCCGAATGAAAGGAGCGGTGCTAAATGGAGCACTTTGCACGATGGATCGTGAAGCGCAGAAAGCTGATTCTTGTTTTAGCGGTTCTGCTTTTGATCCCCTCGGTGTTCGGTGCGCTCGGCACCTACATTAACTACGATATTTTGACCTACCTGCCGAAAGATCTGGATTCCATGATCGGCGAGACGTATTTGGAGGATGACTTCAATATGGCATCGGTTTCCATGATTACGGTTGAAAACATGTCTACGCCTGATACCTTAAAACTGAAAAGCGATCTTGAAGGGGTCGAAGGCGTACAGAAGGTCATGTGGACGAGCGATTTTATCGATGTGACGACGCCGAAGGAAATGCTTCCGAGCGATATTCAGAAGTTCTTCTATAACGATTCCGGCGCAACGATGCTCATCGTTCAGTTCGATGCCCCGAGCGCAGATGCCAGAACGATGAACGCGCAGAAGCAAATCAAGAACATCTTGAATAAAGATTGCTTCATCGGTGGTATGTCGGCTATTTTGGAAGATACCAAGAGCCTCATCAATAAAGAAATGCCCTTGTATATCCTTTGCGCTGTGGGCGCTTCGTTGCTGATTCTGTTCCTCAGCCTGAAAGAAACGATTGTGCCGCTTATCTTCATGCTCGGCATGCTGTTCCCAATCGTCTATAACTTCGGCACGAACATTTTCCTCGGCCAAATCAGCTACATTACGGAAGCATTGGCAACGGTCCTGCAGCTCGGTGTTACGATGGACTTCTCCATCTTCCTGCTGCACCGTTACGAAGAAGAAAAGCTGACGGCGGCATCTGATGAGGACGCCATGGTGGCGGCTATTAAAAAGACGTTTTCCTCCATTACCGGCAGCTCCCTTACAACGATTGCGGGCTTCCTTGCCATGTGCACCATGCAGCTTACGCTCGGCGAAGACATCGGCATCGTCATGGCAAAGGGTGTTCTGCTCGGCGTTATCTGCACCATCACGGTTTTACCGTCCCTTATCATGACGTTCCGTCGTGCCATTGAAAAGCACACGCACCGCACGTTCATCCCGAAGCTCAAGCGTACCTCGAACTTCGTCGTGAAGCACCGTGTGCCGATTTTGATTGCGTTTATCATAATCTTCATTCCGTTCTTCATTGCACAATCAAAGACTTCCGTTTACTACACGATCTTTGATGCGCTTCCGCAGGACCTTCCCGGCATTGCAGGTACGAACCGCTTGAAGGAAGACTTCGATATGACAACGTCCCACTTCATCATTGTGGACGATACCCTTTCCGAAAAAAGCCTCTCCGATCTTTCCGATGAGTTGAGCGGCGTGGACGGCATTCACCAGGTTTTGAGCTATGAAAAGTTCGTCGGCGGCGCGATCCCGGAAATGTTTATTCCTGACGACGTGCGCGACATCTTCGAGGCCGGCGGCCACAAGATGATCCTTGCAAACTCCTCTTATAAGAGCGGCAGTGACGAGCAAAATAACCAGCTTTCCGAAATGATCGATATTGTGAAAAAGTACGACCCGAACGGCGTTATCACCGGCGAAGGCGCGATGACGAAAGATTTGATCGAGGTTGCGGATGTCGACTTCAATAACGTCAACATCACAAGTATCATCGTCGTGTTCGTCATTATCGCCATCGTGTTCCGCTCCGCTTCTGTTCCGGTGCTGCTCGTTGCGGCGATTGAAAGCGCCATCATGATCAACCTCGGCATTCCGTACTTCACCGGCACGACGCTGCCGTTTATCACAAGCATCGTTATCGGCACCATTCAGCTTGGTGCAACGGTCGACTATGCGATCCTCATGACCACGCGTTTCCGTGAAGAGCGTAACGCGGGTCACACTGCAAAGGAAGCGGCTCAAATTGCCGTTGAACAGTGCAGTCAGAGTATTTTAACAAGCGGTCTCACCTTCTTCGCGGCAACGTTCAGCGTGTCCCTCGTCTCCCGTATGGAGCTCATCGGCGTGTTGTGCAAGCTCATCAGCCGCGGCGCACTCATCAGTATGGCAGTTATCCTGCTTGTGTTGCCGGCACTGCTCGTCATCACGGAGCCAATCCTCAGAAAGACCACGTTCCATTGGCTGAAAAAGCCCGAAATCACCGAGAAAAAGGCATAATCGATTCAGAGAAAGGATCTCGATCAATATGAGTAAGTATCTTACAAAATCCGTTGCGGCTACGATTTCCGCACTTCTCCTCCTCGGCTGCGCTGCCCCGGCCTTCGCGGCGGATGCTACCGTTGAGAAAAAAGAAACCTCTTATCTCATCCTGAACGCAGACGGTTCCGTGCAGGAGCAGATCACCAGCGATTGGCTGCACAGCGATGACGGTTTTGATGCCGTTACCGACGAAAGCGGCCTTTCCGATATCCAGAACCTCAAGAGCGACGTGATGCCGGAACAGTCCGGCAATACACTCAAGTGGACGACGGACGAAACCGATATTTATTATCAGGGCAAGAACAGCGCACAGGCGCCGGTCGGTGTTTCCATCGAGTATACGCTGGACGGCAAGGCGGTTACGGCCGATGAACTCAAGGGTCAGAGCGGCCACCTTGTCGCAACCGTTAAGCTGACGAACAACACCGGCGAAGAAGTGACCGTAAACGGTAAAAAGCGCACCGTCTATACCCCGTTCTTCACCGTTGCGGCGGCTGTGCTGCCGAGCGAAAACTTCAAGAATATTACGACAGAGCACGGCCTTGTGGAGTCTGATTCCAAAACACAGGTTGCCTGCTACCTTGCGATGCCGGGCATGAAGGAAGCCGTCAGCGACCTGCTCCCCGACAGCTTTGATAAGCTCGACGACCTGATGCTCGATACCCTTACCCTCGAAGCGGATGTTACGGACTGCACCGTCCCGACGTTTCTCTTCGCCGCGGCTCCGAGCCTTTCCGACCTCGACCTCGATGAGGTTTCCGACGAGCTTGGCGACACGATGGATGAGTTGACCGATGCAATCGATCAGCTGAAGGATGGTTCCGGCGCACTGGATGACGCTGTGGGCACACTTGTCGAAAGCCTTGACACGTTTGCTTCGAGTTACAGCCAGTTTGATGTCGGCGTGGACAGCGCTTTGAACGGCACACAGACCCTTGCAAACGGCACGGAAAACCTGCTTGAAAACGCACAACTCTTGGCAACGAAGACCGGCGAGCTTTCCCTCGGCGCTATTCAACTGCAGAACAGTACCGCACAGCTTGCGGGCGTCATGAATCAGCAGCTTGTCCCGGGCCTTGTAGAGGCTTCCGAAAAGAAGACCGCGCTTGAAGACAAAATGACCGAGCTTTCCGGCAAGCTGGAGACCGTTGAAATCCCGGATATGACAGCACTCAAAGCACAGCTCGGTGCAGGCGTTGAACAGGTTTTCGATGGCGCGGCGAGCGGCGCAGCGAAAGCGGCTTCCGAAGCTGCTGCAAGCAATGCGGCAACAGCGGCTTCCCAGAAGACGGCGGAAGAGATCAAGGGCAACGTGCAGGCGGCTTCTTCCTCTGAAGATGTCACAAATGCAGCCGCAGCCCTTACGACACAGCTTTATCAGGACGGTTATTCCGCAGGTTATCAGGCTTCACAAGCTTATGTGGATTCGGTGAAGGCGGTTTTAGACAATGGCGATCTTCACTTTACAGAGGAACAGAAAGAGGCTATTTTGGCTACGCTTCCACAGGCAGAGCAGGCTTCTACCCCGAGCGCCGAAGTCATCAGTAACGGAACCGCGCAGGTTTCTGGCATGGTCGAGAAGATTGCTTCCGACATCGATCCCAACGCCATCGCATCGGCCGTCGGCCCGAAGGTTGCGGAACAGGTTGCCCCGATTGTTACAGAAGAAGTAACGTCTTCCGAGAAACTTGCGGCGGCAAAGCAGAGCGCTGTGCAGCAGGTTGCAGCGGCAATTCCGGACATTAACACCGATGAGCTCAAGAGTTTGATGGGTGAATTCAAAGACCTCTCCTCGCAGGCAGGCGAAATGATGGACAGTGTTGATACGCTGACCGGCGCGCTGTATAACGCAGAGAATCCGGCAGATACCAACACGGTTGTCGGTGCGGCTAACGCGATTTCCGACGGTGCTGCAAAGCTTGGCAGCGGTGCTTCTCAGCTTGCAACCGGCACCTCTGCATTCGCAACCGGCGTAGGCACGCTCGATGCAGGCACCAACCAACTGCTCAGCGGCATGGAGACGCTCTCTTCCTCCAGCAAGACCGTATCGAATGCGATCGGTCAGTTCCAGTCCGGCGGCGCAGAACTTAAAGACGGCACGTCTGAACTCAGCGACGGCATGACAGAGTTCTCCGATACAATCAATGATAAGCTCGACGGCCTCAGCGAAATTACCGACCCGGATTCCACGCTGGCACGCGTGATTGACATCATGAAGGATCGTGCGGACAGCTTCAAGGGCTCCGGCCGCGCAGACGGTACGGATATGACCGTAAGCTACGTAATGCGCACCGCAACGGACTCGAGCAGCAACAGCACGAGCACCACGGAAGAAACCACGACCGAGACTGAAACCAAAGACAGCTTCTGGAACCGTGTGGCAAACCTCTTCTCTAAGTAATTTAAAATAAAGCAAAGGAAGCAGGAACACATCGAAAGGTGCGCCTGCTTCCTTTTTATTGCTTTTTTCGGTGAAACGGTGTATGATTATCGTGTTTAAATCAGCAGAAAATGGGGTTGAAAAATGAAAAAACTATGCACGCTGTTCCTCACATTTTTGAAGATCGGCGCTTTCACGTTCGGCGGCGGCTATGCGATGGTTGCCTTGCTGGAAAATGAATTTATCGCAAAGAAAAAGTGGATCGATAAAAAAGAGTTCCTCGACATGATCGCGATTGCGGAGTCTACGCCGGGCCCGATAGCTATTAACAGCGCAACGTATATCGGTTATCACATTGCCGGTGTGCCCGGCGCGGCGACGGCCACGCTTGGGGTGTGTATCCCTTCGTTTGTCATCATCTACCTTATTTCCCTATTCTTTGACCAGTTTTTGAGCTTGAAATTCGTTTCCTGCGCGTTCCGCGGAATTCAGGTGTGCGTTGTGTACCTCATCTTTTCCGCCGGTGTGCGCATGCTGAAAAGTCTTGAAAAGACGGTGCTCAATACCGTGCTTGTCACAGGCGTAGCGGTTTGCATGATAGCGTTTTCCGTTTTCGCTGTTTCGTTTTCGTCCATCTACTTTATTTTGCTTAGCGGTGTGGTTGGTCTTGCGGCCTACTTCATACAGCGCCTGCGTGGAAAAGGCGGTGACGTGAAATGATCTATTTTAAATTATTCCTGACCTTCCTTGAGATTGGCGCAGTGTCGTTCGGTGGCGGCTACGGCATGATCTCCATCATCCGCGAAGCCGTGCTCTCGAATCACTGGCTCACGGAAAGCGAGTTCATCAACTTCATTGCGGTGTCCGAATCGACCCCCGGCCCGCTTGCCGTCAACATGGCGACGTTCATCGGATCTTCGCAAGGCGGCGTGTTGGGCAGTCTGCTCGCGACTTTGGGCGTGGTGCTCCCCTCGTTCGTCATTATTTTGCTCATTGCGGCAGTGTTGAGTAATCTGCTGAAATACGCCGGTGTACAGGCATTCCTCTCCGGCGTGCGTCCGTGCGTAGTGGCGCTCATTTTGGCTACGGCGCTGACGATGGGTCTCAGCACGCTATTCAGCTTTACGACCATACGAAGCGCCCCCGAGGTTGATCTGCGCGGTGTTGTGATTTTGCTGCTGCTGATTACTTTGCACTTTGGCTATAAGCACTTTAAAAAGAAAGCACCCTCGCCCATTTTGATGATCGTGCTTTCCGCCGGTCTCGGCATTTTGTTCTACGCATTTTAAATTTTGGGAAAAGAAAAGACCTCTGCTCGGGCCAAACAGTCTTGAGCGGAGGTCTTTTCTGTACAGAAAATAGCGTTTAGCCGTTATTTCGGCTGCACTTTTCGGCGTCGATCGCAAGCACGATCATCAAAACGCACAGTGCGTCTGCGGGGTCGTATATGTTCAAAAGGTATGTGTCCGTCCAGTTGAACAGCTCTTTGGAGATGCTTGCCACATCGTGACCGCTTCCGGAAACAACGGTATAATCCCACTCCAAAATGTTGCCCTCCACATGCCAGCCGTTGCATTCTACGTTGTATTTCGGCTTAAAAAGTGCAAATTCGCGGCTGATGCAACCGACATATTGGCTTTTAAAATACATCTCGAATTTCGGCATGAACGTGAAAATGCGTTCTTTTACCGTGCCGATCTCTTCACCGTAAGCGTCAAAAATTTTCAGGCAGTGTCCCCAGGAGAACTGCCCTTTGACGACATACACCGTGTTGCCGTTCTCATCGTAAATCTCGTAGCTGTCGAACCATTAAAAAAAG
>ENA-UONV01003500-UONV01003500.1-human-gut-metagenome-genome-assembly--contig:-CS4-NODE-3500-length-10532-cov-4.762146_pt1 | contig 10532 bp, 10 predicted proteins | sample MGYA00242461_ERZ724008 | MGnify/ENA metagenome assembly ERZ724008 | reverse complement strand
CTTTTACTTCAACTTTGGAAAATCCAACTATTATTCCAATTATTGAAAGTGCAAAAATTTTTGGTATGCCTGTTTTACCATCTGAAGAAAGCTATCATGGACAATCTATATTATTAAATACATTAAGCAATTTCGTCTTAATATATAACCCAACCACAAATTTACCTTCGCTATCTTCTAGATAAAATCCATATTGAATAATTTCCGAAACAAAACCACCACCATGATTATATCCATGGGGAGGCATTGTAAACTCTAAATCTAAAAACATTCGATATCCATCTCGATTAAGAATTTTCTTTACACCTTGCTTAATTGTTGAAAGATCATAATAAATAATCGTCTTTCTTGGAAGATGCCTCATCATTTTAACAAAACTAATCACTTCATAAACTTTATATCCACTTTGTTCAATTCTTTCATCTTTGCAAGTGAAGTGAACGACTAGTCCTTCACTTATATATGGTTTAAATTTTTTATATTGACTTCTTGATAAATAAAACATTTGTACTTTATGATTTAAAAGAATCTCAAAAATTCTTGTATCGTCGCTAAAGCCTCTAATAGTGCCATATACCAGTCGCATACTTTCACTCCTTTCGACAAAATCATAATGTTATTTCATGCATTTTTATTAGTTCTAATATTGCTTGGCTTCTTCCCTTAACCCCTAATTTTTGAATTACATTTGATATATGATTACGAACAGTCTTACTACTAATATTCAATTTTGTGGCAATCTCTTCAGTATCATTGTTTTGTATTAATAGTTCAAAAATTTGTCTTTCTCTGATTGTTAAAAACCTCTTTATCGGCATTTTCTTCCCACACTTTCATTGGTATATTATGCTTAAAATTAATTAGAGGTTACTTGATTGATTTAATTTTTCTAAAAGGTTTTTTGCAACATCATTGGGAAGCCCCAATGACTTTAATTTATCAATTGAAGCATTCTTTATATCCGCAATTGTTTCAAAATAAGTTAATAAAATTGCTTTGCGTTTTTTACCAATTCCCTCCACTTCATCTAATACTGAATTGAAAGTTGCTTTATTGTGTGTTTTTTGAAAAAAGGTTATGGCAAAACGATGTACTTCATCTTGCATAGATTCTAGTAATAAAAATAAATCACTTTTCTTATCAATAGCAAGTTCTTCATATTTTGTCGTCATTATCGCTCTTGTTCTATGTCTGTCATCTTTTAAAAGACCAATCAAATTGATTTCATCTTCAATATGCAGTTTTTTCAAAATAGTATAAGCTGCCTTAATTTGTGTTCTACCACCATCTACAATAATCAAGGATGGTAATTTTTCTTTTTCTAAAAGAAGTCTACGATATCTTCTTTCAATCACTTCCATCATTGTATGATAGTCATCTGGCCCTTTTACCGTTTTCACCTTATATTTACGATACTCTTTAGGTACAGGTTTACCATCAACATATTTAACCATTGCACTTACGGCACTAGCCCCTTGAATATTAGAATTATCAAATAATTCTATTGTTTTGGGATATGCAATATTTAATCTTTTGGCAAGTTCTTGTAAGGGAATCATAGTTTTAGATATTTCAATTAGACGTAATTTTTTTAAATTATCAATGTTGTTTTTGGCATTTTCCATCACATTTTCTAATAACTGCTTTTTAATTCCTTTAACAGGTGTTGTCATTTTAATGTTTAATAAATCTTCAATGATTTCCATTCCCTCAAGATATGGTACAATAATTTCTTTGGGATGAATATTTGAACCACTATCATAAAACTGATAAATATAGGATAAAACTGCATCATCAACATTTTCTATTAAATCAAAAATTTCACCATTACGCTCAATAATTTTTCCAAGACGCATATGGAGAACTTGAATGGATATCATCCCATCTTTTTGAAAATAACCAAAAATATCTCTAGGAATATTATCATTTAATTCCATTGTTTGTTTTTGTACCACAGTATCAATTGATGTTAATAAATCCCGATATTCAATTGCTTCTTCATAGCGCATTTGCGTCGATGCCTCAATCATCAATTGATTTATTCTTTGGACAAGTTCTGTATTATTACCATTTAAAAAACGTACAATACTTTTGATATTTTCATCATAGTCACTTCTTTGAATATCATTTTCACAGGGAGCAAGACATTGACCTAAATGAGCATATAAACATTTCTTTTTCGGAATATGATTACATTTTCTAAACGGATAAACTTTATTTAAAATCTCAACAATGTCCTTACAAGCCTTTGCATTTGGATAGGGACCAAAAACATATTGATTTTTTCTTCTGAATTCTTTTTTTATATCTCTTGTATATAAAATACGAGGATTTTCTTCTTTAGTTAAAACAATATAAGGATAAGTTTTATCATCCATTAATAAAATATTATATTTAGGACGATTTTTTTTAATGAAGTTAGATTCTAATAAAAATGCTTCTAATTCAGAATGAGTAATAATATATTCAAAATCAACCACATCTTGAAGCATTCTTGTTGTTTTGGCATCATGACTTCCAGTAAAATAACTTTTTAAGCGATTTTGTAATATTTTAGCCTTACCAACATATATGATTTCTCCCTCTTGATTATACATTTGATAACAACCAGGTTTTTTGGGTACAAGTGATAATTTTGTTTTAATTCTTCCTAAAATTTCTTCGTTTTGCAACATATATCACCTATATTAAGTACTTCCCCTTGTAAAGGGGTAGTATGTATTTTTTTTAATTTTCTAAAATTTCATTAATATGGTTCCCAAAAGCTAAAGATTCATCATATTTAAACCGCAGTTCAGGTGTTTTTCTTAAATCAATTCGTTTAGCAAGTATGCTTCTTAGATATCCTTTAGATTTCTCTAAATCTTCTTTTGTTGACTCAATTTCTCCTAAATTTCCTAAAACGGTGTAATAAACCGTTGCGATGGATAAATCATTAGTTAATGAAACCTTGGTAATTGAAACATATTTCAATTTATTATTATTCGTACTATCAAAAAGAATATTTGCAAGTTCTCTTTCAATAATCTTTTCTACTCTTTCAATTCGGTATGCCATTCATTACTCTCTTTCTGCTTCTTCCATAACGAAGCACTCAATAATATCTCCCACTTTAATATCGTTATAATTTTCAATTGTAATACCGCATTCATACCCTGCTTTCACTTCTTTAACATCATCTTTAAAGCGACGAAGGCCAGCCATTTTGCCAGTATAAATTACAATACTATCACGAATCAAACGAACACCACCATTCCTAAAGATAGTTCCGCTCGTTACATAACTGCCGGCAATTGTTCCAATTCTGCTAACCTTAAATAGTTCTCTAACTTCTGCTTGACCAGTAATCTTTTCTTCAAATACAGGATCAAGAAGTCCTTTAACCGCTCTTTCAATATCCTCTTGAAGTTTATAAATAATATTATATAATCGAATCTCAACTCCTTGCTCTTTGGCAAAATCACTAATTTGTGAAGTTGGACGAACATTAAATCCCACAATAATAGCCTTAGAAGCAACTGCTAAAATAATGTCATTATTTGTAATACCACCAACCCGAGCTCCAATTATATTGATATTCGTTCCCTCAATATTTATTTTTTCAAGTAATCCTTTAATAGCTTCAATAGAACCTTGAACATCACATTTAATGATTAAATTAAGGGTTTTATCAGCATTTTCATTCTTAAATAAATCTGTTAAAGATGCTGCCTTACCGACACCTTTTTCTTCATTGAATTTATTTTGAGCTCGAACTTCTGCTATTTCCCTTGCTTTTCTTTCATCATTTAAAACCATGAACTTTTCTCCTGCAAAAGGCACTTCTACAAGACCTGTTACTGATACTGGTTTAGATGGCCCTGCACTTAAAACCGATCTTCCAAGTTCATCTTCCATTGAGCGAACTTTACCATAAGTTGTACCCACAACAATGATATCACCAACTTTAATCGTTCCATTTTGAACAAGAAGTGTAGCAATTGGACCTCTTCCCTTATCAAGTCGTGCTTCAATTACAGTTCCGATACCAAGACGATTAGGATTAGCCTTATATTCCTTTAAATCACTTACAAGAATAATCATTTCTAATAATTCATCCACACCTTTACCAGTTAAAGCAGAAATATTAACAAAAATGGTATCACCACCCCAATCTTCACTAACAAGGTTATATTCCGTCAATTCGGTTTTAACTCGGTCAGGATTAGCTCCCGGTTTATCCATTTTATTTATTGCAACAATAATTGGTACGCCTGCTGCTTGAGCATGTTCAATTGCTTCTTTTGTTTGTGGCATCACGCCATCATCTGATGCAACTACAAGAACAACAATATCGGTAATTTGCGCACCTCTTGCCCTCATTTCAGTAAATGCGGCATGTCCTGGTGTATCAATAAAAGTTATTGTTTTATTATTTTTAACAACTTGATACGCTCCAATATGTTGCGTAATACCTCCTGCTTCTCCTGTTACAACATGACTAGAACGAATAGTATCTAAAAGCGTTGTTTTTCCATGATCAACATGTCCCATAATTGTAACGATTGCTGGACGACTAGATAAATCTTCTGCTTTATCTTCTACTTCTAATTCATCAAAACGTGTCATATCTGTAATTTTTTTATCTTTCAATTCAAAATCATACTCAATAGCAATCAGTTCTATTGTATCACGATCTAACGCTTGGGTAGCACTAGCCATAATTCCCATTGATACAAACAATTTTTTAACAAGCTCCGTAACACTAACACCCAGTCCATTAGCAACTTCCATAACACTCATACCACTTTCAAAATATAAAACATGATCTTCTAACTTATCATTACTAGGCATATTGCTTGTACGTTTTTCTTTTTTGGCATTATTATTTTTATTTTTATTGCTATTTTTTTTGCGCTGCTTGATATCTGTAATATTTTCTGATGAGCCTGCTTTTTTGACTCTAGCACTTCTGGTTTCTCTTGTTAAATTATACTCATCTTCTTCTAAATAGTCACCATATTTTTCTAATATTTTTTCATCAACCCGAGGAACAATAATCTCTTCAACATATTTTGGTCTTGGTTGGGATTTTATATTTGTTTTAGGTTGTTGTTTACTATTGCCACTATTATTGTTATTACTATTACTATTGTTATTATTATGTGAATTATTATTTGTTTGTATTACAGAATTTTTTTGATTTTCCCTCTTTTCAGATGATTTTAAAGAATTGGAAACAGGTTTAGAGTTATTTGGTATAGAACTCTTTGATGGTTTTTGATTAGAAAAAGATTTTGATTTTAATTCATCTTCTTGTTTATTTGAACCAATTCTAACAGCTGGTCTATTTAATGATTTGGGTTTATTTGATTTAAAAGGATAAGAAACTCCATACATTTTTGCAAGTTTTTTCTCCAAATCTTTAGAAACCTCATATTCTTCAGTTATTTTTTCAGTAAAAATAACATTAGATAATTTGTTAATGAGTTCAACCGTGGTTGTCTTTAAATTTTCTGCAAGTTCTTTAACTTTCATTAAAAGTCACCTCTTTCTATTTCCTTTTTTAAAGCCTTAGCAAATCCTAAATCAGAAATTCCAATTATCTTAATAACTTCTATGCCAAGAGCTTTTGAAAGTTCCTCTGTAGAATATTTATTTATGATAGGTACTTGATAAAAATAAGCTTTTTTATCAATTTTATCATATGTAGCATCAGATGCATCAGTTGCTACAAAAATTAATTTTATTTGTTTGGTTGGTAAAACCTTAATAACTGAATCAGTCCCAAGAATCACTTTACCAGCCCTTCTTGCTAATCCAAGTAAATTTAATACTTTATTCAAATTTATTTTCCCTCATTTAATAACTCTAATAATTCATCAAAAATATAATCTGGTATTTCTATTTCTAAATGATGATGAAGAATTTGTTTTCTTTTAGCAAGCATAATGGCACTTTTTTTCTTACTAAGATATGCACCATGTCCTCTTACTTTACCCGTTAAATCAATAACAACTTCATTCTCAGGTGTTCTAACAATCCTAAACATTTCCATTTTAGGATGTTGTTCATTCGTTGCCACACATTTGCGAAGTGGCACTTTTCTTACTTTTAAACTACCACTCATAATTCACCTCTAATATCCATAAACGTTAGGTGTGAAACTAATACCATCGCGATATGCCGTTGTTTCATCTTTGATATCAATTTTCCAACCAGTTGTTAAAGAAGCAAGTCGAACATTTTGACCACCTTTACCAATAGCAAGCGAAAATTGCTCATCTGGTACAATTACAGTCGATTTTCTTGTTGTTTCATCAGTTAAAACCGAAATAACTTTTGCGGGAGTCAAAGCCTCAGCAATCAAAATTATAGGATTGTCACTCCAATTAAAGATATCAATTCTTTCACCTGATAAAGCTTCATTAATCTGTTTTACTCTTGAGCCTTGAAGACCGACACAAGAACCTTTTGCATCAACATTAGGATTATTACTTTTAACCGCAATTTTAGTACGACTACCTGGTTCTCTTGCAATTGCCATTACTTCAATTACTCCGCTTGCAACCTCTGGTATATACATTTCAAATAAACGTTTGATTAAATCACGATTAGATCTCGAAACAAAAACCTTAGGACCTTTTCCAGTTTCTTCTACTTTTGTAATACATACTTTCATTACAGTACCTACTTCACATCTTTCACCTGGTAAAATTTCATCTAAAGGCATAAATGTTACAACATCTAATCCAATATTTAATCCAATTACACTATCTGTTTTTTTAATGACAGTACCACTAACAACTTCTCCTTCACGATCTTTAAAATATTCATAAGCCCGTTTACCACCTAATTCTTTTAATCCTTGAATAAAAATTTGTTTAAATCGCGTTGCACCTTTTCTACCAATTTGAGAAAATTTGACTTCACGTCTAAATTCACTGCCAACTCTTACTCTAGCTCGAATTTCTTTAGCATCATCAAGCGTTATTTGACCTTCGGGACCTTCGGGATTGATTTCATCTACAACATGAAAAGTTTCAAAAATACGAATATTTTTTTGTTCATCATTAAATTCAACTTCAATTTCACCTTTACATCCTTCTAACTGACATGCCTTAATTAAAGCAGTTCTTACTGCTACTAATACATCAGAAATTTCTATATGTCTTTCGGCTGCGATTGTTTCTAATTGTTCATAAAAGCCTTTACTAATCATTTTTTATTCATTCCTCCTAAAATCTACGGCTAGTCTTATTTTAGCAACAGCTGCTCTTGGGATAACGACAAGTCTTTGTCTTTGATTCAAAAAAATTTCCAATTTAAATTCTTCCGCATTTGCTTCTCTTAAATAACCGCTTATCTCTTTTAAATTATATGCATTTTCCATTTTTTGATAAGTTTTCAGATAAACAAATTGATTTATTGCTTTTTGAATATCTTTTTCTGTCAATAATTCTCTTTCAATCCCTAATGATGTAACTTCTAAATAGTATCCATCAGGAATCAAATCATTAACTTCATCTAGAATTTCAGCATTAATTGAAGCGACTTCATCAATATCTAAACTAAACGTTTCGGGATCATCAATCACAATACTAATAATATTGGTTCCAAATTCTTTACGCACTTTCACATCAATTAATTCTTTTTGATGTTTATCTACAATATTTGACGCTGATTCTTTTATTTTTAATAAATATTCACTCATTATAATCCCTCCATTAAAAATGGTGAGCTCTCATTTAGCTCACCTTGTTGAACAATATTTGCTTAAATATATTATATCACAGATTTTTATTTAAGTCAAGATATTCAATTCTAATTATTATGCTTTTTATATCCAAATGCTTTAGCAATTTCCATTACTATTACAATCATAAACGATAATCCTAAACATATTAGTAAATCTTTTAACTGAAGAGCAACTAAGCCAAAGACATTCGTATTTAAACCTGGAGTATAAATAACAACCAATTGTAAAATAAAACCAATTACAAAAGCAAAATTCAACGATTTATTATTAAAAATGTTTTGTTTAAAAATAGATTTTTCACTTTTAATATTATACGAATGAAATAATTGTAAACTAGATAAAGTGAAAAAAGCCATCGTTTGACCAACGATATGATCTTGTTTAGAACCAATTAAATAAGCAACTAAAGTTAATACACCAATTAAAATACCTTCTAAAGCAATCTCATATCCCAATTTATTAGCAAAAAATCCTTCGGTTTTTGGTCTTGGCATTTTATCCATCTCATCATTGGAAGCTTTTTCCATTCCAAGACCAAAAGCTGGTAAAGAATCGGTTATTAAATTAATCCATAAAAGATGAATAGGAGAAAGTGGTACTCCTAAATTAAGACCAAAAAGAGCAATGAAAGAAGCAAGGAAAATTGTTAGGACTTCTCCAATGTTACTCGATAAAAGATATTTTACACATTTTTTAACATTATTGTAAATACCTCTTCCCTCTTTAACTGCTTCTACAATAGTAGTAAAATTATCATCGGCTAAAATCATATCTGCAGCTTCTTTAGAAACATCCGTACCTGTAATTCCCATTGCACAACCAATATCGGCCTTTTTTAGAGCTGGCGAATCATTGACACCATCTCCGGTCATTGAAACTACTTTCCCTTTTTTTTGCCACATTTCAACAATTCTTACTTTATCCTCAGGGGATACTCTCGCATAAACAGCATAATCTTCAATCTGATTACCTAATTCTTCATCAGACATTTTTTGCAATTCCTCTGATGAAATGGCTCTATATCCATCTTTTAGAATATTTAGTTCCTTTGCGATTGCCGAAGCAGTTGTAATATGGTCGCCTGTAATCATGATGGTTCTAATTCCTGCCTTACTAGCAACCTCTATTGCCTCTTTAACTTCTGGTCTAGCCGGATCAATCATACCCACTAAACCAAGAAAAGTTAAATTCTCTTCTAAGTTTTCATTACATTCGGGTTTATTTGCATGAGCCTTGATTCCTAATCCTAAAACCCTTAATGCCCGCGATGCCATATTCGTATTTGCATTTAAAATTTCTTGTTTTTCCTTATCACTTAATAATGCATGATGTAATATAATATCCGGTGCTCCTTTAGTAATACTAAGATAATGATTATTCACCTTTACTACAACTGTCATCATTTTTCTAATTGAATCAAAGGGTAAATCTGCTACTCTTTCTATTTTATCAATTGGTCTGCCATATAAATTATTGAATTCAATTAAAGCTGTCTCAGTAGGATCACCTATGCGTTTTTCTACACCATCTACATTAGTGATTTGAGCATCACAACAAAGAGCAAAGTAAGTGATTAATTCTTTATCATCTTCAGTTAAATTTTTAAGTTTTTTATTTGTATGATGATATAATTCTTGAACGGTCATTTTATTTTGCGTTAACGTTCCTGTCTTATCACAACATATAATAGATGTGGATCCAAGAGTTTCTACCGCAGGTAATTTCTTAACAATTGCATTCTTTTTAGCCATATTGCCAACACCAATGGCAAGAATAATTGTCACAACCGTTGCAAGTCCCTCAGGAATAGCGGCAACTGCTAAAGCAATGGCTGTTTTAAAAGCATCTAGTAAATATGTATCTGATGTTCCTTTCGTTGTTAACATTTCTAAAAAGAAAACGACAACACATATAATAATAGACATGATCCCAATCACTTTACCAACTTGTGATAATTTTTGTTGCAAAGGGGTAGTCTGATTGTCATCTCCAATTAGCATTCCTGCAATTTTACCGATTTCTGTTTTCATTCCAACTTCTGTTACAACTGCTTTGGCTTTTCCGTTTGTTACAAAGGTTGAGGAAAATAACATATTTTTACGATTACCTAAAGCAATTTCTTTATCCTCTATTCCATCAATGACATCAGAAATTTTTTCTACCGTTACTGATTCACCAGTTAATGCTGATTCATCCACTCTTAAATGAGAACATTCAATAATTCTTGCATCAGCAGGAATAAAATCCCCTGCTTCAACCATAATAATATCTCCCACAACTAAGTGAATCGTTTCAATTGGCATCACTTTTCCATCTCTTAAAACTTTACACATTGGAGATGACATTTTTTTTAATGCCTCTAAACTTTTTTCAGCTTTGTTTTCTTGAATGATTCCAAGAATTGCATTAATAATTATAACAATAAAAATTATTAAACTTTCAACCCATTCACGAGGATCAATAATAAGTGATACGACTGCTGCTACCATTAAAATAATAATCAAAACATCTTTAAATTCTAAAAAGAATTTAATTAACATACTTTGTTTTTTCTTTTCAGTTAATTCATTTTTGCCATTCTTATCTAATCTATTTTGTGCCTCATTACTAGTAAGTCCCTTATCAAGATTAGTATTTAATTTTTTTTCTACCTCATTAATTTTAAATTTATACATTTTTCCTCCTTGCTATAAAAAAAGACCCCTAACCGTTTTCGGCTAAAGGTCTTGCAATCATAAAATGATTAATGATAATTATATCCGAATAGCATATTTTACTATTGGTTTGACGAATA
>ENA-UONV01003498-UONV01003498.1-human-gut-metagenome-genome-assembly--contig:-CS4-NODE-3498-length-10536-cov-3.950673_pt1 | contig 10536 bp, 8 predicted proteins | sample MGYA00242461_ERZ724008 | MGnify/ENA metagenome assembly ERZ724008 | reverse complement strand
CTCTAGATAAATATAATTTTTTAAATCTCTCAAAATCTTTTATTTCAATATCATTATGTTTGATTTTATCAATGATTTCCTTTATTTTCTCTATAAAAATTTCTGGATTTTCTGAATCAACATTAATTAATAGATGTCCATATGTCAAATCATAATATAATGCATATTCAAAACTATTATTGATAATATTCCTATTCATCATCTCTTCATAATATAATGAAGACTCATCAAAATAAATATCTATTAAAATTTCCAAAGATGTAAATTTTCTCAAAAAATCTTTAGGTTGATTTTTTTCACTAGGAAACTTTAAACCAACAGAAACTTTAGGTGAAGTTACATTCATATCAATAAAGCTATTTTTCTGATTTACCGTTTCATCTTCTAAATGATATTTTCTTTCAATACTAGTAGGCTTGGGAAACTCTTTTTTTGATTGATTCTCCTTAATTAGTTTTAAAATTTCATCTTTATCAAACTTTCCAACAATAGCCAAAACCATATTACTAGGATGATAGAAAGTATTATAACATGTATAAAGCAAATCTTCATTAATTTCCTTTATGGATTCAACAGTTCCACCAATTTCATTTCTTATATTATTTTGTTTATATAGTGCTTTTAATATACCATAATATTGAATATTTTGTGGTTGATCTAAATACATTAATAATTCTTGTTCAATAATTCCTCTTTCTCTTTCAATACCATCTTTATTGAAATATGGTTTTTGAACAAAATTTAACAAAAGTTCTATATTTTCCTTGACATCTGAAGTTGTCGAAAATAAATAGGCAGTTTGATAATTAGTAGTAAAAGCATTCACATCTGCTCCTAATGAAGCAAAAATATTAGAGGCATCCGTACCATCTTCATTTTCAAATAATTTATGTTCCAAAAAATGAGCAATTCCTTCAGGAGTTTTCAAATAATCCTTTTGACCAAGTGGAATAAATTCAATATCACGTGAACCATATTTAGTAGAAAAAATAGCATATGTTTTATGAAACTCATTTTTAGGCATCAAGTAGACTTTTAAACCATTATCTAATATTTCAAGATAGTATTTTTCTTGAAGTTTTTTGTTTTCAAATATTTTCATAGTGTCCCCTCTAACATAAATATTGTATCCAGTTTTAAACTTTTAGCTGCTCTCATAATCTCATCTTTCGTAATTTTTTCAATGCTAGCAGCCTTTTCCTCTGGAGATTTTTCCTTCAAATCCGATACTTCTTTTATTATTGCTGATGCACCATATGATGGTTGATCCGCTAATTTATATTGAGCATTAATTAACATCTTTTTTGTTAATTTCATTGTATCATCATCAATTATTCCATTTTGATAATCTTCAATTATTTTATTAACTATATCTTTAAATTTAGAAAATTGATCAGCACTTATTCCAGCATGAATAACAAAAGTTCCTTTTCGTGAATTATAGTCACTGCTAATTGAATATGCTAAACTATGTTTCTCTCTAACTTCTTGAAAAAGGGTCGAATGAAAAAATCCCCCCAACATATGATTAAGTAAAAACATACCATTGTATAATTCATCATTTTCTCTAATTTCACTACGATACCCCATTAAAACAATGGATTGTTTATTTGCTTGTTTTTCAATAATCTCGTTAACTTTTTCTATTTGTTTAGTTTCCAAATCCAAAAAATTTAATTCTTCTTTTTGATAAGTGTTAAAACTAATTTTATCAAAAGCAGTTTTAACCGTATTCAAATCAATATCACCAATAACGTAAAAAACCTTCTTAGCCATCATTAATTTTTCATATTCTTCTTTTACATTATCCAATTTTACTTTTTTAGCCTCTTCATATGACGAAGCAACGGAATATTTACAAGTCTCGTTAGGATACATAATATCAACAAATTTCAATGTTGCATATTGGTTTTTATTATCATAAACTCTTTCAATATCTTCAATTAGCAATGATTTTTCTAAAGCAAAATATTCTTCATTAAAATATGGCAAATTAATAGCATCATTCAGTAAATCGACTGCTTCTTGAAATAGATTTTCTTCACAATTTTCTAAAAATTTATCATTAATAGAACGAATAATAAAATTTACTAATCCGATTCTACTAAAGCCTACATATAAACTCATACCATATAAATCTTCTAAATGATGACTAAATTTTTGTTCTGATGGATATTTTTGATTATATTTCATTAAAATATTTGAAAGAATTGAATTTTCAACTAATCCTTTTTTATCTAATGGTCTAAAAAAATATGCCCCAATCGTAAAAGTCTTAAATTTTTTATTTGGTATGTGATAAAGCGTATAACCATTCATTTCTATTTTATTTATTTTCATATCATTACCTCCAAAAAGGTCATTTTTATTATAACCAAAAATTTACGTAATAAACGATTTAATCAATTATTCATAAAAAACAAAAGATGTTTGATAAAATAAACCACTTGGAAAACCAAGTGGTCTTTCTATTTTGCTAAATTTAAAGCTATTTCAATCATTTGATGAAAAGCCGTTTGTCTTTGTTCAGATGTAGTTTCCTCATGAGTAACAAGCGAATCGGATATTGTTAAAATACAAGCTGCTTCTTTTCCAAGCACCCTAGCATTATGAAATAACGCAAAAGATTCCATTTCAACACAAACACATCCTAAATCTTCATACATATGTTTTACGATGGATGGTCCTTCTCGATAAAAGATATCTGAAGAATGAATCCGTTTATATTGAGTTTTAATATTTAAATCTTTTGCAATCTGCATAATTTCTTCCGATAAATTTTGACTAGATGCTAAAATATCATTGGTTTCTCCATTTTGAGTTTTCGCAAAAGATGATTCACTATAAGCATCCTTTACAACTATAACATCAAATAACTTTAAAGAGGGATCATACGCACCTGCAGAACCAATTCTTATTATCTTTTCTACACCATAAAATTTAAAAAGTTCATATGAATATATTCCAATACTAGGCATTCCCATCCCAGAACCCATTACAGATATTTTATGGCCTTTATAAGTTCCAGTAAAACCATACATACCGCGAACTTTATTGAAACATTCAACATCATCTAAATAGGTTTTAGCAATATATTCTGCTCTAAGCGGATCACCAGGCATCAAAACAATTTTTGCTATTTTTCCTTCTTCACATACTTCTATATGCGGGGTTTTTTTCAACATTTTTCCCTCCTAATATTCATTTTTACTAGATGAATTTTCCATGATAGCTACACCACTTGATGCACCTATTCTAGTTGCTCCATTTTCTACCATTAGTTCGAGGTCATCTAAATTGCGAATGCCACCACTTGCTTTGACTCCCATATCAGGCCCTACTGTTTCTCTCATCAATCTGATGTCATTGGCAGTTGCCCCACCTGTACCAAAACCTGTTGAGGTTTTAACAAAAGTTGCTTTAGCCTTCTTGGCAGCAAGACAACAATTCATTTTTTCTTCATCATTTAAATAGCATGTTTCAATTATAACCTTGGTTGTTTTTCCTGTGCTTGCGGCAACAACCATTTTTATTTCATCTTCAATATATGTATAATCATGTTCTTTAGCCTTGCCTATGTTAATAACCATATCAATTTCATCAGCACCATTTTTGATAGCATCAATAGTTTCAAAGGCTTTTATTTCCTTCGTATTCGCACCAAGTGGAAAACCAATAACTGTACATACCAATACATCACTTCCTTCTAAACATTCTTTAGCAAGTGATACATGTACTGGATTTACACAAACACTTTTAAAATTATACTTCTTAGCTTCTTCGCAAAGTTTACGAATTTCATCACTTGTCGCAAAAGCTTTTAATAATGTATGATCAATAAATTTATTAATTTGCATATCTTCTCCTATTTTTCGATTAAATCAGTAATCTTGATGACTTCATAATTATACGTTGATAAAACTGATTTACGCATTTTTTTTATAAACTTTTTAGCCTTTAGACTACCATTTTCATTTAAATATCTAATTTTAATACCAATGGAACCATCTTTTATTTCATACATAATTTTTTCTACATATTTATAAAATATTTGAATTGGAACAAGGTTTACCAAATTTTCCTCTTCTTCAACATGAACAAAATCCAAATGTGGTGGAAAAGTAGTTGGTAAACCGACATGCCAATTGACACTAAAATATACATGGTCCTGACTATCTTTTAATATGATATAAGGGGTAGCAACAATATCATCTTTGACAACACTTGGTAGTTCGTCTATCATAGATTGATAAGTACATACTTCATTTAATAAATCTTGATCAACTGGATATTTGATTATTTCAGGATGTTCATTTAAATATTTGGCTCTTTCTTTATTCAAAATAGCAATTAATTCAAACATATTGAATTCTTTGATATTATCAATTTTATCATGATATATTGCAAATTCAAACATTTTGCATAATTCATCAATTTGTTTTAGAATTAGTCTAGTAATAAATTGAGGAATATCATCAGGAAATTCACAAAGTAAAAAGGTATTAACATAATTAGGATTTAAACGATATAAACTAGAAACTCGTGATCGCTTTGTAATGAGATAACGATATGAACAACCAAAATGAGGAATATTAAAAGTAGCAATAAATTCATCATCATTAGAAGTAATGACGGTATTCTCAAGTTTATCAAAATATTCATCAATAAGTTGGCCGAAATTCACTCTTTCTTTACTACGATCTTTGAAAAAATATATTATCATATCACAAGTCTCCTTTTTATATTTTTTACTTTTTCATTTTTAAATTATTTACCACTTCAGCACATCTTGGACAAAGTTCATCAGGATTAATTGAAGGAACAATTTGCCAACATCTGCTACAAGTATATCCATTTGCTGGCTCAATTTTAATCTTACCAGATGAATAAACTTTGCCTTCAAAATCATTTGGAGCAATTGTAAATTTATAAACAATAAAGATTTGTTTTAAATCTACTTTTACAGTCGTTAATAATTTGGCAACTTTATCGGTTGGATAAATCATTACATTAGCATTTAAACTCTTACCTATTACTTTTTCACTACGTGCTTCTTCTAATGCTTTTAATACATCATCTCTAACTTTCATTAAATCTTCATATTTAGAAAGGATTTCATCACTACCTTTAAATAAAGTTGGTTGATACATATCAACTAAATAGATGCTTTCTTCTTTTATTCCTGGCATATACTTATATACTTCTTCTGCAGTATGCGGAATGATAGGAGTGAAAAGAGTTGTTAAAGCTTTTAAAGTTTCATATAATACCGTTTGAATACTTCTTCTTGAGTTAGCTTCTGCGTCATCAATATATAATATATCTTTAGTGAAATCTAAATAAAAACTAGATAACTCATTTGTCATAAAATTAAGAATGGTTCTAAATACTTCCGAAAATTCATAATTATTATAAGCATTATGAACATTTTTTACAACTTCATTTAATTTACACATCATATATTGATCAATTTCAGCCATTTTATCATAAGAAATGCTATCAGATATTGGATTAAAATCAAATAAATTTCCTAATAGAAATCTAAAAGTATTCCGAATCTTTCGATATGCTTCACTCACTTGCTTTAATAGTTCTTTACTCATCTTAAAATCAGCTTGATATTCAACACTAGCAACCCATAATCTAAAAATATCTGCTCCAAACTCATTACATGAAGCGATTGGATCAATCGTATTTCCTAATGATTTACTCATTTTGTGACCTTCGCCATCTAAAGTAAAACCATGACTTATAACTGTTTTATACGGAGCTTTTCCTGTTAATGCAACACTTGTAGTAAGACTTGAATTGAACCAACCCCGATATTGATCTGAACCCTCAAGATAAACATCTGCTTGTTCTACACCATATTTAAGTTTCAACGCTGCGTGGTGACTAGTACCTGAATCAAACCAAACATCCATAATATCATTTTCTTTAGTAAATTTACCATTAGGACTACTAGGATGAGTAAAACCCTCAGGTAACAAGTCTTTGGCTTCTCGTTCAAACCAAACGTTTGAACCATATTCTTCAAATAAATTTGCTACATGATTAATAACATGTTGATCAATAATTGGTGTTTCATCTTCCGCATAGAAAATAGGAATTGGAACACCCCAAACTCTTTGACGAGAAATGCACCAATCGTTTCTATCCTTAATCATGTTAGAAATTCTAACCTCTCCCCAAGTTGGAACCCAATTCACATTTTTAATTGCATTTAAAATATCTTCTTTAAAATTATGAATTGAAGCGAACCATTGGGATGTAGCTCGAAAAATAATTGGTTTTTTAGTGCGCCAATCATGTGGATAACTATGAATAATTTCAATTTCTTTTAGTAGTGCATTTTCTTCATTTAGTCGATTTATAATAACACGATTCGCATCCTCATAGAATAATCCCGCAAACTCACCAGCTTCTTTGGTTAAGTATCCTCTTCCATCAACTGGACACAAAATATCTAGCCCATATTTTTTTCCGACAATAAAGTCATCTTCACCATGACCAGGAGCTGTATGAACCAAACCCGTACCAGCATCAAGAGTAACATGATCACCTAAAATAACAGGAGAAATTCTATCATAAAGTGGATGTTTATATGTTATTTTCTCTAATTCTGCTCCTAACATTCTTTTTACAACGGAATAATTAGCAAAACCTAATTTTTCACACACATCATTGATTAATTCAGTAGCCATTACAAAATATCTTCCATCTGCCTCAACTACCGAATATTCAATTGTAGGCGAAACACAAATTGCTAAATTGGCAGGCATTGTCCAAGGTGTTGTGGTCCAAATTATCAATTCACAATTATTAGATAAAACGTTTTTTCCATCTACTACTTTGAATGCTACATATATTGAACTACTTTTCACATCACGATATTCAATTTCAGCCTCAGCTAAAGCAGTTTCAGATGATGGCGACCAATATACTGGTTTTAATCCTTTAAAAATCAAATTTTTGGAAGCCATAATACCAAAGCAACGTATTTGTTCTGCTTCATAATGATTATTAAGAGTAATATATGGATGCTCCCACTCGCCTAAAATTCCCAATCTTTTGAACCCAACTTTTTGAAGTTCAACTTGTTCTAAAGCATACTTTTCACAAAGATTTCTAAATTCAGCAATTGGCATTTCCTTTCTATTTATCTTTTTATTTTTAGAAAGAGCAGTTTCAATTGGAAGTCCATGTGTATCCCAACCAGGTAAATATGGTGAATAAAAACCATTCATCGTTTTATAACGAATTAAAATATCCTTTAAAATCTTATTCATTGCATGACCAACATGAATTTTTCCATTAGCATATGGAGGTCCATCATGCAAATAAAAAGGTTGCTTCCCTTCATTTTTCTTTAATACTTTTTCATAAATTTTATCTTCTTCCCATTTTTTTTGAATAGGAATCTCATTCACACCTAGATTACCTCGCATAGGAAAATCTGTTTTCGGCATTAATAATGTATCTTTATACTCTTTCATAACCTCTCCTAGTGTTTTACGCCAATTTTTATAACAAGGCGGTCTTTTTTAGTTGTCTTGACATTTTCTAAAATTATAATTCTTCCAAATTTGCGAATACTTATAATTTCACCAATATTACATTTATGTGTAATATCTTCGCATATTATATGATGAATAGAAACCATTTTATTTTCTATAATTTCTACTGCTTTATTTCTACTAATATTAAGAGTTTTTGCAATAATTGCATCTAATCTTAAACTCGCAACATTGATTATTTTAGTTGTATCATCATTTTGGTAAAAATTGCAAATGTTATCTACTTGTTTAAAGTCTATTTTTTGATTATTAATATTTGGTATATTATGGATTAGATACTTTTCAATTTCCTCACTAATAAAAAGAAAAATATTATTCTCTACAATATAAATATCACCAAAAGTATTCCGTTCAATTCCTAAACTCATATTATATGTAGCACCATATATTTTTATTTTATAATCAGCAAAATTAGGTTTTTCATAATCACATCTTTGAACAATTGCTCTTAGACGTTCTGCACCATCATAGCCACCTTCAAAATAAACTTTAACTCCTTTTTTTTCAAGTTGTTTTATTTGGCTTATTTCAGCTAAATCTAAAAATTTCGTTAAAACAATTTTTCCATCTAACGCTTCTTGATAATAATCATTTAGTCGATTCAACATTTTTATTCATCAATTCCAAAATCTTTAATATATTTTTTTAAAGTACCATCTTCAAAAGCTTTTCCCGTTGCAAATAATCTAGTTTCATCTCCAAGTCGATATACAGAACCATCTAAAGCATATACAACTCCTGATAAAAAAGATATCGCATGATTCACCTCACCAATACTTGCAATTTCTTCAAAATTAGCGAGTAACGGTCTATTATTGATAACAATATCTGCTAAATCCAATAATTGAGTATTCATATCTTCATCTTTTTTGAAAGTATAATTTAACAACCGATCGAAAGCTGAACCGATTTTTCTTTCTTGTTTTTTTCGTTTTCCAAACATATTCTATCTCCTAATTTTATTTTGATAGTAGGGTACCGATTCTAATCATTGTTGCCCCATATTTAACTGCAAGTTTATAATCATTACTCATTCCCATTGACAATTCTGTACATGGAGCATAGGGAAGATTTAGCGCTTGTACTTCTAATTGTAATTCTTTCAAAGTTCTAAAACAATTTTCCAAAACTTCATCATCAAACGTATAGGTTGCAATAGTCATTAATCCTACTACTTTAATTTTTTCATATTTTGCTAAACTTTTAATAAAAGGAATAACTCTTGTTTCGTTTAGTCCTGTTTTATTAGCATTATTAGATAAATTTACTTGCACAAAACATTTTAATGGTTCTGCTTTTTTTCTGGCTTTATTAATAGCATTAGCAAGATCGATTGAATCTAATGAATGAAGAAAATCAATACTATCAATAAAACTAGGCGATAATTTAGGTGGTATCTTAATAACGCCAAAATAATGCCAAGTTATCCCTAAATCTTTAAAGGCTTCATATTTTGCTAAAAAAGTATCTTTACGATTTTCTCCAATATCTTTAATTCCTGCATCAATGATTTCTTTTGTTTTATCAATATCAAAATATTTAGTTGCGGCAACAATTCTAACATTAGGATAATCCTTAATAGTATCTTTAATTTTTGCAAGTTGTACCACTGCAGACATATTCTCACCTTCTTCACATATTTATTGTATTATACCATATTTTTCTTTTTTTTTCAAGTTTTTACTATATCGTTTTTTTAAGTTCAATCTTTTTATTTTTTTATAATTTTATGATATAATTATTATATGTCCTTATAGTTTAATGGATAAAATACAAGATTCCGATTCTTGTGATAAAGGTTCGATTCCTTTTAAGGGCGCCAATGGAAAATAAAGCATTCAAGTAACTGAATGCTTATTTTTTTACATTTTTTCTGGTGTGCTAACCCCAATTAATGTTAGAGAATCCTTTAAAACGATTTTTATTGCTAGTAAAACTGTCAATTTTTCCATAACGAGTTGTTTATTATCTGTTATCACTTTTTGATCATTATAATAACTATGCAATTGATATGCAAGGTCATCAATGTAGTGTGTCAATTTATGCACAAGCCGTTTCTCTGCAACCTCTAATAAAACATTAGGATATTGAAGTAATACTAAACAAATATCTTTAATGCTATCTATATCTATTTCATTAAATTCTTCAACTGGAATAAAGTCAATTCCATTATCTTTTGCATTTTTAAAAATGCTACAAATTCTTGCATATGCATATTGTGCATAAAAAACAGGATTATCATTAGATTTTTGTTTCATTAAGTCAAGATCTAAATCCATATGCGTACTAAGAGATTTGGCAACATAGAAATATCTTAAAGCATCGGTTCCCACATCGTCAATTAAATCGATGAGGGTAATTGCTTTCCCACTTCTTTTGCTCATTTTAACTTCTACTCCATCTTCAATAACTCTTACCATTTGCAAAATTTCAACGTCGATTAAATTTGAATTTCCTCCTACCATTGAAACAGCAGCTTTTAGTCGATGAATATACCCATGATGATCCGCTCCTAAAACATCAATTAAATGATGGTATCCTCTTGATAGTTTATTTGCATGATAAGCAATATCTGGCAATAAATAAGTATAACTCCCATCTGACTTGATAATAACACGATCTTTTTCATCACCATAATCAGTTGTTTTAAGCCATAATGCTCCATCTTTTTGATACGTATAACCTTGTTTTTTTAAATTAGCAAGAACATTTTCTACTTCTTTTGTTCCATATAGGCTTTTTTCACTAAACCAAGTATCAAACTCAACATTAAATTTTTTTAAATCTTTTTTTAAATTGCCTAAGAGTTTTTCAGTACCATATGATTTGAAAAAATCAAGATCAAAATTATTTAAAAATCTATCACCATATTCATCCTTAATTTCTTCAGCAACCTGAATAATTTCTTTTCCGAAATAATAATCTTCTTTCATTTCAATATGAAAACCAAATAATTCTT
>ENA-UONV01003495-UONV01003495.1-human-gut-metagenome-genome-assembly--contig:-CS4-NODE-3495-length-10540-cov-7.649309_pt1 | contig 10540 bp, 8 predicted proteins | sample MGYA00242461_ERZ724008 | MGnify/ENA metagenome assembly ERZ724008 | reverse complement strand
CCTCCCAGCGGGGATCGCCGGCCTTCTCCCACTCCCAGGGCAGAGAGTCGTACTCAGCCTCGCTGATGTACTTGGTGGCCTCCTCACGCGGCATCCGCAGGATCCACAGCAGGTCGCGGTTCAGGTTGCCGTAGTTATCCCACAGGCCCATATCGTCCACAGCATGAGACCATGCCAGGTTGATGACCATGGTGCCATCGCCCTCGTACTTGAAATCGTGCACGCCGTCCGGATAGACGCGGGTGCCGTACAGCACGGGCATACAGGTGTTGGAGTTGTGGGTGGGCAGGTCGTAATCGGCCAGCGGATCCACATCATACTCGGTGTAGCAGCGGATGGGGCAGGAGGAGCAGCCGCCGTTCTTCACGGTGTACTCGGCAGCCGGAGCGCCGAAGTCGAAGTAACCCTTGAAGCAGCGCAGAGCCACCTTGTTAATATCGTTGTAGGGCTGCTCGCCGGTATCCACGGGGCCGCCGGGAGCCTTCTTCCACATACGGCCGGGCGCGCCGGACCAGCGGTTCTTGCCGGAGGTGGCGCTGTACTCTGCCCAGCTCTGGGGCTGTGCGGGCACGTTGTGGTTGTTGTTGCCGCCGATCAGGTTGCCCATCATGTAGTTGGACAGTTCCAGCACCTTCTTGGGGTCTGCGACCTTGACGCTGCCGGTGCCGCGGATGGCCAGGCCCTTCAGCTTCTTGTTGCCCATGGCAGCGCCCAGACCGGCACCGCCGGAGTTGCCGAAGCTGGTGTTCAGGGTGGAGTAGTCCACCAGATTCTCACCGGCGGGGCCGATGGAAGCAGTCTCGAACTCACGGCCGTTCTGCTCCACCATCCACTTGTTGGCAGCAAAGGTACCCTTGCCCCAGATCTCGCTTGCGTCCTCCAGAGAGACCTCGCCGTCCTCGATGCGCAGGTAGACGGGCTTTTCGGAGATGCCGCTGACAACGATGCCGTCGTAACCGGCATACTTCAGCATGGAGCCGATGTGGCCGCCCATATGTGCATCGATGATGGAGTGGCCCTTGGACCAGGTAGAACGGAAGGTCACGTTCATACGGCCGGAGCAGGGCACGCCGGCACCGGTCAGGGGGCCGACACCAAAGATGACCAGAGCCTTCTCGTCATAGGGGTCCAGCTCCATGGGAGCTTCCTCGTACATGATGCGGTAGGCCATGCCCATACCGCCGATATATTTATGGTATTTTGCGTCGTCCTGGGTGGTGATCTCACCGGTGGTCAGGTTGACGCGCAGGATCTTGCCTGCCCAGCCATAGGTTTCAGCCATTGTTGTTCCTCCTTACAGGTCCTTGTAAGCAGCCTGTGCTGCGCTGGTAACGGCATCCCAGTCCACGATGGACAGAGCGCCGGACGGGCAGCCCGCCACGCAGGCACCGCAGGCGATGCACTTGGAGGACTTGCCGGTCTCGGGGTTGACGGTGGGCATGTGCCAGGGGCAGGCCTCCACGCAGGCACCGCAGCCGATGCACTTGTCGGTATCGACCACGCGGATGCCCTGCTCATTGGTGACAATGGCCTTCTGGGGGCATGCGTTGCCGCAGGCGGGATCCTCACACTGGCGGCAGGTATCCGGGAAGTAGACAAAGCAGTTGTCGGTGCCGGACAGCAGACCGTTGCCGTCGCCGTCCAGATTCAGGCGGCGCTGGATCTTGACGCGGCTGATGTAGGAAGAGCAGACGCCGTCGTTGGTCAGGGTGCAGTTGATCTCGCAGCGCTGGCAGCCGGTGCACAGGTCGGCGTTGACCACCAGCAGACCCTGCGGCAGCGCCCAGGTAGCCACTGCGCCGCTGTCCACCTGCTTCTGCGAGCAGCCGAAGAGGGACAGCATGGATGCGGAGAGGGTGAGCCCTGCAAGGCTCTTGCCCGAGATCTTCATAAATTGACGGCGGGTCATGTCAGCCGTCAGAAAATCAGTTTTTGCCATAGGTTTCCATTCCTCCGTGAGGTCACTCTGCGCAGAGCACCTCGGTTACATAGAAATAAGAATTGTTGACGATGTCCGTGACCGCCGTGGACGTAATGGTTGCACCGGAAAGCGCATCCACCTGGGTCATGTCAGCGCTGACCGTGTCGGCCGCACTGCCCTGGGTGGTCAGATCAGCGGCCTGCAGCTTGTACTCGGCCTGCTTTTCAGCGGACCAGTCTGCATAAGGCACTGCCTGTTTCTCGCCGTCCTGCGCGCTCTTGCTCAGACACGCCGCGTACAGCTTGCGCCGTGCCACAGCCTCAGCACTGTTGTCCATCGGGGGGATGAGTGCGTCGTCCATCGGCTGGCCGTTCAGGGCCGAGAGGGTCAGCCCGGCTTCATACATCTTCCGGGTAGCCTCGGCCTCCGGGGAGGTATCGCCCGCACGCCATGCGGCGGGGTCGAAGGCCTCAGCGGGGGCAGCGTCGGTCTCGGCGCTGCCTGCGGCAGCAAAAGCCGTGCCGGTGGCCGGGTCGGTCACAGTGTAGCGCTTGCCTGCCAGCGTGAAGGGAGCTGCGCCCTGGTACTGGGCCGTGAACTCCGGGTTCACACACTGAGCACCCAGGCTGTCGGTCTCGGCCTGTGCCAGGATCTTCACATCCAGCACATTGCCGTCGCGGTCCAGCGTCACACCGGCCTGCACCTCGCTCTGGAAGCCCTGCTTGCTGCCCACCACATAATACGTGGTGTCATCCAGCTGGTACACCGCGCTCACACCATAGGTAGCAGCGTCGGCATCTGCCAGCGGCAGGGCCGTTCCGGCCACCGTGGTGCGGCTGTGCATCAGCCCGCCAAGGCCAAGCGCCATGGCAAGCGTTGCCGCACCCATGGCCGCATAGCCGGGCAGCCGCCTGCGCCACAAGGACTGCGGCGCATGATTTGCCTGCTTCAATTGTATCACCTGCCTGTTTGATTCAGCTGTGCCCGGAACTCCCGGGCACGAAAACAGCCGTTCCACCTGCTGCAACAGTGCGGAACGGTTTCTTCGTTATAAGAATAACATCTTTTCCACCGGTTAGTCAACGTATACGCACAAACAAAGCCCTACAATTTCTCTCAAAAGCTCTTGCCTCTTGGTGAAATCATTTCTTTTGCCGGATAAACAGTTTCAATCCATATTCCTCTGCCAGCTCCAGCGACTGTACCGTGGGCATACTCTTGCTCACCAGCGCGGGCACACCGGCCCGGATGGCCTTGCGCACCATATCCACCGGCACCCGGCCGCTGGTAAAAAGCACACACTCCGCCAGCGGCACACCCTCTGTCAGGGCGCAGCCCACGGCCTTGTCCAGCGCGTTGTGGCGGCCCAGATCCTCGCAGCGGTACAAGATCTTGCCCGCACGCAGCAGCAGGCAGCTGTGCACGGCATGGGTGGCACGATAAAGCGGCAGGCCCTGCCCCATGGCATCGGCCAGCGCATCCACCCATGCGGCGGGGATCTCCCGCTGGGGCACCGGGGCCAGCGGCGGCAGCTGCACCGGGCTGGCCAGCGTCAGGTTATCGGTGCAGCAGCTGGGCACCTCCTGCCCGGCCTGTTCCGCTGCCGCCATCGGGTGGCACAGCTGAACGCTTATCTTGAGCCCCTGCGCGCAGACGGCCACCCGCTCCACCTCGTCAGCGGCGGTGATCCAGCCCTCGGTCAGCAGGCGGCCCAGCGCCAGCTGCGGCAGCAGCTCCGGCGTGCAGACCACCCGGAAGGCTGGCTGTTCGTTGACCAGAATGGCCGCGGCGTGCTCTGCCGCCAGTGTCCGCTCGGTGCCATCGGGCATCCGGACGCTCTCTGCCCCCGGTGCTGCACCGAATTGATCCATGATCTGCATTGGGTGTTCCTCCCCTGTCTGTTTTACTCTGCCTCTATTGTAACACGCTTTTGCTCCGCTGAAAAGCGCCTGTGCCCTCTGGAACAAACTGTCGATCCGTGTCGTTTCCATTTTTCCCGGCTTTGTGATATACTACTGTAAAATGACAGAACCATATCCCAGTACCGAGGTGGAATCCAAATTGAAGCATCTCTTCCGCTCCCTCACGCGGGCACGCCGGGCCTACAAGGACACCCGGAACCATGCCCTGACCCTGCTGCACCGGGCCTCCGCTGCCGTTCTGACAGCCGTGCTGGTGTACAAAGCTCTGACCTATCTTTTGTTTCTGCCCGCCATGAACGGCATCTGGTCGCTGACACTGCGCTGCTCGCCGGTGAACTACCTGACCAACAACAATGCGCATCAGATCTTTACTTCACCGACCATTTTAGGCGGGATCGTGCTCATCGTCCTTCTGGCGGCGTGCTGGAACCTGTACGGCTTTTCCATCCTCCTGCACGGGTTTGCGCTGGCCCGCCGGGGTGAAACACTGTGTCCTGTTTCCCTGTTCGTCCGGTCGCTGGGGGATATCCGCCACGTCCTGCTCCCCAAAAACTGGCCCATCCTGCTTTACTGCGCCCTGCTCATCCCCTTTACAGATGTATTCGTGACTTACAACTATATCTCTCAGCTGGCTGTGCCGGAGTACATCCTTGGGCTTGTCCGGGCAAAGCCGCTCTATCTGGCGCTTTTTCTTCTCATTCTGGGTGCGGCGTTCCTGTTCACCCTGTTCTGGGTCCTGGTGCTCCCCCTCTTTACGCTGGAACGCAAAAGCCTGTGGGAAGCCGTTCAGGAGAGCGCTGCCCATGTCAAAACACAGCTCCCCCGGCTGGCCGGTGTGCTGCTGCGGTGGAACCTCCGTGCGCTGGTCCGGTCTGTTCTGGTCTTTTTCGGAGCTTCCCTGCTGGTTTACAGCGTGGCGGCGCTGATCGGCCTGCGGAGCACCCGCGCCATGCTGCTGCTCACCCGTGCGCTGTATCTGTTGGAGATCCCCTTCTTCGGCTTTTTGCTGGATTGCAAGGTCACCACGGCCCAGTGCACCATCATCGCATTCCTCTACGATCGCTGCCGTGACTGCCCACCGGAAGCGCTGCCGGAGGGCAAACCGCACCGCTTTGGCGGCTGGCCCCTGCTCACCGCTGCGGTGGCCGGGGTCACGCTGGCCACCGGGCTGATGGCAGTCTACCTCTACGCTCTGCCTCAGGACGATGCCCTGCTCACCGCCGTAGGCGGCGTGACCCCGCTGGTCACCTTCCACCGGGGCGACTGCACCGTGGCCCCCGAAAACACCCTTCCCGCCTTCCGGTCGGCCATCCTCAAGGGCGGCGACCGCATCGAGCTGGATGTGCAGATGACCAGCGACGGCGTGGTCGTTGTGACCCACGATTCAAACCTGAAACGCTGCACCGGCAAAAACGCAAAAGTCTATGATCTGACCTATGCCGAGGTGGCACAGCTGGACGCAGGCCGCTGGTTCAGCAGCCGCTTTGCCGACACCCGGATTCCCACCCTGGAACAGGTGCTGCAGCTCTGCCGGGGCCGCATCGGCCTGAACGTGGAGATCAAGCCCAGCGCCGCCACCCCTGCTCTGGAGGCTGAGACCGTACGCCTGCTGCGGGAATACGGCTTCGACAGCTCCAACTGCGTCATCACTTCCCAGAGCTACGAGACCCTGCACAAGGTCAAGGCGCTGGCCCCTGAGTACCCCACCGGCTACATTCTGGCTCTGGGCGTAGGCAACTACTACGACCTGCCCGATGCCGACTTTTTCAGCGTGGAGACCACCTTTATCACCTCCGGCATGGTCAACGCCGTCCATCTGCGGGGCAAGACCGTCTCTGCCTGGACCATCGACCGCGAAAAGGTCGCCACCCACATGCTGGAGCTGGGCGTGGACGACCTCATCACCGACAAGCCCGACATGGTGCAGGACCTGCTGGCCCGGAATCAGCAGGTGGACGACAGCCTGATCGACTTCCGTGACCTGCTCAACGCCCTGCTCCACCCGGAGCAGCCTGCCGACTCCTCCGATGACGCGGAGGAGACCATCACCGATGCCGTGGAAGACCCGGAGGAGTTCGTGGACGCGGCGTAACACAGCCCCCTCTTTCTTGCGGCATCATTGAACCAACGGTCTGTAAAAGTAAAACATCCCCGCACGGCCTGCCGAAACAGGAAGTGCGGGGATGCCTTTTTGTTCAGAGGAATGGGTTATAGAACCTTCCAAAGCGGATGGTCACGGTCAGGCTGATGAGCAGCAGGGCCGCGCCCACGCCCAGGGCAATGAAGTCCCGCCGGGCAAAGGGGCGCTGGGTATACCAGGTGCGCTTGCTGTTCTTGCCGAAGCCGCGCAGCTCCATCGCATTGGAAATGGTGTCGATGCGGTTCAGGCTGGTCAGGATGAGCGGCAGCAGGATGTTGACAGAGTTCTTCATCCGCTTGAAGAAGGGCTCCTTTTTGCCCAGCTCCACGCCGCGGGCCTGCTGGGCCTGGCTGATGCTGTGGTAGTCGCGCTGGATATCGGGGATGTAGCGCAGGGCAATGGCCACTGAATAGCCGACTTTATACGAGATGCCGATGCTGTTCAGGCTGGCAGCAAACTCGCTGGGGTCGGTGGCAGAGATGAAGAGGATGGCCACCGGCAGGGCCACAAAATATTTCAGGCTGATGTTGATCATGTAGAACAGCTGTTCCGCTGTCAGGTCATACCGCCAGAACAGGTGGCAGAGCACCGTGCGGGTGCCGTACAGGGTGGTGCCCTGATTGGGATCGAACAGGAAGATGAACAGGTTGTTCAGCAGCAGGAACACCAGCATGAAGGTCATCATAAACCGGACTTCCCGGAATTTGATCCGGCTCAGCCTGAAGGCCAGCAGGCTGACCACCAACAGGCCCAGCAGCACCCAGGTGTTGTAGGTGATCATGCTGGCAAAGGTGAACAGCAGGAAGAACGCCAGCTTGGTGGTTCCGGTCATCTTATGGATGACGCTCTCCCGGGGGAGATAATTCAAAACAGTCTTAGCGGCCACCCTCTCTCACCTCCCGGTCCTGCTCAATAAATCTCTCTACAAATTCCTGTGCGGGCGCAATGCCGCAGCGGTTGGCCAGCGTGTACAGGCTGGTCTCCTTCAGGGCCGCCTGCTCCACCAGCGCAGGGTCACACAGAACGGCGGCCGCGGTGCGGTCGGCAATGAGCCGTCCGTCGCAGAACACCAGCGCGCGGCGGGTGTATTCCAGCATCAGGTGCATGTCGTGGGTGATCATCACCACCGTCACGCCCCGGGCGTTCAGGCCCCGCAGGAACTCCATGATGTCGGTATAGTGCCGGAAATCCTGCCCGGCGGTGGGCTCATCCAGAAGGATGAGCTCCGGGTCAAGCACCAGCACGCTGGCAATGGTCACCCGCTTTTTCTGGCCGAAGCTCAGTGCAGAAATGGGCCAGTTGCGGAAGGGATACAGGCCGCAGACCCTGAGGGTCGCTTCCACCTTTTCCCGGATCTGCTCCTCGGTCAGGCCGGAGCGCTGCAGACCCAGAGCCACCTCATCGTAGATCATGGTCTTGGAGATCATCTGGTTGGGGTTCTGCATCACATAGCCAATGTGCTGGGCGCGGCGGCGGATGTTCTCCTCAGCCAGCGGCTTGCCGTTCAGGGAGATCTCGCCCGCATCCGGGGTCTCAAAGCCGCAGATGAGCTTGGAGAGGGTGGATTTGCCCGCGCCGTTCCGGCCCACGATGCTCACCATCTCCCCCTTGCCGATCGAGAAGCTGACATCCCGCAGGGTCTGCTGGCCCTTCTGATAACCAAAGCTCAGGTCCTTCACCTCCAGCAGCGGCTCCCGTTCCGGCTGCGCGGCGGGCCGGGGCCGGGCCGTGAACCAGTCCCGGAGCTTTTGGGTGTCGGTATCGTCCAGCACAAGGCTGTCCACATGGGCAGGGTGCTTGTCCGGAGTGATATCCACCCCGGCATAGCGCAGAGCCGTGACATACAGCGGCTCCCGGATGCCGTTTTCCGCCAGCAGGCTGCCCGAGAGCAGCTCGTCCGGGCGCAGGTCTGCCAGAATGGTGCCGCCGTTCACCAGCACGATGCGGTCCACGTTCCGCCAGAGCACATCCTCCAGCCGATGCTCGATGATGAGCACTGTGGTATCTGTCTTTTTCTGGATCTCGTCGATCAGCTCAATGGCCTGCTTGCCGGTGGCGGGGTCGAGGTTGGCCAGCGGCTCATCGAAGAGCAGGATCTTGACCTGATCCACCATCACGCCCGCCAGGCTCACCCGCTGCTTTTGCCCGCCCGAAAGCTCGTGCGGCGCATAGCCGAGATGATTCTCGATGCCCACCAGCTTGGCGGCATGGCGGGTGATGGCGTGCATCTCATCCTGCGGGGTACAGCTGTTTTCCAGTGCAAAGGCAATGTCCTCGCCCACGGTCAGCCCGATGAACTGGCCGTCTGGGTCCTGCAGCACCGTGCCCACATGGGCCGAAAGCTCAAAGAGGCTGCTGTGGGGCGCATCCACACCGTCCACGGTCAGGGTACCGGTGCACGCGCCGGGGTTGGAAAACGGGTTCAGCCCGTTGATGCACCCCGCCAGCGTACTCTTTCCGCTGCCGGAGGGGCCCGCAATGAGCACCCGTTCACCCGGGTAGATCTCCAGATTGATATCGGTCAGGGTGGGGCGCTTCTGGGCACGGTACTGGAAGGAAAAGTTGCGGAATGAGATGATGGGTTTACGTTCTGCCATGGGTATGGTACCTCAGCTGTTCATCAAAAAAGCCTTTCCAACGGGCCGGACGGCGCAGATGGAAAGGCCGGGTTTCATGCGGGGATCACTCCTGATCCAGAGAGCCCTTCTTGGCGATGGTTCTGGTGTAAGCCAGCACCAGCAGGCCGCCCACCACCACAGCGGTGATACTGTTGGACACTGCGGCAAATGCACCCTGTGCAAACACCTTCTTGACGGGCTCGGCGTAGATGGCAATATCCAGCACGGGGGCCACCAGGATCCAGGCCAGCAGATGGGCCACGATATTGGCCAGCGCAAAGAAAGCCACCTGCTTCTTGCTGAACTCGCCTTCCTGCAGGTTCAGCTTCTTGGAGAACAGGCCCACCACAACGCCCACAAAGGCGGAGGCGATGACCCAGCTCCACCACGGGCTGCCGCCCCAGGACAGGTCGATCAGGGTGTGGCCGATGAAGCCGATCAGACCGCCGACCACCGGGCCGTACATCGCGGCCAGCAGGGCCAGAACGGCGTACTGCAGGCTGATGTTGGTGTTGGGCACCGGGCTGGGAATGGCCACAAAACGTCCCAGAACAAAGAACAATGCCGCGCCGATACCGACAGCGACAACGGGCTTGATGCTGCTGTTGTTATTTTTCATATTCTCTCTCCTCTTTTATTCCGCGGATGCGGGGTTTCTTGCAAGGCATCGTTAGTATACGACACCCTCTTGAGCCTTGTCAATGGACAATCCGCCCGCTTTGCAGAAAAACGGCTGCTTTCCTGCATTTGGGGGCGAATGCCTTCCCGCCCTGTGCAGCAAAAAAGAGCACCCGCGCCTGCCGGAGCGGATGCCCTGTGAATGCTGATTCGGTTTTGGCCCAAACCTTAGTTCTTAGCGGTCAGGCTGAAGGTGCTCAGGGTCTGGAAGGTGGTCACGATAACATTGATGTTGTTGACGATGGAGCTGCCTGCGGAGAACACGCGGGCGATGTAGTTGAACAGCTTGCCAACGTTCAGGAACACGTCCCAAGCGGTAGCCTCGGTGGTTGCGCCACCCTGCAGGTACACCATTTCGTTCTCATCGATCGCAGCAAAGTTAGCGGGCATTTTGATCTCATTGTTCATCATATCGGGGATTCCTCTCTTTCAATTCAATCTATACTTACCGTCTGCACCAAACCAAGTGCACCGGCACCAGAACCAGACCGTGGTTCCTCCGACAGGAACGGGCAGGGGCACGAGTTCCGCATTCCCTCCGGAATTGTTCCCATATATAGGTTATACGATAAATATTCGGATTTGTCAATCGAATTTCCGGAATTTTTACCATTCTGAGCCAAAAGTGGATACCCACAACGCGGAACACCTGCCATTTCGACAGCTTTCCACAAAATATCCGCTACCGCACGATCCCCGGGCACGAAAAGCTCCTTCGTCCGCATGGCAGCACACAGATCCGTTCCACCCTGCGGCATTTCCCGGGCAAAAATCCGGCAAAAAATGCCCCCGCGCCCCCTACACAAACCGGAGCGGTTGTGCTATGATAAGGCTGAAAAATCGGTTTGGCAAAGTCAACCGCAAGGAGATGTCTTGGATGTCTGATCTGATGGAAACATTACGGCAGGAGGGCATCAGCCCCGACCTGCTGCGCGCTGTGGAAGAATACCGCGCCGCCCACGCTCTGCCCGAGGCCCTGCGCCCCCGCATCCCCGTTTCCGGCTTTACCTATTATGGCCGGGAGGTCTGGGAACAGGCACTGGCGGCCCTGCTCTGCGGCGAGAACCTGCTGCTGGCTGGCGGCAAGGCCACCGGCAAAAATGTGCTGGCCGAGAATCTGGCCGCCGCCTTTGGCCGCCCCGCATGGGACATCTCGTTCCATGTGAACATGGATGCAGCCTCCCTCATCGGCATGGACACCTTTGTGGATGGGGCGGTCACCTTCCGGCCCGGGCCGGTCTACCGCTGTGCCCAGTGCGGC
>ENA-UONV01003491-UONV01003491.1-human-gut-metagenome-genome-assembly--contig:-CS4-NODE-3491-length-10546-cov-3.590506_pt1 | contig 10546 bp, 6 predicted proteins | sample MGYA00242461_ERZ724008 | MGnify/ENA metagenome assembly ERZ724008 | reverse complement strand
GAGAAACTGAAAGAGTATTAATGCGGACTGATTTAGAGCCTTTTTTAAACAGGCTCTGGATTGTAATATATTAAGAAAGGTAAAATCCATGGAAAGAGCACAGAGAATTCTAAAGAAATTTTCAAAAATCCTGAAAGAGCAGGGCGCAGGACCTTTGTTCACCACATTCAAAGGCTATGTGACTTATGCTTTATATGACCGCTGGAAAGTGAGAAGACTTCGTAAATTCCCCCCGCGTATGGTGAAAAACAGAATCCTGTTTGAGACAAATGATGATTTTACAGACAATTGCCGGGCTCTTTTTGATTATATGGTTGCAAATGGATATAATAAAAAATATGAGCTTGTCTGGCTGGTTCATGAGCCGGAGAAGTATAAGAAATACCAGGCGGAGAATGTGAAGTTTGTTCGCAATTTCAAGAAGAACACGACGATCCGCAGGGCAGCAGCTTACCGCTATGCATTGACCTCAGCCTTTATTTTTTACACCCAGGCGTTTAACTGGATCGGAATGGCAAGAAAGGGTCAGACTTTTGTAAATCTCTGGCATGGCTGCGGCTACAAGGCGAACAAGAACAACCGCAAGGTATTTTTCGACTACTGTCTGGTGCCAGGAGATGTGTTTATTGAGACGAAGAAAGAGTTCTTTGGCTGCAGTTCCAGGAAGCTTCTTGCACTTGGCTATCCCCGTTACGATCAGATGATGAAGGGAAGCGACGCCGCAAGAGCATATAAGGAAAAGCTTCTGAAAGCAGCTGACAGTGACAAGCTGATCCTGTGGATGCCTACCTACCGTCATGCAAGCAGCGAGAGACTGAATGAGGAAACGCTGAACAATGAATTTAATATCCCGATCCTGGACGATAAGGAGCGGCTTCTTGCTTTTAATAATTTCTGTCGTGATAATCATGTACTTGTGGTAATTAAGAAGCATTATCTCCAGATTCCATATGACTTTGGAGAAAATGTGCTGACAAATATTGTTTACCTGGAAAATCAGGATCTGGAAGACAATGGCTTGCAGCTTTATGAGTTTATCAACTGTTCGGATGCCCTGATTTCTGACTATTCCTCTGTGGCAATTGATTATCTGCTTCTCAACAGACCTATTGGATTTACCCTGGATGACTATGATGCCTATACGGAGTCCAGAGGATGGGTATTTGAAGATCCACTGGAATACATGCCAGGAGAACATATTTACAATGTACAGCAGTTTGAACAGTTTGTTCTGGATGTCAAAAATGGAAAAGATGACTATGAGAATCAGCGTAAGGCAATTCCTGCAAAGACTCATAATGTAACAGATAATTACTGCAAACGTGTTCTGGATTATTTCAAAATTACGGTATAACAGAGAAAATACGAAAGCCTTTTTTACATGCTTCAGGATTTATCCCGCAAAAGGAGGAAGCCCCTGCAGGGGTGGAATATAACATGAAAATATGTATCTGGATAACAAAAATCTTTGATCTGGGCGGAACCAAGAGAGTGGTTTCCCTGTTGGCCAACGAGCTGGTGAAAGAGCATGAAGTGACGATCATGACTTATGAAGACCGCTTTCGTGAAGACCGCACCATGTATCATTTAAGTGAAGATATCAATGTGGATTTCATTGACAACAGCCAGTTCGTGAATAAGCATCATACCCCGGCTTTCTGCGCCCGCTATCTGGTGAAGAAGCTCAATGACAGATCTGGTCTGTTTAATAAAAAAAGCCTGAATCCCATTCTTGCAGAAGCAATTTTTCCTAAAAAAACAAGAGAGAAATGGGTGGAATATTTCAATTCCCAGGATTATGACGTGATCCTTACCACAGCATCCTTAAGCTTGAGACTTGCCATGATCGCGCCTCGGCTGAAAGCCGCAACCATCGGCTGGCAGCATAACTGCTATGACGGATATCTTCATGTGAAGCCTGTCGTCTTCTGGCAGCAGGAGAACCTTCTTCAGCAGTATCTGCCAAATTTGGACCGCTACATTGTGTTGAGTGATTATGATAAGCGGGACTATATGGAGAAGCTTGGAATAGATTGTGAAGTAAAAATCAATCCCAGAAGCTTTGTCAGTGAAAAGAAGTGCGATGTGAAATCCAAACGTTTTCTTATGGCGACCCGTTTCGTATATGCCAAAGGACTGGATCTGATGATGGAATCCTTTGAAGAGTTCTGCAAAGAGGATTCGGAGTGGGAGCTTGATATCATCGGAGACGGAGATCTTTTTGACCAGATCAGGGCAGATGCGAAGAAGCGTCATCTGGAGAAGCGTGTCCATTTTGTAGGATATACCAATGAGCCTGAGAAGTATTATCTGAATTCTTCTGTTTTCCTTCTTCCATCCAGATGGGAGGGCTGGCCTATGGTGATTATGGAAGCCTTTGAGTTCGGTCTTCCGGTAATCGCTTATCATATGGGCGCCATGGATCTGATCATTGATGATGGAAAGACTGGTTTCCTTCCTGAAGCGTTTGATCCCCACAAATTTGCCCAGGCCATGCTGAAACTGGCACATGACGAAGAGCTTCGTGTCCGGATGTCTGCGAATGCCATTGCCAAGTCTGATGATTTTTCTATCGACAAGGCTGTGAAAGAATGGGACGGACTTTTTGAACGTGTAGTTGCAAAGAAGAGGGGGAAGTGACATGAAGATCACTGTGAACAACCTGAAGAAGCTGGTGAAAAAGATGGTCCGCACGGATGGAAATTCCGGTAAAGAGAAGGACACTTTTGAGGCGGCCTTAAAGAGAGCCAGGGATGAGGCAAAATACAATCTTACTGAGGAGCTTCGGGAGAAGTACGTGGATTTTCTTGACAGTCCCATAAAGGAAAAATGTATACTATACGAGGCATTTGGGGGCAGAGGCATGACCTGCAGCCCTCATGCCATTTTCAAGTATTTGCTGACCCAGACAGAATTTCAGGAGTATCTCCATGTCTGGGTCATTGACGATTTTTCGGATAATGAACCCTGGATGGGACTTTACAGGGATGATCCAAATGTGAAATTTATTAAATTCCAGTCTGTAGAATACAGGGAATATCTGGCTACAGCCAAATATCTGATCAATAATGTAAGCTTTCCCGGATATTTTACCAAACGCAAGGAGCAGATCTTTGTGGATACCTGGCACGGAATCCCATTAAAAACCATTGGATTTGACATTCCGGCAGGCAAGGTGAGTGCAGGAAATACAGTAAGGAATTTCCTTGCAGCAGACTATCTGATCGCGCCCAATCATTTTATGACAGAGATTTATGAGAATGCGTTCAAAATGAAAAATCTTTATCCCGGAAAAATTCTGGAAATCGGGCAGCCACGTAATGACAGTTATTTTCACACAGACCGGGAAAACGTATTTAAGAAGCTACAGATGGCAGGCGTGGAGGCAGATCCAAAGAAGAAGCTGATCCTTTATGCGCCTACCTGGAAGGGCAGCAGGTATTCCAGCCCTGATACCAGCCTGGATGCCTATGAGAAGATGATCCGCACCATCGAGGAGAATGTGGATACCAGGGAGTACCAGGTGCTGGTGAAGCCTCATCAGATTGTATACTACCACATTAAAGACACAGTAGGGATAACCGGACAGTATATTCCTGCAACCGTAGATACCAATGAGCTTCTTCGTGCTACAGATGTTCTGATTTCCGATTATTCCAGTATTTATTTTGACTATCTGGTATCGAAAAAGCCCATTTTGTTCTTTATCCCGGATCTTGCAGAATATAAGAATTACAGAGGCTTATACTTCGGAATTGATAAGCTGCCGGGGCCTGTTGCAGAAACTTATGAGCAGCTTGGAGATTATGTGAAGGATGCCGAAAGAGCCATGGAGCCATACCGGAAGGTTTACGAAAGGGAAGCTGCCTGGGCGTGCCCGCAAGATGACGGAGAGGTCTGCCGCCGCCTTGCAGACATTGTATTCCACGGAAAAGAAGATTCCCGGTGTATAGCCTGTCAGGATGAGGCGCAGTCACCAAAGAAAAAGCTTCTGATGTATGCCGGTGATTTTTCGGAGGGAGATGACACCGAAGCATTTCTTGGACTTGCAGAGAACCTGGATTTTCAGAAATACGATGTTACCCTGCTTGTGTGCGGTGGTGGAGACGATTTTGCAGAAGAACAGATCATAGGTCTTCCTGCCGGGCTTCGGATCCTTTACCGTGGTCAGCCTTTTAACGGAAAAGCGGAGGAAATCGCGAAGAATGAGCTGTTTTTGAAGGGAAAAATAAAAGATATTCCACATGCTTTTTACAAGAGAGAGGCAAGGCGCCTGTTTGGAGAGGCGAAATTCGACTGTGCAATTGACCTTACCGGGAAAAAGAGCCTGTTTTCCGTGGTGGTAAAGGAGATGGAGGGTGTTCGGTTTTTCCAATACAATGCACGTTTTGTCCGGGAAAAACAGATTGCAAAGGAGCTGGCAGGCCAGCAGGTAATCGTATCTGCCACAGAAAGCTACTTTATTGCCAGATACCAGGGAAGCAATCCAGCTGTTATTACCGTGGAAGCCATTCCGGCACCGGATACAGAGAAAGTCAATTATATCTGTATGTACCAGCAGAAAGCCCAGAACGTTCTGAAGGCTTTTGACCGTCTGGAGAAAAATACTTGTCTTTACATTACCGGAAAAGGGAAAGGGTATCAGAAGCTGAAAGCTATGGTTTCAGAGCTTCACCTGGAGGGAAGGGTGATCCTTACCGGATGGCTTGAGAAACCCTTTGCATTTATGAATCTGTGCGATTATTTTATCTGCCCGGAAGGGGAAGAAGAAAGCCTGGGTACCCTTGCTGCAAAAACCATGAATATGAAGCTGCTGGCAGAAGACTGCACAACAGAGATGCCTTACAGCTTTCAGGCCAGGTCCTGGAATCAGGAACAGTGTGAGAAGCTGGATGAGCTGATAGAAGGTAAGAGGACTTCAGATGAATGAGATAGAGAAGATTTTGAAAGATAATATGGAGGATTATGAGAGCGTGAAGCGTCAGGCTCTGAAATTCATCCATGAGAATAAGAAAGAACTTTCCAAAAACTATGCCTACGCAGAGGTATGCGGGAATCCGGTGGATGCTTCCCATTTTTTCTTCCTTATAGATGAAAAAAAGCCTGGCAGTGACCTGCTTCTGGAAATGCTGGACTATGCGCTGAAGAAGTATGTTTCCTCTGAGAAGGCGAGTGTTACGGCCTGCATAAAAGGCGGTTTTCATCTGGTGAAAAAAACAGGTGTGGACTATGTAAAAGAGGAAAGTCGTGAATATCTGGAGGCGCTTTCCCAGGCAGGTTACATTATCGGTAATATGGTTCTGCCAGGTTCTTTTGTGAAAAAAGAAGCACAGGTTTATTTTAATCCCATGCTGGAAATTTATGATAGGAAGTCTGTGGAGACTGCAGAATTTCTCTCAGTTACGGCAAGGGAGCTTCTGAAAACAGATTATATCTGCGCTCCGTCTAAGAGTAAAGCGAAGGAAGCATGGCTGGAAAAATGCACCCTGGGAAAAGTCTATGATGGAAAAGTGATCATAGAGAAAAAGGAAGGATTAAAAGAAGGCAGAGGCAGTCTTCTGGAGTGTATCCGAAGTCAGAATGCAGTGCCTGGAATGGAGTTTTTCTCCCTTCGAAATCAGGAGGAAAGGAAGAAAGTCCTGATCCTTAGCAGCTGGAAAGCCGAGCGGGAGGCTAAGCTTGTTGTCCGAAAGCTTGCAGACAGTATGGACAGGGAAAAATATGATACGGTTATTTATAGTGGCTGGCTTGGAAGCAAGGGAGATGTGAAAGAATTTCTCGCCTTTGAAAAAGAGCTTCCAAAAGTGATGGGCGCAGGAAGGATGACTCTGAGTGAGGAAGATTTCCTGAATTACCGTATGATTGAGAAAAATCCGGCTCTTTATCTGGAAAATCCGGAAATACGAAGATATATGCGAATGCTTGCCCAAAGAGAGTGGGGCAGGCTGTTCGGCAGCAGTTCCTGGGATGTGGTGATCATGGCTGGAAGTACAGGGTATCTGCCATATTATCTGGCAGCAGAGGCACCGGCGAAAATGAAAGTTCTGGTGGATCTTGATTTTCTGCCTTACATCCATGAAAAATATCCGGCAAGATGGCGAAAAGCCCTTACTGTATTTGACCGGATATATGCTCCGGCAGATTGCCAGCAGCTGGGAGACTACGGAAAGGAAAACCGCCTTCGGATAATGCGCCTTCCGGTACTTGCTGCAGCCAGACCAGAAGAGAACCAGGTGGAAACGGTTTCCTACAATGGTGCGACTTACCTTGTGTGTGGGAAATGGAACCTGCAGGGAGAACGTATTTCCATGAAGCTGGTACAAAAGCCGGTTCCGGGAAGTATTCTGGTAAATGGTGAGCTTGCACCAACGGCAGAGCAGAAAAAAGCATTGGAGCAGCTGTCGAAGGAGCACAGGATTTATGTGCTGGGGGCACAGAGCGCCGCCTATAAAAGTCTTTTGCCAGAAGCAGTGATCCTGGATGGATATGTGAAAAAAGAACTGTATCTGCAGCCTGCGGCCTGGGAATTTTTTGGAGCCTTTGAGAGTTATGTAGGAAACCAGGCCTTGGAATATGATGCATTGGAAAGAATATGTAAAACTTTTGGAGTGAAGGAGGACATTCCTTGATTCAATCAGGGAGTGCCCTTTTCTATAAAATGGGGGAAGTATGAATACGAAGAATAAAACCGGGAAATTCCGGGTCATTTTCCGTTTCCTGAAAGGAAATATCCGGTTCTTTGTGGGAACGCTATTATTTTCGGTGCTGTTTACAGCATGTAATGCGTTGATCCCACAGATCGTGAAATACACAGCAGACCATATTCTGGTGCTGGATGGAATCCCGGATGGTCTGAATGTGCGGCAGACACTGCTTTTGTCAGCACTTCTGGTAGCTGCTTCGGCAGTTCTTTCGGGAGTTTTTAATTACTTAAGTAAAATGTGCCTGGCAAAAGGCTCAGAGAATTTCCTGAAATCCATCCGTGACACCTTGTATCACCACACCCAGTATCTGCCTTTTTCCTGGCATGTAAAGCACCAGACCGGGGAGATCATCCAGAGATGTACCTCTGACGTGGAAGTGATCCGTAATTTTGTGTGCAGGCAGCTGCCTGAGGTGTTTCGAATCTGTTTCCTGATCGTACTGTATCTGGGAATCATGTTTTCCATGAATGTGCAGATCACACTGGCTGCGGCAGCTTTTTTCCCGGTGATCATCGGTTATTCCTGCTATTTCTATTCCAGGATCGGGAAACGTTTTCAGGATGCTGATGAGGCGGAGGGGGCACTTTCCAGTACCGTGCAGGAGAATCTGACTGGAGTTCGTGTAGTGCGTGCTTTTGGTAGAGAAAAGTATGAGATCGATCGGTTTGATGAGAAAAATAATGCCTACTCCAATTTGTGGGTATATCTTGGAAAACTGATGAGCGTTTACTGGGCATCTGGAGATTTGATCACCAACCTGCAGGTGCTGGTGGTTATGGTGACTGGTGTTGTTTTTGCCGTGAATGGACGGATCACATTGGGCGAGTTTATGGCATTTATTTCCTACAATGCGTCTCTGACCTGGCCGGTGCGAAGCCTGGGAAGGATTATTTCAGATATGAGTAAGGCTGGGGTTTCCATGGAGCGTGTGGCTTATATTCTGGAGGCTGAGGAAGAGGATGCTGCTGTAAAGTGTGAAGCTAAGTCTACAGACAGAAATGAAAATGCAGAGAATATTGTGAAAAAGAAGAAGGCAGGACAGAGTGAGGCAACTCTGGATTATAAGATTCCTGCGCGGACAGCAGAGCGAACGAGTGAGGATTCCGAAAATAAAGGCTGTGGAGAAAAGCAGACTTTGGGACATATCATTGGAATGAAACCTGCCATGGATGGCGATATCTGCTTCCGCGATGTATCTTTCAGTTATTCCCCAGACCACCCGGTCCTGAAAAATATCAATTTTACAATCCCATCCGGAAGCACCTTTGCAATCCTTGGCACAACCGGAAGTGGAAAATCAACTCTGGTTCATTTACTGAACCGTTTATATGATCTGCCGGAAGACTGCGGCAGTATTACCATTGGCGGTACAGACATTCGTGACATTGACCGTCAGTACCTGCGCCAGAACATCGGAATGGTACTCCAGGAACCGTTCCTTTTCTCCAGAACCATCCGTGAGAATATTGGCATCACAAAGGAGAAGCTTCTGGATGAAGAAATCCGCCATGCAGCGGAGATTGCCTGTGTAGATGAGTCAATTCTTCATTTTGCAGACGGATATGACACCATCGTAGGTGAGCGTGGCGTCACTTTGTCCGGTGGACAGAAGCAGCGTGTTGCAATTGCCAGAATGCTGATGAAAGAAGCTCCGATCCTGGTATTTGACGATTCCCTATCCGCAGTAGATACGGAGACAGACAACAAGATCCGCAAAGAACTGAAAAAAGAGATGGAGAAAGCAACGGTTATTATGATTTCCCACCGGATCACATCTCTTATGCAGGCTGACTGTATTATTGTGATGGACAAGGGAGTAATCCAGCAGATGGGTACCCATGAGGAACTGATCCACCAGGAGGGACCATACAAAGACATTTATGAGATCCAGATGAACAGTGACATCCGTCTCATGGAAGGAGGTGCAGCATGCGAATAGAAGAAAAAGAATATACAAAGTCCATTGACATTTCCATCTGGAAAAAAGTTTTCCCTTTCCTTGCACCCCGGAAAAATGTGCTGATTATGGTAATTGTGATGAATATTCTCTGCTCAGTAGTGGATATTATCATGCCGTTATTTCAGCGACAGGCCATTGATTCCTTTATCGAGAAAAATACTCTGGCAGGACTTGGAGGATTTATTGCGCTCTATATTGCAGTAATCGTCTTTCAGATGTGGTCCGTCATCTGTTTCACCAGAGGCTGCATGACACTTGATGTGGAAACAGGCCGTGATATGAAAAGGGCATTGTTTGTTCATCTTCAGAAGCTGTCTTTTTCCTACTACAATGCAACTCCGGTTGGATATATCCTGTCCAGGGTAATGAACGACGTAGCCAGGATCACAGAGTTGATCGCCTGGGATGTGATCGATATGCTGTGGGCTATCTTTTATGTAGTGGGTGTGTTTGTGGCAATGCTGTTTCTGAACTGGAAGCTGGCTCTGGTGATCATGCTGATCGTTCCAGCTATTGCAGTTCTTACCTGGTATTTCCAGAATAAGATCCTCACATGGAACCGTCAGGTGAGAAAAATCAATTCCAAGATCACAAGTGGCTACAACGAAGGAATTATGGGCGCGAAAACTGTGAAATCCCTGGTTGTGGAGGAGAAAAACTTCCGGGAGTTTGCCTCTGTCACTGAGGAGATGAGAAGTGCGTCTATCAAGGCTGCCAGATTAAATGCAATTTATATTCCGCTGGTAGTTTTCTTTGGAGCTCTGGCAACTGCCCTTGTACTGGAGCGTGGTGGCATTATGGTTCTGAATGGAAGTATGGACATAGGAACACTTGCTGCATTTACTGCATATGCAGTTGGAATTTTTGAACCAATTCAGAGGCTTGCAGGAATTTTGTCCCAGTGCATTTCTGCTCAGGCAAATATTGAGCGGGTGACCTCCCTTCTGGAAGAGAAGCCCCAGGTGGTAGACTCCCCAGAGGTTCTGGAAAAGTATGGAGATTTCTTTGATCCCCACAAGGAGAACTGGGAACCCATTAAAGGCGACATTGAGTTTGAAAACGTTTCATTCCAGTATCCCGATGGAAAAGAAGAGGTGCTCAGCAACTTCAACCTAAAAATTCCGGCTGGTACCAATGTGGCAATCGTCGGAGAGACCGGTGCAGGAAAAAGTACGCTGGTGAACCTGGCCTGCCGTTTCTTTGAGCCCACTAAGGGAAGAATCCTCATCGACGACAGAGATTACCGTGAGCGAAGTCAGTTGTGGCTGCACAGCAACATCGGGTATGTGCTTCAGAATCCCCATCTGTTCTCCGGGACTGTGATGGAGAATATCCGTTATGGAAGACTGGATGCCACTGATGAAGAAGTAAAGGCTGCTGCGAAGGCAGTTCATGCCGATGAGGTAGCTGAAAAGCTTGACAAAGGTTATGACAGTGACGTAGGTGAAGGCGGCGACCGTCTCTCCACCGGAGAAAAGCAGCTTCTTTCCTTTGCCCGCGCAGTACTGGCAGATCCCGCCATTTTCGTTCTGGACGAAGCAACTTCCTCTATCGACACCAAAACCGAGCAGCTGATCCAGCAGGCTACAGACAAACTGCTGAAAGGGCGAACTTCCTTCCTGATCGCTCACAGATTATCTACAATCCGTAATGCCGACCTGATTCTGGTAGTCCGGGATGGCAAGATTGTGGAGCAGGGAAAACATAAGGAACTGCTGGAGAAAAAGGGATATTATTATCAGTTGGTACGGCAGCAATTTGCGGATGAGGAGTCCAGGAAGGTACTTAGCTAAGTCACTATTTAGTTGATTAAAAGTTCTTCAATGCGGACGCATTTGGACAATGTGTATTACTCACTCGCCGGCGCAACGCTGCAGCGAAC
>ENA-UONV01003486-UONV01003486.1-human-gut-metagenome-genome-assembly--contig:-CS4-NODE-3486-length-10554-cov-3.915802_pt1 | contig 10554 bp, 8 predicted proteins | sample MGYA00242461_ERZ724008 | MGnify/ENA metagenome assembly ERZ724008 | reverse complement strand
TCCGGCGGCGGCGTACACCTCGCCGAAGCGTGCTGTTTCCGGCAGCGTCATCCCGGTTGTCCCGCCGCCCTCAAACGTGAGCGTAAGAACGCGGCTCATGGACGAGAGACTGCCGCGCTGGGTGCGGTAGAGCACGCGGACGCAGATGTTTTCCGAAGCGCCGTTCTCCGTCCGGACAGGAAACGCCGCCGTCACGCGGGTATACACGATCTCCTTCGGGGAATCCGGTGCTTCCAGCGTCTCACGCACCGACTGCCGAAGGACCGACGCTCGCGCCGTATTCAGCGTGCGGATGACGTCTGATTTCAGGCGGCAGGCGTTTTTGAGACTGTAGGCGTCCGCGATATACCGGATCTCCGTCTCGCTGCGGCAGAGCGTCTGCGCGCACAGATGCAGCTCCAAATGCAGCGAGGTTATGCCGTCGCTGCCGGAGAGGGGTTCCAGATAGCACCCGCCGGAGGTCAGTATCACGGTGGAAAGCTCCGCTTTTCCGTTCGCTATGTCAAGGATCTGGGAGAATGGGATGCGAAAGCTCTGCTGCTGCGGCGCATCGTCTCCGGCCGTCAGATACAGCGTATCGAGCCGAACCGTTCCCTGCAATATCATCTTTCCGCCGACCTGCTTGAGCTCCTCCACGGTCTCCGTATGCGAATAGCAGAGCAGTTTTTCCATCGGCGGGCATCCGGCGGGAAGCTCTGCCTCGTCGGATACAAGAAAGCTCTTCTCCTCGATGCCGGAGAGAAAGCTGACCGTCTTTGTGTCGGTCAGCGTATAAAGTCCCGGCGTCGGCGCCGCCACAGTCGGGCGCTCCCGCCGCACCCGGCCATACGCCGCGCCCGCGGCACACCCGTGCCCTCTGCCTCCGCGGAAAAACTGACCGGAAGCTCCGCTTCGATCCTTTGCAGCCGCTCCGAATCCTCGCCGATATAGAGAACCGTTCCGCGGATACTTCCCTCGATCCGGATGCTCCCCTGCTGCAGCGTTTTGGAGCGCAGATACACCGCGGCATCCACGTCCAGAATACGGGCGACATCCGGCAGCGTATCGGAAACGACCGTTTCGAGCGTCTCCTCGCGGCTGAGTGTATCGGAATAAACAGGAGTACAGTATTGAATGGCTTCCCGTTTCAGATTGACTTCCATAGACATTCCTCTCCTTGTCCGTTTTCAATATACCGTATGAGGAACGCCCGAAAAATATGTCACAGCTTCGAAAGCATCCGATACAAAAATCCCGGAAGTCGGATATAAATGACCTTCATATACATATACGATCCTCCTCAACAGCAATTTCGATTGATACATATGCCGACGCCGATCAGACACGCGCCGAGCAAAAACCACCAGAACCCCTCCGGCAGGATCTGTGAGAGCAGGACGATGACCCCCACCGTTACGATGATCCACCCTACCGGTTTTTTTCGCCGATTTCCGCGCCGCATAAACAGTCCCCCGATGCGCACCTTGTTTATTACATAGTACGCACCGGGGGACCATATGTTCTTATTCCGTTTGGCGGACTTCCCAGTCCTTTTTCCGGTTCGCCTGCTCCCACAGACGGCGGTAGGAGTCGAGCCGCGAGGGATGGATCGCCCCCTCGTCCGCTGCGGCGTTCACGGCGCAGTCCGGCTCATTCCGATGCGTGCAGTCCGTGAACCGGCACGCCCCGAGATACGGCTCAAACTCCGGAAAGCAATATTGCAGCTCTGCCGGGCGGATGGATTCCATCTGCTCGATATCAAAGGAGCCAAAGCCCGGCGTATCGGCGACGTACCCGCCGTTCGGCAGAGCAAAAAGCTCCACGTGGCGCGTCGTGTGGCGGCCGCGGCCGAGCTTCTGGCTCACCTCGCCGGTAAGCAGGGAAAGCTCCGGCGAAAGCGCGTTCAAAAGGCTGGATTTTCCGACGCCGGAGTTGCCCGTAAATGCACAGACTCTTCCGGCAAGCCGCTCGGAAAGCTCCGGGAGCCCTTCGCCGGTGACGGCGCTCGTCCGCAGCACGGGGATGCCTGAGGCGGAGTAAATGGAGAAAAGCTCGTCGCCGGAATTGAGATCGGCCTTATTGATGCAGAGAAGAAAGTCGCAGGAATGATGTGCCGCGAGCGCGGATACGCGGTCGATGAGAAACGGGTCCGTGACCGGATTGACCGCCGCAGCGAGCATCACCATGAGATCAATGTTGGCGACAGCCGGACGAATGAAATAATTCCGCCGCGGGAGAATCTCCCGCACACTGCCTGTGCCGTCCGATGACACATCCATCCGCACACGGTCGCCGACGAGCGGGCTCGTTCCGTCGAGACGAAACTTTCCCCGCGCGCGGCAGGTGACGAGCTCCGCGCCGGTATCGACATAGTAGTAGCCGCTCAGCGCCTTGATGATCCGTCCTTCCATGCGCGTCACTCGGCGTTCGGATCCTGCGTCGGAACCGGCGAGGGCGAGGGTGTCGGCGTCGTTTCGGGTCCGAGCGAAATCTGCAGATAGATCTTGGAGTACGCGGGGATCTCCGTTCCGGCCTCGACCGTCTGGCTGACAACATAGTCCACGGGGATCGTGTTGTTGTAAACGTAGCTCACGGAAACGAGCGTCAGCCGCGCCGCGGCAAGCTCTGCTTCCGCCGTGGCATAGTCCTTGCCGACGAGATACGGCATGATGACCGTTTCGGTCTTGGCTCCCTGGCTGATCGTGAGATAGACCGTCGCGCCCGCGGGAAGCTTCTCCCCCGGCGAGGGGCTGATCTGCATTACACAGTCCGCCGCGACATCGTCGGAATCGGCAAACGTTTTGTCTACAACAAAGCCGAGCTTTTCCAGCTCGCTCGTCGCTTCGCGATAATCGTAGTTGAGAAGGTTCGGGATTTCGGTTAACATAACGCCAGTGCTCACCGTAAGCGTCACATGGATGCCGTCCGAAGTCAGCATATAGCTCTTTCCCGCATCGGGCGACTGGCCGATGATGATACCGCGCTCGACGTTCGGGTCGATCTCGTAAATGAGATCAAAGTTGTATTTCCCCTTGAATTCTTTGCTGTTGATGATGGTCTCGTAGTTGCTGCCGACAAAGTTCGGGATGGCGACACGCTGGTTGACAACGAATATATCGCTCAGAAAATAGTTCCAGAGAAAGACGGCAATGATCAAAATGGCGGCCATCACGCCGAAAAAGCCGGAGAGCATGCTGACGCGGTGGGCGCGGCGGCGGCGGCGGACATAGTCCTCCCTGCCAAGCTCGCCCGCCGTGCTCAGCGGCGCAACGTTGCCCTCGATCCTGTCAAGTGAGCCGGTGAACGATTTCTGCAGCGCCTCGAGATCGGCGGCAAGCGCGTCCGCCGTCTGATAGCGGTTATCGAGCGAGGCTTCCATTGCCTTCATCACGATCTTTTCGAGCGCTTCCGGCACCGACGGCGCGATCTCGCGCAGAGGCGTCGGGACCGCCGATAGGTGCTTGAGCGCAACCGTCCGGTCATCGTCGCCATCAAACGGCAGCTTGCCGGAGAGCATTTCGTACATGACGATGCCAAGCGAATAGATATCGCTCCGTCCGTCCACCGGAAGGCCCCTGGCTTGCTCCGGCGAGATATAATGCACCGAGCCGATGGCTTCGTTCTCCACGTCCGGCACTTCGGACTGGAGGTTGGCGATGCCGAAGTCCGCGACCTTGATGACGCCGTCATTGACGACAAGAATGTTCTGCGGCTTGATATCACGGTGGACAATGCCTTTCCCGTGCGCGTGGGCAAGCGCCCGCGCGATCTGCAGCGAGAAATCCACTGCCTGCACCGCGTCAAGCGGGCCGTGGTCCTGCAGATACTGTTTGAGCGTGATGCCGTCCACGAGCTCCATAACGATGTATTCCACATGATCGGTGCGGCTCACGTCGTACACGCCGACGATGTTCGGGTGACTGAGCTTTGCGATCGCCTGCGATTCCGTCTGGAAGCGGCGGCGGAACTTTTCGTTCTTCGCAAGCTCCGGGCGCATGATCTTCACCGCCACATAGCGGTTCAGCCGGTGGCACATCGCTTTATATACGACCGCCATGCCGCCGCTGCCGATCAGCTCTACGAGCTCATACCGGCCATCGAGCATCATGCCGCGGTATTTATCCTGATTTTTCGTATCCATATCATTCCCCCGTAGGTTCATCGGCGCACGAGCGCCAGCGTGACGTTGTCCGGCGCGCCGCGGTCGAGCGCCATGCGCAGAAGCTCACGGCAGACCGCATCGTCATCCGAGGACGCCAGAAGAAGGGATTCCATCTCCCCGGCGTCAACAAGATTGCTGAGCCCGTCGGAGCAGAGCAACAGCGCGTCGCCGGGACGGATGTCCAGCCGGAAAATATCGCTGCGAATGGTTCGTTCCAATCCGACGGCCCGCATGATCACGTTCTTTCGCGGATGGGAACGAGCCTCATCCTCGGTGATCAGCCCGCGGTCGACCATGCTCTGCACGAGCGAATGATCCCGCGTGACCTGCTGGAGCTGGCCGTCCGCCAGCCAGTAGCACCGGCTGTCGCCGATGTTGACGACGGCGGCGTCTTCCGGACGCACAAGCGCGGCCACAAGCGTTGTACCCATACCCCGGCAGCTCTCGTCGCGGAAGGCGCGGTCATATACCTTCAGATTGGCATATGCCGCCGCTTCGCGCAGGATCTGCGCCGCATCGGATTTCGTTTCACGGCGCAGCATATCTTCCGCATACTGCATGAATGAGTCCGCGGCGACCGCCGAGGCGATCTCGCCGCCATGCACGCCGCCCATGCCGTCGCACAGCGCCGCAAGAACATATTCGCCATCCGGCGAAAGGCTCAGGCGGTAGGCGTCCTGATTGGCGGAACGTACTTTTCCCTTGTCGGTAATGCCGAAAGCGTTCATTTTGCTTCCCTCGTCATTTTGCGGCGCAACTGTCCGCAGGATGCGTCCACATCGCTGCCGAGACGCCGCCGTATGGTCGTGTTGACTCCGTTCTTCGTAAGTATATTCACAAACCGTTTGAGATTCTCCGGTTTGGATGGCTCAAAGCTGCGCTCATCCACATGGTTGAGCGGAATGAGATTGATATGCGCCGCGAGCGGCTTTACCCGCCGGGCAAGCAGCTCCGCCTGCTCCGGGGAATCGTTCACGCCGTCGATCATCGCATATTCAAACGATATGCGCCGTCCGGTTTTGTCATAATAGGCTTTGCATTTGCGGAAAAGCTCGTCCACGCCGCGGCCGCGGTTGGCCGGCATGATGCGGCTGCGCGTTTCGTCGTCCGGCGCGTGTAGCGATACGGAAAGCGTGATCTGGAGATCGCGCTCCGCCAGATCGTCGAAGCGCTCTGTCAGCCCGCAGGTGGAAAGCGATATATGGCGCATGCTGATGTTGCGTCCCTCCGGGTGATTGATGAGCTCCAAAAACCGCATGACGGTATCAAAATTATCCAGCGGTTCGCCAATGCCCATCAGAACGATGTGAGAAACCGGCAGACCGGATTCCTTTTCGGAAAACAGCACCTCGTCAAGCATTTCCGACGGCGTGAGATTCCGCACAAGGCCGCCGATGGTCGAAGCACAGAACGCGCATCCCTGCCGGCAGCCGACCTGCGAGGAGATGCAGACCGTATTCCCGTAGTGATACCGCATGACGACCGTTTCCACGGCGTTTCCGTCCTGCAGCTCCCAAAGGAATTTGATCGTGCCGTCCTCGGCGGACTGCTGCTTTTTAAGCACCCGCGGCGCGGAGAGAGTGCAATGCTCGGAAAGCTCCTGCCGGAGCGCACGGGGGAGATTCGTCATTTCATCCCACGAGCCGCAGCCGGCGGAAAACCAGCGAAAGAGCTGCTTTGCCCGATACGCCGGCTGTCCGAGCGAGCGGAGATACTCCGCCAGCTCTTCCGGAAGCATGGATTTTATATCGATTTTTTCGGTCAGTTCAGCCATTTCGTCTCATACGGCAATAGAAAAAGCCGTCCGTATCATATTCCTGCGGCAATATGAGCCGCTGCTCCTCGCGGACGAAGTCCGGATGATCGTGAAGAAATCGTTCCGCAACATCCTCGTTTTCCTCATGGAAAACGGTGCAGGTGGAATAAAGAAGGGTTCCGCCCGGCCGGACGCACGCGGCAAGCCCATCCGCGATCCGCTTCTGTATTGCCGGGAGACCGGCAAGCGCTTTGGGGTCCTTATAGCGGATCTCCGGCTTTTTGCGGATAACGCCCATGCCGGAGCACGGAACGTCCGCAATGACAAGATCGAAGCTCCCGCGGAGCGCTTCATACGGTTTGGAAGCGTCCATCGGCGCAGTGCGGATGATGGAAAAACCGAGTCTCTCGGCGTTTTCCTCTACAAGCCGGAGCTTTTTTTCGTGAAGATCACAGGCGAGAATTTCTCCGTCGTTTTCCATCAGCGACGCGCAGAGAAGGCTCTTTCCGCCGGGCGCGGAGCAGGCATCCAACACGCACATCCCTTTTTTCGGCGCGGCGCACAAAACACTCATCGCTGCGGCAGCATCCTGCACAAAGAACTCGCCCGCAGCAAAGCCGGGGAGCGCGGCAGCGCTGCCTTTATCCTCCACGCATACGGACACGGAGGAAAGCTCGCTGACATGCGCGCGAACGCCCGCCGAGGAAAAACGCTCCACAAGTGACGGCGCGTCGCCGTACCGGGTGTTCACCGAGACTGTGAGCTGCGGCGCGCGGTTGTTTGCCGCGAAAAAGGCGTGCGCCCCGTCATAGCCAAGCTCGGAAACCATCCGCTCACAGAGCCACAGCGGGTGGCTGAACCGGACGGAGAGCTCCTGCGCTGTTCCGATGTTTGCGATCTCCGGGAGGTTTTCCCGGTTTTCCGCAACGCGGCGCAGCACGGCATTCACCAGACCTGCGGCACGGGAGCCGGAGCGTTTCGTCTGTTCGACCGCTTCGTTGACCGCCGCCGACACGGGTATTTTATCCATAAACAGGAGCTGGCAGACACCGAGCCGGAGAATATCCAGAAGGTTCGGCTCGAGCTTTGCGGCCGGAACGCTGGAATAGCAGCCGATGTAATAATCGCAGAGCGCCGCGTTCTGCAGCACGTCCAGACAGAGCTTTGTGCAGAGTGCCGTGTCGCGCTCATCCAGAGAAAACTTTTCCGCCGCCGCCTGGATCGTCTGCTGCGACCAGGCGTCAAACCTCCGGCAGCGGGCGAGGACATACAGCGCCGCCTCGCGGGCGCCCGCCGTGCCGTTAGCCATCGGCCTTCATCGGGTGGCCGAGCAGAAAAGCCGCTGCGCTCATGCGCTTCTTCCCTGCCGCCTGTATCTCGGTGATGCGAAGGGTCTGACCGCCGCCGCAGGCGACTTCAATGCCCGCTTTTCCGGCGGATACGATCTTTCCGGGCGCAAGCGCCGTTTTCGTACCGGTGTATTCCGCGCCGAACACGCGAAATGATACGCCGCCGAGCTCCGCCGTGGCCACCGGCCACGGATCCAGACCGCAGATGTGCTTCACTATCTCGCGCGGCGATTTGTTCCAGTCGATCGGGCACATTTCTTTATTGAGCATTTTCGTGTAGGTGGCGTCCGCCTCGTTCTGCGGTACGCGGACAACATCACCGGAAGCGATCTTCCGCACGGTCTCCACAAGAAGCTCTGCGCCGAGCGTTTTGAGCCGGTCAAAGAGCTCCCCGGACGTTTCAAACTCGCCGATCTCCGTTTCGCGCGAAGCGATCACGTCCCCGGCGTCCATCGCCGCAGCCATGTACTGCACGGAAACGCCGGTCGTCTTGTCCCCGTTGAGCACCGCCCATTGAATGGGCGCAGCGCCGCGGTATTTCGGCAGGAGCGAGCCATGGACATTGATGCTGCCGTATTTTGCCACGTCAAGAAACGTCTGCGGCAGAATACGGCCGTAAGCCACGACCACAAGAAGCTCCGGCGCGAGCGTGCGCAGAAGCTCCGTTGCCGCGCCGTCCTTGAAGGTTACGGGCTGATATACGGGAATGCCGCGCTCCACGGCCAGCGTTTTCACCGGAGAGAAACTCTCCTGCATGCCGCGTCCCCGCGGCTTGTCCGGCTGCGTGAAAACCGCGGCAACGTCCTCACCGGCCTCGAGAAGCGCGCGCAGCGATTCTTCCGCAAAGTCCGGCGTACCCATAAAAACAATTCTCATTCTTTATCGTCTCCGCCGTAGAGCTCTTCCATTTCCTCGTCTGTGTACATATGCGTCGCGCGGTCGGTAAAGAGAACGCCGTCGAGATGGTCGATCTCGTGGCAGAAGCAGCGGGCGGTAAGGCCGGTGCCTTCGACCTCAAACGTGTTGCCGTTCCGATCCTGTGCGCGGACTTTGACATGGTTCGGACGCTTGACGACGCCGTACCGCTCCGGCAGGCTCAGGCAGCCCTCGCCCCCCTCCTGCTCGCCGTCCCGTTCGATGATCTCGGGGTTCACAAGCTCGATAAAATACTCGTCCTCCCCTTCCGGAACGTTGGTTTCCATCACAATGCAGGCGCGGCGGATAATGCCGACCTGCGGCGCGGCGAGGCCGACACCGTTCGCCTGCGAAAGCGTCTCCTTCATATCGTCCAGCAGCTGATGCAGCCGTTCGTCGAAGGCCGTGTACGGACGGCAGACCTTCCGCAGCGCAGGGTTTTCCTCAGTCAGAATATTTCTAAGCGCCATAGTATTCACTCCATTGGGTTATAGTCGGCAAAGACCGACACACCCTTGTATTCTTTTGCGGTATTGCATTGAATGAGAAGACCGGATACAAGCGTCCGGATCTCCTTGTCAAACCGGCAATGCAGCGTTACACGGTAGCGGTAGCGGTTGCTGACGCGCACGACCGGCAGCGGCGCGGGGCCGAGCACAGCGGCGTCCTTTCGTCCGCGAAGCTCCGATCTTATCCGGTCGCGGATGTAGGTGCAGCACCGGAGGACGGCAGATTCATCCTCCGCCGACACCGTGACGGTCACGATATCCGAAAACGGCGGGCAGTTCTGCAGCCGTCGCAGCTCGATCTCTTCGGCATAAAAGCCCTCGTAGTCCTGCCGGGACGCCATACCGATCACGGGATTCAGCGGCGTGAACGTCTGAATGATCGCCCGTCCGGGCTTCGCGCCGCGTCCCGAGCGACCGACGACCTGCGTGATCAGAGAAAAACAACGCTCTCCCGCGCGGTAATCGCCGCAATACAGGAGCTGGTCGGCGGAAATAACGCCGACGAGCGTCACGTTCTCAAAATCCAGACCCTTTGTGACCATTTGCGTGCCGATGAGGATCGGCACCTTCTTCTCCCGAAACTGGGAGAGGATCTTCTCGTGCGAACCCGCAGGGGAAACGGAATCCGCGTCCATACGCAGTATCTCCACATCCGGCAATGACTCGCGCAGATGCTCCTCGAGCTTCTGCGTGCCGGTGCCGAACTGATTGAGTAATCCGCCGCATTCGGGACAGGCATCGTCGAGTGCTCGCGTGTAGCCGCAGTGATGGCAGACGAGCCGCCGGGTGACGCTGTGCCACGTGAGATTCACGCTGCAATGCGGACAGCTGTAGGTATAGCCGCACTCACCGCAGGCGACATGGCTTGCCGCGCCGCGGCGGTTCAAAAACAGGATGCTCTGCTCGCCGCGGGAAATGTTTTCCCGTAGCTCGTGGAGCAGCACACCGCTTACTTCGCTGCCGTTTCCGCCGCGAAGCTCCTGCCGCATATCTACGATGCGGACGGATGGCAGCTGACGGGCGTTGAAGCGGTTTTTCAGGGTAAACAGATGATACACGCCCTTTTCGGCGCGGTAGCGGCTTTCCACATCCGGCGTCGCGCTGCCGAGAACCAGAAGTGCGTTGGAAGATGCGCACCGGAACTTGGCGGCGTCGCGGGCGTGGTAGCGCGGGGAGGTTTCGGATTTGTAGGTATACTCCTGCTCCTCATCCATGATGATGAGGCCGAGATCGCTGCACGGGGCAAAGACGGCGCTTCTCGTTCCGATCACAACGCGCGCTCTTCCGGTCTTGATGCGCTTCCACTCATCGTAGCGCTCGCCAACGGCGAGAGAGCTGTGGAGTACCGCGACGTCATCTCCGAAGTATGAGGAGAAAATGCGGATCATCTGCGGCGTGAGCGCGATCTCCGGTACGAGCAGGATGGACGCCTTCCCTTTTCGGCGCATGGCGTCGATCAGATGGACGTACACAGATGTCTTGCCGCTTCCGGTGACGCCATAGAGGAGCGACGCCGATGCATGCTCGCCGTCGTACAGCGATAGGATGCCCTCAAACGCCGCGCGCTGCTCCTCGTTGAGCTCCGGCAGCGGGGATTGCTCCTCACTGCGGAGAACGGAGCGGCGGAACACCTCGTCCTGCGTGATCTCCGCCAGTCCCGCTTTTACCAGCGCATTGACGGACGAGGACGAAGCGCCTGTGAAATAGCAGAGCTCGGAAAAGGAAACCCGATCGAGCGTACACAAAAGACGCAGACACGCGCTTTGCAGCGGCGCGCGCTTCTCGCGGCGGTCCGCCGCGACCTGCGCGTCCTCCGCTGAAACAGTCAGAGAGACCATGCGGATCTGTTTATCGCCGACGCGGCGCTTTTCGCGGCTGTCCGTT
>ENA-UONV01003474-UONV01003474.1-human-gut-metagenome-genome-assembly--contig:-CS4-NODE-3474-length-10587-cov-7.836593_pt1 | contig 10587 bp, 3 predicted proteins | sample MGYA00242461_ERZ724008 | MGnify/ENA metagenome assembly ERZ724008 | reverse complement strand
CCATCAAGCCCGAGGCCGACGGCGGCTACAAACTCTACCTCGGCGAGACCTATGCTTACACCGTCGCCAAGGCGGACTATATCACGGTCAGCGGCAGCTTTACCGCTGCCAAAAACGACACCATCACGGTAACACTGACCTATGCCGGTGCGGGCTGGGACGGCACGACCAAGACCGCGCCCACGCAGGACAAGAGCGGTGTCTACCTGATCGATACCGCCGCGAAGCTGGCGTGGTTCGCCGATGCGGTCAACGGCGGGCAGAAAGCCATCAACGGCAAACTCACCGCCAACATCAACCTCAACGGCAAGCCCTGGACGGCCATCGGCACCAGCAGCAATAAGTTCGCCGGCACCCTGGACGGCGATAATTACACCGTTAGTGGACTCGTTACAACCGGCCTTGTGGGGGAACTTGCAGAGGGAGGCGTAGTTGAAAATCTGCGTGTGAATTGCGCGATTGTCAGTACCTCGTCGCTTTTGGGAGGTGTTGCCAATTCCAGTGCAGGAACGATACGGAACTGCATGGTCAGTGGTAGTATCACGTTCTCCAGCGAGGGCCATAATGGTGCATCGGCAATCGGCGGCATTGCTGGACGGACTACCGGTAACGGTGTGATTAGTGGTTGCGTTAGTAGGGCTGTCGTCAAGGATGCTTACGATAATAGTACATATGGTACATCCGCACCTTTGGGAGGCATTGCCGGATATGCATACGGTGTTGTCGAGAACTGCTATTTTACCGGTACTCTCGCGGTAAAAAAGACGCAGCCGAATAAGATTATCCAGCAAAAACGCGGCGGCCTTGTAGGCGAACTGAACGCTAATGCAGAGCTCAAGGGTTCCTATGCGGCAGGAGAGTTCGCAATAGCAGATGAGAGTAAGTTCGGTGCGGTGGTAGGCAAGGTGAACTCCGGCGCCACCATCACCAACTGCGCTTATCTGGACACCGTCGCACCACAGGCCGCGGCGGATGGCACCACCAGCGGCATGACCGCCCATACCGCGGACTATATGCGCTCCGCGGAGTTCGCCGTGGACATGGGCATGAATCAGGATGACGGTACCCTCAACGGCGGCTTCCCCGTTCTGCCCTGGCAGGGCGGCACGGTCCTCTCTGCCGACGACCTCAAGGCCGCTGCCGCCGCCGCCAACGCCTTGGAACTGCGCGGCATGAGCGCCGCCGACGCCGCCAAGAAAGCCAAGGCCGACTGGTACGCCGAGACTGTGCTGAGATTCTATGACCTTACGGACTATAACGATAAGGCCGACCTCTGTGAGAAATACGGCATCGAAGAGCCCGGCGAAGCGGTCACGGACCTGCACGACTACTTCCTGACCGCCCTGCAAAAGCACTTCTATAAGGAACTGGGGCTCGATGCCGAGAATGCAGACCTTCTGAAGGCCGATGCCACCGGCGTCTATCAGCTCCGCGGCCTTACCCCGGTGAGCAGCGACCCGGAGGAGGAAGAGGAGATCGCGCAGACCTATACCGGCTTCCTGACCCTGCCCGCGAGCGTCACCGTTCCCGTGGAGGGCAGTGGAGAGAAGACCGTTTCCCTCGCATGGACGGCGGATAACGCTCTGGTGAACACCGCCACCGGCGCGCTCACCGCGCCTGCCGACGACAAGGCTACTGTCACCCTCAAGGCCACGCTGACCTCCGGCAGCGAGAGCAAGGTCAAGACCTTTACCCTCTGCCTGTGGTCCGAGAATGCGGAAAAGGTGCAGACTCTGGAGGATATTGCCGCCGAGTTCACGCGCAAGAATACCGCCGTGCAGCCCCTGCAAGGCGTGGGGCTCTATGATGAAACCAACATCACCCAAGCCTTCCGCCGCCTGCTGGCAGAGCAGGGCTATGCGGATGTGGCGGACAACTCCGAGATCACCTATGTCAACGGCAGCGCCAAGGCCAACGGCTTTGACGATACCAAGGTACAGTACATTGCCGACAACGGCGACATCGAATACTTCACCGGCGACGGCACCGCCCGCCAGACCGTGCAGTACACGGGGTTGAAGTTCAACATCACCTATGCCGGGTTCACCAAGGAGATCACCCTCCGTGCCACCGTGGGGCGCAGCGCCGACGCGGTGCAGAAACTGCTGGAGAGCGCCGCCGGGTCCCTGAATTGGGAACTCATCCGCGGCGAGAATACCAACGGGGCCACCCAAAGCGAGGTGGCGGGCTGGACGCTCTACACCGTGAACGACCGCATCACCTCCAACCTCACGCTTCCCTCCGGCATTGCGGGACGCTATGATGTGAAGGTGCAGTGGGGCACCCGGAACACCGAGTGGCTCTACATCACCAACGGCACCAACGGCACCGGCGTGGGCACCGTCAACCGCCCCCTGCAGCCCGCAGACGGCACGGCGCTGCCCGAGAAGGCCGGCAAGTTCCGGCTGATCGCCCGCGTGACCTATGACGCCTTCGATGACTACACGCTGGCGCACATCACCGGCGACAACGGCGTGGAGGTCTATGCCGATGTGCTCTTTGACGCCACCGTTGCGCCCTTCGACAGCAGCGTGACCAGCGAGATGCAAAACGCTTTGGCGGAGAAGTATCAAGTCCTCCTGCGTGACTTTGTGGACAAGACAAAGCCCGTGGACACGACTGCCGTCAGCGACGATCTGCAGATGCCCAGACCCGCTCTTCTGGAGAAAGCGGGCATCATGACCGACAGTTATAACCAGAAGGTCACGATGGTGAGCCTCACCCCGGATGTGCTGGACTTCAACGGGTATCACGCCATGGTCTACCGCCCACTGCCCGGTGAGAAGCCGGTGGAGGCGAAGTATGTGGTGACCATCACCACCCGCAGCTCCGGCCTTCTGCTGGCGCGGCAGGAGTTCAGCTTCACCATTCAGCCTTTTACCCAGCCGGAGTTGGATGGCGCTGCCGCCTTTATGACGGAGGCGCGGACCGAGGACGCCTACTGGGACGGTATCAAGAACAAGAATACGGTTAAGACCAAGGTCACCTCTGACCTGTACCCCTTCGCAGAGATCTGCAAAAACGAGGACGGCACGCTGAAATACGTCCGCGGCACGGTGAATATGACCTTCGACGGCATCGAGGCCGACGATATCCCCGGCTGGCTCGATACGGAGAAGTACCGCTGCTTCCGATCCTCCCGACCCTCCGTCATCGAGAATGAGCTCCTGCGTGTGCACCAGCCGGAGTACAATACGACAGTTACGCTGGACAGCGTCCTGACCTACACCAAGTACGCCCAGTATTGGGAAAAGTTCGGCATCAACGGCACCGAGGAGACCAAGGAACGCTACAAGGACTTTGCCCAATTCTACAAGCAGCCCATCCAGATCGACCTGACGGTGCCCGGTACCACGGGGCAGAATGACCCCAACGAAAATCAGACCCTCACCGTGAAGGTCAAGGTGGACGGCTACAACAAGAACGGCCATACTTTCACGGGAATCTCCGGCTTTACCTTCACCGGCAAGGCCAACGAGGATCCCACCGCTTGGGACGCTGTGAAGGCGTGCCTTGACAGTGCCAAGTACACCTATACCGGCAGCGGCGCCTACATCGAGAGCATCACCGATGCGGCGGGCAACACCCTCAGGGAGAAGGGCGACGGCAAGTCCTCCGGCTGGATGTTCGGCATCGCCGTCAAGGGCGGCAACGAGACTCTGCCCAAGACCACGCTGGACAATACCTATCTCAAAGACGGCGACACCCTGCGCCTGTTCTTTACCGACACCTATATCCCGCTGGACCCGACGGATCCCATGGTGCCCGGTGCGGAAGTGCCCGGCTTCGATGAGGCGTATGCCGGCGCCAAGGCGTATATCCAAAGTGCGGTGAGCGCCCCGGTCGTCAGCTATCTCTTCGGCGAGTGGGCGGTACTGGGACAGGCTCGCGCCAAGGTGCCCCTGTCCGAGGCATATATCGCGGCCTATTATGAGAAGGTCGTGGCCTATGTGCAGAAGAATATGGGCGCGGACGGCGTTCTTGTCGATCCCGAGAGCCGTAACCCCACCGTCACCGACAACGAGCGTATCATTCTGGCCCTTACCGCCATCGGCAAGGACCCCGCCAACGTGGGCGGCAAAAACCTGCTGACGGCGCTGCAGGACAAGGATATCATGAAGGTCACCGATACCAGTAACACAGATATCAACGGCCTCGTCATGGGTCTGCTGGCGCTCAACAGCCGCAACTACACCTCCGACACCTCCTGGCTGGTGCAGGCTGTTCTTGCACAGCAGAACGAAGACGGCAGCTGGAGCGCCAGCGCCGACACAAAATCTGTCGGCGACGTGGACATGACCGCCATGGCGCTGCAGGCACTGGCACCCTACTATAAGGACGGCGGCAATGAAACCGTGAACACCGCCGTGGAGAAAGCCCTCAACTGGCTCTCCGGCAAGTATCGAAGCGGCTACGACTCCTCCGAGAGCTGCGCGCAGGTGGTCATCGCCCTTTCCGCCCTGAATTTGGATGCCAACACGGACGCGCGCTTTACCAAGACCGTGGAGGGGAAGACCCTGAGCGTGCTGGGGAACCTCCTGCAGTACCGCGTGGCGGAGAACGGCGGCTTTAAGCATCAGTTCACAGACAAGGCCGTCAACGAGATGGCCACGGAGCAGGCGCTTTGCGCCATGGCCGCCTATGCGCGCTTTACCGAGAAGGCCAACGCCCTCTACGATATGACCGACGCCGCCTGCGCCCATCGCTTCGGCGAGTGGCAATTGACCGTGGCCGCCACCTGCACCAAGGACGGCGTCAGCCGCCGGATCTGCTCCATTTGCGGCGCCGTGGAGGAAAAGCCTGTTCCCGCGACGGGACACAAGTTCGGCGCGTGGACGGTGACCAAGGCGGCCACCTGCACCGAAAGCGGTATCAGCACCCGTAAGTGCAGCGTTTGCGGCACGGAGGAGACGATGATCGTCCCGTCTCTGGGGCACAGTATGACTGCCACGGCGGGCAAGGCTGCTACCTGCACCGAGGCAGGCAACAGTGCCTATTGGACCTGCTCTCGCTGCCACAAGTTCTTCAGCGATGCGGCGGGCAAGACCGAGATCGCCAAGGACAGCTGGGTCATCGCGGCCCTGGGCCACGATGAGGCCACCCGTGCGGCGGTGGCGGCCACCTGCTACGCCTCCGGCCATGAGGCGGATACCTACTGCAAGCGCTGCGGCATTGTCATCACAGCTGGCGCGACCATTCCCGCCACTGGCAAGCACACCTACGTCAACGGCGTCTGCACCGTCTGCGGCGTCAAGAATCCTTTGGCGGACGTCAAGAGTGACAACATCAAGGTGGACAGCAAAGACAACAAGACCGCCGCGGGCGACGGCTTGGTCATCAAGGCCGATGATACCATCACCGGGGAGGTGCTGGCGGACATCAAGGCAGCAGTGAGCGACGGTGCAATCACCGTGACCGTGACGGATACGCTCCAGCTCACCAACGAGCAGAAGGCCGCCGACGGCGGCAAGAGCGCCCTGACCGAGGCGGCCAAGACGGCCGGTGACGAGGTTAAGAAGGAGCTGAACAAGCTGGCCGAGAAGCTGGACGCCCTGCGCGGCGACAAATCCCGCAAGAACGCGCAGTTGGAGAAGGTCGTAGACGTGACTGTGGCGCTGGTCAAGACGGAAGGGAACGAGATCAAGACCGTGGCGCAGCTTATCGAGCTGCCCCACAGCGTCACCGTGACCATCCCCATCACCGACGAGCTGTACGCGGCCCTTCAGGGCAAGCGCGTCTGCGTGGTGCGCAGCCACACGGATAGCAGCGGCAATGTGACCACTGCCGAGCTGTCCGCTACGCTGGGCGGCACCAAGGGCAATTATGTCCTGACCTTCCAGACGGACAAGGCCTCCGCGTTCGCTATCGTCTCCTATGAGACGGTGTCCTCCGGGTACTACTACGGCGGAAGCGGTACGGCCGACAGCGGCAAGAAGGACTCCGCCAATACGGCGGACGACAGTCAGATGGTGCTGTGGCTGGGCAGCGCGGTCCTGGCGGCGGCAGCCGTTGTGGCGCTGACCCATAAGCGGAAGCGCGTTTCCAAGTAACAACAGAACAGCCGACGCAGGGGCGCGAAAGCGCCTCTGCGTATGGCGCTTTTATGAGGAATGAGAGATATGAAGAAAAACCACCGATTTTGGCTGTTGGCGCTGGCGCTGTCCCTGCTGCTGACCTGCGCCGCCTGCGGAAAAAAGACCGTATCGTACGCCCCCGGCAACATTCCCACGGCAACGCAGGAGCAGACCACGGACACCAGGAAGGACGACACAGCTGAAAGGGGCACCACCAAGGCTGACGGCAAGCAGGACGCGGCAAAGACTGAGGATAAGACCGCGGACGACAAGAAGCCTGACAAGCAGAAGCCGGCTGGTGAAGCCAAAAAGACCGAGGAGGACGCCAAAAAGCAGGAGGATACCAAAAAGCAGGAGGAAGCCAAGCGCCTGGAGGAGCAGAAGCGGCTGGAAGAAGAGAAGAAACAGCAGGAACAGGAGCAGCCTTCTGCGCCGGACCCGGACCCTGCGCCTGCACCTGACCCTGCGCCGGCGGCATCCGTATCGCTGTACATCTCCTGCGCCACGGTGCTTGATAATATGGACAAGTGCTCCGACAGCGTGAAGGGCCTTATCCCCGCCGACGGCGTGATCCTGTCCGCCACGGTGACCATCACCGAGGGTGAGTCTGTCATGTCCGTACTGAAGCGGGCCTGCGGTGACGCGGGTATCCCGGTGAGCTCCAGCGGCAGCTATGTCAGGGGCATCAACGGCCTGTTCGAAAAGAACGTAGGCAGGAGCTCCGGCTGGATGTACTGCGTGGGGGGAACCTTCCCCAACTATGGCGCGGACAGCTATACGCTCTCCGGCGGCGAGAGTATTCAGTGGCTCTACACCTGTAATATGGGTGCAGACGTGGGCAATACCTACATGGGCTGACAAAAGGGCGGCTTTTGCCGCCCTTTTTCCGCACGCAGGATTGACGTATCCCCTGGCGGCAGGGTATAATCAAAAGGTTAAGACATCATGTATGCAGGAGGTGATCCCATGGACGATACGCTGCGCACTTGCCATCCGGCGGTGAGCTTTGCCTATTTCGCCCTGGTCATCGCCTGCGCGATGCTGCTGATGCACCCGGTGTGCCTGGTTCTGTCGACGCTGGGCGGCGGGTGGTATGTTGCCCGTCTGCTGGGCGGCAAGGGCCTGCGCCGCCACCTGCTGTGGCTGCTGCCTATGGCCCTCCTGGCGGCGGCCCTGAACCCGGCCTTTGTCCACCAGGGCGTCACCATTCTGGCCTACCTGCCCTCCGGTAATCCCCTGACGCTGGAGAGCCTGCTCTACGGTCTGGCCGCCGGCGCCATGCTCAGCGCCGTGGCGCTGTGGTTCGTCTGCGTCACCGATGTCATTACCTCAGACAAGGTGGTGTACCTCTTTGGCCGCGTCATCCCGGCGCTGTCCCTGCTGCTGAGCATGATCCTCCGCTTTGTGCCCCGCTTTGTCCGGCGGCTCCGCGCCGTGGCGCAGGCCCAGCGGCATCTGGGCCGTGATACCCAGACCGGCGCCCCGGTCCGGCGCGTCAGAAGCGCCCTTCGTGTGTTCTCCATCGTTGTCACCTGGAGCCTGGAAAGCGGGCTCATTACCGCCGACAGTATGCGCTGCCGGGGCTATGGCCTGCCGGGGAGGACCTCCTTCTCCCTCTACCGGTTTGACCGGCGTGACGGTGCCGTCGCCCTCTGGCTGGCCTTCTGCGGCCTGTATCTGCTGGGCGGCGGTCTGGCCGGCGGCTTGCGCTTTCAGTATTATCCCATGCTGATCAGCGGCCCCGTCACACCGCTGACGGTCAGCTTTTTCGCCGTTTACGGCCTGCTCTGCTTTACGCCGGTGCTGCTGGACGCCCTGTCCCGGCGCCGCTATCTCGTCCGGAAAGGAGGGACGCCCCGTGCCTGAACTGCTGCGTTTGGAGCATTTTGGCTTCACCTATCCCCAGCAGCCCTGCCCCGCGCTGGCGGATGTGTCCCTTACGGTCCGTCAGGGCGAGTTCTGGGTCCTTTGCGGAGCCTCCGGCTGCGGCAAGACCACGCTTCTCCGCCAGCTGAAGCCCGCCCTGCGCCCCCACGGTGCGGCCGAGGGCCGTATCCTCTTCGACGGTCAGCCGCTGGATGACCTGCCGCCCCATCGGCAGGCCGCTGATATCGGCTTCGTCCTCCAGTCTCCGGAGGAGCAGACCGTCACCGACAAGGTCTGGCATGAGCTGGCCTTCGGACTGGAGAGCCTTGGCTGCGACACGCCCTCCATCCGTCGCCGCGTGGCGGAGATGGCCTCCTTCTTCGGCATCCAGGACTGGTTCCATAGGAAAGTGGACGAGCTCTCCGGCGGCCAGAAGCAGCTGCTGGCCCTGGCCTCGGTCATGGTGCTCCAGCCCCGTCTGCTGATACTGGACGAGCCCACCAGTCAGCTGGATCCCATTGCCGCCGCCGACTTTTTGCAGACCGTGGGCCGCCTGAACCGCGAGCTGGGCATCACCGTCCTCCTGACGGAGCACCGTCTCGAGGAGGCCTTGCCCCTGGCCACCCACGCCGCCGTGCTGGACGGCGGCCATCTCCTCTGTGCCGGCGCGCCGGAGGCGGTGTGCCGTTCCCTGCGGGGCCGCGGCCACGATATGTTCCTGGCCATGCCCGCCGCCGTCCGTATCTGGGCTGGGGTGGACAGCGGCGCGCCCTGCCCCATCACCGTCCGCGAGGGCCGCGATTTCCTGTCCGGCTGGTGCGATGAACACACCCTGTGCCCGCTGCCGCCGGAGCCGGTGTATCCCGCGGGGGATACCGCCCTTGTCGGCGCGGGTCTCTGGTTCCGCTATGAGCCGGACCAGCCGGACGTGGTCCGCGGTCTGGACCTTCAGGCCCGCCGGGGTGAGCTGCTGGCGCTGCTGGGCGGCAACGGCGCGGGCAAGTCCACCACCCTGGGCCTGCTGTCCGGTGCGCTGACGCCCCAGCGGGGCACCGTGACCCACATGGGCCGCATCGGCGTTCTGCCCCAGGACCCGCAGGCTCTGTTCGTGAAAAACACGGTCCGTCAGGACCTGTACGAATCCTTTGACGGCACGGACCTCCCCAAAGACCAACGTGACCGCCGGGTGGAGCAGGTGACAGCCCTTTGCCGCCTGACCGAGCTGCTGGACCGTCATCCCTATGATCTCTCCGGCGGCGAGCAGCAGCGGGCCGCCCTGGGTAAGGTGCTGCTGCACCAGCCGGATATCCTGCTGCTGGACGAGCCTACCAAGGGCCTGGACGCCGCCTTCAAGCAGTCCTTTGCCGCTATTCTTTCCACGCTGACCGCCGCCGGCACGACGGTGGTGATGGTCAGCCACGACGTGGCCTTCTGTGCCCGGTATGCCCACCGCTGCGCCCTGTTTTTCGACGGCAGCATCGTCGCGGAGGGCACACCCCGTGACTTCTTCTCCGGCAACAGCTTCTATACCACTTCCGCCAACCGTATGGCCCGGGACTTCTGCCCCCGTGCCGTCACGCCGGAGGACGTGATCGCGGTCATCGGAGGGACCGTCCCGCCCCAGCCGGAGGTGCCTGCCGCCTGGCAGCCCCTGCCTCCGGTGGCGGAGGAGTCCACCGCCTGGAAGCCGAAAAAGCTCCCCTGGTGGCGCAGGACCATCGCCGCCGTATGCGGTGCGGGTGCGCTGGCGATCTTCTGGCTGGCGGCCAAGCACACCGACCTCACCGCCCTGGTGGGCGGCGGCACGCTCTCCCAGGCCGGCTGGCAGGCCCTGGGCCTTTACGGCCTGTTCATCGCCCTGCTCTTCGGCTGCATCGCCGCCATCGGTCGGCGCTCCAAGCCCCTGACGCTGCTCCAGACCCCGGTGCAGAAGCGAAAGCTCTCCCACCGTACCCGTCTGGCGGCGGCACTGATCCTGCTGTGTATCCCCGCCACGCTGTATCTGGGCTTTTTCTACCTGGGCAACACTGCCTACTACCCCATCGCCTTCGCCGTGCTGCTGGAATGCATGGTGCCCTTCTTCCTGGTGTTCGAGGGACGGAAGCCACAGGCCCGTGAGCTGGTGCTGGTGGCCTCCCTCTGCGCCCTGGGCGTGGCGGGCCGCGCCGCCTTCTTCATGCTGCCTCAGTTCAAGCCCGTCCTGGCTCTGACCATCATCTCCGGCGTGGCCCTGGGCGGCGAGACCGGCTTCCTGGTGGGCGCCATGACCATGCTGGCCAGCAACGTTCTGTTCTCCCAGGGCCCCTGGACGCCCTTCCAGATGTTCGCCATGGGCATCATCGGCTTCCTGGCGGGGGTGTTGTTCCGCCGGGGCTGGCTGCGCCGCAGCCGCGCCGCCCTGTGCGTCTTCGGGGCCATCTCTGCCGTGCTCATCTACGGCGGCATCATGAACCCCGTCTCCGCCTTGCTCTATGCCCGCACGCTGGAGTGGAAGGTCATCGCCGCCTACTATGTCACCGGCTTTCCCATGGACTGCGTCCACGCCGCGGCCACGGTGTTCTTCCTGCTGGTACTGGCGGAGCCTATGCTGGAGAAGCTTGACCGCATCAAGATCAAATACGGCTTAGTGGAATAAGCAGACGCGCCC
>ENA-UONV01003473-UONV01003473.1-human-gut-metagenome-genome-assembly--contig:-CS4-NODE-3473-length-10588-cov-7.105763_pt1 | contig 10588 bp, 6 predicted proteins | sample MGYA00242461_ERZ724008 | MGnify/ENA metagenome assembly ERZ724008 | reverse complement strand
GGCTCTCCACAGGAAGGTGACCATCTGGCCGCGCGTGCAGCTCGCGTTGGGGGCAAAGCTCGTGGCGCTCACGCCGGAGGTGACGTTGTTGGCAACAGCCCAGGCGACGGAGTCGGCGTAATAGGCGTCGTCGGCGACGTCGGTAAAGGGCAGGGACGCGGAGCCGTCATAGTTCTTGTCGCTCAGGACAGAGGAGAAGAGGAAGTTGCTGATGAAGGCGTACTCGTCTCTCTGGTGGACCTTGTTGGTCAGGGAGTTTGCAAAGAGGACAACGTTCATGCCGTTTTCCTTGTAGGCAAAGCCCTGCACGCCGCCGTTCATGTACGCCTTGAAGCCCGCGGCGCGCTCGGCAGTGTTCGTGGGGATGAAGCCCTCGGTGGGCGTCTTGGTTTTGTCGCTCTTGACGAGGACCGTCGCACCGGACGGGACCTTGGAGAAGAAGCCGAGGCCGTAGGCGTAGAGAATATCGTCGCCGTCAGCAATGTAGCTCGCGTTCACAAGGGTCTTGTTGGGATAGACAACAGGGGTCAGGCAGTCCATCGCGCCGTCCAGCTCGGTGTATTCCACGCCGGCGATGAGGTCAGAGGCGGAGGACGCTGCGGAATAGCTGTAACCGATGTACGGCAGGCCGTTTTTCACGGCGGTCTTTGCGGCGGCGTCGAGCTTCGTCGCACCTGCAGCGGCGTCCGCCTTGGTCACGTCGGAGGTCGTGGTGAAGCCCATGAGGTTCATCGCGGCGGTATCGTAGTTCCAGCCGGCGCTCTGGCTGATCTGCGGCGTGTAGACAAATCCCTTCTCGCTTTCAGCGGGCGTGCCGGAGATGTAGACGGTCGGGGACTTGGTGATGATCTTCGCCTTCACGCTCGTCTTGTCGACGCCCGCGGCAGAGAGCAGATACTTGCCCGCGACGGTCTGATAGTCGGCGTAGGAGCAGATGAAATCGCCCATGTGGTCGCCGCTCGTGACCATGCCGACGGTCTTGCCGGCGTTCAAAAGCTCGTTGACGGCGGCGGTGGAGTCTTCAGAGGCGTTGGAGAGGATGACGTCCTTATCCTTCTCGCCGGTGAAGTAAGAGGTCAGGCCCTTCGTATAGGCGAGGGCGTCATCGTGATCCATGGGGCTGCCGCAGACGGCGGAGATGCTCTTGTAGGCGGCGGGCTCGGCCACGGTGACCATGTCGAAGCCGCGCGTTTCATTGAAGGAGGTGATACCCTCGGAGTAGAGGATCGTCCAGCCGTTGATGAGCGTGCCGTCATACAGCGCGCCGTTGGCGACAGAGCGCTTGGCCTGATACATCGAGACGATCATCGTACCGGCGGGGTAGGTAACGCCGTCATAGGTGAATTCCTTTTCAGTCACGTTGACCTTGACGTCGTTTCTCGTGAGCCACTCCATCATGTCAGAAGCGGCCTGGAGGTTGGTCTGGTTCTTGCCGTCGAGCGGGATGATGTAGCACTCGGGATAGAAGTTGCCGTTCTGGCCCGCGCCCTTGTACTCGGGACGGAAGACGTCCATCTCCGCGCCCTCGACGTCGTTCTGGTCGCACAACCACTGGCCGACCATGCTGTAAGCGTCGGAGTTCAGGTTGTGCACGCCGCGCTGATAGATGGTGACCTGGGATTCAAGATAGGAGAGCTTTTCGGCGGCAACATAGGCGGCGTTGCCGAGGATACCGTACTGCGCCGCCTGAGCGGTATCGTCGTTGTAGGCGGGCAGCTCAACGGTATAGGCAACGGTGCCCTGCAGCATGGCAAACTGGGGAGTGTAGCTCGTGGACATATCGTCCCACGGGTCTTCCCAGTAGGTCTCGGTGCCGCTGCCGGTGTAGCTCAGGTAATCGCGCTGAGGGATCACATAGCTGTTGTAGCCATCGTTGTTGGCGACCGCCGCGATGCCCAGCGCCTCGCCGCCGGTGATGAGGTGCTCGGCGAGCAGGTCGTACTCAAAGTTCGGCTCGTGCGGGGGATCGCAGGGCTCGCACTGGAAGGCCTGCACGCGGCCGTGGAACTCGGCAAGCGACATGGGGTTGAACGTGCCGATGAGCTGCTGCATGTTGGCCGTCTCGCTCGTGGTCTGGAAGGAGTTGTCGCGGTTGAGGTCGTAGCCGTTGGTGGAGTGTCTCGTCAGATAGGTACGGCCGTCGACGTTCTCCTCGGGGACGAGGATGAAGAACACGTCGGACAGCAGCTCGTCCTTGACGTTTACAGTGTTGCTCTTCACGGTGTAATACTTTTCAAGGTCGACCTTGCCGGACTTGCCGTTGTTGTCAGCGGTCAGGTAGCCGAGGTAGCTGGCCTTATCCTTGACGAGGTCGGGAACGGCGACGCTGCCCTCCGCTCCGACAGGGCCCATCTCTTCCTTGAGCTCTTTTTCGCCCGCGGCGGTGAAGCCGGTGAGCGTCTTGTAGTCGATGGTCTTTTCGCTCGTGATCATCTTGGCGAAGTCGAGCACGCCGTCGGTGGCGGCGACCTCGTTGGAGTGGATGTTGGAATACATCACAGGAACGCGGATCTCGTCGAGCTTGCCGGACTTGATCTGGGCGAGCACGGCATCGGGATCGGTCTCGGCCTGCTCGGTCAGGGCGAGCCACTTGCTCACGCTCGCCTTGGAGTCGGCGACGATCAGGTAGGGCATATCACGGCCCGCGGTGGACTGGCCCATGGAGAATCTTTCAACATACAGGCCGTTCTTCGTACCGTTCGCCGCGATCGTGTCGAGCTCCTTGTAGATCTCCCACATAGTGTTGAAGTTCTCATACGGCGCGACCTTGACGCTTGCGGAGCCGATCGCCTTGCCGCTATTTTTGGCCGTCAGGTCAAAGTAGCCGCAAAGGTCGATGTAGTAGCTGCCGTTCACATGGGGCACGCTGTAGTCGGGTGTCGTCTCGCCGGTTCTGCGGTTGGTGGAATAGAAGTAGTTGTTCACATGGAAGGAGACATCGAGCACGGCCTTGCCGTTTTTCTCGTTCGCCGTCAGCTTGATGTCCGTGAACTGGTGTTCGTCCTTGCCCTCGATCATCCAGCTGTTAAGATCTCCGCCCGCATAGGCGTAGGGGAAGAGCTCTTCGTTGACATAGGGGCGGGAATCGTCACGCTCCAGCGCGAGCGTGACCGTCCCGGCAGTGATCGCCGCGGCAAGCGCTTCTTTGCTCATGCCGGAAACGGGAATGGAAAGGGAAACGTCCTTCCCATCCTTGCCCGTGACGAGCGTGATGGTCGCGTCCACATTGAACTTGGTGCCAAGGAGCGCATCGTCCTTGGGGTTCATGTCCTGGAAGCTGACTGCAAACGCGGACGTGACCGCGAGCGAGAGCGTCATTACCAGGGCCATCAGCAGCGCGAGCGCTTTGCTGACAGAGTTTGGATAATGTTTCATGGTTTTCGTCCTCCAGAGTGGTCTTATGCCGCCACACACAGCGGCGGAAAGTTGATGGGTTTAGTGTAACTCAATAAAAATACATAGTCAAGAGAATATTCATACCTAATCATGCCAAATTTCAGCGTTGAATCTGTATTTTTGTTCATCATTTTTCACAAAGCAGTGCGTCAAGCCACCGTCTTTCAGATCCTTTTGTGAATGTATTCGCAAATTTATACAGAACCGTGCTGCATAGGATATTCTTCTTCGCCGCGATTGCAAATGACGGCGGGGCGCATTATAATAAGAGGCAATCATCATTCAAACGCAGGAGGAACCGAATATGCGGCTGCAAAGCGCAATCTTTACACTGGGCGATACCCTCTTCACCCCCGACGGCGCGGCGCGCGAGGGACTCGACAAGGCGCTTTCACTTTTTAAGATGGAGGGCGTGTGGCTCGGCGCGGTGACGGCGCTCAGCGCGGAGGACGCGCAAAAAGCGCTCGAAAAGGCGGGGCTTCACTCTTATTTCCGCTTCGTGCTGACAGAATCCGTCGCGCTCTGCAAGGCGGACAGCGGCACGATGTTCGAGCGCGCGATGAAGCGCCTGCACTCGCAAAAAGACGATACGATCGTCTTTTCCGGCTCGCTTGCGGCGATCCAAAACGCGAAGGACGCGGGTTTTCGCACCGTGGCGGTGCAGGGAAGTGCGGGCGCGGCGGACTGGTCGACGATGCAGCAACTCGCCACGCAGAGCCTTGCGCAGTACAGCGAATTGCTGGCAGATTCTGTGTGAATTTTGGAAAAACGACAGAATTCGACGTTTTTTAGTTGCAGTCTTTCTCAACTGTGATATAGTAAGAATATAACTATTAGAAAGGAAGGTTCGCGCCATGTCGGATTTCTACTCGGCTACCATCTTCCTTTCGGTCTTTATTATGATTATCATGGACATACTCGTGAGCGGCAATGATCTGATGGAGCATGACAAAAAGCAGACGGTTTACACGATCTCCGTACTGGTGATCGCATGCATGGTATCGGAATGGTTCGGCGTTTGGATGGACGGAGCCGATCCGTCGCTGCGGACGCTGCACATCCTCGTTAAGACCATCGAGTTATCCACAGCGCCGATCATCACGGTGCTTTGCAGCGACCTGATGACGCCGCTCAAGCATAAAAAGCTCATTTATTCCCTCATCGGCGTCCACGCGGGGCTCGAGGTGCTGTCGGCTTTCTTCGGCTTCATCTTCTCGGTCGACGCACAAAACGTTTATCATCACGAAACGTTTTACTGGGTCTACGTGCTGGCCTATGCCAGCGGCGTTCTGCTGTTCATTGGTCAGCTGCTGAGCGAGAGTTCGCACCATTATGGCCTGTATCGAGCGCTCGTTATCATCCTGCCGGTCTTTTTCTTCTGTGGGCTGTTCCTCCAGTACGGTGCCGAAGTGCGCATCATGTGGGCGTGCTCAGCGGTCGATGTTCTGATGGTTTACATCCTGTATTCCGAGCTCACGCAGAAAATCGACACGCTGACTCATCTTCTGAACCGCCGCAGCTATGAGAGCCGTCTCGCCTCGTTGCGCGGGCACGCAGTCATCTACTATCTCGACGTGGACGAGTTCAAGTCCGTCAACGACACCTTTGGCCATGGCGTGGGCGACGCGGTGCTTGCCGAGGTCGGCAGCACGATCTACGCCGTGTTCTCCAAGGTCGGCTACTGCTACCGCATCGGCGGCGACGAATTCTGCGTCATCGCGCAAATCTCCGACACGGCGGCGGAAAAGTATCTTTCGGAATTCCTGCGCGAGCTGACGGCACGGCGAGTGAAAAACGAGCACCTGCCGCACGTGTCGGTCGGCTATGCGTGCTTCAATCCGGTGCTCGGCAGCATAGAGGATGCGATCAAACGCGCCGACCGGATGATGTACCACTACAAGCGCAAGCTCAAAAGCGAAGCGCTCACAAATGATGATACCGTAAAAAGCTGACGATCTTTTGACCGTCAGCTTTTTGTATCTGCTTTTATTTCGCCTCAATCTCCGCGTCTTCCTGCGGCTGGAGCTTGCTGCCAAAATACGCGAGCACCGCGCCGAGGATGGCGCACGCGACGCTCCAGACCATCTCCGCTGTCGAGGCAAAGTCCGTCGGAATGATGATGAGCGTGGAGGCAAGCACGATGCCGATGACAGCGTGACAGGCGATCGAGTAGTGCGTATCAAAGAGCCTGCTCACGATACGGGCAAAGAGCGCCATCACGCCGACCATGCCAAGCCCCCATGGGACGAGCACGGTGAAATCAAGCTGCGCAATGCCGTCGATCAGCGGCGTGAGAAGGCCGACCGCCATCAGGATGGACGACGACGTCATCCCCGGGATGATGAAGCTGAAGCCCCACAGCACGCCGCAGAAGAGAAAGCCCCAGAAGTTTGCGGGCATCTCGGAAAACGAGCTGAACTTGACGGCCATCAGTGCGCCGAACAGGGCGAGGAAGCTGACGATCAGCGAGATGTACGAGCCGTTGCTGCGCCCCTGCGTACCCGCCTCGTGCCAGAGGTCGGGCAGCGTGCCGAGGATGAGCCCGATGAAGAGGCACGTGGCGACGGTTTCCGACTGGTGAAACAGCGCAAGGATCACGCTGCCGCCGCCCAAAAAGCCGATCGCCCAGCCGATGCCGACGGCGAGCAGCATCCGCCAGTAGCGTTGAAGCGCGCGCCTGGGGTGCGTGAGCAGCTCCATCGCGGGGCGGTAGATGCCGAATACGACTGCGAGCACGCCGCCGGAGATGCCCGGCAAAATCGCGCCCGCGCCGATGATGATACCCTGCACAATGCGCATGATACCGTTTTTGATGCGGGAATTTTTCATATTGCTGCCTTTCTATGTGCTGCGCCCACCAGAAAAGCGGCGGAGCGCGATGCGATTCAATAGCCCTTTCTGCGGTCGACGAGGTGATGCATCGGGCGGCCCGCGGCGTAATTTTCCAGATTTTCGCAGAAGAGCTGCACGTTGCGCTCGCAGGTGTAGCCGAGCGTCATGTTGCCCGCGACGTGCGGCGTGAGCAGGAGGTTCTTGGCCTTGCGCAGCGGATGATCCGCGGGCAGCGGCTCGGGCACGACGACATCGAGCGCCGCACCGGCGAGGTGCCCGGAATCCAGCGCTTTGATCAGCGCGTCCTGATCGATGGCCGTGCCGCGGCCGACGTTGACGACATAAGCGCCCTTCGGGAGCAGCGCCATGCGGTCTGCGTTCAGGATGTTCACCGTGTCGCTCACCGAGGGGAGAGACATGAAGAGAAGATCGGTCTCGGGCAGGAGCCGATCGAGTTCTGTGACGGGATGAACGGCGTCAAAGTCCGCGTTCGCGCGGCCGCTGCGGCTGACGCCGGTCAGGCTCGCGGGATGGAACGCGCGCACGCGGCGGGCAAACTCCGTGCCGATGTCGCCCGTGCCAAGGCACGTGACGCGCGCGCCGTGGAGCGAGTGGATGCCGCCCGGGAGCACGCGCCAATCGCCCTCGCGGATGATCTCGGTGTATTCCATCTGGCGGCGCAGCAGCATCAGCGAGACCATGACGGAATGCTCGGCAATGGTCGTGCCGTAAGCGCCCGAGGCGTTCGTCAGCAGGCAGTCGGGATTCTGATACAGGTCGTCGCGGCAGAAGTGGTCCACGCCCGCCCAGCAGCTCGCGTACCACTTGAGATTGCGTGCGCCCGCGATAACGCGCTGGGACGGATGGCCGTAGAGGATCGTGCAGTCGTCCACATTGCCCTCCGCCGCCCTGGACGAGGGGAAGAAGACGATGTCGTAGCCGCAGCGCGCGGCGGTGTCGCGCAGGGTCTTTTCGTATGCCGGAGTCAGGAAGTCGATGATGACGCCGATTTTTTCATTCATGATTCAATTCCTCCAAAATCATTTCTGCGACGCGCAGGCCGTCAGCCGCGGCGCTCATGATGCCGCCGGCGTAGCCCGCGCCCTCGCCGCAGGGATATAGACCGCGCAGGGCGGATCGAAAACTACTGTTATCGCGCACGATGCGCACAGGCGACGAAGAGCGCGTCTCCACCGCCGTCAGGACGGCGTCGGGCGCATCGAAGCCCCTTAATTTCCGCCCCAGCATCGGAAGGCCCTCCTCGAGCGCCTCGCACACAAAGGGCGGGAGACAGTCGTGCAGGTCGCACCAGCGGACGGAGGGAAGATAGGTCGGCACGACCTTTCCCGCTCCCGTTGACGGGCGATGCTTGAGGAAATCTTCGACCCGCTGGGCGGGGGCGGCGTAATTTCCACCGCCAAGGCGATAGGCCGCGTCCTCCAGCTCCCGCTGGAATGCGACGCCCGCGAGGGTATCGCCGGACGGGAAATCCTCCGGCGTAACGGAGACCAAAAGTCCGCCGTTGATGTTCTCGCCGTCGCGCGCAAATTCGCTCATGCCGTTTGTCACGACGCGCTTTTCCTCCGACGCGGCGGCGACGACCTCGCCGCCGGGGCAGACGCAGAACGAGAACACGCCGCGTCCCTTTTCCGTGTGGCAGGAGAGCTTGTACGACGTGGGCGGGAGGCCGTAGCGGCCCGCCGCCTCCTTATATTGCGCTAAGTCCATGTCGCGCTGGCGGTGCTCGATGCGCACGCCGACGGCAAAGGGCTTGGGCTCCATCGGCACGCCGCGCTTTTGCAGCATTTCGAACGTATCGCGCGCGCTGTGGCCGGGCGCGAGCACGACGTGCTTTGTGGGCAGCGTGTACTCCCCCTCGGGGGCGCTCACGCACAGCGCCGTGACGCTGCCGCTGTTCTGCTCGATATCCACAACCTTGTGGGAAAACCTCACCTCGCCGCCGCGGTCGATGATCTCGCGGCGGAGGTTTTGCAGCACCACATATAATTTGTCGGTGCCGACATGAGGCTTGGCGTCGACTAAAATATCCTCGCTCGCGCCGAAGCGGACGAACTCCTCTAAAATATAGCCGTGGCGCAGGTCCTTTGTGCCGGTGTTGAGCTTGCCGTCGGAAAATGCGCCCGCGCCGCCTTCGCCAAATTGCACGTTCGAGGTCAGATCAAGCTCGCCCGTGCGCCAGAAGTGCTCGACGTCGCGCTTTCGCTGCTCGACCGCGCGCCCGCGCTCGAGTAAGATCGGTTTCGCGCCGCAGCGGGCCAGCAGCAGCGCGCAGAAAAGGCCCGCGGGCCCCGCGCCGATAACGACAGGGGAGACCTCCGGCGCTGAAACAGGCGCGGGCGGCGTATATTTCTTCGGCGCGTAGGGCTGCACATTTTTATTCTTGCAGCGCCGTAAAACGCCGGATTCGTTTTTGACCTCGACCGCGCAGGAGCAGACGAGCTTCACGCCCTCGCGCGCGTCGATGGAGCGGCGCAGGAGCTTGACAGAGACGAGCGCCTCCTCGCTCACGCGCAGCGCGTGCGCGCAGGCCGCGCGCAGCTTGTCTTCCTTTACCCCCACGGGGAGCTTCAGATTGTCGATGCGAAGCATGTGCGCCGCCTCCTTTTTCTCAAGTTGCGTTTCATTTTATTATGACGGAAAGGAAAGCGCAAGGGAAATCGCGCGATTATCACAGATTCTTAAAAAAGTCATCGGGAATTTAAGAAATCGTCAAATAGCGTTCAAGAAATATACATAAATATGCCCTATGATAACACCATCGAAAGCAAAGAGGCCGCAAACAAGGGGCTCATTCCATAGGAGGTCAACATCATGTACGAAGACGAAAACAACCTGTATCACTACAGCTATCGCAAGGGCGACGAGCAGAACCCCAACGCCCCGATCGACACGAAGAACTACGCCGAGGACCCGTGGGATAAGAATCCCGGCGGCAGCCCGAAGAAAAAGGGCGGCAGCGGTCTTTCCGGCAAGATCGTGGCGCTGGCGCTGGTGTGCGCGCTCGTCGGCGGCTTCATCGGCGCAGGCGTGAGCGGCGCGACGACCAAGGTAAACAAGACGAGCGTTCAGGTCAGCGACCGCGAGGTCGCGCAGGTGCAGACCGTCAAGGTCGACGGCAAGACGCAGATGTCGATGTCGGAGGTCTATGCCTCGAACGTCAACAGCGTCGTTTCGATCAACGTCTCCTCCACCACGAACTACTTCGGCCAGCAGGTCGAGACCGCAGCGAGCGGCACGGGCTTTTTCATCACGCAGGACGGCTACATCCTGACGAACCACCACGTCATCTCCGGTGCGAGCACCGTGAAGGTGACGCTCTACAACGGCGAAACGTATGACGCGACCGTCATCGGCAGCGATGAGGATTACGATATCGCCGTCATCAAGATCGACGTGACGGGCGCGACGCCCGTGGTGCTGGGCGATTCGAGCAAGGTCGCCATCGGCGAATCCGTCGCCGCTGTCGGCAACCCGCTCGGCGAACTGACGTTCTCGATGAGCGAGGGCATCGTCTCCTGCGTCAACCGCGCCATCAATGTTGACGGCACGCCGTTCAACATGATCCAGGTCGACTGCTCCATCAACCCCGGCAACTCCGGCGGCCCGCTCTTCAACAGCTACGGCGAGGTCATCGGCATCGTGTCGGCCAAGTATTCGAGCTACTCGAACACCACCGTGGAGGGCATCGGCTTTGCCATTCCCATCAACGACGTGGTCTCTCTCGTCAAGGACATCATGACCAACGGCTATGTGACCAACAAGGCCTACATGGGCATCACCCCGCAGACGATGAACGCGCAGATGGCGCAGCAGTATCGCTACGACGTGACCGAGGGCGTGTTCGTCTGCTCCGTTGACCCGGACAGCGCCGCCGACAAGGCAGGGCTCAAGCTGGGCGACGTCATCACGAAGATGGACGACAAAACGATCTCCTCCTATGAAGATCTCGTCGCGGCCAAGAAGAGCTACAGCGCGGGCGACACCGTGACGCTGACCGTGTACCGCGGCGGCGAAACGATCGAAGTCCCGCTCACCTTCGACGCCGTGCCCGAATCGGCGGAGACGAACAATTCCGACCAGAGCACCGACAACAGCTACAACGGCAACGGCGGTTACGGCAATGGCGGCAACGGCTACTACTCCAATCCCTGGGATTTCTTCAATAACTTCTTTGGATATAATGGCTGATGCCATCTGAAAAGGAGCCTCGAAAGAGGCTCCTTTTTTTATTGCCGCGCGCAAGCGCGGCTTTTTTCGCGCCCAAAGGGCGCGGGGAGTTTATGCAGCCCGAAAGGGCTGCTCCTTTTTTGCGCCCATAGGGCGCAGGGGATTCAATCGC
>ENA-UONV01003462-UONV01003462.1-human-gut-metagenome-genome-assembly--contig:-CS4-NODE-3462-length-10606-cov-4.329827_pt1 | contig 10606 bp, 8 predicted proteins | sample MGYA00242461_ERZ724008 | MGnify/ENA metagenome assembly ERZ724008 | reverse complement strand
GCAGAATGCTGGTAAACACTTCTTATTGATAGATCAGGCTAAACAAACGTTCAGGAGCAAAGACCTCGTTAGAGACCTCCTATATCTCTTCGGCGGTCAGCCTTTCTACCTTAGCAAAGACTTCCGGCAGAGTATCATAGCGGTTATAATGGAGAAAGCTCTTTCCCAACCCCAAGAACAGTCCCTCCCGGTTATCGCCAGAGACACCCAACTGCCCGATCACCTGCTTCTTGGCCGCTGCCAACTGGGTTGCGGTCAGTTTTACATCGCGCAGCTTAGCCAGTTCCTTATGAACAAGCCTGATCGCTTTCTCTTTATTCTTCGGATCGGTCCCGAAATAGATACTTGCCAGTCCTGTATCGGTATAAGAAGTCACATTTGATTCGACGTTATAGACGAGCCCGTTTTTTTCCCGGAGAGAGACATTCAAACGGTTGTTCATCCCCGGACCTCCCAAGAGATTGTTCAGCAGGAACAGCGGCAGACGTTTCTCATCGTGCATACTGTATGCTCGTCCTCCGATCAGCACATGCGCCTGATGGGTATCTTTGTGTATCTGGCGGCTGACGGGAAGGATCTCGCCGGGTGCCATCCGGTTACGTGCCGCCATCGGAAAAGCGATATCAGACAGGGTGCTTTCCGCCAGCTGCACGATCTTCTTGAACGGAATCCGGCCCATCGAAAAGAACACCATGTTTTCGGGTGCATAAAAACGCTTCATAAACGACTTGCCGGACTCGCTTCCGAAACCGAGTAGCGAATGCTCGTCCCCTAAGATATTATGTCCCAATGCATGACCGTCAAATAGCAGATTCTCAAATTCATCGAAGATCAGTTCAGAAGGACTGTCCTCGTATGAATTGATTTCGTCCAGGATCACATCCACCTCCTTCTCGATCTCTTGTTCCGGGAACTGCGAATGGAACACCAGGTCGGTCAGCAGTTCGAAAGCCCGCCGGAAATGCTCCTCCATAAAGATGGAATAGACAAAAGTCTCCTCCTTCGTGGTATAGGCATTCAGCTCCCCTCCCACATTCTCCATCCGGTTCAGGATATGCCAAGACTTACGTTTTTCCGTTCCTTTGAATATCATGTGTTCTACAAAATGAGCCAAGCCGAACTCGTCCGCCTCCTCATCCCGTGTCCCGACATTCACGGCAAACCCGCAGTATGATACCGGAGAAGCAGCAGGAAGATGTACGATACGCAAACCATTCGGCAAAATATGTGAGAAGTAATCTTTTTCCATTATCCATTCATTAAGAGGGCACAAAAGTACAACAAATATTTATTTACAGACTTCTTTTAACTACCTTAGCCGTCAAATTAAAACTCTTTACTATGGAATTACAAACAATACAAAGTAAGATTTACGAGATCAGAGGACAGAAAGTCATTTTAGATTTCGACTTGGCTGAATTATATCAATCAGATACCCGCTCTCTCAATCAAGCAGTCAAAAGAAACATCAAACGTTTTCCTCTCGACTTCATGTTTCAACTGACCACCGACGAATGGTCCGTCTTGATGTCACAATTTGTGACATCAAGTTGGGGTGGCACTCGGAAACGTCCCTTTGCATTTACAGAGCAAGGTGTTGCTATGCTGTCAGGACTATTGAAGAGCGATATCGCAATAGAAGTGAATATTTCAATCATGCGTGCTTTCGTCGCCATGCGCCAATACCTGCTCAACTCCGCTCCCTCACCCCAACTCAAAGAACTGAAAGAACGGATCGAGACATTAGAAGACATCACAGAGGAAAACGAAGAAAAATTTGACGAAATCTACCTTGCCTTGGCGCAATTGGCACAAAAAACAAACAGAACAACCAACCCCGTAATCCAATAGGATTCGTCAAACCCCAATAAAGTACAAAAATATGTGCTTCCCGCTGTGCAGGTATCATTAAAATAGATACTTTTGTACTTTGTTAAATTCATAACATCATATAGAATCATTTTTAAAGCTATGATAAACGAAGCAATCTCATCCATCCTGCAACAGGAAGCTGAAGCAGTACGCAATATTCCGATAACCAACGGCTATGAAGAGGCAGTGACACTCATTGTGAAACACGTACACGAACTCGGTGGAAACCTGATCACCAGCGGCATGGGGAAAGCAGGACAGATCGCCATGAACATCGCAACGACCTTCTGTTCGACCGGCACGCCTGCCTACTTCCTGCATCCCAGCGAAGCGCAGCATGGCGACCTCGGTATCGTCCGCAAGAACGATGTCATGTTGCTTATCTCCAATTCTGGCAAGACACGCGAACTGCTCGAACTGGTGGAGTTGACACGTGGTCTCGTGCCGGAAATGCAGTTTATCGTTATCACTGGCAACCCCGACAGCCCGTTAGCAGCTGAAGCGACGATCTGCCTGCCGACAGGTGCGCCAAAAGAAGTGTGCCCCTTAGGCCTCACCCCCACCACATCGACCACGGTCATGACGGTGATAGGCGATCTGTTAGTAGTCGGCACCATGAAACGCATCAACTTCGGCTATCCCGACTATGCCAAACGGCATCACGGTGGTTATCTAGGCTCGAAAAGCCGCGAGCAGTGTAAAACAGAAAACAAATAAACAGTATGAGGAAGGTAATCGGCATCGGAGAAACCATTCTCGACATCATCTTCAAGAACAACCAGCCCCATACAGCAGTACCCGGCGGATCGACCTTCAACGGCCTTATCTCGTTAGGACGTCTCGGAGTACCCGTCTCCTTCATCAGCGAAGTAGGCAATGACCGTGTCGGCGACATCATCCGCGACTTTATGATGGAAAACAACCTTTCCACCCGCTACGTCGACCGTTTTCCGGACGGTAAAAGTCCGATCTCGCTCGCGTTTCTGGACGACGACAGCAATGCCAACTACACCTTCTACAAGGAGTATCCGAAGCAACGCCTCGACGTGCCCCTGCCGGAGATCAACGAAGATGACATTTTCATCTACGGCTCCTACTATTCGCTGAACCCCGCGCTCAGAGGACAGATGGTGGAGTTCCTCGACTATGCCCGCCAGCGCAAGGCGATTCTTTACTACGATCCGAATTTCCGCAAGGCGCACGCCCACGAAGCCATACGCCTCGCTCCGACATTACTCGAAAATTTCGAATATGCCGATATCGTACGTGGTTCGGACGAAGACTTCCTCAATATTTTCGGAGAGACTGACAGTGAAAAGGTCTACACTGACCATATCCGTTTCTACTGCGACCGTTTCATCACTACCCACGGAGCCGGAGGCGTAAACCTTTACCACGGCGACCGGCACCGTCATTTCGACTCGCCCGCCATCCGTCCGGTCAGTACGATCGGAGCCGGAGACAACTTCAATGCAGGTATCCTCTACGGTCTGTTAAAATATAATGTCCGCCACCGCGACCTCGTCACTCTCCCTCAGGAGACATGGGCGAACATCATCCGGTGCGGGATCGATCTGGCTACTGAGGTTTGCCACAGCTACGACAATTACATTTCTAAAGAATTTGCAACCTCTTACCTCTCTCAGTCTTAAATATCATTAACCGGGTAGATAAAGGGGTATAAAGACACATGTTTTTCACTATCTTTGCTTTGTATGAGTAGTAGAAGTATGATATTGAAACGGATTCTTTTCTTGTTCACCAGTGTGACCTTATTGGCAGGGTGCAGCTCCGGCAGAGCACCTGAAATTCGTGCCATATGTTTGCGTGACGACATCGGTAACTATATTATCAAATGGGAAACAGATCCCCATACCGACGGGATGATGAAACTTTATGTATCCGACACCCCCAACTCTTTCGACATGTCGCAGCCGTGCGGCTATGCTAACATCAACGACGGGAGAGTGACCTACATCACAAATGACAACATCACCCGCAAATACTTCCTCCTGTCGTTCAACGACAAGTACTACCGTACCGTCGGTGCCCGCTCGGTACAGATGGACAGTGTCCAGAACTTGCGCGACATAGGAGGCTATTTCAGCGAACACGGGAACCGTATGACCGGCTGGGGCAAGATATTCCGTTCGGGTGAACTCAAGGCGCTTAGCCGCAACGACACCATCCGGTTGGACAACCTGAAGATCAAAACGGTCATTGACCTCCGGGGAGAAGACGAGGTAGCTCTCGCCCCGGAAAAATATACAGGAGCAAACATCATCTCCATCCCAATCCCGGTAAAAGGAAAAGAACAGATCGCCCGACGTTTGGAAGAAGGGCGCATACGCAAAGGTGACGGACTCGTATACATGCAGGATACATACATCAGCTACGTGACAGACGAGAGCGAACAGTTCGGCAAGGCATTGAAAGTCTTCCTCGACAAGGACAACTACCCGATCCTCGTGAATTGTTCGTTAGGCAAAGACCGCGCAGGTTTCCTGACCGCCATGCTGCTGACAGCTCTCGACGTACCCGAAGAAACGATTATGAAGGACTATATGGCTTCGAACAACCATATAGACCTGAGACACCTTGCCTATATGGCACGCAACCTCAATACGGACGCCCAGGAAACTATCACCGTTCTGCTGGGTGCAGACGAGACATGGCTGGACTTAGCCTTCCATAAAATAAAGAAAGAGTACGGTTCGACTGACAAATATTTGTCGAAAGGGCTCCATCTTACGGAAAAAGAGCGCGATACACTAAAAGATATTATCCTACACTGATAGGTATCCGAATAATTTGCGTACCTTTGCCCACTCTGAATTATTATATATACACATATATCACATTTTGAAAACATTTGAAGAATTAGGAGTTGCCGCACCAATACTGAAGGCAATTCAAGAAATGGGCTACGAATCGCCCATGCCGGTACAGGAGGAAGTGATTCCTTTCTTACTGGGAGATGACAACGACGTAATTGCATTAGCACAAACAGGTACGGGGAAAACAGCCGCTTTCGGCCTTCCGATCCTGCAAAAAATCGATGTAACTACATACCAGCCCCAAGCACTCGTACTTTGCCCTACTCGCGAGCTTTGCCTACAGATCGCAGACGACCTGAACGACTACTCCAAGTATATCGACAACCTGAAGGTTCTCCCAGTGTACGGTGGTTCCAGCATCGAGAGCCAGATCAAGACGCTGAAACGTGGTGTGCACGTGGTAGTGGCCACTCCGGGACGCCTCTTGGACCTGATGAACCGCAAGACGGTGAACCTCAGCTTGGTAAAGAATGTCATCATGGACGAGGCGGATGAGATGCTCAACATGGGCTTCACCGACAGCATCAACGCCATCCTCGCTGAAGTGCCGGAAAACCGCAACATGCTGCTCTTCTCGGCCACCATGCCGAAGGAGATTGCTGCCATCACGAAGAGGTACATGAAGAATCCGAAGGAAATCGTGATCGGCAACAAGAACGAGGGCAATAAGAATATCCGCGATATCTACTACATGGTCCGTGCACAGGACAAGTACCTCGCGCTGAAACGTATCGCCGACTTTTACCCGAACATCTACGGCATCGTCTTCTGCCGTACCCGCAAAGAGACGCAGGAGATCGCCGACAAACTGATACAGGATGGCTACAACGCCGATTCGCTGCACGGCGAACTGAGCCAGGCACAGCGCGACTACGTAATGCAGAAGTTCCGCGTCAAAAACATACAGCTTCTGGTTGCCACTGACGTGGCTGCCCGCGGCCTGGACGTGGACGACCTGACACACGTGATTAACTATGGCTTGCCTGATGAAGTAGAATCCTATACACACCGCCGCGGCCGTACCGGTCGTGCCGGTAAGACGGGTATCTCCATTTCGATCTGTCATGTGAAAGAAAAGGGCAAGATACGTGAGATCGAACGCATCATCAACAAGAAATTCGAAAAGGGTGAGATCCCTTCCGGAAGTGCTATCTGCGAAAAGCAGCTTTTCAATCTCGTAGATCAGATCGAAAAAGTGAAGGTGAACGAGGAAGAAATCGCCTCCCTGATGCCTCAAATCTACCGCAAGCTGGAATGGCTGGACAAGGAGGATATCATCAAGCGAGTCGTTTCGCTCGAATTCAACCGCATGATCGACTACTACAAGGATGCTGACGAAATCCAGCAGGTGGACGAACGTTCCGCCCGTAGCGAACGGGGTGAACGTGGCGAACGCCGTGCATATGTGGCCGAAGAGGGTTATTCGCGCTTCTTCCTCAACTTCGGCAAAGCCGACGGCCTCTATCCGAACCAACTGATCGAACTGGTCAACAAATGCGTGCCGGGCAAGGTGCGTATCGGTAAGATCGACCTGCGCGAAAACTTCTCTTTCTTCGAAGTGGAAGAGGGTGAAGCCCAACGCGTGATGAACAGCATGAATGGGTTTGAAGTAGACGGACGCCGCATCTCCGTCGAGCCTGCACAGGGCAAGAAAGAAGAAGGTGGACGGGGTGGCAAACGCAGTTATGGAGGCCGGCGTAGCGATGACGGCTACAAAGGCAAACGAGGTTCCAAAGATAGCGGACGCCGGAGTAACGATCGTTCAGACCGTGCTTTCCGCAAAGACGAACGCGACAGTGACCGCCCATGGAAACGGACAGCCGCCGCACGTGATACCCGTAAAAAAAGACGTTTCTGATCCTTCTTCCTCACGCTAACAAAAGCAGGAAACCGCAGCATACATCAGCAACCCCCAGCCGGTAACGACAGGGAGTTGCTGTTTTTATTTCCACTTCTCTTCTTATCCCAACATATCTTATCCATTCTTCAACACATCATCCTTGTCCGGTGCATCGGGTTCGGGTGTGGATTCCGGATTAAAGGGGTTGAAATAGTAGATGCCTTTCTCACCGAGGAATTGCAGGAAGTACGGGAGCTTCTGCATAAAGAGGCTGCACTCCTTTAACTTGGCAGGGGTCCAAGCGGATTCGGCTACTGCGACCAAACGTGGGAACGTCATATAATCCAGACGTTTGGCATCGGCTACACGTTCCGTCCAAAGGGAGAACTGGAGACCCATCACCTGGTCTTCATAATCACGAGTCAGATGGATGATAGGTTCGGGGAAACGGTAGATGTCTTCGACCGGATTGAAACCGCCCCACACACGGCCCACTTTATGGCCACCATATTGGATGAAGTCGGCATACAACGGACGACGCGGAGTCATAATCACCCGGTAACCGTTTTCGAGCGCTTTCACCAACTGGTGTTTGCGGTCATGCCGCCACCACATGATGACGGCTTTGTCGGGAGAGACACCGGCATCGATCATCTCGTCCCAACCGATCATCGTCTTGCCTTTGGAAGCTACGATATCGGCGGCACGGCGGATAAAATACTGTTCCAAGCCCGTTTCGTTGCCCAAGTTCTTATCTTTGATAAACTGTTGGATTTCGGGATCGGTGAACCAGCTTTGGTTACCGTAATGCACTTCATCGCCTCCGATATGAATATAGGGAGACGGAAACAGGGCAACAATCTCATCGAGCACGTTGCTGATAAACTCGAACGTTTCTTCCTTACAGGGATGGAATGTGAAATGCTGCCATTTTCCCTCACCGCCGCCGGAGATTTCGGGATAGGAACGGCAGACGGCAGTAGCATGGCCCGGCATGTCGAATTCAGGAACGACCATGATATGACGATCGGCTGCATAGGCAACTATCTCTTTGATCTCTTCTTGGGTGTAGAACGTAGCGGGCGCTTTCGGGTCGTGCCAGTTACCGACAGCCCCCTCGGTAGTCAGCTTCGGATAGCGCTTGATCTCGATACGCCAACCCGGTTCGTCGGTCAAGTGCCAGTGGAACACATTCAGGCGAAGAGACGCCATGATATCCAGATATTGTTTTACCTTTTCTTTTCCAAAGAAATGGCGGCTCTCGTCGAGCATAAAACCACGCCAACCATAGCGGGGCTGATCTTGTATCTTGCAGGCTCGCACACTGCCCTTACCGAAACGGGATAGTTGAAGAAGGGCTTCCTTCGCATAGAACAGGCCGGCTTCGGAAGAGGCTTGCAACAGGATGCTGTTCGGTTCGATAACAAGCGTATAGGCTTCATCAGCCATCTTACAATCATTATTAAGTTCCAGACGGATGGTTCCGCTGGCAGGTGATGATTGCATACCGGCTTCTTTCAACTCGGTTTGCAGTCCGGCGGCCAGCTTATCAGCATACCCGCCATTACCTTGTATCTGCAGATTCTTTCCAATGGTGAACGAGCCTTTTCCGTTCTGCACCTTTGCAGGTGTCGGGAACAAAGGTTGTTGTGCCATCATCGGCAACACGAATAGGAGCAACAGAGCGCTCAGATAAATCATTTTTCTCATGGCATATTTATGTTTAATCATTTCCTTGCAGGGATATTTCTCTTCTACCGGGGGATTAATCCCCCAAGCAAGGGGTAGCAAATATAACAAAATTTCATATCTTTAGCCGCAAAATCAAATATAATACCATGAACAGACTGATTATCCTCATTATTGTACTTATCTGTTACGGGGACAGCCTCCGTGCCCAGAAAATCGAGTACTCCCAGCCGGTCAACACTCCTGAAAGTTGTACAAGCATCATGGTCGGCAAGAAAGCATCAGCCGACGGTTCGGTCATGACCAGTCACACTTGCGACGGGAACTACCGCACATGGATGGAGATCGTCCCGGCGGCACGTTACGAGCACGACACGACAGTCGCCATCTATAACGGCCGCATGCATACCGAATATCCTGCCGACCGTACGAATATGGAATTGAAAGGGACGATACCGGAAGCCCGATCGACCTACCAGTTCCTAAATACTTCCTATCCCTGCCTCAACGAGAAGCAATTGGGGATCGGCGAGACGACGATCTCCGGACGTGAAGAGTTGCAGAACAAGAAGGGGATGTTCATGATTGAGGAACTGGAAAAGATAGCCTTGCAGCGTTGCACGACGGCACGCGAAGCGATCCGGCTGATCGGACAGCTGGTAGCCGAATACGGATACGGAGATTCGGGTGAATGCCTGACGATTGCCGATCCGAACGAGGTCTGGCATTTCGAGGTGTTCGGCGAAGGCCCGGACAAGGTCGGGGGCGTATGGGCGGCTGTCCGTATCCCGGACGATCATGTGGGCGTATCGGCCAATATTTCGCGTATCTCCACGCTCGACCTGAAAGATAAAGATCGTTATATGGCTTCGGAAAATGTATTCTCCGTTGCCAAAAAGATGGGTTTCTGGGATGGCAAGGAACCGTTCAAATTCTGGAAAGCTTATAGTGGGGGTAACTATTTCGGCGAACCGAAATCATTCAGCATCCGTGAGTATTTTATCCTGAACGCATTGGCCCCCTCACTCAAACTGTCGTACGATGCGGAAGAACTGCCGATCAGCGTGAAGCCGGATAAAGCGGTTGCCGTAACAGATGTGATGGCATTACTGCGCCAGACCTACGAGGGAACGGAATGGGACATGACGAAAAACCTGAAAGTTACTACCAAGAACAAGGAGACACAATTGACAGACACCCTCACCTGCCCCGCGGCAATCCCGTGGATGGTGACAGATATGGTCAATATGTTGAATGCTGTGAAGCCAGGGACGGTGACACGCAATCGCCTGGTATCAGTCCCGCAGTGTTCTTACTCGCACGTGATACAGCTTCGCAGTTGGCTGCCGGATGCCGTAGGCGGTGTAGCCTGGCTGTCGTTCGACAATCCGGGACAGAGCCCACGTATCCCGATCTTTGCTGGTACAACCGACCTACCGGTTGCTTTCGGCATCTGCGGACAGCACCGTCATCGTGAGGATGCTATCATCTGGAAATACCGGACGGCAAACAAATTGGCGACAGTTCGCTGGGGACTGACCAAAGACAAGATCAACGGTGCAGTCGCCCACTTCGAAGAAAAGGGCTTATCGGAAATGCCTTTCGTGGAAAGCCGCTACAAAGAGTTGCAAAGCAGCAAAGGGGAAGAAGCCGCACGGACTTTCCTGACAGGCTACACGGCTGACTTCGCAGGAGCAACAATCCTACGCTGGCAGGAGATGGCGGATGAATTTTGGAAGATGTTCGCGAGGGGATTTTGAAAAAATGAAAGAGTGAAAGAATTAAAAAGTTAGACAATATGAAAACATTTATTTTATCTTGCATGTTGGCATTCTCTGTCTCGACAGCGTTTGGCCAGGGGTATCAGTTTACAGAGGTGGTAACGGTTCCTGCTACCCCGGTTAAGAACCAGGCAGCAACGGGTACTTGCTGGTGCTTTGCCACGACTTCATTTATGGAATCCGAACTGCTCCGTATGGGAAAGGGCACGTATGACCTTTCGGAGATGTTCATCGTCCGCCAGAAATACATGAATCAGTTGCAGGACAACTATCTGCGTCGCGGAAATGGTAACATCGGACAGGGCAGCCTGTCGCATACATTTATGAACGCATACCGCCAAGTCGGGATTGTCCCTGAAGAGGTTTACACGGGTATCAATTATGACTCCGAACGACATAACCATAGCGAGATGGTCCGCTATATGCATGCCATCGCCGATGTGGCAGTAAAGACGAAACAGCGCAGTCCGGAATATGACAAACTGATTGCGAACCTGTTCGACACCTATTTAGGCAAACTACCGGAGAAGTTTACATATAAAGGAAAAGAATATACGCCGAAGTCATTCGCCGAATCATTGGGATTG
>ENA-UONV01003453-UONV01003453.1-human-gut-metagenome-genome-assembly--contig:-CS4-NODE-3453-length-10620-cov-8.964789_pt1 | contig 10620 bp, 9 predicted proteins | sample MGYA00242461_ERZ724008 | MGnify/ENA metagenome assembly ERZ724008 | reverse complement strand
TCACCGCGACATGTGCGTGGGGAAAAATACCTCTCAGGCTGCCAGTGTGGAATTTTGAGTCTTCGACTCAAAATTATGTGCGCGGCATACTGCGGTCTCTTTGGCAGAAAAATCGAAGATTTTTCGCCAGAGGTCTTACTTATGATCCACGGAATACATGTGCTCAATCAGGCACAGGAGCTTATCGGAGTAGCCCATCTCGTTGTCATACCAGCTGACAACCTTGACGAAGGTATCCGTCAGCGCGATGCCGGCCTTGGCATCAAAGATAGAGGTGCGGGCGTCCCCCAGGAAGTCAGAGGAAACCACGGCCTCCTCGGTATAGCCCAGAACGCCCTTCAGCTCGCCCTCGGAGGCAGCCTTCATGGCCTGGCAAATCTCCTCATAGGTGGCAGCCTTCTTCAGGTTCACGGTGAGGTCCACCACGGACACGTCCAGTGTGGGCACACGCATGCTCATGCCGGTAAGCTTGCCGGACAGCTCCGGGATCACCTTGCCCACGGCCTTGGCAGCGCCGGTGGAGGAGGGAATGATGTTGCCGGAAGCAGCGCGGCCGCCCCGCCAATCCTTCAAAGACACGCCATCCACAGTCTTCTGCGTGGCGGTGGTGGAGTGGACGGTGGTCATCAGACCGTCGGCAATGCCGAAGCTGTCGTTGAGAACCTTGGCAATGGGTGCCAGGCAGTTGGTGGTGCAGCTGGCATTGGAAACGAACTTCATGTCGGAGGTGTACTTATCCTGGTTCACGCCCACCACAAACATGGGGGTGTCATCCTTGGACGGGGCGGACATGACCACGTGCTTGGCACCGGCGTCAATGTGGCCCTGGGCCTTCTCCTTGGTAAGGAACAGGCCGGTAGACTCAATGACGTACTCGGCGCCCAGCTCCTTCCAGGGCAGGTTGTGGGGATCGCGCTCGGCGCTGACGGGGATGCTCTTGCCGTTGATGATGATATTATTGCCCTCCGCCTTCACCTCGCCGTCAAACTTGCCGTGCATGGTGTCGTACTTCAGCATATAGGCCAGGTAATCGGCCGGACACAGATCGTTGATGCCCACGATCTCGATTTCAGGGTGGTGAATGGCCCGGCGGACCACCATACGGCCGATGCGGCCAAAACCGTTGATAGCAACTTTAATACTCATTTCAAAAGTTCTCCTTCCAGATGGAATATATCAAACATATGGTATGTTCTGTATTATACCCTTTTCTCTTGAATAATGCAATATCATTTTTAATAGTTTTCGCTTTTTTTCGACGCTAATTTTTTCACCTATTAACCAGTATTTTTTAGCATTCTTCTTGTCTTTTCGATTTCTTTCTGATATAATAGCGTACCGGATTTTTGTTTTCGTCGATGTTAACAGTGGGGATAAATTCCCATTTACAGCAAATTCTATCGGTGAAAGGAGATTCCGCATGGATCATTCACCTCAAGAGGCGCGGCTCCTGACCCAGGTGCTGCCCAATGTCGCCGCCCAATTCCGCACCACCTTAGGCAATATGCACGCTGCCCTATCCTCCGGGGACGATCCGGATGCCTGTATCTTGCGTCAAAGCTACTACCGTCTGCTGCGCACCGTTACCAATCTCACCGACGCTGTTATGCTGGCGGAGGATACCCCCCTACCCCGGCAGGACACAGACCTGACGGTCTTTTTTGACGAGCTGTGCCGCCAGGCCCGGGAGCCTCTGTCCGTCTGCGGCGTGACCCTGGAGACCGATCTGCGTCCCCGGCAGCTGACGGTGGGCATCAACCGGGAATACACCGCCCGAATCTTCTGGAACCTGCTGTCCAATGCCGCCAAATTCACCCCCACCGGCGGCAGTGTGCGTGTAACGCTCACCCAGCAGGGAAACCGGGCTCTGCTGCAGGTGGCGGACACCGGCTGCGGCATCCATCCGGACCTGCAGGACACGGTGTATGACCGCATCCTGCACACAGAGCGCATGGATCCCCTGCCCCACGGGTTGGGTCTGGGGCTGAGCCTGTGCCGGTGCTTTGCCGCGCGCCAGGGGGGCAATCTGCTGCTGCAATCCGAGGTAGGCAAGGGCACCACCGTCACCGTGTCCCTGCCGGCGGAGCGCTGCGGCGTACACCGGGTACAGGACGTGCCCTTCCACTATGCCGGCGGGTTCCAGCCGGTGATGATGGAGCTTTCAGACGCCCTGCCCTATGAGGGCTACAAGGAGAAATATTTGGACTAATACGCATGATGAACGGAAAGAAAGTTTTAGTGGCCATGTCCGGCGGGGTTGACAGCTCCGCCGCTGCTGTGCTGCTGCGTCAGCAGGGCTACAGCTGCGATGGGGCCATGCTGCGCCTATATAACGGCGAGGTGGAGGGTACCTGCTGCTCCGCCGATGATGCCGCCGACGCCCGGAGCGTGGCCTACGGCCTGGGCATGAAATTCTATGTTTTCAATGAGACAGAGCGGTTTGCTCGGGATGTAATGGATCGCTTCGTGGCCGAATACTGCGCCGGGCGCACCCCCAACCCCTGCATTGATTGCAACCGCTGTCTGAAATTCGGCGCCCTGCTGGAGCGAGCCCTGCTGCTGGGGTATGATTACCTGGCCACCGGCCACTACGCCCGGGTGAAGCTTGACGAATCCTCCGGCAAATACCGCCTTCTCCGGGGCCGGGACCGGAGCAAGGATCAGAGCTACGTTCTCTACCAGCTGGGCCAGCACCAGCTGGCCCACCTGCTGCTGCCCGTGGGCGAATATGACAAGCCCTCCATCCGCCGGAGCGCCCGTCAGGTGGGCCTCATCAACGCCGACAAGTCCGACAGTCAGGACATCTGCTTTGTGCCGGATGGAGATTACACGCGGTTTTTGCAGGAGTACGGCGGCGTAAAGATGATCCCCGGTGATTTTGTGGACCGAGCGGGTCATGTGCTGGGCCGGCACAAGGGGCTGCCCTGCTACACCACCGGCCAGCGCAAGGGCTTGGGCGTTTCCGCCGGAAAGCACGTTTATGTCCTGCGGAAAAATGCCCAGGACAACACCATTCTTCTGGGAGACAACGAGGAGCTGTTCACCTCCGTCCTTACGGCGGACCGGGTAAACTGGATCAGCGGCGAAACCCCCGCCTCTCCCCTCCGCGTCACCGCCAAAACCCGCTATAGTCAGACGGAGGCGGCAGCCACTGTGCATCCCCTGCCGGATGGGCGCATCCGGGTGGAGTTTGATGTGTCCCAGCGGGCCATCACCGCCGGGCAGGCCGTGGTGCTCTACGATGGGGAGCAGGTTTTAGGCGGCGGCACTATTGAATAATAAATTGTATCATCGATTGACAAAGGCAGACCGGCCCGGGCCGGTCTGCCTTATCCTATCGTTCACTCTCCCGCCACTCGTCCACATAGATCATGTCATCCACATCCCGCTGTTCTTTTTCCTCCACGGTATATCCCCCCTCCGATTATATACCTGTTATTCTATGTGCCGGACCACAGAAAAATTCCTTGCGGCCCCATTTTTTTCATGGTAAGATACAATCACGGCTCTATCGGGTGAAAAAAGCCGAAGCGGCATGTCCGCTGCTGCCATCCGACAATAAATACCCCACGGAAAGGTTGTGCCCATATGTCTCCCTCCCGCAAGCATACCGTAGCTGTGATCACCGCCTGCGTCGCCTTTGTGATCTTCGGCTTCAGCTTTATGTTCTCCAGCATTGCCCTGTCCATCGCGCCCACCACGGTGCTGCTGTGCTTTCGATTCACGGCGGCGGTGCTCACCCTGTCCTTGGTAGTGGCAGCCAACGCTCTGGTAGGCCGCATCCGGGGCAAGGCGTGGTTTTCCTTTTCTCTCCGCGGCAAGCCCCTGGGCGGTGTGCTGCTGCTGGGCCTGGTGCAGCCGGTTTTATACCTGGTGTTTGAAAACAGCAGCATCCGCTATACCTCCTCCGCCGTCACAGGCACGGTGCTGGCAGTGGTGCCGGTAATCTGCATTTTGGCAGATGTATTCATCAGCCACGAATCCGTCACCAAGCTGCAGATCCTGTGTGCTGTGGCCTGCGTGGGCGGCGTGGCCCTGGTGGAGACCGGCGGCGAAACCCGCATCAGCCTGCTGGGCTTTGTGTGCCTGCTGATGACCTTGGTATGCGATGTGGGATACTATGTGCTCAGCCGCCGGGCCTCCCGGCAGTTCAGCCCCCTGGAGGTCACCTTTGTCATGTTCCTCATGGGCATGGTAGTCTTTGTCCCGGCGGCACTGATCCAGGGGCACGGGCAGATGGCAGAGCTATTCCTTCCGGCTATACAGTCAGCTCCCTTCTGGGGCAGTGTGTTTTTCTTGGGTGCAGTGTCCTCCGTGGGCGCCTACGGCTTGCTGAACTTCGCCAACGCCACCCTCACCAATTCCGAGGCATCCCTCATCGGGAATATCGGCACGGTGGTATCGGTGCTGGCCGGTGTGCTGCTGCTGAAGGATCCCTTCACGCCTCTGCAGGCGGTAGGCGTAGTGGTCATTCTGGTCTTTGTGACCCTGGCCAACCTACCCAAAAAGCAAAAATAAATTCAGAAAGGGAGAAGCCCCAGTGGTTTCTCCCTCTTTTAAACTGTCGAAAAAACCCTTGGGTTTTTCCGACAAAGGGCTTATATTCTGTTCTTTACTGCAATGAAAAAAGATAAGGAACTGCGACCCCCTCGAACGTATAATAAATGAAAGGCTTCCGCGTGGGCCTTTTTTGCCAAAGGAGGAAAGCACATGGACGCCGCTGCCAACAGCTACCGCCGTTTTCTGGACGGCGATGAGAGCGCCTTCGAGGAGATCATGCAGGAGCTGTTTTGCGGGCTGGATTTCTTTATCAACGGCTTTGTGCATGATCCCCACGCCGCGGAGGATATCGCCATCGACGCCTTTTCCGACCTGGTGGTGCACCGGCACCGCTACAACTTCCGGGTGAGTCTGAAAACTTATCTCTACATGGTAGGCCGGAGCCGCGCCCTGGACTATCTCCGCCGTCGCAGGATCCTCCGCTTCACGGAGCTCTCCGAGGCCCACGGCCTGGCGGATGACTCCGCCGCCCTGGAGGAGCTGGCCCTGGCCGGCGACCGCCAGCGCCGGGTAAACGCCGCCCTGGAGCAACTGCCCCGGGATATGGCCGCGGCGGTGCGGCTGGTCTACTTCGAGGAGATGACCTATGCCGAAGCCGCCCGGGTCATGGGCAAAAAAAGCAAGCAGGTGGATAACCTGCTGTATCGGGCCAAACGGGAGCTGCAGAGCATTTTGGGAGAGGAGGGGATGGAGCTGCTATGAGGTCCCTGCAGGAATGTCAGGTGGAGGTGTTCCGCCGCAGCGAAAAAAGGATCCGAACCCGCCGGCGGGCCATCCGCGCGGTCATGGCCTGCGTGCCGCTGGTTTTGTGTCTCACAGCCTTCAGCCTGCTTGTGCGGCCCGGACTACCATCCTCTCCCGATGGAGCTCCGCCGAAGAACAACGCCGCATCCCCTCCCCCGGCTGTTTGCCGCATTGATGTCAGCGGGGCAGGCCAGGTCACATCCATTACTGATGAGGGACGCGTCCGCGCCATTGCCGACACCCTTGCGGCGCTGAACGGCACCCCCGGGGTGGAGCCCTCCGGCGGCAGTGAGTCTGCCGGGGCGGAGGGCCTCACCATCACCCTGTTTGCCGAAGACGGCCCCCAGGCCGTATACCGCCTGACCGACGACACCCTGACTAACATAACCACCGGCAGCGCTATGGCCCTGACCCGGGAGCAGAGTGCGGCACTCTCCGCTCTCCTGGCCCCGGAGGCCGCAGATAATCCATGAAAAGGAGGTTTCCCCTATGAAAAAGAAAATCTGGATCTGTATCGCAGGAGTCGTGCTGCTGGCCATCCTCTTTGTCCCCATTCCCAGCGGCACGTACAAGGACGGCGGCACCCGGGCCTACTCGGCCCTGACCTATAAGATCGTTAAATGGCAGCGGGACACCGGTTCCGATGTTTACAAGGCCACCAGGGTCTACTGGCTTCCGAATAACTTCAAGTCCATTGATTCGCTGTGGGCCGGGGAGGAGGCACACGTACCCCATCACTTCACGGCCACCGTTCTGGAAATGCAGAGCGGCCACGCCCTGGTGCAGCCGCTGGAGGATGAGATGGAGACCGGCGTGGGCAGCGCGATCTCGGTGGATACCTCCGCTCTGGAGGACATCGGCGCCCAAGTGGGCAGCGATGTGGAGATCTACTACACCGGCAATATCCGTGAGACCGCCCCCGCGCAGCTCCGGCCCACCAAGTGGGAGATGGCCACGGATCTGCGCCACCGGGCCTACACTGACTCCTGGCTGAACCCGGAGACCGCCCAGCCTATGGACGAGATGATCGATCCGGTCATCATCTCCCGGATCTACTCCGATTGCTTCTTCGCCCGTCCCGTGGTCCCCATGCCCTACGAGATCAAGTTCAACGGTGAGCTGCCCCCGGAATGGTGCGTGGGTGACCAGGTGACCTGCACCTGCGAAAACATCCTCTACGACCAGGATAGCCAGCGGATGGAGGCCGATTTCATCAGCCTGGCCCCCAGCGATTGGCAGATGGACCCCAATGCATGCTATAAGCCGGTGATCTACCTCTACCCTGAGGAGGAGACGCAGGTGTCCGTACAGTTGACCTTGGACGGCGACCTCACCTGCACCTATCCCGCCTATCAGAACGGCTGGACCGTCACCGCCGCCCCCGACGGCACCCTGACGGACAGGCGCGGTCAGACCTACAACTACCTATACTGGGAGGGCGAGACCTATGCCCGGTGGGACATGACAAGGGGCTTCTGCGTAAAGGGCGAGGACACGGCGGCCTTTTTGGAGCAGGCCCTGGCGCAGCTGGGCCTCACCCGCCGGGAGGCCAATGAGTTCATCGTCTACTGGCTGCCCCTTATGGAGCGGAACCCCTACAACGTCATTTCCTTCCAGACGGATGCCTATACCCAGGCGGCCGGGCTGCACATTGACCCGGCTCCGGATACCCTGATCCGGGTGTTCATGGCCTGGCAGAGCTCGGACTCCTTCGTAAAGCTCCCCGCCCAGGCGCTCACCGCGCCTGCACGCACGGGCTTTACCGTGGTGGAATGGGGCGGCACAAAAATCTCCTGACACACGCATAAGCTCGGTGTAATGTAAAATCGGCACAGCTGCTTGGCTGTGCCGATTTTTTCGGGTCTTATACTGATTTATGCCCGCTTGAGGATGCGCCCGGCCTTTACGCCGGTGTATTTGCCCTTTTCCACGGCCACGGCGCCGTCCACCAGCACATAGTCCATGCCCTGGGCCAGAACGCAGGGGTTTTCGTAGGTGCCGGGCTGATGCAGCTTTTCCAGGGCAAAGACGTTGATGTCCGCGTCCATACCCGGGGCCAGGACACCCTTTCCTGCAAGGCGCAGAACCTGGGCGGGCTTTTGGGTCATTTTATGCACCGCCTGCTCCGCCGTCAGCACGCCCTGCTCCTTCACAAAGTGCTCCAAAAGATGCACGAAGGTGCCGTACACCCGGGGATGCAGCATCCCGTCCGTGGGATAGGTGGAGTCGGAGATGACGTTGGAAAGGGGGCTTTGGAGAATGGTCACGATGTCCTCCTCCGAGGCCATGAAGTCCACCATGGTGATCTCGCAGTGTTCCCGCACCAGCAGGTCGCAGCAGCAGTCCAGGGGATTCTGCCCCCACAGGGCGGCAATCTCCGCGATGCTCTTGCCCTGGTAGGGATGGTCCTCCGGGCAGTGGAGGCTGGTGAGTCGGATGCCGTCCCACCCGGCCAGCTTGGCGATGTCGTCAAAGCCGTCGCCCCGGCGGATGCGCTCCGCCAGCTCCCGCCGAGCCCCCTTGTCCTGCAGCCGCTGCACCACCGCCTCTATGCCGCCGGTGAGAAAATCCGGGGGCAGAATGTGGATGAGCTGGGTGGAACCTGCAGTGTAGGGGTACACATCGCAGCCCACCTCCAGGCCCTCCTGCCGGGCCTGCTCCAGCATGGCCAGGACCCGGGAGATCTTCACGCCCCAGTTGTCCCGGCCCATGGCCTTCAGATGGCTGATGTGAACGGGTATGCGCAGGGCCCGGGCCACGGTGAGCATTTCCTCCAGAGCCTCCAGCACGCCGCCGCCCTCCTGGCGCATATGCACTGTCACGGGGATGCTCTGCCCCGTCAGAGGCTCCAACGCCCGAATCAGCTCCTGCGTGGTGTAAAAGCACTCCGGGGCGTAGCCCAAGCCCAGGGAAACGCCTAAGGCCCCGTCGGCCAGGGCCTGCTCCATGGCCCGATGGATGGCCTTATAGTGCTTGTCCTCCAAATGCTCCAAAGCGTAGCCCGCCGCAGAGGCGCGCAGCACGCCCGCGCCCACCAGCATGCCGGTGTGAATGGGTGCCTCGGGCTGGCCGGCAAAAAAGTCCGCCAGGGAATCCGTGGGCACCTGCTTGGGCATCTCCCCGCAGATGGGCTGCAGGTAGGCGGCAATCTCCGCCCGTTTTGCCCGGCGCATAGGCGCGGCGGACAGACCGCAGTTGCCGTTTACGATGGTGGTCAATCCCTGGCGCAGCTCCGGCTGGCCGAAGCCGGGCCGCCAGGCGGCCAGATCCGCATGGCGATGGATGTCGATAAAGCCCGGGGTCACCAGCTTTCCATCGGCGCTGATGATCCGCCGGGCGTGGGCTCCGGGCAGGGTGCCCACCTCCACGATCCTTCCGTTTTCCACCGCCACATCGGCGGCATAGGGGGCACTGCCGGTACCGTCCACCACGGTACCGCCCCGAATCAGCAGGTCTAACATCCCTCTTGTCCTCTTTTCACAGAATCATTTTTCAGCAGGGGCAGCGTCACAGTAAACCGCGTTATGCCCTCTGCACTGGTGCAGCCGATGCTGCCGCCGTGGGTCTGCACAATGCTTTGGGCGATGGCCAGGCCCAGGCCGAAGCCCTCCCCGCCGGTGCGGGACTCATCCACCCGGTAGAACCGGTCGAACAAATGCGGCAGCTTCTCCGCCGGGATGGTCTCCCCCCGGTTTTCTACCTGCAGGAGAGCGCCTCGCCCCTCCCGGCGCAGCAGCAGGCCCACAGGCGTCCCCGCCGCCGCATATTTCATGGCGTTATCCAGCAGGATATCCGCCAGGCGGCGCAGCTGCACGGCGCTGCCTCGCACTGCCAGCTCCGGCTGGATGTCGTAGCTAAGCTCCCGGCCGCTCTCAAAGGCCACCGGCTCAAAGGCCAGGGCACTCTCCAGCACCGTGTCCGACAGGTTTACAGCGTCCAGGGTCTGCTTTGCCCCGCTCTCCGTCCGGGCCAGGGTCAGCATATCCTCCACCAGGGCCTTCATCCGCAGGGATTCGGCGCGAATCCCCTCCACATACTGTTTGGTCTTCTCCGGATCCTGCTCTCCTCCCGCCAGCTCCGTAGAGGAAAGGATCACCGTCAGAGGTGTTTTCAGCTCATGGGACGCATCTGACACAAACTGCTTCTGCTCCTGCCAGGCCCGCCGCACCGGCCGCACCGCAAAGCCCGCCAGCCAATAGCTCAGGCCCGTCAGCACCAGCAGGGCCGTCAGGGTAACCAAGCCGCCGCGCAGCAGCAGGCTGCGCATGGTGGCCCGCTCCATGGAGCAATCGGTAAAGGCGATGCGCACCGACACGACCCCCACCCGGCGCATATACCGCAGGGAATAATCCTTCAGCACACCGCTGTCGTTTTTTTCCTCCAGGGCCGAACGCACGATATCCAGCACCAGGTCCTGATTTTCCAGGTTGTAGTAGCTGCTGCCGGAGAGGCGTATCGTTCCGCCGGTAAACACCTCCGCCACAAAACAGGGCTGGCCGCTGCTGCCGGGCAGCTGGTTCTTGTCGGCATTTCCCTCCAATGCGGCAGCCAGATGCTCCTCACTGCTATGCACCATCTGGCTGCGGGTGGACAGGGCCAGGACCACCAGGGCGCTCAGCAGCACCGCCGCCACCGTCACCAAACTGATGCCCACGATCTTCAGCCGTAATTTTCGGATCATTCCTTTTCCTCCAGGCAATAGCCCACCAGGCGCACTGTGCGGATGCGCATGTTAGAGCGTACCAGCTCCAGCTTCCGCCGCAGGAAAGAGATGTATACCTCCACATTGTTGTCCTCGGCATTGGACTCATAGCCCCAGGCCTTGAGCAGCAGCTGCTCCTTAGACAGGATCTGCCCGCCGTTGCGCATGAGCATCTCCAGCAAATCGTATTCCTTGCGGCTGAGCCGGGCGCTGCGCTGGCCGCAGGTCACCTGAAACGTTCCCGGGTCCAGCACCAGGTCGCCCCGATGGATGCGATCGTCGCCGCCGCTCTCGCCGTTGCTCCGCCGCAGCAGCAGGCGCACGCAGGCCAGCAGCTCCGGCGTCTGAAAGGGCTTGGTCAGGTAATAGTCCGCCCCTTGGTCCAGGCCCCGCACCCGGTCGCTCAGCTCGCCCCGGGCAGTGAGCATCAGCACCGGCAGGCGGCTGCCGGTGCTCCGCAGCCGCTGCAGCAGGGCAAAGCCGTCCAGCCCCGGCAGCATCACGTCCAGCACCAGCAGATCGTAGATTCCCGATAAAGCGTTGTCAAGGCCCGAGACGCCGTCGTTGCTCACGTCCACGGTGTAGCCCTCCCGGCGCAGCAGCTCCTGCAGATT
>ENA-UONV01003451-UONV01003451.1-human-gut-metagenome-genome-assembly--contig:-CS4-NODE-3451-length-10622-cov-3.790953_pt1 | contig 10622 bp, 10 predicted proteins | sample MGYA00242461_ERZ724008 | MGnify/ENA metagenome assembly ERZ724008 | reverse complement strand
AATGCAATTGATATCCTCTACTTCAAAATCTTGATCGTTTATTACAATAGAAAAAGGTATTTTCTCTAAAAAATATTCTTCGCTAACATTATCTCTTCTTAAATATTTTCCCTTAATATGTAAAACACCTTCTAAAGTATCATTTTTTACATTATACTCATCAATTTCAGCACTAATATTTAATACTTTAAAAAAATCTTTTAATTTTATAAAAGAATTATAGTTCATTTTTAAATCCATGAAAAAACCTCCATATAATCATTGGTATTATATTATATGAAGGTTTAATTATTTTATTCAATTTTGGAAATTTTACTTTCAATATACTTATGTACAAGCTCAATGCCTACTCGCTTCTCTGATGATACGCAAAATATGAAGTCATTTGTTCCTAGATTTAAAGTTTTTTTTATGCATGATAAATTTTTTTGTAATTCATTTTTACTAATTTTATCAATTTTTGTCGCAATGATTACAATTTCTTTTTCCAAATGTTTTAAGAAATTATACATCAAAATATCATCTTCTGAAGGTTTATGTCGAGAATCAAGAATTAGAAAACAAGAAATTAAATTTTTAGAAAAATTCAAATAGTTTTCGATCATCTTTCCATAGGCAAGACGATCATATTTTACCCTTTCTGCATACCCATACCCTGGAACATCGACAAATAAAATTTCATCATTCACATTATAAAAATTGAGCGTAATTGTTTTACCAGGTTTACTAGATGTATAAGCAAGATTTTTACGATTTGTAATTGCATTAAGTAAACTACTTTTTCCCACATTAGATCTACCGATAAAAACAAATTCGGGATAATTGAATTGAGGAAAATGTTCAAATTTAGTACCACTTATTACATATTCAGCTTTTTTTATAATCATTTCTACCTCCTAAAATAAAAGACATGCAATCATGTCTTTTATTTGATGTAAATACATATGTAAGCCATATTCTGTATTCTAAAAGAATGGTAATCATTTATCTCAAAGTATATCACTTTGCAAGAATTGTGAGTTGAATTTCTCCAATTCTCGTGCCCCTACCAAAATTTGGGTTGCTAGCTTGTGGGGTTTACCCGTTCCACTTCTTCGTTTCCAAAGAAAATCGTCACTGTGGCACCTTAAGAACTACACCATAGATATATCCGTAGGTTTCATTCGCCGTAATAGACATCAACTATCCCCTAACTTATGTATTCGTTAGGCACAAACACTACAAACATCTCAGTTTGTGCTAGTATGGACTTTCCTAACTAAAATATTTTTAGCTCGATTACCCTATGTATTTATTAAAATCTTTCTTTTAATCCATCTAAAATAATATAAGCAATGGCAATGACACCACAACCAATATGAGCACCAACAGTTGGAGTTACGGTAGTCAAATCAAAGCGTACACCATTTTTATACAAAGGCTTGATTTCCTCTAGAAGTACTTTAGCATCATTTTCACAATCAGAATGTAAAACCATATAAATTACTTCTTTTGCCTCCTTAGTATCATTTAAAACTAGTTCTTTAATTCTATCAATTGCCCTATTTCTAGTCCTAATTTTTTCAAATACATCAATAGTACCATTTTTTGCCAATTGTAAAATCGGTTTAATTTTAGCAAGTCCACCAATAAATCCAGAAACTGCATTTAAACGACCATTTTTAACTAAATATTTTAAATCATCGACGATAAGGTATGCAACTGTTTGATCGGCAAATTTTTGGCACTCGTCCATAATTTCTTCAACAGTATATCCTCTTTCAGCTAAAATTTCCGCATAATGAGCACAATATCCTTCCATTAAACATGCACTATGACAATTAAAAACATGTAACTTTACACCCTCTACCATATTATCAAAAGCATTTAATAAATTTTCGCCATAGGCAGAAAGACCAAAAGAAATGGGAAAGTGTATAACATCTGTACAGCCTTCTGCTTTTAATTCTTCAACTCTTTTTGATATTTCACCCAAACTTGGTGCACTAGTAGATGGCACAATATCTGTTTCTTTCAAACGTCGATAAAATTCCTCAGCTTTAATATCAATACCATCAATTAATTCTTCGTCTTTGAAATGAATTGTAGTTCTTGTTATTTTAATATGATGTTCAAATGGAGCATATTCCAATCCTGAACTACAATCAGAAGTAATGCCTATTTTCATTTATTCTCCTTTTTGCTCAACTTCGTGAAGAGCTTGTGTTTTTTCTTCATTTTCTGTTTTTTGTGTCTGTTTTAATAATACTTTTCTAGATAAAACAAGTTTCCCTTTATCATCTATTTTTAATAATTTTACAACAATTTCATCATCTACATGAACAACATCTTCCACTTTAGCAACACGTTTAGTATCAAGTTCTGAAATATGAACAAGTCCTTCACAACCTGGCCATAATTCAACAAAAGCACCAAAATCAACAATCTTAACTACTCTAACAGGATAAATCTCACCTACAACTGGTTCTCTTGTTAAATTCTCAATAATTTTAATTGCTTCATCAATCCATTTTGTTTCAGCATGCATTACAAATACGCGCCCATCTTGTTCAATATCAATTTTAACATCATTACATTTATCAATAATTTCTTGAATAATTTTACCGCCACTACCAATGACATCTCTAATGCGTTCAGGATTTATTCTAATCATTCTCACTTTTGGAGCATATTGACTAAGTTCAGGTCTTACCTCAGAAATAGTAGTTAACATATGATCTAAAATTTGCATTCTACCTACTTTTGCTTGAGCAAGAGCTTCTTTCAAAATTTCTGGTGTAATTCCTTTAATCTTAATATCCATTTGTAAGGCAGTTATCCCCGTTTTTGTTCCAGCAACTTTAAAATCCATATCACCATAATGATCTTCTAGACCTTGAATATCTGTCAAAATTGTATATTTACTGCACTCATCATCTTGACTAATTAATCCCATCGCAATTCCGGCAACAGGAGCTTGAATAGGAACCCCAGCAGCCATTAATGCCATTGTACCTGCACAAATCGAAGCTTGTGATGAAGAACCATTTGATTCTAAAATTTCACTAACAATTCTAATTGTATACGGAAATTCATCCTCTGAGGGAATGACTTGCAATAATGCTCTTTCACCAAGAGCACCATGACCAATCTCACGACGACCAGGACTTCCATATCTTCCGGTTGAGCCTACAGCAAATTGAGGGAAATTATAATGAAGCATAAAACGCTTGCTATCTTCGACTCCTAATCCATCTATGATTTGAAATTCAGTTAGTGATCCTAAAGTAACCACCGATAAACTTTGCGTTTGCCCTCTTGTAAATAAGGCAGAACCATGCGTTCTTTCAAAAATATCAATTCTTGATGACAAAGGTCTAATTTCGTTAACTGCTCTACCATCAGGACGTATTTTATCATTAGTAATTAATCTTCTTACCTCTTCAGCTAAAATATGTTCTAATATCAAATCAACATATTTTTTATTTTGTTCTATTTCATCTAACGTAAATTGAGGATTTTCTTCAAAAAGTTTAGAAAAATGTTCACGTGTTTTAGAATTTATCTCCTCAATAGCAGCAGCACGTGCAAGTTTTTCATGAATAGAAATAGCAGGCAATAACTCTGGTTCTGCAAAATTTCTCACATCCCTTTCTAACTCTTCAGGTATTTTAAATAAATCCGGAATCATCTTTTCTTTGCCACATTTTTCAATTATTTCTTCTTGAAATTGACATAATCGTTTAATTTCTTCATGTGCAAAAAGCAACGCTTCTAACATATCTTCCTCAGTTACTTGCTTAGCACCTGCCTCAACCATGTTGATAGCCTTTTTCGTGCCTGCAACAGTTAAATTAATATCAGATTTTTCTAATTCTTCAACCGTAGGATTAATAATTAATCTACCATTTATACGCCCAACAACTACACCAGCAATTGGTCCTTCAAACGGAATATCAGAAATAGAAAGAGCAATACTCGAACCTAGCATTGCTGCCATCGCTGAAGAACAATCTGGATTAGCACTCATTACCATATTGATTACTTGTACTTCATTGCGATACCCTTCAGCAAAAAGTGGTCGAATTGGTCGATCAATTAACCTAGAAACAAGGGTTTCATGTTCTGTAGGTCTACCTTCTCTTTTTAAAAAACCTCCTGGAATTTTTCCTGCCGCATATAACTTTTCTTGATATAAAACTGTTAGCGGAAAAAAATCAGTAGCCATGGCTTGATTACTCCCCACAGCAGCACTCAGCACTGCTGTATCCTCATATCGAACAAGACAAGCTCCATTGGCTTGTTTTGCAAGTTCACCGATTTCCACCAAAATTTTACGATTCCGATGATTGTATTCAAATACTTGTTTTTCCATTTTTTTCACTTTAGTTTGCCGTATTACAAACTATCCTTTCCTTGATTTCGTACATTTTATATTATAACTTAAAAAAATTTAAGATTAATAATCATAAATAGTAGCAAAGGGCATAAATCATTATGCCCTTTAGTGCTATTTTCTCAAACCTAATTTGGCAATTAATTCACGATAGCGTTGCACATCCTTATCCTTTAAATAAGCTAAAAGATTACGACGATGTCCAACTTTTTTTAACAAACCACGACGATTGTGAAAATCATGTGTATGAACTTTTAAATGCTCATTCAACTTATTGATTTCTGCTGTTAAAATCGCAATTTGAACTTCAGGTGAACCTGTATCACCCTCTGAACGTGCAAATTGGGCAATGATAGCTGCCTTTTCTTCTTTAGAAACACAAGCCATAAATTTCCTCCTTTTATCATTTCTATTAAATAGATTTAAAATATGCCATATGCTGAAGAATTCGTCGGAAGATTCGAAAAACTTTGCATAGGTCACATATATTTTATCACAATTTCAGAAAAATATCAAGTAAAATCTTTCTTTTTTATTTTTGAAAAAGATTTAACTGCACACAAATCATTTTAGCATACTCCGTATCCTTCAAAATTTGTTTTAAAAAGGCTTCTTTACTGGAAAATTTTATTTCATCCCGAATAAAATCTATCAATTCTACATCTATTATTTTATCATAAATATCTTGATTAAAATCAAAAATATGTGTTTCAAAAACCATATTGTCAACTTTATTGAAACTTGGATTAGTACCAAGATTGGCAATACCTAAATATTTTTTATCATCAATACTAACTCTAACAACATATACTCCAGGATGAAGTTTTGCAAATGAAGAATTGATAGAAAAATTAGCCGTTGGAAAATTGATTGTTCGGCCAACTTGGTTTCCATGAACGACTTTTCCTGTTATTTTATAAAAACGTCCCATTAAGTCTTTTACCTCTCTCACTCGACCATTTTGCAATAAAGTTTTTATAAATGAAGTACCAATTTTTTGATTTTCATGTTTCATTTCATCAACAATATGGCATTTAATCCTACCCTTTGATAATTCTTCTATCATATGCGCTTTACCCAACCCTTTTTGTCCAAACGAAAAATCAAAACCTACAACTACTTCCTTAACACCATTGGCAATTAAAATATCCTCAACAAATGAAATAGGCAACATTTGAGCAACTTCCTTATTAAACTCAATTACAATCATATAATCGATCCCAATTTGTCTTAAAAGTTTAACTTTTTCATCAAAGGGAGTAACATACGTATTCGTCTTATCTTTATTTAAAATAAAATCAGGATGAGGATCAAACGTAAAAATAGCACTTTTGAGATTTCTTTTTTGGGATAGTTCTATTGTTTTTTTAAGGAGTAATAAATGTGCCAAATGTAATCCATCAAACTGTCCAATAGTAGCAACAATAGGATGATTTATGTTAAGATATTCTCCTTTTTTTAATCTAATCAATTCCATACACGAACCGCCTTATAATAGTTTAAATCATTTGTTAATTCATAAATTGCAATTAATTTGTTTTTTTCTCTGATTGCAATTCTTTTAGGTTTATCAATAGAATTTTTTAAAACCATCTTAATAGGCATTTTCATCCCAAACCTAGCTTTTTTCAGTACTTCCTCAGAAGAAAAAAAAGGTAAGTTAGATAAAGCCTCTACCATCGTTATTAATCGATAATTTCCTTCTCTTATATCTTTAAGCATATAGGCGTCTTTGATATCGAAATTTCCTAATTTTATTCTACATAATTCAGCCATTGAGGAAGGAATATTCATCTTTTCTCCTATATCCGCACAAAGACTTCTAACATAAGTTCCTTTTGATACCTCTAAATAAAGATCAAAAAAACAGCAATCATTTTCATATATAAGTTCAGAAATTCTTTTAATATGATATACTTCAATCTCTCTTGGTAAAATTTCTATTTTTTCATTATTTCTGGCATATTCATATAACTTCTTTCCATTCACTTTAATAGAAGAATAAATTGGTGGAACTTGTAATTGTTTGCCTATAAAGTCTTGAAGAATAGTATCTAATTCTTCTACATCGATTTTTTCAACCTTAGCACTATCTATAATATTTCCATCTAAATCATAAGTATCTGTTTTTTTCCCCAAACAAACTCTTGCAATATAAGTTTTATCGTGTTCTACTAAAAATTGCACCAATTTAGTCGCATCATTTATACAAATCGCTAAAATACCTGTCGCATTAGGATCAAGCGTTCCAAGATGGCCAACTTTTTTAGTTTGAAAAATTTTTCTTATCTGATTTACAACATCATGGCTTGTCATGCCTTTTTCTTTATTTACAATGATAATTCCATTCATATTTTACCTCGATTATTAATTATATCATATTGAGTACAAATATACATAAAAAAAGCCCATATAAGGACTTTTTTATGTATATATTGGTTTTATTCTTATTAATTTGAATCTAATTCTAATTTTTTTGTGATAAGATATCTTGTAATAAAATATAGACCTACAATAAAACCAATCATACCTATGAGTTGATTAAAACTGAAGTACATAATTGTTGTAGTTTCTGTAGCAATAGGAGCCATTATACCAATAACAGGTGTCAAATAACCTGTTTGATAACAAAAGACATGTTTAAAATTAACAGTATCATATCCAAGACCTACTGAAAAAAAAGAGAGCATTGAAATCAAAAAATTACCAATGTTTAATACAATTCCGTAAACAAAAAGAGTAATAATTGTTCGAGCTTTTCTAACATTAACACTGCTAAGAAAAGCAAGGGTAAAGAAAAGGGTAATCAATAAAGAAAGTACATATAAAATTACTTTAATTATTGAAGTCACCAAAATTAGTGGTTGTTGAAAAGCAAATTTAACCATTTCAATTAGACCGCTAAAGACATCAACATAACCTCTTGTAGCAAAAAAAACAATAATCAAAACGGAAATGAAAAAAGTAACCATCACTACAATAAACCAAATAAAATTAACCAAAATTTTAGAAATAATCAGTTTATCAATCGAAATTGGTGTTGTAAAAGTTAGATATCCTTCTCTTGTAAAAAACTTTTTATTAATCGAATTAATAATATAAACAATCCAAAGAATTCCGACTGCTGTAATAATTAGAATATAAAAAGTCATTGAACTCATAAAAAAGACTCTTCCTAAAAAAGAATTCAAATCAAATAGACAAGTTATTCCTAATAAAATTGACATTATGATAATTGCCGCACACATGATCAGAAATTCTTTATAAGAATTTTTAAAATCGTGTTTTAAAATTTTACCCATAACGATATATCTCCCTAAACAATTGATCTAAAGTTTTACCCGTTTTATTTTTAATATTTTCAACACTATCATAAAGTGCAAGTCTACCATTATTGATAAAAAAAGCATAATCAAAAATAGTTTCAGCTTCTAATATTAGATGAGTTGCCATTAAAATCGTACCATTTTTATTATAATTTTCTAAAATTAATTTAAAAATCAAATCTCGAGCAGCCGGATCTACTCCAGCAATCGGTTCATCAAAAATATAAAGTTCTGCATTTCTTGATAAGACTAATACTAAATGTACCTTTTCCTTCGTACCTTTGGATAAAGTTTTAATTTTTTGATTAAAATTGATTCCTAATTGTGAAATTAAATTTCTTGCTTTTTGCTCATCAAAATCTACAAAAAAATCAACAAAATATTCAATAGCATCATTTACAGTCCATGAATCAGATAAAAAATTACAATCAGGTAAATATGAAACTATTTTCTTAGTTTCAATGCCAGGTTTTTGACCATTAATCAATACCTCACCTTCATATTGCATTGAAAGATTCGTTAAAATCTTTATTAAAGTCGTTTTCCCACTACCATTTGGACCGAGCATACCAATTACTTTGCCCTTAGGTAATTTAATGGAAAAATTATCTAAAGCCGTTATTTGACTAAATCGTTTTGTTAAATTATTGATAACAACTATATCATCCATACTTTTTACCTCCTTGCGATAAATTATATCATATATATCTTAGTTTTACAAATAATAAAATAAAATTACTCAGATTAAACATACTTTTTATAAAATTTTGAACAAAAAAGCCTATTTTAATTGAATTTAAAATAGGCTTATTCTTACGCCCACCAATTAGGGAGTAACTCTTTCAATAAAATAGTCTTAACTTTAGGATAACTCATTAATATTTCAATCTGCGCAGCACTTTCATCTAATTGCATCATAAGTTCGCGACAACTGCCACAAGGAAAAAGAACTCTTCCATTTGTCGTAATAACTAATACTTTTTCAATTTTATTATCTTTATGAGTAATCATATTTGCTATCGCATTTCTTTCTGCACACATTCCCAAAGAACAACTCGTATCAAAACAAACTCCTACATAAATATTGCCAGTAACTGTTTTTATAGCAGCTGCTACACTACCTGCTTCAATAAATTTAGAAATTTGTCTTTCTTGCAAGACTTCTTTTGCTTTTTCATACATAATAGACCAATCGTTTGATAACATTTTTTTCTCCAATTCCATTAAAATGCATTTCAATTTTTCTTTTCATATTGTAATTGATATAAATTATAATAGTGTCCTCTTTTATCTAATAATTCCAAATGCGTACCACTTTCAATAATTTTTCCTTTTTTTAAAACAATAATTTTGTCACAATGTTGAATAGTTGATAGCCGATGTGCAACAATCAACATTGTTCCTATATTCATCATTTTTTTCAATGAATCCTGAATTAAAGCCTCTGTTTCAGTATCTATATTAGATGTTGCTTCATCCAAAATCATAATATTAGGTTTATGAGAAACGACTCTAGCAAAGGAAATCAATTGACGCTCACCAGATGAAAAGTTTTTCCCTCGTTCCCTTACTATTTCATTATATTTATTTGGTAATTTATCAATAACTTTGTCAGCATTTACAAATCTACAGGCCTCTTTAACTATATCAGAAGTAATCTCCTCACTTCGCAAAGTAATATTAGACTCTACAGTACCAGAAAATAAAAATACATCTTGAAGCATTTGACCAATATGTTTTCGTAAAGAAGCAATTTGGTACTTTTTAATATCAAGACCATCAATGAAAATTTGGCCTTTTTGAATATCATAATTTCTAACAATCAAAGACAATATTGTTGTCTTTCCACTACCTGTAGCTCCCACAAAAGCAACATTTTCTTTAGCCTTTACTTTAAACGAGACATCTTTTAAAATCCAATCTTCGCCAACATAAGCAAACCAAACATTTTTAAATTCAATTTCTCCATCAAGATGATCAATTTCAATCGCATCTTCCGCATCTTCTAATTCAGATTTTATATTTAATACATCATATATTCTCTCTCCAGCAGCAAGAGCTGATTGTAACACATTGAATTGTTCTGCTAAATTTTGGATTGGAGTAAACAATTTCTCAATATAAGAATAAAAAATAACAATTAAACCTGATTCTAAAACAAAATTACTATCTATAATATCCTTTCCAGCAACATAAAATAGTAAAACAATCGTTAAAACATATACCGCATAAATAGATGGTCTAAAAATACCAAATAATAATATTTGTTTAGAATAACTTTTTTCTAAATCATCATTCACTTTTTTAAAGGATTGAATCTGCTTTTGTTCTTGATTAAAGATTTGGGTTAATTTAACACCAGAAATATTTTCAGATAAACTTGTATTGACACTTGTTATACCATGTCTTACTTTACGATAAATTTTTCTTGCTAATTTTCGAAAAATATAACTCAAAATACCAACAATTGGCGTTGTAATAAGCACCCAAAGAGTGAGTTTTACATTGATAAGAAACATACTTACAATTACACCAACAATTGTCAATACATTCTTAATCAGATTCACAATTGTAGAAGTATACATATCATTTAACGCATTGGTATCACTTGTAACTCTTGTTACAAGTTTACCCACAGGCGTTTCATTTAATTGATGAATGGATAAGCCCTCTAACTTTGTAAACACATCTTCACGCATTTGATAAATTATTTTATCTCCAGCTTTCGCAAGAATAATTGACTGATAATATTGAATGATACAAGCAATAATTAGAATAATTATATAAAGGACAATGATGATGATAATTTTTTTGATATCAATAACTTCTTTTGATAATATAGTTACCGCATCACCTAATAAAAGGGGGGTAATCAAATTCATTCCAACAGCTAGTATCATAACCACAAAAGCAATGATAAA
>ENA-UONV01003445-UONV01003445.1-human-gut-metagenome-genome-assembly--contig:-CS4-NODE-3445-length-10627-cov-4.287647_pt1 | contig 10627 bp, 8 predicted proteins | sample MGYA00242461_ERZ724008 | MGnify/ENA metagenome assembly ERZ724008 | reverse complement strand
TTTACCAGACAATGCGGAGATTTTCAAGAGCTTGTTCGGACAAAGACCTGCTTTTGTGCATCACAAAAATAAGGCTACAAAAAAGCTTCGTGATTTTTATAACCACGAAGCTTCTTTAATTTGATGTATCAGTCGGTAAGGTCGCTCATGGCGGACAGGCGCTTCTCCTCCATCTTGATCTCCCAATGGATGAGGATGCTCATAGCCGCGTTGAGGAAAATGATCGCACCGAGCACGAGAAGTTCGCTCCACTCACGTACGATCACCGTGCGCAGCACCTCGCCGCCGAGCTTGAAGCACAGCGCGAGCGCAATGCCCTGCGCCATGGAGAGCCGTGCATGCGGCTGATTTCTACAAAGTCGGACAACGCTCTTCACACCGGAAAACAGGAGAATGACCGCTCCCGTTCCCTCCAGAAGAATGATCCCGAACTGCACAAGGTACTTTAATACACTTTCCGCCCAATGAAGTAATTCCACTCTCATTTCACCTTTCTGCTTTACAAAATACGTCTCCCCGGCGGATTGTGCGGACGTACCGCCGGAGAGAATACATATAAAGCATACAGGGAAATCAAGAATTCGTCAAGAACTTGTTAAGTCTTTTTTCTTCTTTTTCGCACGATAATCAGGACGACCGCCGCGGCGGCTGCAGCGCCGCCCGCAATGCCGCCAATGATCCAGCCGGTACGGGAGGTTTCCTGCGCAAGGTACACGATCGATGCGCCGTTGTCCAGCCGGAAAACAATATAGCTGCCGTCTCGGGTGAACAAAAGCGGCGTGAGCGTGCCTTCCGAGAGTGTATAGAGACTCCCGGCCGCCGAGGTAAGCATGCGCACGGTGAGGGGCTCGGAATAGCCGGAAACGCGCACCGTGTATGCCGCAAGAATGGACGCCGCATCGATGCCGAGCGTTTCCGCATCCGGCACAAAGGGCACAGCAAGAAGCGTCTGCCCGTCGCGGAAAGTGCCCTCCGCAAGGAACAGAGGCTCGTCCTCGCCGGTCGAGATCGTTGTGACCGGCCGGATATACTCCCCCTCGACGGTCCGGCTGTAGTATACGGCCTCGTTGGGATCGAAGTCGTTCCACTGCCAGTACATTCCGTCCTCGTCCGCGACCGAGGGGACCGAGGCGATCCTGCCGCCGAACGGCACTTCGACCGTCTCCACCGTCACGCCGTCCTTTACAAACGTCACACCGATGCTGCGGAAAAAGTCCGGCGTGTCCGGAAGAGCCGCAAAATCCTCATAGTCCATATAGTCCGACTGACCGGTGAAGCTGAAGCCGTCCACACCGCCGACCGTGGAGTCGGAATAGAGATTTTCGGCGATCGTACCGTCGGCATAGCCCGCCACGGAGCCGCAGAGCTCCGCACGATTCTCAAAGTGCGGCATGACGCTGCACGAGGAGATGTCCTTGCCGAGCCCGGCAATGCCGCCGACATACCGTTTGCCCGAGAGATTGACGCGTGCGCGGCAATTCCTCACGGCGGCAGAGCTGTGTCCGACGATGCCTCCGGCATACTCCTCCGCCGTTGTCACCTCGCCGAGCGCGGAGCAGCCGACCGCGAGACCGTAATCCATTCGTCCGGCGATACCGCCGGCGTAGGACTTGGAGGCCGCGACGGAAGCGCTGTTTTCGCAGGACGAAATGCGCGCAAAAATCTCATATTTCCCGCTGCCGATCAGCGTGGAGGAAATGTTGAGCTGATCCTCTCGGTCAAAGGAGATATCGAGCGACACGTTTCCCGCGATGCCGCCGACATTCGTATCGGCAGTGATGGACGCCGTATTGGCGCACTGCGCGATGAGGCAGAGCGCTTCATCGTCATCGTCGGTGTCGGAAATGTCCTCAAGCTGAACCGAGGCATTGCCGAGACTGTACGCCATGCTCATGATCGCCGAAGAGACGTTCATGAGCTGGGAGAGGACGTTCTGCATATCCTCGATCACGGCGTCGCTCGTAAAGACGTCCGTCATCTGGCCGAGAAGACGTACGATCTGCTGAAGATTATCGGAGAGATCGTCCATCGAGCCGCTGCCCGGATCGATCCATCCGCCGGTGGTGTCATCGCCGGTGCCGGCGTCTCCGTTGTCGCTCCCCCCGCCGGTATCTCCGGTATCGCTGCCGCCGTCGCCGCCGGGTGTCGGCCATGGAATGTCGGGATACATTCCGCCGATGATATCGCTGCAGTTTCCGAGCAGATTAAGGATCTGCTGCATCAGCGCACGGGCTTCGGCCTGTGAATCGCCGAAATCGCCGAGCGTCGTGCGCAGCAGACTCTCCAGCCGGTAAAGCTGGGACTGCACTTCGCCGAGACCTGTGCCGGTAACGTTCCACGAGGTATACGGCTCCACCTGTCCGACGATGCCGCCGACATCCTTGCGTGCGGTGACCTCTCCGGCGTTTGTGCAGCCAAGAACGCGGCCGCTCTGGCGTCCGGCAATGCCGCCGACGTTATAACCCGTGTGGGGGTATCCCACGTCGCCGTAGTTGTCGCAGTACTTGATAACGGAGGTATTCAGCCCGGCGATACCGCCGAGATCCGTGATATCAATGACGGTTTCCTCGTTCAGGGTAAGCGTGGAAATATCAAACGATTTTTTCTGGTCGGGCTTCTCGACCGCGATATAATCCGTATTAACGCTCATGCGGTTTTCGCACTCGCTGAGCACGCCGCGGTTCTCGCCCGCAATGCCGCCGGCACGGTGGTAAGCTGAAATGGAGCCGGAAGTTTTACACTCGCTCACGAGAGCGCCCTCTTGGTTCAGCCCGACGATGCCGCCCGCCGCGGCCTGCGCGAGAATATCCCCGTCAAAGCGGCAATTTTCGATCGCTCCGTAGTTCACCCCGGCGATACCGCCGATGTTTTCGCCGTTTCCGGTTGCGTGGAGGGTGCCGGAGACCGTGAGATTTTTTACGACGCCGGTTTTCAGCACCATACGGAAAAGCCCCTGTGTTGAGGCGTCGCCATCAAGGGATATGCCGAGTATGCTGTGGCCGCGGCCGTCAAACGTTCCGGACAGCAGCGGGATGGGCGAAAAATCGCAGCCTGTGAGACTGATGTCGCGCGCGAGCACGATCGTCTTCCCTTCCGACCATGCGTCCGACGTGCACAACGCGGAAAGCTCCGCGAGATCCTCGGCAGAGGATATCTCAACGGTATCCGGGTCGGCGGCGAGCGCCGCGCCGGACACGGAAAGAAGCAGCACCGCGCTCAGCAGCGCTGCGATCCATCGTTTCATTCCACGGCACCTCCCGTCGTCGTTTTTTTCCGAAATGTTGTTTTTTCAATGACCTTGTCGAGCAGCACGATGAGCTGCGGCAGAACGCTCAAAACGAGGATGACCGATATAAGCGCGCCGCGGCCAACGGCGAGACCGATGTGGCCGATGTATACGTCCGACACGCGGTATGCGATCAGAATGCCTGCAACGGTCATGATGGTGCCGGAGGTCATAACGGTCGGAAAGCTCTCGTTGACCGCCTGCGCCATCGCCTCCTGCGGCGTATGGAGCTTTTTGAGATCCAGATACCGGCTCATGATAACAATGGCATAGTCGATCGTCGCACCCATCTGAATGGCGGAGACGATCATATTCGTGACGAATGACGCGCGGGTATGTGTCAGGTACGGAAACGTAAAGTTGATCCAGATACTGCCCTGAATGACGAACACGAGGAGCGCCGCGCCCACCACGGAGCGGAAGGTGAAAATCAGGATGATGAAAACAAAGGCGATGGTGAGCAGATTGATGAGCAGCGAATCGCCGTTGAAGGTGTCCGCCAGCTCCTTGGCGCTCGTCACGTCGCCGATGACGAGGCACGCTCCTTCTCCGTAGCGTCCGTCGGCCAGCGAGCGCAGTGCGTTTACGAGCGCGACGCTCTCGTCACCCTCGATGGGTACGTCCGCCGTGATGACCATACGGTCCCAGTTTTCGCCGCGAAGCTGCGCTTCGCCGCGTTCCAGCTCGCCGCGGAGGCTGTCCAGCGTCTCCTGCGAATCGGCGTCGAGTGTCACGATGCCCTGATCGATCTTTTCAAAGAGGAAAAGAAACATATCGATGAGCGGCACGGAATAGGTCTCGGCATTGCCGAAGATCGGCTGATACTGCCCGTTCTCCACGCCGTAGGCGGCATAGAGCATTCCCGCTTCTTCAAAATCGATGTTCAGCAGCATGGAGAACATGCGCGGCGTATAGGAATCCGTCAACACTTTCCCGTCCTCGATCTCGATATTCGCAAGCCCGGTGACGGTCTTCACATTGTCGAGCTCCGCGGCGTCGCGCAGGAACTGCTTTTCCGCTTCGTAGTTTCCGCTCGGAACGAGCACGGCGATGGTCGGTCGTGTCGTTCGCAAAGGTGCCGGTGATCTTCCGCGCCGCCGCGCGGCTCTCAGAGTATTTGAGTTCGTCGATGCCCGCGTCGTTGAACGCATATTCCGTCCGGCTCGAGCACCAGATGGCAAGCGGAAGGATAATAACAAACACCGCGACAAAGCCGAAGCGTGTTTTCATGAGGAACCGTCCCCAGCCTGTGATATCCGGCACATGGGACTTGTGCGTCGTTCTGCGCAGCGGGCGGAAAAAGGAAGCGATCAGTCCCGGCATCAGAAGAAATACCGTGATAAGGCTGCAAAGTATGCCCTTGGAGAGCACCAGACCGAGGTCATAGCCCAGCCGGAACTGCATGAGCATCAGCGCAACAAGACCGGAGATCGTCGTAAGGCTCGAGGAGGAAATTTCAACGATGGATTTGGAAAGCGCTTCGATCAGCGCCTCGCGTTCCGTCGGGAAGCGGTCGATCTCGTCCTGATAGCGATGGGAGAAAATGATGGCATAGTCGATGGCGAGCGCGAGCTGCAAAATAACGGCAATGGAATTGGTGATGGAGGATATCTCGCCCAGCCAGAAGTTTGTGCCCATATTGAGCAGCGCCGCGACAGAAAAGACGATAAGAAAAATGACGACCTCGAAATAGCTGCGTGACGTAAAGAGCAGCACCGCCATGATGACCACCGCCGCCAGCGCCACGACACCGACCATCTGCTGCGCGATCTCCCCAAGGAGGTCCGCGCCGATGTCCGAGGAGGTATATGTATCAAAGCCTGCTGTGAGCGAACGAATCTCATTCATCGCCGCAATGACGTTTTCATCATCGCTTGTGCCGTCAAAGGAGATCGTGAGCAGCGCTGCGGAATCCACAAAATGCGCCGGAGAATTATCAAACGTCACGCCGGTCACATGCTCGAGCGTCTCGATCTTCTCCGCAGCGGCACTCGCGCGCTCATAGGTCGTATTGGCAAGCATAACGTTGGCGCTTGCATACGTCGTGAACTCGTTCTCCATGATCGTGAGACCGCGGCGGGTATCGGTATCCGGCGGAAGAAACGAGGTTATATCGTTATTCACATGCACGCGGCTGATGGAAAGCGCGCAGTAAACGCACGCGGCCAGAAACGCGATCATGATGATCACGCGCTTATCCACGATCTGCCGTGATATTTTTTTCAGAATGTTGTTCTCCAAAAGAGGTCCCCCATGCTCGGTTAAAGTCGCTTTCAGATTATCCGACTTTGCGGAAAAAAGCAATATTTTCGAATAATACTATACAAAACAATTATAAGAAAAATATGAGAAGAGTCTTAAAGTTTTAAAATAAGCAGCAGGACAAACTGCGCCTGAAGCAAAGACGGCAAGCCTCCGCATGAGTTCTCATGCGGAGGTTATGCATCGTTATCGCTTCGTCTTTTGGCAGATATACAGCAGATGGTTGGACCCGCCCAAAAGCTCCCGCTTTTCGGCAAACGCAAGATGCCACTTAACAAACGCGTCAAAATTCTCGTCCGAAATAAAGAAATCCGGACGTTTCTCCAGCGCCTCCAGCGGACCGTCCATGGCAGCGGTTGTGACGCGCTCTACCGGTTTTTCATCGAACAGACGCTCAAACTCGCATACATCGTAACCGGTGAACAGCTGTTCCTGAAAGTGCCTTACCTTGAAATCCTTCGTGAAGTTTTCTTCCTGATAAGGCGCCCAGCTGCTGTAGAGGGCATTGGAGTACATAAGGGCGTATATCGAAAGAAACGCGAAATGGAGCGTGCCGCCCGGCTTCGTGACCCGGATCGCCTCGTCAATTGCCCGGTTCACGTCTTCCGGAGCAAACAGATGATACATGGGGCCGAGAACAAGGGTCATATCAAAGGAGTCATCGTCAAACAGACAAAGGTCCGTAGCATCGCCTTGATAGGAACGAATCAAATCAAGCCCGCAGCTATTTTCTCTAAGAGCGGCAAGGTTGCTTTCAACAAATTCCACCGCGGTCACATCGACACCTTCTTTAGCCAACGCAATGGAATACCGACCAGTCCCCGCGCCGACCTCCAAAACCCTGGCTCCGGGGTTCAAAAAGCGGTGGATGTAGGCCATCGTGATCGCGTACTCAAGCTGACCGTGCCTGCTTTTCTCCAGCCGGCCGTTCTCGTCGCTCCGGTCGTAGAACTCGGTTATCATTTCTTTTCTCGTGCTCATACTTTTCTCTCCATGAAAAGGGGCTGCTGTTATGTTTCAGCGGATCATCTCTTCAAACTCATCCTCCGTGATGACGGGGATGCCGAGCGTACGCGCCTTGTCCAGCTTGCTCCCGGCGGCCTCCCCCGCGAGGACGTACGACGTCTTTTTGGAGACCGAGGATGACGCCTTGCCGCCAAAGGATTCAACGATGGCGCTCGCCTCGTCGCGCGTATACTTCGTGAGCGTGCCGGTAAGAACGAACGTTTTGCCAAGAAAGCGGTTGTCGCGGCGCTCCTCGCGGCTGAGCATGTTGACGCCTGCCTCGCGCAGCATGCGGATCTGATGCTGCGTCTGCGGGTTCTGCGCCCAGGAGACAACGCTCTCGGCGGTGATGGGGCCGATATCGTCCACGGCAGTCAGCTCCAGCGGCGGGGCATTTTCGATGGCGTCCATAGAGCCGAACGTGCGCGCAAGCACCTTGGCCGCCTTCTGCCCCACCTGCCGGATACCGAACGCGCACAGAAGGCGGGAAAGATCCTGCTGCTTGCTCTTTTCGATCTCGTTTATGAGGTTTTCCGCGGACTTTTTTCCCATGCGGTCGAGCGTCGCAACGGTCTGTGCGTCGAGCCGGTAGAGATCTGCCGGAGTTTTCACCATACCGCTATTCACCAGCGCCTCGGCAAGCGAGAAGCCGAGCCCTTCAATGTCCATTGCCTCGCGGGAAGCGAAATGGACGAGATTGCGGAGCCTCTGCGCCGGACATTCCACGCCCGTACAGCGCACCGCTGCGCCGTCCGGGTCGCGCTCCACCGGCGAGCCGCACTCCGGGCAGGTATCCGGCAGGCGGAACGGTACGGTTCCCTCCGGCCGCTTCGTGAGATCGACGCGGAGGACTTCCGGAATGATCTCCCCTGCCTTTCGCACGATGACCGTATCGCCGATGCGTACGTCGAGCTTATCGATAAAATCCTGATTGTGGAGCGTCGCCGCCGTTACGGTCGTACCGGCAAGACGCACCGGCTCCACAATGGCTTTCGGCGTCAAAACGCCGGTCCGGCCGACCTGCACGACAATGTCGCGCACCACAGAGGGCTTCTCCTCCGGCGGGTATTTATACGCCACCGCCCAGCGCGGCGCCTTGGCGGTGCTGCCGAGAATTTCGCGCTGCGCAAGGTCGTTGATCTTGATGACAGCGCCGTCAATATCAAAGGGATAGCTCTCGCGCGTATCGCCGATGCGCCGAACCTCCTCGCAGCATTCCTCCACGGTGCGGAACACCTTATGCGGCACCGTATAAAATCCGAGCTTTTCCAGCATGTCCAGCGATTCCGCATGTGTTTTCGGCTGTTGGCCGGAGGTGAGCTGGACATTGAAAACGATGATGTCGAGCTGGCGCTCCTTCGTCACTTTCGGGTCCAGCTGACGCATGGACCCAGCCGCGGCGTTGCGCGGATTGGCGAGGAGCGTTTCGCCCTCGATCTCGCGGCGGCGGTTATGCTCAAGAAAGACCTCCCGAGCCATATATACCTCGCCCCGGACGATCAGCCGCTCGGGCGCGTTTTCCAGCTTGAGCGGTATATTGCGCAGGACGCGAAGATTCTCCGTTACGTCCTCGCCCGTAACGCCGTCGCCGCGCGTTGCGCCCTGATAGAAGACGCCGTTTCGGTATTCCAGCGCCATAGAAAGACCGTCGATTTTCGGCTCGACCGTATAGAGCGGCTCACCGCCGAGCGTTTCGTTCGTCTTGCGGATGAAGTCGGTCAGCTCCTCATAGGAAAAAACGTCGCTGAGCGACTCAAGCGGAACGGCATGGTGCACGGGCGAGAATTTCTCCGAACGGTGACCGCCGACGTGCTGCGTCGGCGAGTCCGGCGTAACGGTCTCCGGGTGTTCCGCTTCCAGATTTTCCAGACGGCGCATCATCGCGTCATACTCAAAGTCCGAAATCGTGGGGGCATCCTTGTCGTAATAGGCTATGCTGTGGCGGCGCAGCTCTTCGCGGAGCTCGGCGATCTCCTGTAAATAGTCCATCATGTCTCTCCCGTATAGAAATAGGTTTGCGGAACACGTCCGACGATGATCGTTTCGGCAACCAGCACTTCCGTGACGATCTGCGTAGAGCGGATCTCCCACGGCAGCAGGACGTCCGCATCAACACAAACCTCCAAAAGAAGCTGGTGTTTCGTCTGGTTGATGCCGGCATCCGTCAGCACATTGCGGAAATCCACCCGTGAAGATGTGAGCATCGTGATCTTGACCGGTACGGTCGGCCCGCGGCCAAGGAAAAAGCTGATGCCAAGCAGGTTCCCGAAGGGGATTGAAAGATCAAGATCTCCCCGGTCGGAAGCCTCCACGATGGCGTTGAGAAGCTCGGCGGAGAGGATATTCACCCGCGACGTATCGGTTACAATAGCGCTGATCTGCCCGTCGCCGTCCTTTTCAAAGGATACGAATTTTCCGCCGTCCGGCCCAAGCAGGCGCATTTCGTTCTCCACAATGTTGCTCACGGTCTGCGTGATGAGATCCGATGCGTTGGATACCGCCATAGCGCCGGTAAGCGTCCGAAAATAGCGCACGGCGGGGATCAGAAACGCGATCAGTGCGCCGGTGAACGCAAGGAGCAGCAGCACGGTCGTCTGCTGCGGTGTGATTTTTCGCGGAAACGGCATACGGGAACACCCCCTTATGCCCAAAAGTATATGCGTCAGGCAAGCATTTCAGACAAGGCGCTCAGCACGCCGAGCTTGCCGGATTCAAACGTAAGCCCGCCCTGCAAAAAGCCGAGATACGGCTCGCGCACCGGGCCGTCGCAGGAAAGCTCGAGCGACGCGCCCTGAATGAACGTTCCCGCCGCCATGACGACCGGGCTTTCATACCCCGGCATCGGCGCCGGGACGGGCAGGGCGAAGCTGTCCACAGGCGAGCCCTTCTGGATACCCTGACAGAATTTCACAAGGTTGTCCGCCGTTTTCAGGCGGATGGTCTGAATGATGTCCGACCGCTTTTCATCGGATGCCGGGAAGCTCTCAAAGCCGAGCTCTTCAAGCATTCCGGCGGCGAAGGCCATCGTTTTGAGCGCCTGTGACACGGTGTGCGGCGCAAAGAAGAAGCCTTGGAAGAGCGTCCGGTTCACGCCGAGCGAAGCGCCGCACTCGCTGCCAATGCCCGGAAGCGTCAGACGTTCCGCCGCCTGCTCCACGAGATCGGCGCGGCCGGCAACATACCCGCCCATGGGGGCGAGTCCACCGCCGGGGTTTTTGATGAGCGAACCGGCGATGAGATCGGCGCCGAGCGCCGTCGGCTCACATTCCTCGGTGAACTCCCCGTAGCAGTTATCCACGATGACCGCCGTATCGGGGCAACCTGCCTTTACTGCGCGGACGATCTCCCCGATCTCCGCGACCGAAAGCGCGCGCCGGGGCGCGTATCCGCGGCTGCGCTGCACGAACGCCGCTGCCGGGCGCAGCTCCGTTACGCGCTGCGTGATCGCGGCATAGTCCGGCCCGCCGTCGGAAGCAAGCTCCAGCTGCTCATACCGGATGCCGAGCGAGGCGAGCGAGCCGCGGCCGGAGCCGGTGATAGCGGTGTGGAGCGTATCGTACGGCGCTCCCGTAACGGCAAGGATCGTGTCGCCCGGCTGGAGAGCGCCGTAAAGCGCGCAGGCGATCGCGTGCGTGCCGTTCACAAACGTGGTGCGCACGAGCGCCGCTTCCGCGCCGAACACATCGGCATAGACCTTTTCCAACGTTTCGCGTCCGAGATCATCGTAGCCATAGCCGGTCGTTCCGGCAAAGCACGACTCGGACACTCGATGCGTGCAGAAGGCATCCAGCACGCGCTTCGTATTCTTCTCCGCCGTGCGTTCAAATCCGCGGAAAATGGGCTGGAGCCGTTCCTCCACCTGGGCGGCCAGTGTATAAAGCTCTTCGTAATTCCTGGCAGTATATCCTTTATTTCAGTTCGTTAACGATGGAGCGGAAAGTTTCGCCGCGCTCCACAAAATTTTTGAAATGGTCAAACGACGCGCAAGCCGGAGAACGCAGCACGAGATCCCACTCCACCGCGCTCGCGGCGGCGGCAAGCACCGCCTCGCGGAAATCGTCGATCGTCCGGATC
>ENA-UONV01003437-UONV01003437.1-human-gut-metagenome-genome-assembly--contig:-CS4-NODE-3437-length-10646-cov-4.354546_pt1 | contig 10646 bp, 5 predicted proteins | sample MGYA00242461_ERZ724008 | MGnify/ENA metagenome assembly ERZ724008 | reverse complement strand
GTGAAGGTGGACAAATTTGTGTGGGAGATGGACAAGGACACGGAGTTCCTGGCGGGGAAGGAGTATATACTTAATCTAGAACTCCTCGTTCCCAAAGAGGACGCCGACGGCGTGTGGGCAGAGGACCCGGACTACATCACGGTCCATCTCAACGGCGTGAACTGCACAAACTACAACGCATGGCAGGGCTTTTGGTCGGGCACAGAAAACTGTGAGTGGGGCATATCGGATAGCTGGCGTGCCGCCGCCCCTGCGACCGAGCCGGGCGACGGCGCTCGTGTGAGCGGCACGGCAACCGGCTGGAACAACACCGACAACGCTGTATATCTGCTGTATCCCGGCAGCGTCAGCGATGAGGATATCAAGGCGGAGTGGAAAACCGGCACCTATGCCAAGGCGTCGGCGTACACGGCTGTGAAAGGAGGTATAACGGCAAACGCAGACGGCAAACGGTTCGATCAGGCGTTCCACTTTGACGCCGTCCCCGCGGGCGAATACAAACTGGCAGTCTTCAAGCCGGAAAGGTATGTGCCAAAGATCGTTCCCATCACCGTGGACAGCACGGCGCTCGACCTCGGTCAACTCAAGTTGTGGCTGTACGGCGATGTGAACTACGACGGCAAGGTTCTGGCAAACGATGCAACGCAGATCATCCGTAAGGTAAACGGTATCGGTTCTGTTTTTGACACAGGTGACACTGCAACAAAAGCGGATCGGATCACCGCAGCCGACCTGAATGCGGACGGCACAATCAGGATGAATGATGCTGCCCAAATCACGAGATTTGTAAATGGCCTCGGATCAGTATTCAACAATTTCAAGTAAGAGGAGAAAAAAATGAAAAAACGACTTTTATCTGTTGTAATTTCTCTTTGTTTGATTCTTTCGTTGCTTCCTATCACGGTTTTTTCTGTTGATGCGGCAATGATTACTCCTACAAAGAGTACAGTCAGAGCGGGTGACACTTTTGATGTTTCACTTGTCATACCGAGTAATAGTGCAAAGAAGGCATATTCCGCCTCTTTTAGATTTTATTTTGACAATACAGTTTTTGAAGTTGTGAACTTCACACCACCTACGATTGGTGGAAAATCTGCAAATGGATTCAACTCAGCTTCAAACTTCATCTCATGCACATATGAGGGAGATTTGGGCGAAAATACATTGGACTTTAGCAGTGGGCTCTCTGTAACTGCTCAGTTCAAAGTAAAAGACAGTGCAGCGCCCGGAACCTATAACTTTACTGTAGATGAAATCAACACATTTGCTTCAGAACTTGACTTGACAGACTTTACAACAGAGTATCCGCTGTTCTCCGTTCCGAGCGGACTGAAGACAACTGTCAAGGTCCTCAAGTCCGAGGCGTCGATCACCATCGCCGACCCCGGCGCCATCGTCTATGACGGAAATCCCGTGGAAGTCGGCTCCGGCAAGGATCTGGACTACACCTACACCGGTGACGGCGCTGTGACCGTGAAGTGGTATGCCGACAACAGCGGCACCGAGCTGCCCGGCGGCGCACCCAAGGATGCGGGCACCTACTGGATCGGCGTTTCCGCTGCCGAAGGCACCGGCTCCGACGCAGTTGCCGAGCAGACCCGTCAGTTTACCATCGGCAGAGCCGATTATACCTACACCCGTCCCGCGACGGACACGGCCGGCATCGGCGCGGCACTGCCCGCGACCGCTTCCGTGACTGCCGCCGGCGTGCTTTCCGAGACGGTCAACGGTGCGCTGACATGGTACACCGACGACGCCTGCACAGCGATGGCTGCCGGCAATTTCGATACGCTCGGCACCAAGGATCTGTGGTGGAAGTTCACCCCGGATGCCGCCGAGACGAACTATAAAACCGCGCCGAAGAGCGGCAAGGTGACCTACACCGTCACCGCGCTGCCGATGCAGGATGTGAGCTTTGCCGATGCAGGTCCCGTCGCGAAGACCTTCGGCGACATCAACTTCACAAACGCGGCGTCGAACGCCACGGCCGGCGGCGGCGCCATCACCTATAGCGGCAACAATGACGCCGTGGCGACGGTGAATGCCTCCACCGGTGAGGTCACCATCGTCGGCGCAGGCACGGTCACCGTTACGGCAACCGCGGCCGCGACCGCCACGCACGGCGTGACCACGGCATCCTATGTGCTGAATGTCTCCGCCATGACCGTCGCGCCGAATGTCACGCTCGCAGCAGGCCCGTTCTACTATGACGGCAATCCGAAGACGCCCGCCGTCACCGTGGATGTGTCGGGTGTCACGCTCGTGCTTGACAAGGATTACACCGTGCGCTACGAGGACAACACCGCCGTCGGCACGGGCGCGAAGGCAATCGTGACTGCCAAGGACGGCAGCAACTACACCTGGACGCCTGCCGTGGAGAAGACGTTCGCCATTGACAAGGGAACGCTGGACATGAGCAGCGCCGCATGGACGACGCCTGCCGCCTTCTCCTACGACGGCAATGCGCATACTGTCGTGGTGACCGGCCTGCCCGCAGATGTGACGGTCTCCGGCTATACGGGCAACGAAGCGACCTATGTCGGCAGCTATACCGCCGCGGCGACGCTGAGCTACGACACGGCAAATTATGATCTGTCCGCGCCGCTCGCCCCTTACGCATGGAGCATTACGGCGGTGGAGGATCCCGCGGCGATCGCACCTGCGGCCTCCGCCATCAAGGGCAAGAACACTGAGCTCAGCGGCAATGTCAGCGGCGCCATGGGCGATGTGTCCTACAGCATCACCGCGCCGCTCGCAGGCTGCTCCGTGGATGCCGGCACCGGCGCATTTACCGCGGGAACGACGCCCGGCAATTGCACGGTCACCGTTACGGTGGCGCCCAAGGATGTGGACGGCGACGGCACCCCCGAGTACTCCGGCAAGACCGGCACGATTACCGTTACCGTGCTGAACAAGACCGATGTGAGCGCCAACATCACCTTCCCCGACGGCACGCTGGAATACACCGGCGCGGCGCTGAAGTATGAGAACGCCGAAATCAGCGGCATCACCCCCGGTGCAAATCCCAAGTGGACCTATGTTTACACCGCGGGGACCGGCACGCTGGACGGCGGCCTCCCCAAGACTGTCGGCACCTACACCGTGCAGGCGACCTATGAAGACGATGACAACAACGGCGTCAAGACCGCTGCGCTGACCGTTTCGCCGAAGAAGATCACCGTGCCCGCAGCGGACACGACCGTCTACACCTATGACGGCACGGCAAAGACCTATCAGATTGCCGCCTCCGCAGACTACAGCGTGAGCGGCAACGTCGAGACCAATGCCAACGAGACCGGCTACACCGTGACCGTGGCGCTGACCGACAAGACCAACACCGTCTGGGGGGACAGCATGGATGCGACGGATAAGACGTACACCTTCATCATCAAGCAGGCTGTTCCCACCGGCGAACCCAAGTACACGCCGATCCTCATTTCCGGCAAGACGCTCGCCGACGCGGCGCTGACCGATGTCGGCGGCAGCTTCTCCGTTCCCGGTACGGTTCAGTGGGTCGCCGATGACGGCGTGACCCCGCTTGCCGACACGACGGAAGTCACTGCCAACACGGATTACAAGTGGCTGTTTACGCCTGCCGATGCGGCAAATTACACGACGATCACCGGCACGATCCGCCTGTACAGCAAGAGCACCGGCGGCGGTGGCGGCGGCGGTCGCCTCACGCGCTATACCGTTACTTTTGAATCCAACGGCGGCAGCAAGGTCTCCTCTTGCGAGGTCTACAAAAACGATGCGGTGAGCGAGCCGACCGCGCCGACCAAGGCGGGCTACGACTTCGGCGGCTGGTATACCGATAAGGCGCTGACCGAAAAGTATGATTTCTCGACGAAGGTCAGGAGCAACTTCAAACTGTATGCAAAGTGGACGGAGCAGGACAACACGGCAAATCAGATCATCCTGACCATCGACCAAAAGGACGCTATGGTCTTCGGCAAGAAAGTGACCAACGATGTCGCGCCGAAGATTGTCAATGACCGCACGATGCTCCCCGCACGCTTTGTGGCGGAGAATCTCGGTGCAACGGTCTTCTGGGACGGCGATCAGTCGCTTGTCACGATCATCGGCAAGAACGAAAAGGATGAGACCGTCACCATCAGCTTTGTTATCGGTGCATCCGTTGCGACGGTGAACGGCGTGGAAGTGAAGTTCGATACGCCGGCGTTTATCGAAAACAACCGCACCTATACGCCCATCCGCTTCATCTCCGAGCGCCTCGGCGCAAAGGTTGACTGGATTGCCGCCGAGCGCAAGGCGGTCATCACCAGAGCGACCCCGGCAGAGCAGAAGTAATTTCGCAAAAGCGAATGCAAATGCCTGCGCAGGCAGGCAGACCCAAAAAAACACAGCCCATCCGAGAGGATGGGCTGTGTTTTTTGGGTTGCTTTCCGTGGCGGTCGGTGCGCCGACCGTAAAACCCCGCGTCAGGAGGCGGCTGCCGCTTTTTTCAGAACGGAGACAATGTCGTTTCTGCCGAGAGAGCCGTTTGCATCCGTGTCATAGCGCCCGGTGTACGAGCCCGCGAGGACGGCTTTTATGGTGAGGAGCGCATCCGGGACCGTGACGCGCCCGCCTGCGGGGCAAAAAAGAAAGCCGCAGGGGCGATCTTACAGGATCGCCCCCGCGGCCGGGTCCGGGACCGTACCGAATGCGGGTTTTGATGTTCACTTTTCGGACGGCACCCGAAGAAGCCTTCGTTATGCCCAGGGGTCGGCTGCCTTCGGCGTGCGCACGCCGGTCAGCAGATACTGCTCCCACAGGAACCATTTGCCGTCGCTGCCGCGCTGCCGCAGCTTGATCGGGCGCGGATCGTCCGCGCCGCCGCAGGGAATGAACAGCTTTCTGTAGCCTGCCTCGGCGGCGGAGGTGTGATTCTCCTCCACCGTGACGGTGTAGGGCTGCGCGGGCGTGTAGTTGTTGTCCGGCGTCGCTCCTGCGAAATAGGTGAAGGGCAGGTAGGTCTTGCCGTCGCGGAAACGGTCATCCAGGAACGAAATGTCCTGACCGCCGAGCGGGCGCGGGCCGCGCAGCCAGTTCAGCATCTCGGTGCCGACGGCCTTGTCTGCGGCATAGGCGCAGAGCGCCAGCACACACAGCGCCGCCGTCTTCGCGGGCGTATCCAGGCTCGCCTCGGGGAGCGCCTGCAATTCGGCAAGGCTCTCGGGCAGGGCGGCAAAGGTGAAGGTGTCACGCTTGCTTTCCGCCGCAGCGGCGGGGGTCGCCGCCGTAGGGGCGGCGTTCTTCAGCTTGTCAAAGATGCTCATACAGTTTCCTCCGTTTGATCTGTTGTGTCGTGGTTCGGTTCGCAGGCCGCCGTCTCGCCGTACTTGCGCGCAAGGCGGTAGAAAAAAGCGGTCATTGTCTCGCCGACGCCCGTTTCGGCGTTGTATTCCGTGCCGTCCGCAAAGCGAAGCAGGGTCGAATACATGGTCTCGTCGGCGACCCGGATGCAGCGGGACCAGCGCGGCTTCCGATAGCTTTTCAAGGTTCGGAGCAGCGCTTCTTCGTCAAGGATGCGAAAAAACGTTTCGCTTTCCGCTTCGGTGATCGGTTGGTCCTCGATCTCGACCCGGCATTCCGCGCGATCGGCAAAGCAGTCGGCACAAAAAAGCAGGCGATCCCCGCTTTTCCGCACGGTAAAAGAATAGGAGTAGGTAAAGCACATGTGCCCGCAGGAGGTCGAGAGGACGGACAGCGCGCCTACGTTATCCGTGCGTTTCGACTTTGCGCGAGGCAGGGACAAACCCATGGCCGTCACCGCCTTTCGGTGCAGGGCGGCTCAAGCCAGCGGCTTGCCGCATTCCGGGCAGAATTTGGAGACGCTCTGGCCGGGAGCGGGCGTCCAACCGCAGCTTGCGCAGCCGATGCGCGCCGCGGGCTTTACCGCGCCGCAGTTTGCGCAGAATTTGCCGCTGTTCTCCGCGCCGCAGGCGGGGCACTGCCATGCATCGCCCGCAGCGGCATTTGCGGCCGCCGCTGCTGCCGGCGCTGCCGTCGGCGCCGCCGGGATGTTCTCCTCGGCGGGTATCTGCTGCATCGTGCCGTCACCGTCGTGCATAAAATACCGGCTGTCCCGACGCATCAGAATGTCCGCAAGCTCGTGCATCTTCCGCTCATACTCGCGGTACAGGTCGGTGTAGCGGCTCTCGGGGCGGTTGCCGTCGCTCAGCTCCAGCTCGATCTCGTTAAACCAGGGGGTGTCTACATGGATGGTCACATTGAACTCATAGTCGCAGCTGTAGCGGGGCGGGGAGTAGCTTTTTTCATTTCCCTCGGCATCCTTGCAGAAGATCTCTTCTTTGTTTTCCCGAATATCGGTATCGACCGCGCACACCTGCGACAGGCGGATCAGGTCGGGGTTGCCGCTGCGCCAGTTGGACAAACCCGAGACGATGAACAGTTCGCCTAAAGGGTCGATATGGACCTTTTGGCTGCCGTCGAAGGTGATTGTCGGGGAAAAGGAGGCAAGCTGCTTCTCGTTTTCCGCGCGGTAGGCAAGCTGGCGCTTGATGTCCTCCACCGTCGAGCGGCGGCGCTCGCTGAAGAACGGGGACAGCTTCCCCGCACACGTCTTGCAGAGGTTGCCGTCCTCCAGCTTGCGGTTCCCGAACAGGCCGATTTTCTCACCGCAGATGTCGCAGTACTTTTTGTCGAATAGTCCCATGCCGAAGTCTCCTTTTACTGTTTATGATTCAGTCGCTTTCGCAAACCGTTTTACATCCTTCATATGCAGGCCGCAGCCGTCGGATCCGGGGCTTTTCCGTTCGCTTTTTCATCCTCTTTTTTGACATATTGTCTCTATAATATTTTACCATAGAATGCGTCGTTCCGTCAAGGGGTGCGGCGAAAAACAGGCAGCCTTTTTCGCGCGGCTTCAAGCCGTTTTCCGCGCCGAAATGCTGAAAAATACAAAGGCGGTGACGGAAAACACATTGACAGCCGTTCGGCGGCAATTTATACTTTAAGATGAATCCATATGCGACGGAGGTTTTTCCGATGAAAATTGTCAAGCGATTTGCCCGCCTGCTTGCCGCGGCGGCGATTCTTTGTATGCTGTGCATGCCCGCGTTTGCCGCCGAGGCACGCACGGTGTATGTGGCCGACGGCGGTACGGGGACGGGCGCGTCGGCATCCGCGCCGTGCGGCAGCCTCGATGCGGCGGTCGCGCTGCTGGAAGGCAAGGGCGGGCGCATCGTGCTCTGCGGGGATACGACCGTCAAAAAGAAAACGCAGATCCCGGCGCAGTCGGGCAAATTGGAGATCACTTCGGCAGGCGGCAGACTGATTCTCGCCATGCGGCTGCAGTTCCTGCCCGCGCCCGCACCCTATGACATCGTCATCGACACGCCGATTTCCATCACGAAGTATACCTATTATATTTTCGGCGGCTATAACAATGTCACCTTTACCGAAAACTGCAAAACCACGCTGAAGGACGGCGGCAAGCTCGGCTTCTTCGGCGGTACGATACCGGAGGCGGACTTTTCTACGCCGGAGGCGGATCTGATCTCGACGCATCCCTACAGCGTGACGGTAAACGAGGGCGACTTCGCCTATTTCGGCGGCGGCAACTTCCGCAATGTGTCGCAGACCATGCTCGGCAGCCTGACGGCGCCGGTGTCGGTGACGATCAACGGCGGGCATTTCGGCACGGGCAGCTACGGCACGGCGGGCAGCAACCGTTCCTATGAGGCGTTCTCGCTCTCGGGCAATTCGGTGCTGGCGGCGGGCGGCAGCCTGACGATTCACGGCGGCGTGTTCGACTGCCCCGTCTATCTGCAGGGGCGGTACTATTCCATCGCCGACCGACCCGTGCGCACAAGCACACGGCTCACCGCCGATGCGGCGCTGCAAACGGCGGACGGCGACATCACGCTGACCATCGACGGCGGCAGCTTTGCGGGCTATGAGATCGCGGCGGCGCAGGTGACGCCCGAGTACACCTTCCTGCTTCGCGGCAACCTCGACGTTCACATCGGCGCGGGCGCCGTTTTTGCCGACGGCACCGTGCTGGACGCCACGCAGGTCAAGGCGCGCGCGGGCGAGAACCGGGCGGCAGCTTTGACGGCGGAGAGCGGCGTCAGGCTGCCGGTCTGCAAGCGCTTTGACTTTATCAACGGCAAGGCACAGACCGCGGACGAGCCGCTGCGCATCCTCTGCATCGGCGACAGCGTCACCTGGGGCACCGGCTCCTCGGCGCCCGCGACCCGCTCCTACCCCGCACAGCTGCTTGCGCTTCTGGACGCGGCGGGCAGGGAGACGGTCATCACCGACTGCGGCGTTCCCGCCACCGGTGTGCTCGCCTCGGCCAACACCTGCTATCCGAACACGTTCACCTGCAGCATGGCGTATCAGAATACCGATCCGGACTATATCATCTTCTCGCTCGGCATCAACGATGCACGCACGGCGGGCGGCACAAACGGCGCGCTGCTGTCCTATACCGAGGATTATACGGCGCTGATCGAGAAGTTTGCCGCGCTGCCGAGCGTGAAAAAGGTGTTTATCACAAGCGCCCTGCCGATGCACACTGCGTCTGCAAGCGACGCGGTATCCCTGCGCGGCGTCACGGTCATCCGCCAGACACAGCGGCACATTGCCGAGACGCTGGCGGCCGGGGACGCGGACAAGTTTGTCTTTGTCGATCTGTACGCGCTGCTGTTCCCGGAGGCGATGGCGGACATCGAAAACGGCACGAAGAATTTCTTCTGCGCCGCAGACAACCTGCATCCGTCGGACGCGGGCTATGTCGTCTATGCAAAGCACATATATGACGCTGTCTTCGGCGGCGTCTGCACGCGCGCGGGCTTTGAAATGTCCGATGTGTACATTTCCGCCGCGGGACGTGTGCGCGGCGCGGGAACCAAGGAAGACCCCGTCAGCAGTCTGCCGGCCGCGCTTGCCCGCCTCGGCAGCGGCGGCACGCTGCATGTCATCGGCGCGGTCTCCTCGGCGATGAAGATGTTCACGCCGCTCTATACGGACGGGCTGACCATTGTCGGCGAGGGGACGGGTGCCGTGCTGAAGCTGACCGGCGGCCTTTTCAAGGCGGGCAGCGCCGTCACCTTTGACAACATCACGCTGGATGCGGGCGGCGCGTCCGACTTTTACGCCTGCTACAACGACGTGACCTTCACCGAGACGGCAAAGACAAAGGGCACCTGGAATCTCAAGATCGGCTACAATCTGTATGCCGACCGCGCGGCGACCAAACCGAGCGACACGCTCTACGACACCGTCGCGAGCGCATCCGCGGACAAGGACTGCTGCATCACGCTGCTCGGTGGCAGCTTTGCACAGTTTTACGGCGGCAACCGCATGTTTGCGACGAACGCGCCTTACGGCACCTACAGCGGCAGGCTGACCATCCGCATCGGCAGCGGTGCTACGGTCGGCAGCCGCACGACGATCAGCGCCCTCTGTGGGCAGAATTATCTCACGGGCAGCGTGGATGCCGAGATGGACGCCTACCTCACGGACGGCATTCTGCTGGACTTCGCCCCCGCCGGGGCGGACGGCTTTGACCCCACCGCCAATACGGGCAGCGTCCGCGCGGCATTTGCCGACGGCGTGACGCCCGCGTACACCCCGCTCGGCGACTTTGATGGAGACGGCAGCGCAAATGTGCGCGATGTGCTCTTTGGGCTGCGCGCCTGCATCGCCGGGGATGCGATCAACGGGAATGCCTACTATGGGCTGACCAAGATTGAACTGCGGGATGTCGTCTGCCTGCTCCGTACCATTGCAAAGTAAGAACCCGAAAAAAGCGGTGCACTTGTGCACTGCTTTTTTTATCGCCGTTCGCACCGCGATCCTATGCCGAAATGATGAAAATATGAAGACTTTGTTAAGACTTTGGGATAGCTCTTGCGCCGCCGCCCCGAATGGTGTAAAATAGATACAATCAAACAAACCGTATGAAGAAGGATACCCGATGAAAAAAAAGCAAATCGGCGCAGTGCCGCTCGGCGGCTGGATATTGCGCTTTGTGCAGGGGCTGATCATCGGCGTCGGCGGCATTCTGCCCGGCGTCAGCGGCGGTGTGCTCTGCGTGGTCTTCGGACTGTACCGGCCGGTGATGGAGGTCTGTGCCGCCCCTTTCAAAAATCTGAAAAAATATCTCGGGCTGCTTCTGCCCGTCGCGCTTGGCGCGGCGGTCGGCTGCTTAGGGCTGGCGCATCTCGTCGGCGCGGCGATGCAGGCGTACCCGGACTATGCCACGGCGGCGTTTGTCGGGCTGATTCTCGGCACGCTGCCCGCGCTGCTGCGCACCGCGCGGGAGAAGCCCGCGGCGCGCGGCTCCGCGCCTGCGTTTTTCACGAGTTTTGTCCTGTTTTTCGCGCTCTTTTTGTTGCTCGGGCGCGGTGAGGGGCTCGCGATTCAACCGAATTTCTTCTGGTACCTGCTTACAGGGGTCATCTGGGGCGTCAGCATCGTGCTGCCGGGGCTCAGCCTGTCGAGCATCCTCATCTTTCTCGGGCTTTTTGCGCCGCTTGTGGAGGGAGCAAAGAACCTCGACTTTGCGGTGCTGCTGCCGGTCGGCATCGGCGGCATCGGCGCGATCATGCTGCTTGCGCGACTGATGAACCGCCTGTTCGCGCGCTATCCCGCCGTGATGTCCTATATCA
>ENA-UONV01003424-UONV01003424.1-human-gut-metagenome-genome-assembly--contig:-CS4-NODE-3424-length-10680-cov-8.075576_pt1 | contig 10680 bp, 9 predicted proteins | sample MGYA00242461_ERZ724008 | MGnify/ENA metagenome assembly ERZ724008 | reverse complement strand
GCTGTAAGCAGCTCCCGCAATCCTGCAAACATTCGAACTACGCGGAAAACCGCTACGTTCTCATGTTTGGGCGGATGCAGGGAAAGGGAAGACAGTCCCCAACGGATTGCTGCGCTGTAAGCAGCTCCCGCAATCCTGCAAACATTCGAACTACGCGGAAAACCGCTACGTTCTCATGTTTGGGCGGGTAGAAAGGTGCCGAATCCTCTTTTGTGCAAGCACAAGAGGATTGACACTTTTCTACCCTGGGGACTTATGTAATAACATATAAAAAAGTAGATTGTTTTTTGTGAAGCATTGACAATTTACTTTTTTTATTTTGCGTGGTATCATGTGTTTATTCCACCAAAAAAATTTAAAGGAGGTCAGAGAAAAGGTGAAGATTGCTTTTTGGAGCAATTCGCCGGGTAAATCAGGTGTTACAGGGAATCTATCCTGTATCAGTATCTTATCGGCTATGAGTGAGCCGTCAAGGATGGTGCTGTTTGAGAATCATGCAAGCATGAACAATCTTGGCAGTACATTTCTTAATCAGAATTCCTACGATATATTACATGAAAAACAATCCTATTTTGTAGAAAACGGACTGGGGAGAATTTTATCATTTTGCGACATAGAACAGAAGATGGTGACTGCAGATATGATTTATCGAACGTGCTTATCTGTCTATGATCAAAAAGTGTTATACTTACCGACGGGAGGTTTAAATCAGGACCTGCTGGAATATCGACTGAGCCGGCAGACAGCAAGTGTTTTGGATTTATTGGAACATTATCTTGGAAATGTCATAGTTGACGTATCTTCCAACAATCTGGAGAGTTCCAGAAAGATTTTGCAGGAAGCAGATCTGGTGGTCGTTAATCTGTGTCAGAACTTTCAGTTATTGTCTCATTTCTTCCGAAATTTCTCGGATATTCAGAAAAAAGCTTTTTATGTAATAGGAAATTATTGTGAGGAATCTGTTATTACGAAGAGCACCATTGCGCAAAGTTACAACCTGCCTGGAAGCAGGATTGGGACGATGCCGCATAACCCGCGTTTTGCAGATGCATTGACAAAAGGAAATGTTGTTTCTTTTTTGCTGAGAAATGAAAAGTGCACAGAGGATAATGTGAATTATCCGTTTATGCAGGCGGCAAAGGAGACGACAGCGCTGTTACATCAGGCGATGCAACAGACCGCGTTTGGATAATAAGAAGGAGTGTTGCGATTTGAGATATCGATTGGCGGCAGGATTGCTGCTTGTCTGTCTGATTCCGGCAAATATTTGTCAGGGGGCAGCAGGAAAAGGGATATTGAATGGCGATACCAAAATAGAGAAAAGGACAAAGGGAAATGTAAAGATTAAGCCAAAGAAAGGCAGATTGAAAAAAACGCCAAAAGGGAGAAAGCGCAGAAAAGGGATCACGAAGGTAATAAAGGTGGAAATCGTATCCATGCCGATTCAAGTGGCGGTTGTGAAAGGAAGGGATGGAATCAAACAAGAAGTGTATGAGAGTTGGGAAAAAGAAATGACAGAAGACGCAGCAAAGGCTGCCCGAAGACAGCCTTTTGAAACGTTTTAATCCTCGTCATCCTCATCTGGCTGAGGCTTTACAAGGAGATGAATTTTGTCAATACGATTTTTTTCGCTTTCCAATACGGTATAAACCGCATAATCATCCTCGGCATGTTCGCCGGGATTTGGAAAGTGTTCCAGAAGATTGATGACATGACCGGAGATCGAATCATATTCTTCGGCTTCCAGCGGAAGGCCGATTCGTTCTTCAATGTCATCCAAACTGGTAGATCCAAGAACAATATATTCATTGTCGGTTACCTGCTGGATCTCGTCTTCTTCGTCCTCGTCGTATTCGTCGCGAATCTCGCCGACGATTTCTTCGAGAAGATCTTCCATCGTGATCAGACCGGAAAGTGCACCATATTCATCCAAAACGATGGTCATAGGGATGGAATCGCGGCGCATTTCCATGAAAAGTTCAGATACATTTTTGTATTCATATGTGATATGAGCTTCGCGGATCAATTCACGAAGATTGAACTTTTCTTTGTCGCCGTTGTAGAAGACAAAATCTTTTAGATTGATAATACCTACAATATTGTCAATCGTGTCGTCGTAAACGGGCATACGTGCAAATTTATGTTCCGTAAATTCCGAAAGAAGATCATCGTAAGAAGTGTTTACTTCTACCATGCAGATGTCAAGACGGGAAATCATGACATCTTTGGCGATGGAATCGCCAAAATCTACAATGTTTGTAATCATTTGGCGTTCTTCACTTTCAATGACACCTTCTTCATGGCTGACATCTACAAAAGTACGAAGTTCGTCTTCTGTGATCTGTGCTGCTTTTCCATCCGGATCAATTCGTAAAATAAACAGGATAAACCGCGTTACCCGGTCTAATAAGAAAATGATCGGCGTGAGAAGATTTGTTAAAAACAAAATCACAGCACTATACGCCAGAGCCATCTTTTCGGCTTTTAACGTAGCCATGTTTTTCGGCGTGATCTCACCGAAAATTAAGATCAATAAGGTCAAAACACCTGTTGCGATACCGGCACCAAGACTCATGTTGTCTTCCAGACCAAGACGTGTACATACCGAAAAGGCATATGATGTCGAGATCGAAGAAGCAGACAGGTTCACGATATTATTACAGATCAAAACCGTACTTAACATCTTAGAAGGTTTTTCAATCAGTTTCAATACACGTTTCGCCGCCTTGTTTTTGTCTTCTGCCAAAGCACGCATTTTCAATTTGCTGACGGTGGTCAGCGAGGTTTCCGCAGAAGAAAAGAATGCGGATAGTAGTAGCAACACAATAAGAATAATTATATTTTTCGCGTCACTGGGCCCCAAAAAAAATCACTCCATTTCATAAAAAGTATTACATCCCATTATAGGGGATAACGGATGTTTTGTCAAATATTTCAAAACTTAGCTTAATGCCTGACGTTTACGAGCCATTTCGTCGCTGTCAAGATATTCGTCGTAAGTAGTTACTTTGTCAATCATACCATTTGGTGTAAGTTCAATGATACGATTGGCAATTGTCTGAATGAACTGGTGATCCTGGGAAGTAAATAAAACGACACCGGGGAATTTGATCAATCCATTGTTGACAGAAGTGATCGACTCCATATCAAGGTGGTTCGTCGGTTCATCCAGTATAAGGGCATTTGCACCCAACATCATCATTTTAGAAAGCATGACACGGACTTTTTCTCCTCCGGAAAGGACATTTACTTTTTTTAGACCGTCATCTCCGGAAAAGAGCATACGGCCAAGGAAACCACGTACATAGGTTGCATCTTTTTCCGGGGAATAAGGCATGAGCCAGTCTACGATGGTATCCGTGCTGTCAAAGTCTTTCGTATTGTCCTTTGGAAAATAAGCCTGACTTGTGGTAATTCCCCATTTGTAATCGCCCTCATCCGGCTCCATTTCTCCGGTAAGGATCTGGAACAATGTTGTCGCAGCGATGCCATACGAACCGACAAAAGCAATCTTGTCGTCATGTCCGACGGTAAAGGAAATATTGTCAAGAACTTTTTCGCCGTCGATCGTCTTGGAAAGATTGGTTACGGTCAGTACTTCATTTCCAATCTCGCGGTTTGGCTTGAAGTCAACGTATGGGTACTTACGGCTGGAAGGACGGAGCGTATCAAGCTCGATTTTTTCCAATGCACGTTTTCTGGAAGTTGCCTGCTTGGATTTGGAAGCGTTGGCGCTGAATCGCTGGATAAAGTCCTGCAATTCCTTGATCTTTTCTTCCTTCTTTTTGTTGGCTTCTTTCATCTGTTTGATCATCAACTGGCTGGATTCATACCAGAAGTCGTAGTTTCCGGCATAAAGCTGCATTTTTGCGTAGTCGATGTCAACGGTATGTGTACATACTTTATTTAAGAAGTAACGATCATGCGAAACGACGATGATCGTATTTTCAAAATTGATCAAAAATTCTTCGAGCCAGCGGATCGCATCGAGATCCAAGTGGTTGGTCGGCTCGTCGAGGAGAAGAATGTCCGGATTACCGAACAGAGCACGTGCCAAAAGCACTTTGACTTTTTCACTTCCGGAAAGTTCGCTCATTTTTTTGTAATGAAGTTCGGTGTCAATATTCAATCCGTTCAAAAGAGTAGCAGCATCGGACTCAGCTTCCCATCCGTTCATGGTAGCAAATTCGCCCTCCAGTTCGCTGGCACGGATTCCGTCTTCCTCGGTAAAATCTTCTTTTGCGTAAATGGCATCTTTTTCTTTCATGATGTCATAAAGACGCTGGTTTCCCATGATGACAGTGTCAAGGACAATGCAGTCATCGTATTTGAAGTGATCCTGTTCCAGCACGGAAAGACGCTGACCGGGGGTGATGCTGATATCGCCCTGTGTCGGTTCCAATTCTCCGGAAAGAATCTTCAAAAAGGTCGATTTTCCGGCGCCATTAGCACCGATGATACCATAGCAGTTTCCTTCGGTAAATTTTATATTTACTTCTTCAAAGAGCGCCTTTTTTCCAAAGCGCAGTGTAATATTATTTGCCTGAATCATAATTTCCTCCATTTAAATCGTTATCTAATTAACTATTGTACTAAAAAATGGGGATTTTGCAAGTGTTTTTGAAAAATAATATTGTTAGATTTGCGATAGTTATGTATAATAGAAAGTAACTATTCAGGATCAATGTGTCAAAAGCAATGAGTTATCGTGCTTGCACGTAAGAATTATTGCTTTTGACACATTAGATCCTAATAGGGATCCCCACCCCAATATGAGCATTTTTCGCCTTGCGAAAGGCGAAAAGAACACGAAGTGTTCAAAATGCGAATATCGGGGTGGAGGATCCGGAATAGTTACATATACATGGTAAAGGATGGCTTGATGAATGAGACAAGATGCGATGGAGCAGTTTGAGATAAAACCGGCGAAAGGATTGACAGAGGGAGTTACGCTTTCTGAAGAAAAGACGAATGTCGAGGTGCTTTTCTTTTGTAAAGAACACAAAGAGTGCCGGCTTTTGGTGTACAGAGACCAGAAACTTTTGAAAAAGATAAAAATGTTTCCGAGAACCGAAGCAGGAGCTCCGGATTTGTTCGGCGTGCGTCTCTGCGGCGAAGGGATTGTTGATTTTTTGCAGGGGTGTGAATATGTATTTGAAGCAGAAAAACAGATTTTTCAGGATCCCTATATGAAAGCAGCCGGAGGAAGAAATCGTTTTGGACAAAAGGGGAGACTGCGTGGTAAATTTGATTTTTCGGAGTTTGACTGGTCCGGAGAAAACAGAAAGCCAATTGCCTTTGAGGATATGATCTTGTATCAATGCCATCTGCGTGGATTTACAAAACATAACAGTTCAGGGGTAAAAGCACCGGGAACGTTTTCCGGATTTTGTGAAAAACTGGACTATTTGGAAAAATTGGGAATTAACACGGTGATTTTTCTGCCATTGTATGATTTCAATGAAAGAATGGAAAAACAAAATGGAAAGATAAATTATTGGGGATATTCCGGGGATGCCTGTTATTTTGCGCCGAAAGCCTCTTATGCGGTCAATCCTGCTGATGCGGTGATCGAGTGCAAAGAGATGATAAAGAAGATGCATAAAAAGGGTATGAACGTAGTTTTAGATATGCATTTTGATAAATGTTCTCCTCAGTTTATGATTCGCTGTCTGCGGTATTATGTGACCGAGTATCATGTGGACGGATTTTTGATTAATACGGCAGTGGTTTCCGAGACATGGCTGCATGAAGACCCGATTTTGCGCCAGGTAAAGGTTCTGGGAGCAGGATTTTCGGCACCGGAAAAAGTGGCAGGCAAGAAAATGTTTGCTGTGTTCAATGAAGAATACCAGACAACCGCCAGACGGTACCTGAAAAGTGATGAGGGCCAGGTGGCTGGATTTTATGAGGCATTTTGCAAAGACGATGCGACTTGTGGCAGAGTGCATTATATCACGCAGAAAAATGGATTTACACTTCGCGATCTTGTTTCCTATGATGTAAAGCATAATGAGGCAAATGGGGAAAAGAATCAAGACGGAACGCAGTACAACTACAGTTGGAACTGCGGACAGGAAGGGGCCAGCCGGAAAAAAACAGTTCTTCAGATGCGTAAAAAACAGACAAAAAATGCACTTGTGATGCTTCTGCTTGGACTGCCGTCTCCGATGTTGCTTGCGGGGGATGAATTTGGACAGACGCAGCGTGGAAACAACAATGCGTACTGTCAGGACAATGCCACAACGTGGCTGAATTGGAATTTGTTGGAAAAAAATAGAGAGCTGTTTCATTTTGTACAGAAGCTGATTGCTTTCCGCAAAAGCCACATTTTGTATCAACGTCAGGAGGTGTTGACGGGAATGGATACGAAAGGAGTGGGGGCTCCGGCGGTTTCGGCGCACGGAATCGAACCGTGGGAAGCAGATTTTTCTTATTACAGCAGAGATCTTGGAATTTTGTTTTATGGTATGTATTATGAAGGGAATTCCGTTTATATGATGTTTAATCTGCATTGGGAAAGTCACACCTTTTTCTTCCCCGTCGTAGAAAAGGACAAAGCATGGAAATGTATCTTTGATACGGAATGTACGGAGGGAGAAGGAAAGACCGTACAGAAGAAATATAAAATGGCGCCAAGAAGTATCGCTGTATTTGAATGTATAGACACCTGCCCTGCCACTGCCAAGAGTCAGAGACAGGACAAGCATCAAGTTAAACCTGAAAAGGCTTAAAAGTTGTGTTCTGCAACGATCGGGTCAAACAGATCCAGTTTGCAGTACTCCTGATCGGAAAAATGCTTGCAGGTTGTGCAGGAGACATCCTCGTCTCCGGATTTGTTTGTACATTTGCACTCATGTTTAACGCAGTAAGCACTACAGTTTTGCGCAACGTTACGATAGGTAGATTCCTTTGCTCTCATGGTATTCTCCTTTCCTGATGAAGTGTTTATTGACACGCGATTAGTATTGGCAAATTGAGAAAAAATATGCAAAAAAGAGGGTATTCGTATGAAAATGTACCAGATTGAAGAGGTAAAGCCGTTTATGGCACAATTGCTTCTTCAGGAAACATTTGACAAATTTTGTGTAAGTGTCGCGGAGATACGCACGATTGTTCCGATAGCGATAAAAGGAACGATGTCGCATGACTGGCTTTCGCCGGAAGATGCGGAAAAATATAAAGAGTTGGAATACATTCCGTGGAAATTACTGCGTCCTGTGGTTTTTGAACTGATCAAAGGCAAACAGACGCCGGATTTTTTGAAAATACAATTTGTTTATTATAGCGAAAATGGGGATTGCGGCGGGCTGCGGGTCCAGTTTGAAGCAGGAACGCTGACATGTCTTTCTACGTATACGCCGGTGGAATTTTCTCTGGACCGCAATGCAGAGACGCTTTGGGACGAAAACTGCCGGGCATTTTTGAAAAAACATGAAATTGTTAGCACTCAACTTTAACGAGTGCTAAAAAATCCTTGACATCTGATTTTTTCTGTATTACAATACTTTTTATAGTAAATGTAACGATTCAGTTATTACAAGATTTTATAACAGGAGAGTGACTTGAAATGAAAAAAGAGCAAGGAAGTTTAGCAATTAATTCTGATAATATTTTTCCGATTATTAAAAAATGGCTGTATTCGGATCACGACATTTTCATCCGTGAACTTGTCAGCAATGGATGTGATGCCATCACAAAACTCAAAAAACTGGAGATGATCGGGGAGACATCCCTTCCGGAGGATTATAAAGAGAAAGTGGAAGTATTTGTCAATGCTGAGGACAAGACGATCCGTTTTGTGGACAATGGACTTGGTATGACGGAAGATGAAGTAAAAGAGTACATTAACCAGATCGCATTTTCCGGAGCGACGGATTTCCTTGAGAAATACAAAGATAAATCGAGTGAAGACCAGATCATCGGACATTTCGGACTTGGTTTTTATTCTGCCTTTATGGTAGCTGACCGCGTGGAGATCAATACTTGTTCTTATCTTGAGGGCGAGCAGGCGATTCACTGGGAGTCAGAGTGCGGAACCGAATTTGAGATGAGTGACAGCGACAAAGATACGGTCGGTACCGAAATTATTCTTCATTTGAATGAAGACAGTTATGAATTTTCCAATGAATACCGTGTTCGTGAAGTTTTGGATAAATATTGTTCCTTTATGCCGGTTGAGATTTTCCTTACCAATGAAAATGCAGAACCGCAGTATGAGACGATTCCAAGTGAAGAAGTAACCGAGGAAGATACGGTTATTGAAGAGATCGTGGAAGAGCCGAAAGAGGAAAAAGAGGGCGAAGAGGAAGAAAAGAAAGAACCGGTTAAGAAAACAAAAATTTTGAAACGTCCGGTTTCCATCAGCGATACGAAACCTCTTTGGACGAAACATCCAAATGAATGCACGGAAGAAGAGTATAAGGAATTCTACCGCAAAGTGTTCCAGGATTACAAAGAGCCATTGTTCTGGATTCATTTGAATATGGACTATCCATTTAACTTAAAGGGTATTTTGTACTTCCCGAAAGTAAATCTGGAATATGAAAATGCAGAGGGCATTATCAAATTGTACAATAATCAGGTGTTTATCGCCGACAATATTAAAGAGGTGATTCCGGAATTTTTGATGCTTCTGAAAGGGGTTATTGATTGTCCGGATCTGCCATTAAACGTGTCACGTAGTGCGTTGCAGAACGATGGATTTGTCGCTAAGATCGCAGATTACATTACGAAGAAAGTGGCTGACAAATTGACCGGAATGTGCAAGACGGACCGTGAAAATTTTGAAAAATACTGGGATGATATCAGTCCGTTTATCAAATATGGCTGTCTGAAAGACGAAAAGTTCAAGGGTAAGATGAAAGATTATATCTTATTTAAAGATCTTGACGACAAATATATGACGATGAAAGAATATCTGGAGACGGTAGATACTCCGGAGGCAGAAGTGGTTGAAAAGGGGGAAGAAGACAAAGATTCCGAACCACAGGAACCACCAAAAACAGTCATTTATTATGTCACAGACAGAAAACAGCAGAGCCAGTATATCAATCTGTTCCGCGAGGAAAATAAAAATGCTTTCGTATTGACGCACAGCATTGACCAGCCATTTATCTCTTCTTTGGAAATGGGCGATGACAATGTTAAATTCCAGCGTATCGATGCACAGGTAACGGAAGATTTTGTAGAAGAAATGAGCGAAGACGAGATCAAAGAGAAGAAAGATGCTTTGACGGAAATCTTCAAGAAAGCGCTTGGCAAAGAGAACTTGGATGTTCGTGTCGAGAAGATGAAAAATGAAAAGATTGCTTCCATGATCACGATGTCCGAAGAAACCCGACGTATGCAGGATATGATGAAGATGTATGCCATGAACGGTATGGGTGCAATGGGTGATTTTGGCGGCGAAACACTTGTCCTCAATGTGGCAAACCCATTGGTTCAATACGTAGAAAGCCACAAAGACGGCGACAAGACGGCTCTCTTCTGTAAGCAGCTGTATGATCTTGCCATGATCAGCCACAAACCGCTTGAGCCGGAAGAAATGACGGAATTCGTTATGCGAAGCAATGAGATCATGGAATTGCTGGCAAAGGAGAAGTAACACCTATCGCAGACGGTTTTTCGTGCAGAAACGAATGTCTTTGAAGGAGAATGCGGAATTTTTCCCGAAGAAGTTAATCCGACACGCCGTGCAGAAAACTTGATATTTCAAAAAGAGCTGCCACACGTATGATTTCGTGTGACAGCTCTTTTTTATGAAATATCTTCAGACAGTTCTGCACGGTGTGTCAACATCTTCTTGAAAAAATACGCATTCTCTGCTTCCAAGACATAGTTTTGCGTGAAAAACCGTCTGCGATTATAAATGGAACAGGTTTCTCCGCTTGTCAGACCATAAGCTCATACTATCAGAAATAAGCCATACAATTTTGAAAAAGAGGAGAAGCCACTGCAAGCGTAATTACACAAAGAGTGCGTTTGGGGAGAAGGGAAAAACATAAAAGCATTGACAGTTTTTGTTAAATGTGATAATCTGTTTTTATGTAATAGTAGAATTTTATACCGAAAAAGGAGGAAATGAAAATGATTTGTAAAAAGTGTGGAGGCGAAATAAACGTTGGAGAGAAGTTTTGCCAGAGATGTGGTAACCCTGTGGAAACGCAGCAACAAACGGATTCTAATTATAATACGGGAGCATATGATCCGAACACTTATAGTGCTCAGCCCAACAACATAAATGCTGCCTACAATAATCGGAATAAATTTAGTGTGAACGACATTCCATTGGAATATAAGCCGATTAGTATGTGGGGATATTTTGGATATGAAATCCTTTTTTCTATCCCTGTTGTAGGATTTATCCTTCTTCTTGTATTTGCCTTTGGCGGAACACAGAATATAAATTTGAAGAATTTTGCAAGATCTTATTTTTGTTTTCTGATTATTGCAGTAGTACTGCTGATTATAATTGTAGCTATTGCCGGCGGTCTTGCAGCTACCAGTAGTGTTATGAATTATTGATCTTTTAAAAAATATCGATTTATAACGTTCGATAGCAGGTTTTGCCGCTTGTCAGACCATAAGCTCATACTATTAAAAAAGTCGAACAAATTTTTATATTATGTTTTTAAATCTTTACTTTATAGAAAAAATAATTTACTGGTTTTTTATGAG
>ENA-UONV01003412-UONV01003412.1-human-gut-metagenome-genome-assembly--contig:-CS4-NODE-3412-length-10700-cov-4.033913_pt1 | contig 10700 bp, 9 predicted proteins | sample MGYA00242461_ERZ724008 | MGnify/ENA metagenome assembly ERZ724008 | reverse complement strand
TCCTTCCGTCGGCGGAAATGAACACTTCGTCCGTGTCGTGATCGACTGGGTGAATAACGGAAAAGAGCCCTGGCTCTGGTTCTGGATCAAAAATGTTGGGCTCGTATTCGTTCTGACGCCGTTTGCTTTCTTTGCTGTCTCTAAGGAGCAGCGCGCGGCATTCTCCGGCGCGCTATTTATTTTCGTTGTGTGCGAGCTGCTCGTATTTCAGCCGAACGAATACGATAACAACAAGCTCCTGTACGTTGCCTATGCATTCGGATGCTTTGTGTGCGCCGACGCGCTGGCCGGTTGGCTCGGACAGCTCCGGAGCCCGGCAGCGCAGGGCGTGCTTCTCGCTCTCACACTCTTTATCAGCACCAATGCCGCCGTGTTTACCCTTGGACGTGAGGTTGCCTCCGGTATCCCGAAATACGGTTATGAGCTTTTCTCCCGCGATGAGGCCGCCGCGGCGCAGTATATTATTGAGAACACCGAGCCGGACGCTCTTTTCCTGACAAGGGATAACCACGATAACACCGTAGCAACCCTCACCGGGCGGAACATCGTCTGCGGAAGCGGCTCCTATCTCTACTTCCACGGCCTGAATTACCAGGGGCAGCAGCGGCTTGCCGAACAGATGCTCACTAACGCGGAGGTGTTTGAAGCAAACCGCGAAAGCGAAGGACTGGACTATGTGTACATCGGCTACCACGAGCGCGCGCTTACCGGTGTTATCACCGATTATCTGACGGAAAATTATCCCATTGCGTTCTCTGCCGGAGCGATCACGATCTATGATCTCCACGCGGACGCGGTAGGCTGAATAGCCGTCCGGCAGCAAAATATTTGTACCTTTTTCGCATATACGAAACCCGCCCGCGGTACCTGCCGCGGGCGGGTTGACATATTTCAGAGAATGAAGCTTTCCAGCTGTGCCTTCGGCACAAAGCCGACGGAGGTTTTGACGGCTTCGCCGTTTTTGAAGAGGATGAGCGTCGGGATGCTCGATACGCCGAAGCGCATGGCAAGATCCATTTCCTCATCCACATTGACCTTGCCGACCTTCACTTCGGCATGCTCGTCCGCAAACTCGTGCAGCACCGGCGCGAGCATTTTGCAGGGTCCGCACCAGCTCGCCCAGAAGTCCACGAGGACAGGTTTATCGGCGTGCAGAACCTCTTCTTCAAAGTTGGCTTTTGTAATGGTAATTTCCGACATGGTAGATCACTCCTTTCGATGAAGTATTAATAGTTTTCGGCGTGGATCTCAAAATAGCTCTGCGGATGGGCGCACGTTGGGCAGATCTCCGGCGCGCTCGTGCCGACAACAATGTGTCCGCAGTTGCGGCATTCCCAGACCTTTACCTCGCTCTTGGCAAACACTTCGGCAGCTTCCACGTTGTGCAGCAGTGCGCGGTAGCGCTCCTCATGATGCTTTTCGATCGCGCCGACAAGACGGAATTTCTGCGCAAGCTCGCGGAAGCCCTCTTCCTCGGCGGTTTTAGCGAACCCTTCGTACATATCCGTCCACTCGTAGTTTTCGCCCTCGGCGGCGTTCAGAAGATTTTCCGCCGTATCGCCGATGCCGTTGAGCTCCTTGAACCAGAGCTTCGCATGCTCTTTTTCGTTGTCCGCGGTTTTCAGGAAGAGAGCGGCGATCTGCTCATAGCCCTCCTTCTTTGCTTTGCTGGCGAAAAACGTATACTTGTTGCGGGCTTCCGATTCCCCGGAGAATGCGGCGCGGAGGTTCTGCTCGGTCTTTGTCCCGGAATACTTGTTCTTTTCCGACATTTTTTCTACTCCTTTACAAAGCGTATTTTCCGTTTCGTAGTATGCCCAGATATAGCCAAAGAACCGCCGAAAGGCAGTTCTTTGGCTGATTTTTTATTCCGCTTTTTTCAGCTCGCAAAGCGCCGCGGCAATGCGCGCAGCGCAGCGCGCGTTATTCAGCGCAAGCTGCACGTTCGTTTCAAAGCTCTCGCCGCCGGTCAGCTCCTTGACCTTGGCAAGCAGGAACGGCGTGATGTTCTTACCGTGGACATTCGCCTCGTCCGCGGCCTGCAGCGCCACGTTGATGATGCGCTCCATATATTCATGATCGAGCGCGTATTCCTCCGGCACGGGGTTGCCGACGAGGATGCCGGCGGTGAAGCCGATGCCGCGCTGCGCATGGATGATCGAGGCGATCTCCGCTTCGCTCTGCGCCGCGTAATCCACGCCGAAGCCGCTCTTGCGGCAGAAGAACGCCGGAAAATCGGCGGTCTGGTTGCCGATGACGGGAACGCCCATCGTCTCAAGATACTCGAGCGTGCGTCCGATGTCGAGGATCTGCTTGGCGCCGGCGCAGACGACCGTAACAGGCGTGTGAGCAAGCTCCTGCAGGTCGGCGGAAATATCCATGGAATCCTGACCGCCGCGATGCACACCGCCGATGCCGCCGGTAGCAAACACGGGGATGCCCGCCATGGCCGCGATGATCATCGTAGAAGCGACGGTCGTCGCGCCGGTGCGGCCGAGAGCAACATACACCGCCACGTCACGGCGGCTGACTTTGCCGATGTTCTCGGCGCGGCACATGATCTCCAGCTCCTCCGCCGTGAGACCGACCTTGAGGCGGCCCTTGACGATCGCGCAGGTCGCCGGAATACCGCCGAGCGAGCGGATGACCTCTTCCACGCGGTGCGCAAAATCCAGATTTTCCGGATACGGCATGCCGTGGCTGAGGATCGTGCTCTCGAGCGCGACGACGGGCTTATTCTCATCCAGCGCCTGCTGGATCTCGGGAAGAACGTCCAGATACTTTTCAAAGCTGTTCATAGTTCATTTTCCTCCAGAATTTTATTGACGAGCTCCGCGCTCATCCCCGGACTGACGGTACCGGCGCTGGTGACGGCGATGATGCCCGCCGCGAGAGCCCAGCGAGCCGCCCGTTCGGGGGGAAAGCGGTGCAGGTAAGCATATAAAAGTCCGGCCATAAAGGCATCTCCCGCGCCGGTGGCATCCACCATCTGGCTCACGGGACGGAGCGCGGCATAGAATTTTGCGCCGCTGCGGTCGGCCCAGTAGCAGCCGCGCTGTCCCATGCTGACAACGATGCAGTGCGTACCGCGCTCGAGAAGCACATCCGCAGCGCGCTCCATATCGCCGTCGCCGGTGATCTCGCAGCCGGTCATAGCCGCGAGCTCCAGCACATTGGGCTTCAGGCAGTGGAGCTTTCCGGCAAACGGAGCAAGACGACGGGCGTACGTTGTGGAAACCGGGTCGGAAAAGATCGGCACGCCCGCGAGAGCGTCGGAGGTGATCCATTCCAAGGCTTCCGGCGTCAGGCAGGGGTCGCAGACGATCGCGTCCGCTTTCCGCAGCGCATTCTTTTGCCCTTCCAGCCAGTCGGGGGTGATGTGCTCCAGAATGCGCATATCGGACATGCCGATGAACATGTCGCCCTCGGGGTCGATGAGCGCCATATAGCTGGAGCTGCCGCAGTCCGGGCAGCGCAGCATGTTCGACATATCCATGCCGACCGCCTCGCCGGAGGCGAGGATCTCGCGGCCGTATAAATCGTTGCCGATGGCGGAGAACAGAGCCGTCCTCTCGCCCATGCGGGAGAGATTTTCGAGAATGTTCCGCGTGACGCCGCCGGGTGACGTGTGGAGAAAGCCGGGGTTGGAATCATGCAGGATCAGCGCAGCACGGCTGCGGCCGTGCAGGTCCATATTGGCCGCACCGATGCCCGCGGTAAAGCGTTTTTCTGTCATTATTTCAAAATCACTCGCTTGAAGTTCTTCTTGCCGCGGCGCAGGACAACGCCCTTGCGCAGTTCCTCACCGTCAAACGCTTTGGCGATGTCGGTGACCTTTTCCTCTCTGCACAGGACGCCGCCCTGCTGGATGTTGCGCCGCGCGTCGCTGCGGGAAGCGCAGAGACCGCTCAGCACGAGGAGGCTCATGATGTCGGCCTTGCCGTCTGCGAGGTCACTCTCGGAAATGACGGCTTCCGGCACATGCTCGGTGCTGCCGCCGCCGAAAATGGCGCGCGCTTTTTCCTGCGCGGCGCCGGCCTCGTCCTCACCGTGAACCATTTTGGTGAGCTCGTAGGCCAGAGTTTCCTTGGCGGTGTTGAGCTGCGCGTCCTTCCACGTCGCCATTTCGTCGATCTGCTCGAGCGGCAGGAAGGTGAGCATACGGATGCACTTCATAACGTCCGCGTCGTCCACGTTGCGCCAGTACTGGTAGAAATCGAACGGAGAGGTCTTGTTCGCGTCGAGCCAGACGGCGTTGCCCGCCGTTTTGCCCATCTTCTTGCCCTGCGAGTCGGTCAGGAGCGTAATGGTCATGGCGTAGGCGTCCTTGCCGAGCTTCTTGCGGATGAGCTCCGTGCCGCCAAGCATGTTGCTCCACTGATCGTCGCCGCCAAACTGCATGTTGCAGCCATATTCCTTGAAAAGATGGTAGAAATCATAGCTCTGCATGATCATGTAGTTGAACTCAAGGAAGCTCAGGCCCTTTTCCATGCGCTGCTTGTAGCACTCGGCCCGGAGCATGTTGTTCACGCTGAAGCATGTACCGACCTCGCGCAGAAGCTCAATATAATTGAGATCGAGCAGCCAGTCGGCGTTGTTGACCATGATGGCCTTGTCCTCGCCGAATTCGATGAAGCGTTCCATCTGGTGGCGGAAGCACTCGGCGTTGTGGTCGATATCCGCCTTGGTGAGCATCTTACGCATATCGGTGCGGCCCGAGGGATCGCCGATCATCGTGGTACCCCCGCCGATGAGCGCGACCGGCTGGTTGCCGGCCATCTGCAGGCGTTTCATGAGCGTGAGCGCCATGAAGTGACCGGCCGTCAGGCTGTCCGCCGTGCAGTCAAAGCCGATATAAAAGCGAGCCTTTCCGTTGTTGATCAGGTCGTGGATCTCCTGCTCATCGGTGACCTGCGCGATAAGGCCGCGCCGGACAAGCTCTTCGTAAATCTGCATCAATCTGTCTCCTTTTTATTCTTTTTCCGCGTAATACGGATAAATTCCTTATGACAGGGACGCGCGGAACCGCTCATCCCGTGCGAGAAGCTCCTCGGCTCCCGCAAGCTGTATATCGGTGATCATGTCGCCGCCGCTCAGGCGTGCCAGTTCATACCGGCGGCCCTCGCGGTCGAGAAGGCGGATGTTCGTATACGTGCGCCCGCCGTGCTCGGCCTTTTCCACCAGATACTGCTGCTGCGCCATCGCCGCGATCTGCGGGAGATGGGTCACGCAGAGCACCTGCTTCGTCCGGCCGAGGGAAGCGAGCTTTTCTGCCACCCGCTGCGCCGCGACGCCGGATACGCCGGTGTCGATCTCGTCAAAGATCAGCGCGTCTACGCCGTCCTTTTCGGCAAAGACGTTCTTGAGCGCGAGCATGATGCGCGAAAGCTCGCCGCCGGAAGCAATGCGGCTGATCGGGCCAAGCGCTTCACCGGCGTTCGCCGACATGACGAAGCTTACCTCATCCGCGCCGGAGGCAGACAGGGCGTTTTTCCCTTCGCGGGAAAGAAGCCGCACCTCAAAGCGGACCGACGGCATGCTGAGATCGCGAAGCTCGCCGACGACGCGCTCCTCGAGCCGCTTTGCCGCAGCTTGCCGGAAATCGGTGAGCGCGCGTGCCTTCTTTTCGGCAAGCGCATACGCCTTCGCTGTTTCCTTTTCCAGCTGCGCGAGCCGGTCGCCCGCGTATTCCAGCTCGTCGAGACGGCGCTCGGAATCCGCAAGAAGCGCAGCGAGCCCTTCTTCGTCTGTGGAATATTTCTTTTCCAGACGCCGCAGCTGGGCGAGCCTTTCCTCCAGCCGGTCATATTCCTCCGGGGAAAAGTCCAGAAGCTGCTGCTTTTCGCGCAGCCGCTCGGAAGCGTCCTCCAGCGCGAGTCGCGCAGAGCGGATGATCTCTTCGGTCTCCGCAAGATCGGCGCTCCACGCGCCGGCACGGGAAACATTATACTCCGCATCGCCGCACTGTGCAACAGCGCTGCTGTCTGAATCGTAGAGCGCGGCAAGGGCAGCGGAAATGTGCTCCGTCAGCTTTTCGCTGTTGCGGAGAAGATCACGCCGCTCCGTGAGTTCCGCTTCCTCGCCGGGGCGGATCTCCGCCTTGGAGAGCTCGGCGATCCGGTAGCGCAGGCTCTCTTCCAGACGCTGTTTTTCCGCTTCGTCCATGGAGAGCCGTTCGCTCTCGCGAACGAGGGCGCGGTAGGCATCATACGTCTCGCGATAAGCCGCGAGCGCCTCACCGCACTCGCCGAAGGCATCCAGATAGTCGAGATGCCGCCGCTCGTCGAGAAGCTGACGGCCGTCGTTCTGCCCGTGGATATCGAGCAGAAGCGCCCCCAGCTCGCGCAGCTGCGACGCCGTGACCGGCACGCCGTTCACACGGCCGGTGCTCTTGCCGTCCGTCGAAATGCGGCGCTGCAATATGATCTCGCCGTCGTCCGCGTCGATCTCGTTATCGGCACACCAGCGCTCCGCCTGCGCCGATTCAAAGGATGCCGTGACAGAAGCGCGCTCCGCACCGGAACGGACAAGCTCGCGGCTGACGCGGTTGCCAAGGACGGCGTTGAGCGAATCGATGATGATCGATTTGCCCGCGCCCGTTTCGCCGGTCAATACGCTCAGCCCGGCAGAGAATTCCACATCTGCGCGCTCGATCACGGCGATATTTTCAATGTGGAGTGTTTTAAGCATTACAGCATAGCCTCGATTTCCCGACAGAAGTCCAGGGCCGTATCAACATCGCGCATGGCAAGGAACGCGGTATCGTCCCCGGCGAGCGTCCCGACGAGATTCGGAACATCCAGATTGTCGAGCATGGACGCTGCGGCGTTGGCAAGGCCGGGCAGTGTGTGGATGACGACGATGTTCTGCGCCGTATCAAAGCTCACGACACATTCACGGAAGATCTTGCGCAGCCGGTCGAGCTGATCGCCGGAATCCTCCCGCGCGGGGACGGTATAGCGGTAGCCGCCATCCGGGGAAAGCTCCTTTACCAGACGAAGCTCGCGGATATCGCGCGAGAGCGTCGCCTGCGTGCTTTTCACGCCGCGCTTGCGCAGCGCTTCGATCAACTGGTTCTGGGTCTCAATGTTCTGCTCCTGAATCAACGCAAGAATCTCTTCCTGTCGCTTTGATTTCACGGGGCGTTCACCTCTTTCATTTATCGACTAATTTTTCAAAAACAATGTCAAAGAAGCTGCGATCTTTAACGCGCGCCATAAGAAGCGTTTTATCGGAGCGCGCCACGACGAGCTCGTCGCCGTCAAGGAACGGAACGGCCACGCCGTCCACGGAAAGAAAGACCTCTTTGTCTCCCTGCTCCACGGTGCGGATGGATACTTCGCGGTCCGCTTTCAGTACATACGAGCGCGCTGCAAGGCGGAACGTGCAGATCGGTGTGAGAATGATGCAGTCGGCGCACGGCTCGACGATCGGCCCGCCCGCCGCCATGGAGTAAGCGGTAGACCCGGTCGGCGTGGAGGCGATCATTCCGTCGCCGGAAAACGCCGTGACTTCTCTTCCGTCGCTGAATGCTTCAAGCTTCACAACGCTCACCGAGGCACGGACGACCGCTTCGTTGAGAGCGCTTCCCTCATAAACCAGCTCGCCCTTACGGAAGAGCTTGAGATCGAGCATCATGCGCGTCTGAACCGTGTAATGGCCGTCGGCCACTTCCAGTATGCAGTCCGTCTCTGTCTGCTCCAGTTCGGCGAGAAAGCCCTTGTTGCCGAGATTGACGCCGAGGATCGGAACGCCGGAACCGGCGAGATACCGGGAAAGCTGCAAAATCGTACCGTCGCCGCCGAGAGAGACGACGAGCCTCGCGCCGGGCAGCGCCATCGGAAGAGCAGCGGTCGGGATATCGCGCGGCCAGGTGTTTTCCAGCCCGTCGCTGAGGAAGGGAGAGATGCGCACTTCATGTCCGCGCTCGCGCAGCGCCTCGGCAATGGCGAGTGTGGAAGCAAGGCCGTGGTCGCGGTGGGCGTTCGGACAGAGCAGAACATATCCGTCTTTCATTTCTCGGAGTCCTTTCCATGTGCCGCGTGAGACGCGGCGACGAGCGCGTCGATGTCCGGCTCCGGAATGCTCTCCGCACCCTTTTTGAGCCAGGCAAGATACTCTATATTTCCCTCCGGGCCGCGGATGGGTGAGAAATCCAGCCCCCGCACGCCGAAGCCGCATTCCGGCGCATAGCGCAGAAATTCGCGCAGCACCTCTGCGTGAACGGCAGGGTCACGCACCACGCCCTTTTTTCCTACCTTGTCCTTGCCCGCTTCAAACTGCGGCTTGACAAGGCATACCATCTCGCCCTCCGGCTTCAAAAGCGCGCCGACCGCGCCCAGAATGAGACGGAGCGAAATGAAGCTCAGATCGGCAACAGCAACGTCCATCTCCTCCGGGATCTGTTCATGCGTAACATAGCGGATGTTCGTCCGCTCCATGCAGACGACGCGCGGATCGGTGCGGAGGCTCCAGGCAAGCTGACCGTAGCCGACATCGACGGCATAGACCTTGGCCGCACCGCTTTGCAGCAGAACGTCCGTGAATCCGCCGGTGGAAGCGCCGCAGTCGATGCACACGGCGTCTTTCACATCGCGGCTGACATACGGCAGCGTTTCACCCCGCATCTCCACAGCGGCGTCCTCCGCTACGGAGGTGCCGGGCTTTGTCTCCTTCTGGCCGTTCACATAGACGCTGCCCGCCATGATATACGCCTTGGCACGCTCGCGGCTCTCGGCGAGGCCTTTATCAAAAACAAGCTGATCAAGCCGGATCTTTTTCATGCAGTATCTCCTTTGCTGCGGCGGCAATGCCATCCGCATCCAGATGCAGGCAGTGCTGCAGCTCACGGACCGAAGCGTGCTTAATAACGCCGCTGCCGAGATCCAGCAGCCGGGCGCCGCTCATCGAAATGCCGTTTGCCGCGGCGTCTGCAAGAAGAAGCGTACCAAGACTTCCGGAGCGGCAGGCTTCCTCCGCCATAATAAACCGTCCGGTTTTCCGCAGTGACTCACGGACGGTCTCCGGGGCGAGCGGCAGCAGCCGGTTGAGCTTGATGACCTCGGCGCGGATGCCGTCGGTGGAAAGCGTTTCCGCCGCGGCGAGCGCTGCGTTGACGCTGATGCCGTAGGTGACGATCGTTACATCGCCGCCGCTGCGCAGAACGGTCGAATCCTCGCGGGAGTGGTCGTCAGTATATGCGCCCTCTCCCCCACGGGGATACCGGAGCGCTACGGGGCCGGATTTTTCACGCACGGCGATGGATAGCATGGAGTCCAGTTCGCAGAAGCTCGCCGGAGCATATACGGTCATATTCGGCACGGAGCCGAGATACGCGATATCAAAAGAGCCCTGATGCGTGACGCCGTCGCGCCCGACAAGCCCCGCGCGGTCCACGGCAAGCACAACATGCAGCCCCATGAGTCCGATGTTCTCGATGAGCATATCGTAAGAGCGCTGGAGAAAGGTGGAGTAAACGGCAAAAATGGGCGTCAGCCCCTGCTTTGCCATGCCGGCGCACATCGCAGCGGCATGCTCCTCGGCAATGCCGAGTTCAAAATACCGGTTCGGAAAACGGCGGGCAAATTCGGACAGCCCCGTGCCGTGTTCCATCGCCGCGGTAACGGCGCAGACCGTCGGATCCTTTTCCGCAAGCGCAATCGCCGATGCGCCGAATGCCGCAGAAAAGTCGTTGGTCGGAACGGTCGTGACGCCGGTCTTCCGATCGAACGGGTTGACGCCGTGGTACGTCTGCGGGTCCGCCTCCGCGGGAGCATAGCCCTTTCCCTTCACCGTCACCACATGCACAACGACCGGGCGATGAAGATCCTTCGCCCAGCGCAGCGTAGTTTCGAGCGCCTTTTCATCGTGGCCGTCCACCGGCCCGATATAGTAAAACCCGAGATCGTCAAATATACCAGACGGCAGAAGGCGCGCTTTGATGCGCTCCTTGAGCCGGTGCAGCTCTTCATAGGCGTGCGGGTGCTTTTTCATCACACGGCGGTATGTCCGCTTGAAGCGGAGATATCCGGGGCGCGTGCGTGCACGGCGGAGCAATCTCGCCACGCCGCCGACATTTTCGTTGATGGACATGCCGTTGTCGTTGAGAACGACCACGGCAGCCTCGCGGCTTGCACCGAGATCGCTCAGTCCCTCAAAGCACAGGCCGCCGGTCATCGCGCCGTCGCCCACAACGGCGACAACGTCGTAATTTCCGTGCATGAGCGTTCGGGCTCGTGCCATTCCCGCGGCCAGCGACACGGAATCGGAGGCGTGTCCGGCAAGAAACGGATCGGCGTTGCTCTCGCACGGCTTGGGAAAGCCGGAAACGCCGTCGAGCTGGCGCAGCGTATCGAAGGAATCTCTCCGACCGGTCAAAATCTTGTGGACATAGGACTGATGCCCGACATCGAACAGGATGCGGTCCTTCATCGGGTCATAGACGCGGTGCAGCGCCACCGTCAGCTCCACACTGCCGAGATTCGATGCAAGATGCCCACCGGTGTGCGACACGTTTTCCACAAGAAACTCGCGGATGTCCCGGCAAAGCTCCGGAATGTCACGTTCCGGTACGGCACGGAGATCGGCATTGCTGTTTATTCTATATAAAAGTTCTTTTTCGTTCTGGTTCAACACAACTGCATCCCCTCATACTCTTAACTTAAGTATAATAACAAAAACAAACACCCTTTACAAGAGCA
>ENA-UONV01003407-UONV01003407.1-human-gut-metagenome-genome-assembly--contig:-CS4-NODE-3407-length-10719-cov-4.336084_pt1 | contig 10719 bp, 10 predicted proteins | sample MGYA00242461_ERZ724008 | MGnify/ENA metagenome assembly ERZ724008 | reverse complement strand
CAGACGATGCTGAAGGGGAATCCGTCCTGTTCCGGCAGGTTTCTGAGCGCCTGCCGGTACTGCGCCCATTCGCCGATCAGCGCCTCGCCCAGGGCCTTGAGAAAGCCCAGCCAGGCGGTAAAAGTGCTCCCACTCGGCGCAACCAGCCCCAGCCGGTCGAGCGCGACTTCCGCGTCGCTGTCTTTCAGCAGGCGGTTGCGGATGCTGCGCGCCAGCGCGGCGGCGGTCTCTTCGTCCTGGGCTTCGATCGCCAGGTTCAGCGCCATGCGCTGCACGTCGGGCATTTCCGATCGCTGCTGGTCGGCGATGGCCTCCATGCGAGCCTTGCGCAGGCTGTCGTTCGTCGTGATGCTCATTGCGTCCCTCCTTCGATGTCGTCAAGGATCGCCGCGAAGTATTTGTCCATGCTTCGCAGCAGCTCGCGGGTATTCCCGCGCGCCATGTGTGCGCGCCAGCCCTCATAGTGGCGGCGCAGGCTGTCCGGGCTGCCCTTCCCGGCGGCGATGCGCCGCCCCATGCGCTTCAGCCGGCGCTTCTCAGCTGCGGCGACGCCCGGCGCGGCCCGCAAAATCACCTTGCCCGTGGGTGTCAGCCGGAAATGCCAGCGCAGGAAAATGAACCCCTTGCGCAGCCGGATGAATTGCGATTTCGGGTTTAATTCCAGCCCCAGCGCGTCGAGGCGTTCGGCGATGCCGCGCACGGCGCGCCGCAGTCTTTCGGGATCGGGGTCGTAAAGGATAAAGTCGTCCATGTAGCGCGCATACACGGCGACGCGCGCTTCTTCCTTTGCGTAGTGATCCACGGCGTTCAGTTGCGCAAGCTGTACCAGTTGCGATACTTGGCTGCCCAGGCCGATGCCGCGCGCGTCGCCGTAAAGCGCTTCGCCGGTCATGGCGGCCCGATCTTCCTGCGGAATCCCCGGCGTGCGGCGTACTGCCTGCGCGATTTGCTGCTCGCATTCGCGCAGGATTCCGGCGCGCTCGCCTTCCGGGCGCAGCGGCAGGCTTTCCCGCTCGACGCGGGCGTCGGTGATCGCTCTGGCGGCTTTTGCGGCGGCCGGCGTCGGCGCGCCCACGGCGATCAGGCGCGCTTCCCACCATTCTTCGCCGAAACTCTCCACTACGGCGCAGAAGAACGCCGCCAGCCGGTCGCTGGCCACAGCCTTGCGCAGCGTCGCCTCGGCGACGCTGAAACGGCTTGTGGGGAAATACTTGCGAACGTCTCCCTTGTAGATGAGCGCATCGGCCTGAAATGGGCCGACGTCTTCGACGCGGCAGCCTGCCGCCCGCGCGCGTTCCCGGCGCTGGGTGCGATAGACGCGCCGCAGCCAGTATTTCATCCGCTCAATGGCGAAGTCCACGCCTTTGCCGATCTGGCAAGCGCCGTTGTCGTGGATGAAGGATCGCGTCAGGATCGGGTAAAGGATGTTGTCGCACGCGCTGCGCTGCGCATGACGGTCGCGGATGCGCGTTGCCGTGATCGACCGCGGCTTGGGCCGGGTGATGGAAAAGCGCATGTAACGCTGTATTTTGTAGCGCCCGGCCTTCAGGTCGGCGCGCAGACGGGCGCTGTTTTCCAGCCCGTCGCTGCGGTAAACGGCGGTTCCGTCCTTCCACATGGTGCCGGCGCAGCACTTCTTCAGCGCCCGGTACAGGTTGCGCAGCTTGATCGCTTCCTCGAATTGATCCATAAAAAAGGCCGCCGTGGTAGCGGGAACGCGCCTTGCAGCGCGCCCGCATCGGCGGCAGTTGTTCCCCCTTTTCTCGGGGCAGGGCGAACGCCTCCTTGCACTTCGCGGCGCTGTTTTCGGGCATTGCTCTGCATTTGTCAAAACCATCTTGGCGAATGCCTTACTCGAATGACGGGCCATTGAAGCAAGCCGCCGCCAGCCCGTACCCGTTGTTCGCGTTGTTGTTATTCAAAGCCCCCGAAGGGTTCACGTTGCGAACGTTGTTGGCGTTCCACGGGTTAGGCGACCGCAGCCACCAGTAACGGGCGGGGACAGACAGGCGTTTCCCTGTTCTCATTATGGGGCCATGCTCGCGCCTCTGGGCGGCTTGGCTGGCCCGCGATCGGGACTTCGGCCGGCGGCGCGCTTGGCGTCGCTGGCCATCAGCCCTTCAATGAGACCTTTTTCACGCACGGCCATGTCGAAGAAAATTTCAAATATGCGGTCGATGTCGTCCTGTGACAAGACCTTGCGGCCGCCGCGGCGCTTGCGCTTGTGCGGCGTGGCGGTGGACTGCTGCGGCGCTTCGACCGGCGGTGACGGCTGCTTCACCGCGTTAAAGCCGCGAAGCATCATTTCGTATTTGATGCTCAACAGCACCTTCATTTCCGTCAGGTGGTCGAGCGCGCGGCGCAGCAGCGCTTCGCGCTCCGCAAACTGGGCGGGATCGGCAAGATCGCGCCGTGTGTTCGCCTGTTTCGCGCAGGTCAGTACGCCTTTCGCCGCCGTCCACAGATCGCCGGTCGCGATCCAGCGCTCGCGCCGCGTAAAAAGCCGTTCGTCCTTGCACCATTTCAACGTCCACGCCGCCAGTCTTGTGGCCAGCGTGATGTATTCGGCTTTGCTGGCCTGCCGCAAATATGCGGGTACCGCCATATCGTTGCCCCCTTGACGCGCCTATCGGCGCGGATGGTCGATGGGCTGCATCTGCGCGCGGCCGTAACGCACAGTGCGGCTCGGTATCAGTAGATGACGCAAGCCGCCGCCAGCCCGTACCCGTAGCACGCGCTGCCGTTATTCAAAGCCCCCGAAGGGTTCACGCGGCGAACGCTGACGGCGCTCCACGGGTAAGGCGACCGCAGCCACCAGTAACGGGCGGTTGCTTCGTTTGTGATGTCGTATTTGATCTTGTCGGTTTCGCTGGCTCCGACGTAGTAGGGCAGCACGCTGCCTTCGCTGATGCTGTTTTCGGGGCCATAGCCCATTTCGACACGGCTGGGCAGCCAAAAGCGGTCGCGCGTGGTGTAGGTGCCCGTGATCGTGCCGTTCACGTCATAGACGGTGTTATAGGCCGTCACGCTGTCCACGGGGCCGACGGCGGCAAGAAAATCCGCGTCCAGCCCGTTCAGGAAGCCGGGCTGGTTGGCGTAGTTCGGTTTCAGGTCGAAGATGGTCTGTTTTGTCCACCATGCGTTCGCGGCCGCGTCGCTGTTGAGCCACTGCCGGGCCGCGCTCTCGCCCCAGTGGTTCGAACCGTAGGCGCGGCGCATGACGGAATTAAACTTGCCTACCGTGTCCACGATGTCGCCCTGCGCGTTGCTGGCCGTGCCCAAGCTGGTGCCGCCGTTCCCGGCAGTGACGGTCAGGTTGCCTTCGATCTGGTTGCCGCTTGCGTCGTAGGTCGTCACGACGCCAGACGTGATGTTCTCCGGCTTGTAGTTCGCCGTGTCTTCGTACCGGTTGCCGACCTTGTTGTGTGCCCATCCGCCGCCGACGGGGATCGGCTCGGTGGTCGTAAATTGATAGGTGCCGTCTTCTTCTGTCCGTCCGCTGTTGCCGCCCTTGTACAGCGTGAAGTTGTACGTTCCCGCGGGCAGGGCGCTTTCGCCCGTATTGGCCCACAGCATTTCCGAAGCGTCGATCATGCGCCCATATATGCAGGCGTGCATCAACAGCGTCATGGTGGGCGCGCTGTCGTCGCCCGGCTTTTTGTGCTGGTTGTGGGCTACGACGTCCCATTCAATGGATGTGTAGGACGAATGGGCGGACGTCAGGCGCGCGCCCACGGGAAACGCCTTCGGCCCCAGCCCGTTGCGCACGATCTGCTGCACGGATTCCCAGCTTTCGATGTTCGCCGCGCTGCCCGCCTGCGCGATGGCGATCAGCCCCAGCGCGTCGGCGATCCGCCGGCCCGTTTCGTCTAAGATGATCGGTTTTGTGATTTCGCTCATGTTGCCTCCTCCTGTTCGTTGTAGGTCACGCACAGCGCGCCGTCTACCACGCTGAAGCCCAGCGCGGCCCGTTCGTTTTCGGCGGCTACGCGCTGCTGTTCCGCGCTCACGCGCCCGGCTTCGGCCTCTTCGCGGTCTTCTTCCGCGTTCGCGCGGTTGGTTTCAGCGCTTGCGCGCTGCTGCTCGGCAGTCACGCGGGCGGCTTCCGCCTCTTCCCGGTCGTCTTCCGCGTTCGCCCGGTTGGTCTCAGCGGACGCGCGGGTCTGCTCGGCAGTAACGCGGGCGGTTTCTGCCTCTTCCCGGTCGTCCTCCGCGCTTGCGCGGCTGGTTTCAGCAGTCGCGCGGGCCTGCTCGGCAGTTGCGCGGGCTTGCTCTGCGGCCACGCGCCCCTGTTCTGCGCTCACGCGGGCGCTCTCGGCGGCGGAAACTTCGTCCTCCAGCTGCTCCATGCTGGCGATCTGCGCCAGCAGTTCGTCCAGCGAGGGGATGACCTCGCCCGGGTCGATGATGCTGTCCGTCAGCACGTTCCGCACGGGCAGGATCAGCGCGGCCAGCGTCACCTTTGCGCCCGTGCCGCTGGACAGGCGCATCACGGCCTTGACGTCGCCTTCCTGCGCATAGCACGCCTGCGCCAGCACTACGCTGGCCACGTTGCCGGCCAGACTGCCTTGCACGGCCACGGTGTTGCCGTCCGGCCGCACGAAGTACCCCGTCACGCTGCCGGTCACTTGCGCCGCCTCGCCGCAGTCCATCACCGTCACGCGCCACGTGTGGGCGTTGTTGTCGCCGCACAGCATCAGCGCGTTCGGCCAGACCTGCGGGGCCTGCGCGCCGCGTTGCAGGTCGATTTCCTGCTCGATCAGCCAGTTGTCGGCCATTGTCTCACTTCCTTTTGGTTTTCTTCGCTCAATAACAGTCTCCGGTGCGTCAATAGTCGCCGCCGCCCACGCTCTGCACGAACGCCTGGACAAACAGGTTTGCTTCGATGCGCGTCAATCCGTTGGGCACGATTTCGATTTCATGCCACGTTCCGCGCGTGATCTTGCCGTCGTCGTCCTTTTCCAGATAGGCAACGATGTCCATCTCGCTGTCCGTCAGCGCGGAAGCGGGCACCACGTTGCCGTCCACCTTCAGCGTCACGCTGCTGGCCGTGTCGCCCTCGTAGATGCCGTAGACGATCTCATGCGTGTGGTCGGCCAGCGTTAGGTCGTGCGTGTGGGCCGGGATGTTCACACTGTGCGTATGGCTTGGTGTCTCGAAAACGTGGCTGTGCGCCGGGATGGCGATGTCCTGCGCCGGGATCGTGACCACGCAAACCACGTTGTGCATGTGGCTGAAATTGTGGTAGTGCTGCATGCTGTGCGTATGCGCGGGAACCGTGTGGGAGTGTTCCATGCCGTGCGTGTGCGCGGCCATGCGGTGGTTGTGTTCGCCGCCCGTCGATGTGCTGCCCCCGCCCGCGTCGGTCGTATAGATGCGCGAACCGCCGCCGTTGGTGACGGCGTTCCCCGTCAGCCCGCCGCCCGCGGAATTGGTCGTCAGCGATGTGCTGCCGGTAGTGCCGGTGCCCGAATATCCCGTGTTGCCGCTGATGCTCACATTGTGGGTCGCGTTCGCGCTTACACCGCCCGTTATCGTAGACGTACCCGGATCGCTGATGCGGTGATAGTGCCCGTTCGCCAACGAATCGCTGCCGGAAAAACTGTGCTGGTGGCTGGGGCCGCTGTGCGAATGGCTGTCGATGCTGTGCGTATGGCTGGGGCCGTAATGGAAGTGCCCCATGCCGTGATTGTGGTCGGAAATGGTGTGGCTATGCCCGCCGGCGCTGAGTGTGGTAATCATGCTGTTGCTCGAATCCGTGGTCAGCAGGCTGCTGTTTCCCGTTTCGCCGCTCCCACCGCTGCCGGTCGTGGACATGGAATCGCCTCCGACGCCCAGCGCGTAGCCGGTGTTGCCGCTTGTGCTGCCGCTGTGCCCGGACTGTGAAGGCCCCGTCGCCGCCGTGGTGGTGACGACCTTCTGCTCGATCGTCTGCGCATACGCGCCGCCGCTGTTGCTCGTTCGCTCGCTGCCTCCCCCTGATGAGCTAGTCTGCGTGCTGGCCCCGCCGCTGGACGTGGTGGTGGCCGTCGCGCCGCCCGCTGCCGCGCCCGTCTCATAGGCCCGGAAGGCTTCCATCTGCCACGACAGCAGCATTTGATTGATGCGCACGCACCCGCTGGGCACATAAACGCGCATCTTCGCCGGGTGCTGCGCGTCGGCGTTGTCGGCGTACTGCTGGCTGTACAGGTTCGTGGCTCCCTGGCTGTACAGTTCGCTGATGCCCATGCGGTCGGCCAGCGTGTTGATGCTGTCCGCCGCGTCGCGCGGCGCGTTGGCGATGGTGATGTCGATTTCGCCCGGCCTGCCGCGCACGTCGCTTTTGGCGATGGACACGATCCGCGCGTCGAAGTCGATTCCGTGTTCGCCGTCCAGCACGCGCACCAGCTTGCCGGGCATGTGCTTGTCCCATTCCTGCCCGGTCAGGCGCGTCAGATCGACAGCCGACGCCGTATAGCTGATATACGGGTTTTTCAGGCGATTCAGCAGCGCGACGCCGCGCGCCTTCAGCGTGGTGGCGTCTTCGATGCGCGTATCCGCGTAGACGCTGCTCTTCACGCCCCACACGTTCTTCGTGTCCGCGTCGATGTAGGGCACGCCGCCGTTGATGTCGCGGATCGTCAGCTGGTTCACGCCCTCGCCGTAGCCCAGCATGTACAGCCGCGTCACCAGCGTGCTGGCGTCCATTTCCTTTTCCACTTCGACCATGTTCCGGCGGTAGTGGATGCCGCAGCCGGGCGTGGCGTCCGCGTGCTTCAGGCTCACCGCCCACGGCGATGCGCTTGTGTCAAATACCCATGTGTATTCGTCCGTCAGCACGTTGCCCAGCGACAGAAGCGCCGAAAGCAGCGACGTGTTTTCAAACTTGTAGGCAAACTGATCGCTGTATTCGCACTCGCCCAAAACCCAGCGTTCCGTATGCTGCTGGTCGAGAATGTACTGGATCACCTGCGCCGTGGTCACGCCCGGCCCGCCGATCTCATGGTAGCCGAACAGCACGTCGTCCAGCAGCGTGGCCATGACGTGTTCCAAGCTGTACGTTTTCACCCCGCCGGCTGCCGTCTCTTCGCCGGAAGGCATCCCGATGATGCGATACAGGCCCGTGTCCCGCGCGCCGTCCGGCAGATGCACCAGATTGTGCGCTTGGCACAGGCTGTTCTTCGGATCGCCGCTGGGCAGCGTGAAGGACGCCGTCCACAGGTCATTGTGAACCAGATTGTAGGCGACCTCGCCCGCGTTCTCCAAGACGCCCAGCATCTCGCCGTCCTGATTGTAGACGGTTACATATTCGCAGTTCATGTTTGCCGCCTCCTAGCGGCGCGACGGCCGTTCCAACACGCCGTCCGGCGGCGCGTCCACAGGCTCCACATGGCCGCCGTCAATGATCTCCGCTATGGCGTATAGTTCGTTGGCCTGCCGCGCGGACTGCACCGCCAGCACGGCCATGGCGCAGCCGCCGGGCGTGTTCCACGCGCATTCGGACAGGCAACGCGCGCCGCGCATGGGGCAGTACGGTGTCGTTGGCCTTGCCGGTCTTGCCGGCGGGTCATACCGCTTGCCCGGCTGTGTTTTGGATGATAGCATGCTCAAAACCTCCCTCTCGCCTTGATGGTGATCTTTGCGCCCTTCGTGCCGCTGCCGTAGGCCAGCGTCGCGCTGATGATCTGCGGCCCGTGCCGGGCGGTCAGATAGTCGAAGCGCGCCGCATAAGGCAGCGCGTTTTCGCCGTCTGAAAATGCCGCTCCGATGGGCGGCTCCATGTCGATGAGCAGCGCATCGCCCGGCGCGACGTTCATGCCGGAAAGCTGCACGGCGTTTCCGCCTGCCGTCAGCGTTGCGCCGGTGATCGGCGCTGTGCCTGTGTTCAGCACTTCCGCGCGGATCGGCGCGGGCGCGCCGGTCGTCAGTACGAAACTGATCTGCGCGCTGGTGCCGCTGGTTGTCGCGCTTGCCGTCGTTTCGTCGAGCGCGTAGGCATAGGGCTGCGCCGTGAAGGTCACGTCCAGCCCGCCGTCGATCCAGTCCGAAAAGCCCCAGTTCAGTTCGTCGTCCACGCTCGCAATGTAATAGCGCAGCGGCTCATAGTCGAATATAAGCCGCTGCCGTCCGTTCGTCAGCCATGCTGCGATGCGCCGAAGCTGCTGCTGTGCCGCCGCCTGCGAAGGCGGATCGCGCACAAAGAACAGCGTGCCGTCAAATTCCAGCGTTTCGGGCAGGTCGCCGGGCATCAGGATCGTGCCCGGCGTGCCGGAAATATCGTATTCGTTCCGACGGATTTTGGGCGTGATGGCGTGCCCTTTGTTTTCCACGTAGATGCAGCCAAAGTCCCGCAGGCAGTGCAGCCCGCCGAAGGAAAAGTTGATTTCATTCAGGTTCAAGGCTATCTCCCCAATCAAAAGGCACCCTGCCCGTTTCCGGGTGGGTGCCATGGTCGGTCAATCGTTTATGCGCTGGCGCGCATCTGCATTACGGTGCTGGTCGCTTCATCCAGTTCTGCGCGGGTGTTCTGCAAGGTCTTGCGGATCATGCCCAGCGCGTCGTCGATGTATTCGCCGTTCGCCATGTGCTGCGCGCCCATCTGCATAATCTCGATGCAGGCGCACAGCCCCTTCAGGGTGGTGTCTACGTCTTCCAGCGCGTTGACCGCGCGCATACGAATTTCATTCATCGTTCTGCCTCCTCGTTCTTCGGGGTTGACCTTTCGGGGCAGGTATGATAGAATTTACTTGCTGACCGAAAGGTCGGTGCCTAGAGTTTCGGTGTTGCTTGCTGGGGCAACCGAAACCCTATTTTTCTTTCAGCCCCGCATAGACTTGTTCCACGCCGCGGCGCAAGACCTCTGCTTTGGACAGGTTGAGCCGTTCCATGCAATAGTTTAACTTCCGAACGGTTTCTGCGTCCATGCGTGCGCTTACTTGCGTCCCTTTGGGATTTTCTATCTTGGGGCGTCCCATTTTGGCTCTAATGATTAACACCTCACTTTCTGAATGTCATTATATAATCTGACAGTCAGAAAGTCAACCCCTAATTTCAAAAGCGTCCGCGCAGACGCTTTTGCGCCGTTCCATCAGGCTAGTACCAGTCGCGCGGCGCGGCCCTTTACATTCTTCTGGCTGCGCAAATAGCTGGCGCGGCTCACGCTTGGCTCCACCGTCTGGCCTACGGTGCGCCCATCCATTGTAATGACGGTGCGGTCGATGCCCTTGCGTATAAAGCTGTTGGCCACGGCGTCGCCCAGCCGGTCATAGTCGATTTCCGGCGCAGATATGCTCGGATAGGCCCGGCCGCCCTGCGCCGTCTCTTCGGCGGCCATGGCGCTCAGGCGGTTTGCAGCGCGCAGCACCTGATCCATGCCGCGCTCGATGCCTTCGGCAAAGCCCTGGTCGTAGTATTCTCCGATTTCAGCCATGCGCTTGGACGGCGACGCGATGCCCAGCTCGCGCTTGGCCGCGTTATAGGCGCTGCGCGCTGCCGATCTGGCCGCGCTCTGGATGGCGCCGGAACCGTTGCGTATGCCGCGCGCCACGCCCTGCGCGATGGCGGAGCCGATCGAGGTAAATTCGCTGCCGCCGCTGCCCACAGCGCCCCACAGCGCGGAAGACGCGCTGCTGGCCAGACTGCGGGCGGCGCTGGAAACGCTGCCGCTCTGGCCGCTGATGCCCGCTTGAATGCCTTGTGCCAGCGCCGCGCCGATGCTGCGGCCGTTGGCGGCGCTCAATTCGCGCTTGGCCGCGTCGTGCGCGCTCTTGGTGGTCTGTATCGTCGTACTCACGAGTGCGCTTTTCGCGTTCTGCACGGCCTGCCGCAGCCCGGTCATAAAGTTTTCGCCGATCTCGCCGCCGGCCGTGTTGTTCAGGATTTCGGCGGCGGCCGCCAGCGCGTCTTCGGCGACGACGTCCACGGCGGCGTTGACGGTTTCACTGCCGCCCGTGATGCCGGTGGCCATTTCCTCCACGGCCGCTTCGTAGGCGGCATTCGCCACGGTGGTGATGGCCGCCTTCACGGCTTCGGTGTTGGCGTTGTTTGTACTAATGCCGCTGGCGATGGCCGTGCACACGGCTGCGCCGATGTCGGTAAATTTCGAGGCGCTCGCCTCGCCCCAGCCCATGAAGCCGGTGACTGACACGCCGTAGGCCGTGTTCTGCGCCGTCGCTACGGCGTTGAATACCGCGGATGCCCCGCTGCTGAACATACTTTCCGTAACAGCCTTCAAACCGTCGTCCAAGCCCTTGGCGACGCCTTCGCCGAACGCCTTGGCCTTGGAAGAAGCACCGCCATCATCGGTAATGCCCAGCGCTGCCTTCAAACCGGCAAGCATCTTCTCGCCCAAGTCCGAACCGGCCGTTTCGACTGTGGCCTGTTTGGAATTTGCGCCGTCTGCCAAACTCTGGCCTACGGTTTCGCCGGCCTTTTTCGCGTCGGCGTCTTCGTCGGATTCCCACAGGCCGCTTAACCAGTCACCCAAGCCGCCGATCGCATCGCCGACGCCCTCCAAAAGGTTCCCGATGCCGTCGCCGATACTGCCAAGGCCATCGACAATAGAATTGATGGCGCTCACGCCGGTATTCAGGCCGTTTGCTATGGTCGAACCGATGCCGTCCCAGTCGATGCCGTCAATGGCTGCCTGCGCTGCCGTAAAACCCGCGGAAAGAAATTCCCCTCCGGCGTCCACAAGCCCATTGAAAGCGCTGCCGATTGTCTCGCCGATGCCCGCCCAGT
>ENA-UONV01003400-UONV01003400.1-human-gut-metagenome-genome-assembly--contig:-CS4-NODE-3400-length-10750-cov-6.870220_pt1 | contig 10750 bp, 8 predicted proteins | sample MGYA00242461_ERZ724008 | MGnify/ENA metagenome assembly ERZ724008 | reverse complement strand
TTGATTCCAAAGAGAGGAAAGGACACGCAATGAGTATTAAAATTGCACTGGCCGGTAACCCGAACTGCGGCAAGACTACCCTGTTCAATAACCTGACCGGCTCCAACCAGTACGTTGGCAACTGGCCCGGCGTTACCGTGGAAAAGAAGGAAGGCAAGCTGAAGGGCGATAAGGATGTCATCATCCAGGACCTGCCCGGTATCTACTCCCTGTCTCCCTACACGCTGGAGGAGGTCGTCTCCCGTACTTACCTGGTCAAGGAGAAGCCCGATGCCATCCTGAACATCATCGATGGCACCAACATTGAGCGCAACCTCTACCTGACCACTCAGCTGATCGAGCTGGGCATCCCCGTTGTTATGGCGGTCAACATGATCGATCTGGTCCGCAAGAACGGCGATAAGATCGACCTGAAGAAGCTGAGCAGCGAGCTGGGCTGCCAGGCAGTTGAGATCAGCGCACTGAAGGGCGAGGGCACCGAGGCTGCTGCCAAGGCTGCGGTTGCCGCTGCCCAGAAGCAGAAGGCCGGTGAGCTGCCCCACGTCTTTACCGGCAGTGTGGAGCATGCCATTGCACACATCGAGGAGTCCATCCAGGGCAAGGTCGATGACCGCTTCCTGCGCTGGTATGCGGTCAAGCTGTTCGAGCGGGATGAGAAGGTCATGGAAGAGCTGAAGCTCGACAAGGCTCTGGCTGACCACATTGATGAGCACATCAAGGACTGCGAGAAGGAGATGGACGATGATGCGGAGAGCATCATCACCAACCAGCGCTACTCCTACATCAACGGTGTCGTTGACAAGGCCGTCAAGAAAAAGGCCCGTGTGGAGCACCTGACTGCTTCTGACAAGATCGACCAGATCGTGACCAACCGTGTGCTGGCTCTGCCCATCTTTGCGCTGGTCATGTTCCTGATGTACTCCCTGTCCATGGGCACCTCCATTGCAGATGGCGGCTGGGCTATCGGCACCTTTGCGACCGACTGGACCAACGATGTCCTGTTTGGTGAGATCGTGCCGGGCGCGCTGGGCGGCTTCCTGGAGAGCATCGGTGTGGCAGGCTGGCTGTACGGTCTGATCATGGACGGTATCGTGGCCGGTGTCGGCGCGGTGCTGGGCTTCGTTCCCCAGATGCTGGTTCTGTTCTTCCTGCTGTCCATCCTGGAGGATGTGGGCTATATGTCCCGTGTCGCCTTCATCATGGACCGTATCTTCCGCCGTTTCGGCCTGTCCGGCAAGAGCTTCATCCCCGTGCTGGTCGGTACCGGCTGCGGCGTGCCCGGTGTTATGGCTTCCCGTACCATCGAGAACGAGCGTGACCGCCGTATGACCATCATGACCACCTGCTTCATCCCCTGCGGCGCTAAGATGCCCATCATCGGCCTGATCGCAGGTGCAATGTTCGGTGGTTCCTCTCTGGTTGCTGTTTCCGCTTACTTCATCGGCATGGCTGCCATCATTTGCTCCGGTGTTATTCTGAAGAAGACCAAGCTCTTCGCTGGCGACCCCGCACCCTTTGTTATGGAGCTGCCCGCCTACCATGTGCCTGCATGGGGCAACGTTTTCCGTGCCACCTGGGAGCGCGGCTGGTCCTTCATCAAGCGCGCCGGTTCCGTCATTCTGGCAGCTACCGTTGTGCTGTGGTTCCTGCAGGGCTTCGGTTTCGAGAATGGTGCCTTCGGCATGGTCGAGGATCAGGACAACTCCGTCCTGGCCGCTATCGCTACCAAGATCGCCTGGATCTTCGCTCCTCTGGGCTTCGGCAACTGGCGTGCAACCGTTGCTTCCGTCTCTGGTCTGATCGCAAAGGAGAACGTGGTTGGCACCTTCGGTGTTCTGTATCACTTCGGCGGCGAGCTGTCTGAGAACGGTGATGAGATCTGGGCAGCAGTTGCGCAGGATTACACCGCTCTGTCCGCTTACGCATTTATGATCTTCAACCTGCTGTGCGCTCCCTGCTTCGCTGCTATGGGCGCAATCAAGCGTGAGATGAACAACGGCAAGTGGACTGCCATCGCTATCGGTTATATGTGCGCTCTGGCTTACTGCGCGGCTCTGGTCGTGTACCAGATCGGTGGTCTGATCACCGGTGAGGTTGGCTTCAACTTCTTCACCATCGTGGCAATCGTGATTTTTGCCGCATTCCTGTACCTGATGTTCCGCCCCAACAAGTACATTGGCGACAACGAGGTCAAGATCGACGTTTCCAAGATCAAGTAAAATCATCTGTCCAGTTTGAAAGGGTGTGTTCTGTATGATGGAATTCCTGGCCACGAACTTTAATCTGCCTACCATTATTGTAGGTGCTATCGTGTTTGGCGGTGTGGGCTGGGCCACATGGCACTCCCACAAGCATGGCGGCTGTGGGGGCTGCGGCGAAGGCGGCTGCAATGGCAATTGCGGCGGCTGCAGCGGCTGCCACTGATCGGTAAAAACCGCTGGGCGCGGGTCGAACATCCAATCGGCCCGCGCCCTTTTTTAGAATGAAAAAAGTTAGCTTTGGATAACACTGGAAGCGGCTTACATTATTATAGAAGAGAGTGATACTATGGAACTGACAGCAGCCCATCTGCGGTATCTCCTGGCCATCTATGAGGTCTCCCAGACGCATCTGGATATCTGCTCCCGCAGCATTGCCGAAAAGCTGAACGTAACCAAGCCCAGCGTGGTGCGCATTATGAACCTGCTGATGGATCGGGGCATGATCGTGAAGGAACACTACGGCAAGATCTATCTGACTGATCGGGGCATCTTTGTGGCAAAGGCGGTCAGGGCTCAACTGGAAACGGTGCTGACGCATTTTCCGCCTGTGCGCATCGACATGACCGAGGAGGAACGCTATAATGCCGCTTTGGCTCTGACTTCGGCCCTGCCCGAACGGGCTTTTACCGGCGAATATGACCGCCTGTTCGGCCCGGATGAATCTGAAAAGGAGAACGCTTCGTGATCAACAAGAAACTGCTTTCCTTCGATCGGAAGGCCCTGCGCTATGTGGGGCTGAACGTGCTGTTCCAGTGGCTGGGGATGCTGTGCAATGTGGTGCTGGTGATGACGGTATCCGGTCTCATCGGCGGCGTGTTTGCGGGCAGCCTGACCGGCAATGCCCTCTGGCAGGGGATGCTGCTCTGCCTGCTGACTGTGCCGGTGCGCTATGGCCTTACCCTCTGCGCCTCCGATATGAGCGACCGGGCTTCCAAGGATGTCAAGCGCACCCTGCGCAGCAGCATCTATGCAAAGCTCACCCGGCTGGGGGCCGGTTACAGCGAGACGGTGGCCACCAGTGAAGCCGTGATGCTGGCCCCGGTGACCCTGTTTGTGCTGCTGGTGGGCGTGCACGCGCGCTCGGCCATCCTTCTGCTGTGCTGTGTGCCGCTCATCCCCCTGTCCATTGTGGCGGTGCAGAAGTTTGCAAAGAAGCTGCTGGCGAACTACTGGGGCGAGTACACCACCCTGGGCGACAGCTTTCTGGAGAATATCCAGGGCCTGACCACCCTGAAGATCTATCAGGCAGACGGCTGGAAGCACGAGGAGATGAATGCCCAGGCCGAGCGGTTCCGCAAGATCACGATGAAGGTGCTGACCATGCAGCTGAACAGCGTGACCCTGATGGACCTGATGGCCTACGGCGGTGCGGGTCTTGGCATCATCAGCGCGGCATCGGCCTTTGCCAAGGGCCAGCTCAGCCTGACCAGCGCCCTGACCATCCTCCTGCTGGCGGCGGATTTCTTCCTGCCCCTGCGCCTGCTGGGCAGCTACTTCCACATTGCCATGAATGGTGCGGCTTCGGCTGAGAAGATCTTCAGGCTGCTCTCTGCCCAGGAGCCTGAAGATGGCGAAAAGACCGCCGACCCGGCCGACAGCACCCTTGCGCTGGAGCATGTCACTTTTGGTTACGAGAAGGAGCGCACCATCCTGCACGATGTGTCTCTGACCATCCCGCAGGGCAGCTTTGTCTCGCTGGTGGGCGAAAGCGGCTGCGGCAAGAGCACCATAGCGGCCATCCTGTCCGGTGCCTGCACCGCGACGGAGGGAGAGGTCACGCTGGGCGGCATCCCGGTCAGCGAATGGAAGCAGGACGACCGCCTGCGCCTGCTGACACTGGTGCCCCACAATGCGGCCATCTTCAAGGGCACGGTGGAAGCCAACCTCCGGATGGCCCGGCCCGATGCAGCCGAAGCCGAGCTCTGGGCGGCCCTGGAGCAGGTGAACCTTGCAGACTTCTGCCGCAGCCAGAGCGGCCTTGCAACGGCGCTCCACGAGGGCGGCTCCAACCTGTCCGGCGGGCAGCGCCAGCGCCTTGTCATGGCCCGTGCCCTGCTGCATGATTCACCCATCTATGTGTTCGACGAGGCGACCTCCAATGTGGATGCCGAGAGCGAGAACGATATCATGAAAGCCATCCACAGCCTGGCGGGAAAGAAAACAGTGATCCTGATCTCCCACCGTCTGGCCAATGTGGTGGACAGCGACTGCATCTATGTGCTGGAGGCAGGCCGCATCGCCGAGCAGGGAACGCACAACGACCTGCTGGCGGCACAGGGGGTGTACAGCCGCCTGTACAACGCCCAGAAACAGCTGGAAGACCTTGGGGAGGTGAGCGCATGAACAACACAAAACACCGCAGTCCGTTTGCCATTGCCGCACGGCTGATCGTGCTGGTCCGGCCCATGCTGCCCATCATGCTGGCAGCCATTGTCATGGGTGTCATCGGCCACTTCTGCGCCACCTTTATCACGGTCTTCGGCGGCTTTGCCCTGCTCACGGCGGCAGGCCTGCCCAGCCCGCTGGCAGGCGTGGGCACGGCCTTTGTCTGCATCCTTGTCTTTGCCCTGCTGCGCGGCGTGCTGCGCTACGCAGAGCAGGCCTCCAACCACTATATCGCCTTCAAGCTGCTGGCCCTCATCCGGGATAAGGTGTTCGGCGCGCTCCGCCGCCTGACCCCCGCCAAGCTGGAAGGCCGTGACCGGGGCGACCTGATCTCCCTGATCACCGCCGACATCGAGCAGCTGGAGGTGTTCTATGCCCACACCATTTCGCCGGTCTGCATCGCGATCCTCTGTGTGACCGGCATGATCTGCTTTACGGCCAGTTATCATATTCTGCCCGCACTGGTGCTGCTGGCAGGCTATCTGCTGGTGGGCATTGCTCTGCCGGTGTGGTCTGCCAGACGGGGCGACAAAGCAGCCCGCGAGTACCGGCAGGCCCTGGCTGACACCAACAGCTATCTGCTGGAAAGCCTGCGCGGCCTGCGGGATATCCTGCAGTACCAGAACACCGCCGCGCGTGCCGAGGGCATCACGGCCCACAGCGAGACGCTGGGGGAGAAGCAGAAGGCCATGAAGTACCGCGAGGGCGTGACTGTGGGTGCCGCCAACACCCTCATCATGCTGACGGCGCTGGCTGTGCTGGGGGTGAGCATCCGGCTGTATCAGAATGGCCAGCTGGGTGCGGAGGGGGTGCTGGTCTGCACCCTGTCGGCCCTGAGCTCCTTTGGCCCGGTGGTGGCGCTGGCCAACCTCGGTGCCAGCCTGACCCAGGTGTTCGCCAGTGCCGACCGTGTCCTTGACCTGCTGGACGAGGACCCCGTGACTGCCGATGTGACCGACGGCACGGATACCACCTTTACCGGTGCACAGGCTGAGCATGTCAGCTTTGCCTACGCCAAGGAAGAGGTGCTCCACGACCTGAGCCTGACTATCCCGGAAAAGAAGATCGTGGGCATCACGGGCCGTTCCGGCAGCGGCAAATCCACCTTTCTGCGGCTGCTCATGCGCTTCTGGGATGTGAGCAGCGGCACCATCCGGTTTGGTGAACGTGATATCCGCGCCGTGAACACTGCCGCCCTGCGCGCCCAGGAAAGTCTTGTGACCCAGGAAACGGAGCTGTTTGACGATACCATAGAAAACAACATCCGGATCGCCCGGCGCGATGCCACCCGTGCCGAGGTGGAGGCTGCCTGCAGAAAGGCCGCGCTGGATGGCTTTATCAACAGCCTGCCCAAGGGATATGATACCCCTGTGGGCGAGCTGGGCAGTGCACTCTCCGGCGGTGAGCGCCAGCGCATCGGTGTGGCCCGTGCCTTCCTGCACGATGCACCCTTTCTCCTGCTGGACGAGCCTACCTCCAATCTGGACAGCCTGAACGAAGGGATCATCCTCAAGGCCGTGCGGGATGAGTGCAGAGAAAAGACTGTCCTGCTGGTCTCCCATCGCAGATCCACCATGGCCGTGGCCGACCTGAGCTTCTCGGTAGAGAGCGGACGGCTGAGCTGAGAAAACCGGATATCATGCAAAAAAGACGCGCTCTGTGATGAGCGCGTCTTTTTTGTGTGCAGGGAGAAATTTACTGCTTGCGTGCAAACACGATGCCGATGGTACCGGGGCCGGAATAGCCGCCGATGGTGGTGCCGATGTCGGTTTCGTAGACATTCTCAAAATTGCCGTACTGCCGCAGTCCGGCCTTGATGGCCTCCATGCAGCCGGGCTTTGCCTGAGTGGAAGAGATGAACACCATGCTGCGGTCGATGTCCTCCCGGTTCGCCAGCTGGTCGGTGATGTACTTGCCCACGCAGATGGGCAGACTGCCCCGGTACTTCCGCACGACTTTCAGTTCACCATCGATGACGGCCAGGCTGGGCTTGATGCCCAGAATGTTGGCCCCGAAGGCCAGCACGCCGGAGCAGCGGCCGCTTTTGGCCATGTAGTCCAGCTGGTTGAGCACAAAGCTCAACTCGACCCGCTTGGCAAGGCCCTGTAAGCGCATGGAAATGTTCTTGGGCGGCAGGCCGTCAGCGGCCCACTTGGCTGCCTGCAGGACGAGATAGCCCTGCCCGGTGCAGATATTCTCGCTGTCCACAACATAGACGTTGCCGAACTCCTGCGCCGCCAGCCGGGCGTTCTGGAAGCAGGAGGAGAATTTGGAGCCGACATTGATGTGGATGACGGCATCGTAGTCTCTGGCAAAGGGGGCGAGGAAGTCGGTGTACTCCACCAGATTGGGGGCGGCGGATTTGGGCATTTTGCCGCCGTTCTGGGCATGGGCGAATACATCGGCGGGGTGGATGGTAACGCCGTCCAGATAGCTTTCCTCTCCCATGAGGATGTGCATGGGGATCAGGCTGATGTTCCACTGCCGGAGCAGCGCTTCGGACAGATCGCAGGTGCTGTCCGCAGTGATCTTGATGTTCAAAATGAGATTCCTCTTTTCCAGCCGCGCGTCCGGCGGCAGTGTGATAGTTCAAAATTCGCAACTATCATACCACAAATACTTCAAAATTGTTAGCTATCAAGCCGATAAAAAATGTAAATCTTTTATGAAGTGTGCAAAAGGGGCGAAAATCCATGGGCTATCTGTACAGTTGTCACAAAAATGTGCCGGAGTTTCTGGTTCTTTCCGAAAATTCGCTCGGAACTGTTTATTTTGTCGGCCAAAAATTATATAATAAGTAGTACCCAAGAATTAAGATGGATTCGGTCTGCCTTGCGGCCGTTTGTTTATTGGAGGTTTGCCTGCTTATGTTCGTTACTGATTATACCATGCATCTGCTGGATCATGTAAAAAAGATCCACTTCATCGGCTGCGGCGGCAGCGGTATGTATCCGCTGATCCAGATCCTCACTGCCAAGGGATATGATATCTCCGGCAGCGATGTGCTGGACGGCAGCATCATCCGCTCGGAGCGGGAGATGGGCGTGAAGGTCAGCCTGGGTCATGCTGCGGACAACGTGATCGGCTCTGACCTGGTGGTCTACTCTGCCGCCATTGCCAAGGACAACGTGGAGCTGAACGCTGCCGCTTCCTATGGCATCCCCACTGTGGAGCGCAGTGTTCTGCTGGGCTATGTGAGCCGCCTGTACAAGGACAGCATCTGCGTTTCCGGCACCCACGGCAAGACCACCACAACTTCCATGATCACCACCGCACTGGAGCTGGCAGGCCGTGATCCCTCTGCAGTCATCGGCGGCAAGCTGCCCCTCATCGGCGGCTACGGCAAGGCCGGCAAGGGTGATGATATCGTCATCGAGGCCTGCGAGTTCTCCGAGACCTTCCTCAAGCTGACCCCTTATATGTCCGTGGTGCTGAACATCGATAACGACCATCTGGACTATTACGGCAGCATGGGCGAGCTGAAGTTTGCCTTCAAGCGCTTTGCCCTGATGACCCATTTTATGATCTTTGCCAATGCAGATGATAAGAACACCATGGATGTCATGTACACCCTGGACCGCCGCGTGCGCACCTTTGCCATTGACAATGCGGCCGATTACCGTGCTGTCAACGTGCAGGAGTACAAGCCCGGCTTCTTTGAATTTGATCTGAAGGAGTGGGATACCAATGAGCTGGGCCACATCCGTCTGGCAGTGCCGGGCCGCCACAACATTTACAATGCACTGGCCATGTGTGCTGTCTGCCGCTCTGTGGGCCTGACCGTGGAGGAGTGCGCCAACGCTGCCCTGAACTTCAAGGGGGCAGGCCGCCGTTTTGAGGTCTACGGTGAGTGCAACGGCGCAGTGGTCGTGGACGACTACGCCCACCATCCCACCGAGATCCGCGCGACCCTGAACACCGCCAAGGAGCTGGGCTACAATCGTGTCATCGCAGTCCATCAGCCGTTTACATACAGCCGGACCAAGATGCTGTTCAACGACTTTGTGGATGTGTTCAAGATCCCTGATATCACGGTGATCACCCCCATCATGGGCAGCCGCGAGCCCAACGACCCCACCATTACCAGCGCAAAGCTGGCCGCGCAGATCCCCGGCTCTGTGCTGGTGGACAGCCTGGAGGCTGCCGCTGACTGGGTCAAACAGAACGCCCGGGAGGGCGATCTGGTCATCACGCTGGGCTGCGGCGATATCTATAAGGCCAGCAAGATGATGGTGAAAAAAGACTGATCGTTTGGAATAGCTGAAAGCCGCCGGGTGTTTCACAGACCGAACCGGTCTGCAATACCACCCTGCGAAAGCGCCCTGCCGGGAGACCGGCGGGGCGTTTTTGCGCTATGGGATGGGCGTGATGAAAAATATCTCAAAAATTTTACACAAATCAGACCCGGAAGGGTGGCGGCGGGGGTGGGATTCTGCTATACTGATTCTGGTACGAAAAGGAGGAGAGAGGATATGCCATCTACGTATGCACACCGCCGCTTTGGTGCGGATGTTCTGGTGCAGCTGCCCAGGGAGCTGCGGGAAAAGATCACCCCGTACCGGCCGCTGTATGATATGGGCCTGCACGGGCCTGACCTGATGTTCTACTACCGGGCATTGCAGTCCAACCCCGTGAACCGGCTGGGCAACGCCATGCACGAGCAGCCGGGCCGAGTGTTCTTTACCCGGGCCCGGGGCGTGGTGAACACGGCCCGCAACAAGAATGCTGCGTTGGCCTATGCGTTGGGGTTCGTCTGCCACTTTGCACTGGACAGTACCTGCCACCCCTATGTGGAGCGCTATACCCGGGAAAGCGGTGTGAGCCACTGCGAGATCGAGACGGAGTTTGACAACCAGCTGATGCGGGAGGACGGGCTTGACCCGATGCACTTTTTCACGGCGGGGCATATCCGCCCCAACCGGGAGTTTGCAAAGATCATTGCGCCGTTCTACGAAAATGTCACGGCAGACGAGACCTACGGAGCCATGCGGGGCATGGTGCGGGTGCACCATCTGCTGCAGGCTACCAGCCCGGTCAAGCGCTGGGTGGTGTTGACGGCCCTGAAAGCGGCAGGTACCTATGATGTCATGCACGGGCTGGTGGCGAACCTCCAGCCCAATCCCCGGTGCGAGGCCAGCGACAAAGAGCTGGAAGCGCTGTATCAGCAGGCTCTCCCGCTGGCAGTGCGGCTCATCACGGAATATGTGGAAGGGCTCTCCAACGGTGCACCGCTGGACAAGGCCTATGACCACACCTTCGGAGAATTTTGAGAGGAACGCAAATGAACGAAGCAAAGCAAAAATTTCGCCTGACCAGCCTGGAACGGGCGTGGATCTTATACGATGTGGGCAACTCGGCGTTTGTGTTGCTGGTGGCAACGCTGATCCCCATCTTCTTCAACGCACTGGCTGAGGAGGGCGGCCTGAGCTCGGTGGAATATCTGGCCTACTGGGGCTATGCAGCCTCGGTGGTCACGGTTATCACGGCGGTGCTCAGCCCGATCCTTGGCACACTGGCCGATACCCGCAACTTCAAAAAGCCCATCTTCACCTTCTGCGTGGCAGTGGGTGTGATCGGCTGCTGCGCCATGGGGATGGCAAACACCTGGCTGCCGTTTCTGCTCATCTTCATCTTTGCCAAGGTGGGCTTTTCGGGCAGTCTGGTGTTCTATGACTCCATGCTCAGCGATGTGACTGTGCCGGACCGGATGGATGAGGTTTCCTCCAAAGGCTATGCCTGGGGCTACATTGGCAGCTGTGTGCCCTTTGTGGTCTGTCTGGCGCTGGTGCTGGGGGCCGGGAGCATCGGCATCTCCCAGATGAAAGCGCTGAACCTTGCCCTCTTTATCACCGCCGTCTGGTGGCTGGTGACCACCCTGCCCCTGCTGCGCCAGTATAAGCAGGTGCACTTTGTGGAGGTGCAGGAACATGCCATCCAGCAGAGCTTTGCCCGCATCGGCCACACCCTCCGCCACCTGAAAGAGGACAGGCAGGTATTCTGGTTCCTGCTGGCCTTTTTCTGCTACATCGATGGTGTGTACACCATCATCGATATGGCCACGGCCTACGGCACGGCCCTGGGGCTGGACACCACCGGCCTGCTGC
>ENA-UONV01003399-UONV01003399.1-human-gut-metagenome-genome-assembly--contig:-CS4-NODE-3399-length-10751-cov-11.276365_pt1 | contig 10751 bp, 8 predicted proteins | sample MGYA00242461_ERZ724008 | MGnify/ENA metagenome assembly ERZ724008 | reverse complement strand
TTCAACGTATTGCAAAACCTTTCCGCGAGCAATTCATTTCTATCCACGCTCTCCTTGCGGAGAGCGACAGCACCTCCTTATAATCTAATGATATATCAGCCAAATTTCTATCCACGCTCTCCTTGCGGAGAGCGACAAGCAACATTGTAATAACCTCCCAAAATAGTATGTATTTCTATCCACGCTCTCCTTGCGGAGAGCGACGTGCCCTCATCGACTGTAATGGTAATTTTACGCAATTTCTATCCACGCTCTCCTTGCGGAGAGCGACCCCCGGGAGAATCTGGTCAACGGCGTTGGCTTGATATTTCTATCCACGCTCTCCTTGCGGAGAGCGACCGCAAAAGTGCACAAAACAGTGGGGCACTTTTGCACATATGAAACAAATTTTATGGGGATTGCATCTTCATACTGACAGGCAAGGCTGTATTTTACCCTTTCTGCCCCTGTTTTTTCCATATTTTCTGGTGCGAAGGAACCGGGAATTTTATGATTGCCTTCCCCTCGCACTAAGCAAACAAGATTCCATCCTGATCAAAATCCGGGTGCAGACCCACATGCTCGACTTTGCTTTTGTAATGGTTTCCCAGTTGATAAAAGCGCAGGCTGTCCGATTCCGAATCGATCAGTTCGGTCAATTTTGCTTTGAACATCGTGTATTGCGCGGCATCCAGCAGGCACTCAAATACGGAGTTTTGCACCCGCTGGCCGTAGTCTACACAGACTTTTGCTACTTTGCGCAGCCTGCGACGACCGGCGGCTGTTTCGGTGTTGACATCATAGGTTACAAGCACCAACATAACGGCACCTCACTTCCAGAAAAACGGTGGGTACACTTCCAGGTCGCCGCGCAGAGCACGGGCCAGCAAAAGCGCCTGAACATAGGGCACCAGCCCCCAGGGCAGTTTTTCTTTCAAAAACGGATGGGTGATTTCTTCCTTCTTTTTGTTCTGCCATGCGGTCAGGAAAGCTTTACGGCCATCATCCGTCAGCAGTACGGCACCATTTTCCTGTTTTTGCAGGTGTTTTGCCGTGATGATCTTTTGATTGATGCAGCTGATGACCAGCCGGTCTGCATAAACCGCCCGCAGTTCTTCCATCAGGTCAAGTGCCAGACTTTTGCGGCCGGGGCGCGGGCGGTGCATAAAGCCAACATAAGGGTCCAGGCCCACAGCGGTCAAGGCGGATGCACACTCCCGCGCCAGCATGCTGTAGGCAAACGAAAGCAGCGCATTCACATTGTCCAGCGGTGGACGGCGGCTGCGGCCCTCAAACACAAAATCCTGCTTTTGCTGCAGAATCAGGTCATTCAGGCAGTCAAAGTAGCGCTGGGCTGCCTCGCCTTCCAGGCCGCGCAGCTGTTCCGGATCATCGCTGGTCTGTATCAGCGGCAGCGCGGCGGCCAGCTGGGTAGAGGTGCGTTTCAGTTTTTCGACCGGGACACGCTGGGGATGATCGCGGGTTGCGCGTTCCAGCACCCAGCGTGCGTTATACACTTTACCAAGGATAAAGCTCCGGGCATAGCGACAGCTCTGGGCCGGGTCATCCGACACGCGGTACTGCGTCTGACGCAGCAGCACATTGCCGCGTTCTTCCCCCACGGTGCGGGCCTGAAATCTGCCATACGGGTCAAAAAAGCAAAGGTCAATGCCCCGCCGGGCACAAGCTCCCATCAAAGCGGGGCTGGCACCCGCGTAAGTAAAGCAGACGATGCCTTCCAGCGTATGCAGGGCATAGCGGTGGGTTTCCTGCTTATTGCGGGTAACAACAAGGTTTTCGCCATCCAATGTCAGGTAAGCGTCCTCATTGATGACAAACAGGGTGTTGAGCAGCTTTCTCATGGCGCGCCCTCCTCAATATGCTCCCGCAGATACGCCGCCGGGTCTGCCTGCTGATACAGCGCCGGCAGGCAAAGCTCTTTCAGTGAGCAGGCATTGCAATGCTTGCCGGGTTTGCTTTTTGGGGTATAGCCGCGCGCAAACAGGCGGTTCATCTCATCCGCCATGGTCTGCGCGGTGCTGCGCAGTTCCGGTGTCAGGGAAACATGTTCCCGCTGCCGGGTTTCTTCATAAAAGATTTCCCCTTCCGGCACCTCGCACACCAGCATTTCTTCCAGCGCCATGGCCTGTGCGCAGAGCTGCAAACGGTCGGCATCGTTTACCTTGCTGCGGCCATGCTTATATTCCACGGGCATGGGCTGCCACAGGCCGCGGCGGCCCTGCAATGACACGCCGTTTGGATCCTTGTGAAACTCTACCACATCGCAGTCGCCGGTCAGTTTTAAGCGGTGGCTGACGACCCTCATACCGCGGGCGATCAGCAAATCGCCGCGTTTTTCCGTCAGGGTAACATCATGGCAGCGGGTATGCTGCAGGCGGCCTTCGGCGGTGCGTTGGTTTTCGGACCATTGTTGTTCCAGGTACGCAAGTGCCCATTGGCGGCGGCAGAATGCAAAGTGCTGGATGCCAGACATTTGCAGATAGTCATCAGTATTCATCATACACTTCCGGTGTCAATCCGTTCAGGGTATCGCAAGTAATATTATAATCTTCCACCCGGTGTGCTTGTGCCACACTTTCTTTTAGCTCCACATGCAGACAGCGATGGACCTTTGCCGAGGAATACTGTCCGCTTTTGCAGTTATGACGCCACCAATACAGGCGAACCACCTCCATACTGCCATCCGGGCGGGCAGAGGAACTATCGTTTTCAAACAGTGTGCGCAGCGCTTCTTTGATGATTTCTGCATCTTCATCTGTAAAGCCGGTCTTTTCTGCCAGCTGGCAGTTAATGCTGCCAAAGGTTGTGTACACGCCAAAAGCCACACGGTGCTTCATACCCATGGTATCGCTTGACTTCTTTTCGCCAGTCGTACCGTTCACGCTCTTTGTGATCTGGATATCATCGACATCAATCGGGTCCACGCTGAAAGCCGGATGAATAGATACCGGGCCGCGCACGCCAACGGAAACACCATCGCCCTTGGATTCTTTCCCCTTAAAGGCAAACACCTGGCCAAAGCTGCGCACATCCAGCCAGGTTTCACAGGCAGCCTTTGCATAAGCATCTTTATCTTTTTCAGCCTTTTTCACTGCTGGGCAGCCGTCTGCACGGTCTTTCAGGCTTTTGAAGCCATCATTGCAGCGGTCGTCCGACTGGACAAACACATTCTGGCCAAGGTCCATCATGCGGTTGCGGATCTTGCGTTTCAGGCACACATCCGAAATTTCACCCAGTCCCTCATACGTTTCGCGCGGGCGGTTTCCGTTCAGCGGGTCACCGTTCGGGTTCGCATGGTTTACAGCAATCACAAGTGCAAAGTCGATTTTATTCTGCAACACAGCCATCTTTTATTCCTCCTGCTTTTTTGCTTTCGCTTTATATTCTGCATTTTCGGCCTTAAAGTCCATCATCTGGTCAGCATAGCCAATCAGATACAGCTCACCAAGTCTTTTGTTCGTAAAGTTTTCTGTGCCAATCTTATGTAATAATTCTTGCATCATCGCATACCTTTGGCTATCCATTCCGTTACGGTTTTTCATTCTGTTCAGGTACGGATTTAATTTTTTATCCAAAAGAAGTGTTGTTGTTGCCGGGTGCAGAGCAAACGCGGTTCTTAAACGCTCTGCATTTGTCAAACGTTTTTCGTTCTCATTTCCTAGCTGAATCAACGCCCGTCTTTCAATCTGTTCTGCACAGGCTAAAATTCTCCCAAACAAATAGTTTCGGTCTTTAATGGTTTCATCAACATTCATCGGATAATCCACCTTCTTATTTCTATGATAGTACCCACGCACAAGGGCGCAGGCAATGTTTTGTGCTTTTTGTTGTTCCCAATAATCCAGGCCAATGCTGTTTGTTGCCCGATCTACCGCACTGATCATCAAATCCCGCGGGAAGCGCTCCCCATTGGTAATACAGGGAATCAGTCGTTCGATTGTCGCTTGTTTCAGCTTTGCATCCACTTTTTCGCCATAGGCTGCTTTTGCAATGTCCGCCGGGGCAGGCGCACCAACAAAGACAACTTTCTTGATCTTGGGCTTTTTGCCCAGTTCCGTCGGCTCCTCTACACTGCGGTATTCCAGCTGCCATTGGAACGTATCGTGCCAATCCTTTATATTGGCAAGCAACTTAGAGCCCTGCAGTTCCTGATAGTACCGGATGGACAACCGGCCAGGTGTAGCAGAATCCAAAATCATGACCGCCGTTTGGGAATTGTCCTTCAACTGGTGCTGATACCCCAGAATGGCCCGGTTAAACTGCCGTGCAATTTCTTCTTGGGTATCCGCAGGCAACCTTTCTGTATCTTCCTCAAAATCGTCCCAATCATCGCCTGCTAGTGGATTATATTCCTGGGCAATATCGAGAGTATCCCCCAGCACATTGGGTACTGCTTCGTTCTGTGTTCCCCAAACAAGTACAGTCTGGTCCCCTGTATTTACCCCTTGCTTGCTGACCAACCATCGCAAGGCGCTGTGTGCCTTTTGGGTTGTTTCATAACCAATCGAAAGTGCCTGCGCTGCATCCGCAAAGCGCCCGCGGTAAGTATAATTCGTATTGTCATTGCTGGATATCAGCTTTGCACGGTCACCTGGGTTGCGGATCTTATACGGGCTTAATGTAGAAACCGGCATTTTGATTCCCTGAACTGTGCAATAGTCAATATCTTTTAACTGTGTTTCATAAAAGCGGATAAAGCTTTCTCGGACTGTTGTATCACGCGACAAATCAACATTGTCAACGCGGAACCGGACAAAAGATTCCGTCTGGTCACTACCGGCCAGCGTATCCAAAATAGGGGGCTTGTCTTCTTTGTTTCCCTGCCATTTTGTTGGCAGAGTTCCATTTTCATCTATAAACAAAATATTTGCCTTGACCAGGTCTGCGATCAGGCATTCTTTTTCCAGGTAGTGCAGGACTGTACACACAGCCGGGTGGGCATAAGGAGATGTACACCACGCTTGTAGCTGCTTGTGGTAAAGCGGCCATCCGGATTCTTTACTACCACCAAAAGTGGGATAATCTGCCGCAATATATTGCAGTTTATCCACTAGCGGGTGCGGCACCATGCCGGATGTCCGCGCCGAAGATTCCTCTGTGCAAGGAATGATCGTTGTCCTTTGATCTTGTGCCAGCAAGCCTGCATACTGAAAGTTTCCGTCCTTGTCCAGCTCCACTTCAATGTTGACCTGCTGCGTCGTGTGAGCCACCGGCAGTAGTGGAACTTTCCCAGGCTGCTGCTTTCCAATTTCTGACACGCTATTCTGGTAGGTTTTATAGCAATAGCTAAGCCAGCTCATTCCTGTATCACCTCCCTGTACAAATCATCGCAGTCGCTGACTGTTTCACCCAGCGTAAAGGTCTTCATCTTTTGCGGGTGGATATCGCGCACAATTTCGCATTCTTCCGGGCGGCAAAAACAGATTTTTCCGTTCTGCATTACCGGGTGCCAAAAGCGTTCCTGCATCACGCCTTTCCCGTTTTCGTCCGCATAGGTAATGCCGTGCTCCATTAGGCCTAGGTCCAGGGATGAAACATCATCATAATGCCCTTTTCCCAGGCCAAAAATGCAGGGTTCAATATACCCCTGGCATTCGCGTGTTCCCAAAAAGATATCTCTTCTGCCGCCGCGTTCCAACATACGCTTTGCAATAGCGTAATGTTTGTTTTCATTGCGGTCTTTTTCCAGGTCTGGGCGATGTTCGTTCCATTCAAAATGTGCCCGCACCTGGTAGCAAACATCGGAAAGGTACGTATAGATGGAAAGATCGTTTTTTCCATTGTTATACATAATGGGACGGATGCCTTTGGATTGTCTTTCAATCGGGTTCATCACGCGCAGTTCATCAATTACCCAGGTGAACGTTGGTTTCCAATAGCAGCTTTCATAAATGCCCTTCAATGCCTGGTAGGTGGGCACCGGGTAGCTGAATTTTTCGCCGCCTACGCGGGTAATTGGGTCGCTGAACAGTGCATAACGCCCATATACCTGCATGGATATTGAATTTTCGTATTGCAAAGTCTAACCCTCCTTGTTAAGCAAATTGTATCGGCATAAATCCGGGGCTTGTCTGAATTCCCTTTTCGTCATCGTAATATTCCTTGTTAAGAATTGTCACCGCCCCTTCTTTTACTGTGTACAGTGCGCCTTGATCTGCCAGGCGTATTTTTTCATTTGTTGTAATACCAACGGTAAAGCGTTGTGCGTCCCGCAGCATTTTGGGGGTAAGCGGTTTACTGGACGAAAGTCTTGTTGCCATATCCGCGCCATCTTCCCCATAGGGAACCACCACCGGCGTTGTAATGTCTTCCAAAGCATGGAAATTCCTTTCTGCCGTGGCAAACGCCTGCCGGAGCAAGTAATTGGGGAACTTTTGTTTTCCTGTTGTCTCTTTCCAGGCTAGCACACTTTCCTGATTATCTGACAAAAGGTCAAACAAATTCACTGTTTTTGGGGGAATGTACCCCTTTAATTCAACCGGATCGCCCATCCGTTCCTGTTGTTGGGACTCTGCATAATAAAGCTGGTAGTACCTCAAAATACTTTCCGGCTCTAACAGGTCCGCATCCCTTTGTAATTGCTGCAGCAGGTGCCGTGTGGCTTCCCTGCCGTTGCGCAGTTCCGGAAGTCGATCCAGATTTTCCAGATTGTAGGTTTTAACAAGATACACCGTGCGGCATTTCCTTTCCGCATTGCGGTTGCATCGGCCGGAAGCCTGGGCCACACTGGGCAGCGCAGCCATACTTCGAATGACGCAATCAAAGCTTACATCCACGCCTGCCTCTATCAGCTGACTGCTTACACAGATCAAACGTTCCTGACCGTGTAAGGTGTTTAATTTTTGCTTAACTTCTGCGATAACATCTGCACGGTGCTTTGCACACAGGTGCGTGGTCAGGCAGTAAAGTTGTGTATGTTCCGGCTGGCATTGTTTCAAAGCCTCAAACACCTTTTCGACCGCCGAACGGGTATTCAAGATGATCAAAATGCTGCCATTCTCGTCTTGCTTGCTCCGTACAAATTCTGCAAGTTCTCCTGCCTGAAATCCATTTCCTGTTTCGGGCACTTCAATCTTTGTCCTTCGGAACTGCGCAAAGCGCAGCTGGTAATCCGGGACCAGGTCCACCGGCGATGCAAACCGCAAAGGGTTTGCTACTTCGCTTAGCGCTGGCTGTGTTGCCGTACACAAAACAACAACGCACCCCAAATAGTACGCCAAGAAATTTGCCGCCTGGTTGAACAAGTATGTATGGCAAATGGGCAGGGACTGTATTTCGTCAAACACCAAGATAGAATTTGCCAGTGCTGCCATGCGGCGCACATTCTGCCGCCTGCTGCAAAACAGGGTTTGCAGCATCTGTACCATAGTTGTACATATCACCGGCGCTTCCTGCCAGCGTTCCAGCTGGCGGAGAATTTCGGGGTCCTCTGTATCCAGCACCGCATCCGTATGGTGCTCCAACAGATATTCACTGCCGCCTAATGCCTTTTTGAACTCCTGTACATTCTGTCCGATAATCGACCGGAACGGTGCAACATAGAAAATATGCCGGGCCGAAAGTTTTTTGGCCGCATGCACACAATATCGCAGCCCGGAAAATGTTTTTCCTCCGCCTGTTGGCACATACAAGCGGTAAATACCCTGCTTTGCACATTCGCCTGCTGTCTTGCATTGCTCCGAAATTTCTGCACGCAAGGTATCTATTTTATGTCGGGGCTGCAAATTGTTCAGGAATGTTTCAACATTGCTTTCTATCAGATCCCATGGCGGAAGCTGCTCTGGGGGAAGGCATCCTTCTTGATTATAATAGTTGCCTGAATCCAACCAGTCTGCATCGATTAGGGCTGCAAACAAAAATCTGTGTGCCAACCCCAACATGACCTGATAGATACAAAGCCGCGGCTTCTTTCCTTCCTGCGTTCGGATTTTCCGCACAAGACATTCTACCTCCTGCGCAGCTTTGGCAAACATTTGCCGTATCTCTGTTTCACTTATGCAATCCGCAAAAAAGGCCCGGCAGCTTTCTTCATATAGCTCTTGAGCCTGCTCTGAATACATATGTTTTATCCAGGGTTCTACTCCACCCAGGTCGAAAACATCCATACGTTCAGAGTGATGGGATCCGATTGCCAATGCTGCCATTTGCGCAGTCAAGCGAGAAGGTGGTGAAGCTGTTTCTCCGCCATAATTTTCCCATAGCCACCGCATTCCGGCGCTGGAATGATTGATTTTTTCGTTTGTCTGACCTCTCAGATGTTTTTGCACGTTGCTATGAGATTTCCCAGCGTCATGGAGCCAGCCTGTAAGACGGCCCAAGTTTTCAAGTCCCAGCGGCTGGCACGCCCGTGCGCAGTACTCGGCCACGTTTTCACTGTGTTGTTTTAGGGATTGTATTTTCCAGACGCCATTGATTTGTTTGGTATGACCGAGTAGCATGGTAATCATCTCCTTATATTTTTATTTTGGATTATATAAAAGTTTCATTTGTAATCAATATAACATCATAAATAGGACTCTGTCAATCCTCTTTACTAAAAAATTTGCTTTTCATGATAAAATCATGTACACTACTTTATGTCAGAAAGCGACCTTAAGGCTTTCTGTGGATAGAAATGGATTTTATAATAGTTCCACATTTCTTCTTATTCCTAGCCGTCACAGCCCGACTGTGGCGGCTTCTTTGTTTCTTTTATTATAGCAGATCACTCATCGCATGATTCGAACTTTCACTCCAGTTCTGCAATCTTTGTCATACTATCCAAATTTATCCATGTAGAATTGTTAGCTATTCCCATTAGCAGATATTTTTGATAAAATAAGATATTATAGGGTTTATGAATTCACTTTCTTATATTACTTCTTCATCTTACCGAAAAATCATTTACGCAAGGAGTGAAAAGCCATGAAAAGGAAGTTATTCTCATTTTCAGCCAGTGTTATCACCGCAATAATGCTTACCGCTTGTGCTGCAGCGCCAGAAAATAAACCTGCTTCCTCCGCTGCTCTTTCCCCGACCAGTGAAGCTGTTGCCACAGCTATACCATCCACTAGCAATGCCAACTGGAAGTTACCGCCGCAATATGATTTTGACGAGATGATTCCTCTCTTCTCCCGCGAAACCCACACTGCCGGTTACGCCGCTGCCCGAAATCTGTACGCTGTGCGCAAGGGCGAACGCTGGAGCCTGTTTAATGCTGCCAACTGTAATGCTTTTCTGGAAGATTTGTCAGAAAGCATCCCGTACCTGTATGGTGAGCAGGAGCTCTCCATTGGGGTAGATGATACATACGATTACCAGAAGCTGAATGCCCTGGAAGAACAGATTAACCAGGAGCTGGTTGCCCAACAAATGCCTTTTATAACCATGCTGGGCGGGCACGGCGGGTATGGCATCCAGTGGATTTTAGGTGACAGCCAGATTTACCGTTCTGCTATTGGTGTCTATACATTTAGTGGCACGCCCATCGAACAGGTGTATGCTCCTGATTTGGTTGGCATCCAGCAAGGCATTTGGGATGATGAATATGCCGGTTATCTTGTTGACAATTCTGCACCTTTTGCCGTTGCGGATAAAAACGGTACAATTTTAACCGATTTCGACTACCAGGATGCCTGCATGGCCGGTGAATCTTTAATCGCGGTAAAGGATGCAGCCGGTAACTGGGGATATTGCGACCAAAGCGGTGCTTTAGTAATCCCCTGCATTTATCAGCCGCAGATGAGTTTGTCCATCATGAACGAAACTGTTGAATATCCTTACGCAGACTTATCTGGCATGGTAGTTGTGAAAAATCAATCCGGACAAAAGCTAGTTCTGGATGTTTACGGCAATGAGATAATTCCCGCTGGGCAATATGAAGATTTAGCCCCCGCGCGCGATGGCTGCGTATGGGCAAAACAGAATGGCCTTTGGGGCTTACTGCAAGTACAGGATTACACCGAAAACAATGCCGACATTATTCTGCCGGATGGATGCGTTGCACCAGATGTAACGCTTAGCCGAATTGATAGCCTTTGTACCTACACCACTGCTGATCATGGGCTGGTTATGCGTAAAGGTCCCGGTACAAATTATGAAAAAATGGATAATATCCCCTACGGTATCATCGTATGGGAATGCGGCTATAGCAGCAATGTGCCTGACTGGGTTGTTGTATATTACAATGGGATTTATGGTTGGGTCAGTGATGAATACTTGGCTACCACTATTTATTCCACCAGTAAATAATAAATAAAAAAGCAGGTGTTCATGTAGAAACGATATCGTCCTCCACGTGAATACCTGCTTTTTATAGCTTCTTTTATTATATCTGTTCTGTGCCGCTATATGCATTTGAATGAAGTGCTCTGTTTGTTTGCTTTTTCACCTAAAAGAATCGCGTAGGAGGCTCTCTTAACTAAAGAGCCGCCCTCTCACACCACCGTGCGTACCGACCGGTACACAGCGGTTCAACCGCACAAGTGCAAGGACTCGTAGTAGCGCCTGAGGATACTAAAATATCCTGCTTCTGCGAGTCTTTCGTTTGCAATGGAACCTTTTAATACAGGACTACCGGCGATACGCCAATAACCCAGTCTGGAATTGCCCCTTTGAGTTTCATTACTCATCGATATAATCTTTATCGAACCACTCGCCTAGCGAGTGGTTTTAGACATACAAAAAAGCACCTTAGCTTACGCTAAAGTGCTCTTCCTGGTGACCCGTGCGGGAATCGAACCCACGTTAACGGCGTGAGAGGCCGCTGTCTT
>ENA-UONV01003397-UONV01003397.1-human-gut-metagenome-genome-assembly--contig:-CS4-NODE-3397-length-10762-cov-4.492108_pt1 | contig 10762 bp, 10 predicted proteins | sample MGYA00242461_ERZ724008 | MGnify/ENA metagenome assembly ERZ724008 | reverse complement strand
CGAGAAGGAGGCCGAGGCAGAACCCGCAGACGCCAAGAAGAAAGATGGCTGGTTCGGAATACTCTATTATGAGTGGCAGGTTCGATTCCTCAAAAGGAGAATTGCGACGGTGCAATGTAAGTGCAGGAATAGAAGGCAGAAGTTATCTGGCATTTCAGAAAGTTCCTAAAGCAACAGCAGACTTCTGCGATTGGTTAAACGGAGAACTGGCATCTGTGGATAAAAACGATATGGCGGCATGTTATCGGTTGAGTTTTGAAGCACACTTTCGCCTTGTCACCATTCATCCGTGGGTGGACGGCAACGGGCGTACTACCCGATTGCTGATGAACATCGTACAACAACAGTTAGGTCTTATCCCGTCTATTGTTACGAAAGAGACAAAAGGTGAATACATTCAGGCTTTGATTGACAGTCGTGAACAGGAAGACAGCACCATTATACAAGATGTAATGCTTACCCAACATATCACCAATCTAGAAAATCGGATTTTACAGTATCAGCAAAGTATGAATGATACTGTAAAAGAAGAAAGTGATACTGCTACGCCTAAAGACACGACAACCCGACTTATTGCTGCCATTAAAGAACACCCAGAATATACATACGATGAATATGCCAAACTCCTGAATATCGGTCGTGCTACCGTTGCACGACATATCAAGAAGTTGAATGGAACAGCTATTCAGCGCGTTGGTTCGGACAAAGACGGTTATTGGGAATTTATAAAAGACTAAAAGTTATGAGGAACTTCGACATTATAAAAGACATTGACGGGCTGGGGACAATCTACCGTTATTGTTCCGCAGCAGAAGATTTTCAAGTGGCTAATCCAATGGTTTCAGCCATGCAAGCCCGACTTGCACTGGAAACGACGGTAAAAACCGTTTATCGTTTGAAAAGATGGCAGATAGGAGAACGTGCCTCATTACTTTCGCTCACCACCGATGAACGCTTTTCTGCATTTATTGACAGTGAAGACCTGATGAAACGCATCCACTATGTGCGCAAAATCGGGAACAATGCTGCTCATGCAAGTGATGGATTCGTAGGGCGGAAAGAATCTTTCTTTGCTGTACTGAATCTCTACTACATCATTGGCTCTATCCTATTGGCTTGGCAAGTAGTTGATACATTGCCGGATTTTGACAAGGACTTGATTCCCCAATCGTCTCAACCAAGCAACCTTGCCGTTGTTCCTCAACCTGACCAAGTACAAGCAGCTACTACACAAGCAGCCAACACAGCCGCAAAAGCGGTAGAAGAAAGCTCTGAAGCGCAGCCTGTAACAGTGGAAGCCCAGCCTGTTGTAAACGACCTCTCGGAAGCGGAAACCCGAAAATTGTATATCGACCTGTTGCTTCACGAAGCAGGTTGGAAAGTTTCTGAGCATAAGGGTGAAATCATCCCCCGTCAAGCCGGAATAGAGATAGAAGTACAAGGTATGCCCAATGAGAGCGGTGTGGGGTATGCAGACTATGTGCTGTTTGATGCAGACGGAACGCCACTGGCAGTAGTGGAAGCCAAACGCACCAGTGTGGACGCAGCAGCAGGTCGCCATCAAGCGGAATTGTATGCCGATGGCTTGGCTGTACGCTACGCCTGTCCTCGTCCGGTTATCTATTACACCAATGGTTTTGAAACCCATATAATAGACGGTATCGGTTATCCATCGCGCAAAGTGATAGGATTCCATACCGTTGACGAGTTGCGTAGGATGATCGCGCAACGTGGACGCAACGACATTACCGACTTGCAGATTTCGGACAAGATAACCAACCGCAACTACCAGAAGCGAGTGATAGAATCGGTCTGCAAGCATTATAACGACAAGCATCGCCGTGCCCTGCTGGTGATGGCTACCGGAACGGGAAAGACACGTGTCAGCATCTCGCTCGTGGATGTGCTGGTGCGAAACAATTGGGTGAAAAACGTGCTGTTCCTTGCCGACCGTATCGAACTGGTCAATCAGGCAAAAAAGAATTACACGAAGTTATTGCCCAACATGACGGTCAGTTCCTTGCGTGACAGCGATGTGGATATATCGGCACGAATCCTATTCTCCACTTATCAGACCATGATAGGACATCTGGACAGGGATGCAAAAACATTCTCATTAGGCAGATTTGACCTTATCATCATTGACGAAGCACACCGCAGTGTATTCGGTAAATATGGAGCAATCTTTGAGTATTTCGATGGACTACTCTTAGGACTGACGGCAACCCCTCGTGATGAAGTTGACCGCTCTACATACGACCTGTTCGGCATGGAGCAAGGCGAACCGACCGACAGTTACGAGTATGACGAAGCTGTATCCGATGGCTATCTGAACCCATTCAGGGCGATAAAAGACAACTCAAAGATTCTGACTACAGGAATTGACCCCGAACAACTTACCCCGGAAGAACGGGAGCAATTGAAAGAGATTTTCGAGTATGAGAAGATGAAGGCTGGATTAGAACCGGATGTTCCATATAGTCGAAAAATCAATGCAGTGGAGATATTCAAATACATCTTCAACCAAGATACTGTTGACCATGTGTTAAACAGGCTGATGAACGATGGCATCCGTGTGAAAGACGATACTATGATAGGCAAAACCATCATATTCGCCTATAACCACAAACATGCCGTGTTCATAGCCGAACGGTTTACCGCACTTTACCCCGACTTGGGAGCGGACTTCTGCCGGGTAATTGATAATTACGAGAAGTATTCATCCGACCTGATTGACAAGTTTGCCGATACTGAAAAGCAACTGCAAATTGCCGTATCGGTAGATATGCTTGACACGGGCATTGATGTGCCTGAAATTGTAAACTTGGTTTTCTTCAAGCCTATCCACTCCAAGATAAAGTTCTGGCAGATGATAGGCAGAGGGACACGTCTGTGCGAAAACCTGTTTGGCGAAGGTAGAGATAAAGAAGAATTTTTGATCTTCGACTTCTACCGGAACTTTGAATATTTTGAGATGAATCCCGAAGGTGCCAAACCCTCCAAATCGCAGTCCATCGTAAGCCTGCTTTTTAATCTGCGCACGGATATTAAATTCGCCTTGCAGGATGGAACCTATCAAAGCAAGGACGAATCAAAGGCTTTTCACGACAACCTTGCCGACATATTATGCAAGCAGATAGCCAAACTGAACAGAAGCCGAATAGATGTGCGCCTTCAACTGAGAGCCGTAGAGACATACGCTACGCCAAAAGCTATGATCTGTCTGACTCTAGGCGATGTGATGGCAATGAAAGGAAATATCTCACCTTTATTCAAAAATGCAACGACAGACACTTCTGCTTTAAAGTTTGACGCTCTTGTACTTAAATCTCAACTTGCATTGGTTGATGAAACGGTCAACTCCACATCGTCAGAGCGAAAAATAATGGACATCGCAAGTTATCTCAAAGAAAAGAAAGCCTCCATTCCACAAGTAATGGCTAAGATGGGGGTACTTAACGAAGTAGTGTCCGCTCATTTCTGGGAATCGAAAAGTCTTGGTTCTCTCGAACGCATCAGGTTGGAACTTCGAGAGCTTATACAATATTTGGATGGCGGCACAGCAGGGCAAACATTTACAATCAATGTTACAGACACATTTGAAGAAGATAATTCAGGTGTCAATATAACCCCTATCCGCACTTATCGCCGCAGAGTGGAAGACTATCTCAAAGAGCATCTATCAGATGATGACACCTTGCAGAGAATATACCACCTTGAACCACTATCCGAACAGGACATTACCCGATTGGAACAGATTTTCTGGGAAGAATTAGGGTCAAAAGAAGAATTTGATGCACAAACGAGAACAAAGCCCTACCAACATAACGTAGCCGCCTTCATCCGTTCCATCATTGGCATAGAACAGGAAGCAGCATTAGAGAAATATCGTGCATTGATTCATGGTGCGGAACTAACCCGTATGCAAGAGGAGTATCTGCGTACACTCATCCGCTATGTATGCGAGAATGGCAATATTACTACTGTGGTATTGCAACAACCACCTTTCAATAAGTTTACTACAATCTTCCGTGATAGTCCAAAATCTCTTATTGATTATGTGAAACTTATCAGTCAGGTGATAGCAGCGTAAATAAAAGAACAATAGAAAACAGAAGATAATTATGGGTAAGACAGTAACAACATACTTAATTGACGGAGATCCGAAAGGGACTCAATACGCATTCATCAGCAATAAGATTTGCCAGATGTTTGTAGTTCCACGTTCTAATCTCTCTTATCTGAACACACAGGAGAAGTTACAGAAACCAGCATTTTACATCCTATTAGGTGAAGACGAATCAACCAAGCCACAAGCATACATTGGTGAAACAGAAAATTTCAAAGAACGTGTAAAAGACCATGATAGCAAAAAGGCGTTTTGGCACAAGGCCCTTATATTCGTATCAAAAGATGCCGATATGACTAAGGTAGATGTGCAATATTTAGAACATAAAGCAATAGCTGAAGCCAAGAAAGCAAATGCTTTTATCCTAAGTGATAACAAACAAATTCCTAAAGCTCCGAACTTACCTGAACATCAACAGGATTCAATAAACGAGTTCTTTGAAGATGTAAAGTTTTTAGCTTCTTTTATTGGTTGTAATATCTTTGAAATATCACAGCCAAAGGAAGAACATTTGTTTTATACTAAAAGCAGAGGTTGTAACGCAAAAGGCTTTTATAGTTCCGATGGATTTACCGTCTTGAAAGGAAGTGTCATATCACGAACAATGGTCCCATCTTTCAACTGGAAAGAAAAGCGAGAAAAGATGATTAAAGATTACACAACCAATGAAAACGGTGTATTGGTACTGACATCGGACAAAACATTTTCAAGCCCCAGCACTGCCGCTGATTTCTGCATTGGCAGTAGTAATAATGGCTGGTTGGTTTGGAAAGATGAAGATGGAAATACTCTAGATTCAGTTTATAGAAAACAATTAGAATAAAAGAGATGAAGATATTTTCTAAAATTCACAACTTTCTATGTGATACAAGTAGAGTGAACAGTGAACTGCAGTGGATAAAAAAAGGATGGTACATAATATTGTTAATTATCTCATCAATATATGTACTCAAAAACTTTAACACACTTGTGAATCAATGCTTTATTTGCAAATTTGACGGAAATAGTTTAATATTAATTTTATGGTTACTGTTATTAATCATGCCTCTTATCAATAGTATAGAAGGATACGGCTTTAAGTTTAATAAAGAACAAGCTAAACAAGATGAAATAACACATAAAGTCAAACTCTTAAGAGACGATGTTATTAAACAAAGTGATACTCTAAATCCGACCGAGTTAGAAAAGCAATTAAAAGACATTCAAAAAGAACATACAAATGAACAATTATAATAAAAATCAAGAATTAACCCGTAAATATATTCGTGAATTGATTGATGACGGATTAAAACAAATGAAAGATTATAATCTTTCAGAGGACTTGTATGGTGTATGGCTAAAATACTCTCAACAAGTTTTGGAAATAACAACCAAAGATTATAATCCTGCAATCTTATTGAATTATCTTAGTGTAATTATGTCAATTAATCCACAATTAAAACCCTACCAAAAAATTGGGATATGTTTGGATTATCTTATAGGTATACTGAGAATTATTTAACATCAACCATATAATAGAAGCGGATTAATTCAGACATATTCAATGATTAATTTCGACGAATACATCCAACAAGGTGAGCCGCAAAAGCGTGAAAAAGGCTATGCGTGGCAAACTGCAATAGGACTTCAGGCTGTTGATGGCTTGAAGCCCTCCGAATATCTTATTGAAACTGCTCGCAAACATATTGAGGGAGACATAACCATTGATGAAGTGCAGCAGCTTATCAAGAGTTATTATGAATCAAAAGATGTTCGTACTGAAAAGGATAGTGAAACAGAAGAAGCGGATAAAGTTTCTGCCAATATAACCAAGCTATTGAATGAACGTTCATTTGCTTTTACTGTAGCAGGGCTGACCGCCATACATCGACGTATATTCGATGGAGTGTTTAAATTTGCCGGACAAATCAGAGATTACAATATCACCAAAAAAGAATGGGTGCTTCGTGGTGATACCGTATTTTATGTATCTGCCCCCGACATTCGCAAGGCCATAGAGTACGACCTTGAACAAGAAAAGGCATTTGATTATACTGGACTGAACATTAATCAAATAGTAAGCCATATCACCCAGTTCGTATCAGGATTGTGGCAGATTCATCCATTTGGTGAAGGCAATACACGAACAACAGCAGTGTTTACCATTCAATATCTTCGTTCAATGGGATTCAATGTTGAGAATGACCTTTTTGCCAATCATTCTTGGTATTTCCGTAATGCATTAGTTAGAGCCAACTATCAAAACATACAAAAGGGGATTAAAAGGGATTCTATGTATTTGGAACGATTCTTTCGTAACCTTTTAATGGGAGAAAACAATGAACTAAGGAATCGTTTTATGATAGTTAATGCACCCGAAAACATAGTAACCTCTACCCCGACAAGTACCCCGACAAGTACCCCGACAAGCTCTGATAATCCATTGCAAATAGATAATGAGAATATCAGTCGCTTAATAACAGCTATTGCAAACAACAAATTATCCGTCAAAGAAATGATGGTTACCGTAGGATTAAAGGATCGTGAGAATTTTATGGAATACTCACTTAATCCTGCCATTAAAGAGGGATTTGTTTCTATGCTCTACCCCGACAAGCCTCGCCATCCTCGCCAGAAATACCTTCTGACAGTCAAAGGCCTGGCTGTTTATAATTCTAATAATGCTACAACGTAATGGAAGAAAATAACATATCCCCTATCCGCTCTGATTTTGAGCAGATAAAAAAGCTGAATGAAAGTGGTTCTGAGTATTGGACTTCTCGTGATTTGTGCGTTGCATTAGGTTATAGCACCTATCAAAAATTCACACGCACAATAAGCAAAGCCATTGCGATAGCCAATCATAAAGGACTTAATACAGCCGACCATTTTAACCATACGGTTGAAATGGTCAGATTAGGTTCTGACTCTTTTCGGAAAGTAGAGAATATACATTTATCACGTATGGCTTGTTTGATAATTGCGGAAAATGCTGATGGGAAGAAACCACAAGTACAAATGGCAAGAGAATATTTCAGACAGAAGACACCTACTACTAAATTACTCAGCAACAGTTTATCATCCAATATTGTACTCTACAAAACAAAGCAAGGAGAAACACGTATTGAAGTCATTTTCAACAATGAAACGTTTTGGATGTCACAAAAACGTATGGCTGATTTGTTTGGAGTGGATGTACGTACCATAAATTATCATCTTGGACAGATTTACGAATCAGGAGAGCTTACTAAAGAGGCAACTATCCGAAAAATTGGGATAGTTCAATCTGAAGGAGAACGAGATGTAGAACGCACACCATTGTTCTATAATCTGGATGCCATCATTGCCGTTGGCTATCGTGTAAACAGTTACCAGGCAACTCAATTCAGAATTTGGGCAACATCTGTTCTAAAAGAATTGATAGTCAAAGGATTCGTGTTAGATGATGAACGATTGAAGCAAGGAAAACATTTTGGCAAAGACTATTTTGACGACTTATTAGAACGCATCCGGGAAATACGGGCTTCGGAACGCCGATATTATCAGAAAATCACTGATGTATATGCTGAATGTAGTGCCGATTATGATTCCAAATCTGAAACGACCCAACTGTTCTTCAAGATGGTACAGAATATGATGCATTGGGCTGTCACACATCAAACGGCAGCCGAAATCGTATATTCAAGAGCAGATGCCGAAATGCCTCACATGGGGCTTACCACTTGGAAGAATGCACCTGATGGCAGAGTTCAAAAGTCAGACACAATAGTTGCTAAAAACTACTTGTCCGACAAGGAGGTTTCTGCCTTAAATCGTCTATCAACTGCATTCCTTGATTTTGCAGAGCTTCGTGCAGAGCGACAGATTATCACTACGATGGCAGACTGGAAAAAACAATTGGATGAGTTCTTGACTTTATATAAATATGACGCCTTGAGTGATGCCGGAACTATTTCCGCTGAACAAGCAAAAGAAAAAGCATACGCAGAATATGACAAATTCCGCTTGATTCAAGACAAAGAGTATCTTTCTGATTTTGATAAGGAAATCAAGGCGTGGAAAGAGAAAGGATTGTTTGATAAGGATTAAATTTGTCTATATAAGCACTTTATCAGGAACATAAGAAATGAATCATAGCAACACGTTCTCACTATCTTTTCCCGAAGCCAAGACAATTATTGTTTCCGGTGATATTCATGGAGACTTTAATCAATTGGTGTTCAAACTCTGCATTCAATACAAGTTGACGGACACCCTATTGATTGTGGCTGGGGATTGTGGCTTTGGCTTTGAAAAGAAAGAATACTATGAGCAATTGGTTAGACGAAATACCAAGCGAATGAACCAAGCCAACAATTGGATTGTATTTATGCGTGGCAATCATGATAATCCAGTTTATTTCGATGGAACAACATTCAATTACAAACGCTTCATAGCTGTTCCTGATTATACTATCCTTCAAGCCTGCAATCATACAATCCTTTGTGTAGGTGGAGCTATCTCTATTGATCGTATTTATCGCATAAATGAATGGAACAAACGAAAATATCGTGTTCACTCCAATGCATCGCAAGAAAATGATATTCCTCGCAATTTATATTGGAAGAATGAAGCTCCTATTTACGACGCTGATAAGATGAATACCATCCGGACAGATTTCTTGATTGATACAATTGTCACACATACAGCACCATCACATTGTGAGCTATTCTCAAAAAGCAACCTTAACCAATGGACTGAGAACGATTCATCACTTCTTAAAGATGTACAATCAGAAAGAAAAACAATGGATATGCTCCTGCATCATCTCAAAACTGACAATCATCCGTTGATCCATTGGTACTATGGTCATTTCCATCAAAGCTGGCATTCCGCCATTGGCGGAATACTATATCAGATGCTCGATATTATGGAGTTCAGTCAAGTCTATTGATTTATACCATTTCAGGTATAATATTGATATAAAAATCAGAACTATACCTGATAGGATATAATAATTCCCCAAAATAGAAGTGTACCATTTATGGCATATAAACACTTTTTCAAGCGAATAATTCAGACCCATTACGTTTTTTCCAACGAATACCACTCATTTCGCTACACTTTTTCAAATGAATCAAATATTTCATTGCACCAAACTAATAAAAATCGCAGTGCAAACCACAGAAATCCCAAGAAAAACACTACCTTTGTATTCAACAAGCGTTCTGTAACATCCATGTGGGAATTCCCTATTGTTCAATACGTTGAATCTGATAGCAAACATTCCACAAAAGAGCTGAAAGAAGGCGGTACAACACGTATATGCAAAACGATGAAATACAACGGTTTGCATTTGTCCCTACATTCTGTGTACTTGTAAAAACGGAGGTTGTACCGATTAAAATGAATAGTCACTGATAATCAGTGATGTAAATATGTTGCATCGGTAAGTAACCTATAATAAATTATCAATAAAAAAACAAGAATTCCCAACATTACGCACTGAATAACAAAATACCATTTCACGCTTATAGAAAGAGCGAGGAATGGTATTTTAATCTATTGGCTCATTCTTTGATAATGCACCAAGTTTCTCTTTTATATTCCTTACGGCCATACTCTTCCTCTCTACACATCCAACAGCCACATGGAATTCCTTCCTTAGGAATATTTATCCGCAAGTAATTCTTTATACATCCGAAGATTATCCATATCGAAATTAAAACAAGAATAGTTTTAATCCGTAGCCCTAAGTTGCCAAAACGCCACGGCGGCCGCGGCCGCCACATTGAGCGAATCGACCCCATGCGCCATCGGGATACGGACTACATAGTCCGCCGCGGCAATCGTATCGGGTGGAAGCCCCTCTCCCTCCGTTCCCATCACAATGGCCAGCCGGGGTTCGGACGTCAAGACAGGATCGGCAATGGAGATAGAATCGTCCGTAAGTGCCATGGCGGCGGTGCGGAATCCGTGGCGTGCCAGATCACCGAGAGTGCCGTCCAGCCACGTCCAGGGAACCAAAAAGACCGAACCCATAGACACCCTGACCGCACGACGGTTCAACGGATCGCAAGAGTTACGCGTCAGCAACACGGCATCCATCCCGAGGGCGGCCGCCGAACGAAAAATGGCACCAATATTCGTAGTGTCCACCACACCGTCGATGACGACGATGCGCCGGGCATCCCGACATGTGTCTTCCACCGTGCGGGGCGCGGGGCGACGCATGGCGCACAACACTCCGCGCGTCAGGACATAGCCCGTCAGCGTAGCGAGCAACTCCCGTCCGCCCGTATAGACGGGCACGTCGCCGCAACGACTGATGATGTCGGCGGCATCACCGGTGATGTGTTTTTGCTCGCACAAGAGGGCCAGAGGTTCATATCCGGCATCCAATGCTACACGGATCACCTTCGGGCTTTCGGCTATGAACAGGCCTTTATCGGGCTCGATGCGGTTGCGCAACTGGGCCTCGGTGAGGGTGGAGAACACCTCGATTCCGGGGTGCGACAAGGAGGATATTTCAATAATGGGCATAAGGCTGTATTCTTTTTAATAAGGTTATGAAGTAAATGAGTATTTCAATATTGAGTAAATAGAGCATCTCAATTCCCCTCCTCCGACGGAGGAGGGGTGCCCAGAGGGCGGGGTGGTAGGTAAAGCAAGAAA
>ENA-UONV01003396-UONV01003396.1-human-gut-metagenome-genome-assembly--contig:-CS4-NODE-3396-length-10767-cov-4.153099_pt1 | contig 10767 bp, 10 predicted proteins | sample MGYA00242461_ERZ724008 | MGnify/ENA metagenome assembly ERZ724008 | reverse complement strand
TCCCTTTTAAATCATATTATTGTCTGAGAAAAATTAACCTCTGTAATAGTTGATCAGACATCCTTTGAGGATGATCTCACGTTCTGCATCCGTCAGATCACCGAGCTTCAGATCGATCTCCTTCAGATCATCGCCTACGACATAAGCCTTGATCGTGGAAGCTTTATCTTCTACTGCTTTGCGGATATCCGGCACGAAGAGATAGTCACCGTTCCTGAAAGAAAGCTTTGTGTGTTCCTCTTCGGTAATAAACGGAAGCATGCCCCAGTTGATCAGGTTCGAGCGGTAACGTTTGGTTGCGTACTCATTTGCGATATTCGCCCAGCCGCCGAGAACCTTCTGGCAGGAAGCAGCCTGCTCACGGGCAGAACCATCACCAGGTTTGACCGCGAAAATGGTACTTCCGACACCGATATTTCCTTTGCCGACTTCCGGATAAGACTTCTGGATTGCTGCCATCACCGGTTTTAATTCATCCAGTACATCCAGGGGACAAGTACCTGCTTCAATCGCTTTTTGGGCTTTCTGGACCTCTTTCGCGCGTCCTACATAGGCAGGATCCTTTCTGGAAAGTGCAAATTCAGCAAGTCCAAGCGGGTTGGAACGATAAGAAGAAGTCTCGCCGGACGGGATCAGTTCGTCTGTCGTTGTGACCGGATCGTGGATCTCAGATACGACCTTCAGGATCAGATTCTCAGGAAGAGCGCTCATTGCCGGCCAGTCTTTGATGTTCGGTCCGAATTTGATCTCAACCGAAGGATCAGCAACGCCGTGGCTGTCAAATACACGGTTGGCGTAAATTCTGGAATCAAAGTGGTAGGTCGGGTTCTTGTATTCAATATCAAAATCTGTTGCCGGAGTAAGGAAACCTTTGTTCGCAGCAGTTGCGGCAATGGAACGTGCATCCATAAGGGCAACAGATGCGATCTGTCCACTCTGCAGCTTGCTTCCTTCACGGTTCGGGAAGTTACGGGTAGAGTGACGGATGGAAAATGCATTGTTTGCAGGAGTGTCCCCTGCACCGAAGCACGGTCCGCAGAAGGCAGTCTTCACGATCGTACCGGCTTCCATCAGGTCAGCAACCGCACCATTTTTCACAAGCTCCATGTAGATCGGTGTACTTGCCGGGTAAACACTGAAGGTAAATTCATCTGATCCGATGTATTTGCCACGGATGATGTCTGCGGCAGCACAGATATTTTCAAAACCGCCGCCGGCACAGCCTGCGATGATACCCTGATCGACATAAAGCTTACCATTTACGATCTTGTCCTGAAGAGAGTAATCCACAGCACCGTCCAGGCTTACCAGCGCGCGCTGCTCTACATCGTGGAGAACATCTGCAAGGTTGGCATTGACATCCTCGATGGTGTAGACATTAGACGGATGGAACGGCATGGCGATCATAGGCTTGATCTCGCTCAAATTGACGTATACAAGACCGTCATAGTAAGCGACTGCGCCAGGCTCCAGTTCCCTGAAGTCATCACTTCTTCCGTGGATATCGTAGAACTCTTTGATCTTGTCATCGGTTCTCCAGATAGAGGAAAGGCAGGTCGTCTCGGTCGTCATAACATCGATTCCGATACGGAAGTCTGCACTTAATTTGCCAACGCCAGGTCCGATAAATTCCATGACTTTGTTATTGACATAGCCATTGCCGAAGGTTGCGCCGATGATCGCAAGGGCAACGTCCTGCGGGCCGACACCTTTCACCGGTTCGCCGTCCAGATAGATTCCGACAACGCCCGGCATCTTGATATCATAAGTCTTGTTCAGAAGCTGTTTTACAAGCTCCGGTCCGCCCTCTCCCATTGCCATGGTACCGAGTGCACCATAACGGGTGTGGCTGTCAGAACCAAGGATCATCTTGCCGCCGCCTGCGAGCATTTCGCGGGCAAACTGGTGGATAACGGCCTGATGAGGCGGAACATAGACACCGCCGTACTTCTTCGCACAGGTCAGTCCAAACATGTGGTCATCTTCATTGATCGTACCGCCGACTGCACACAGAGAGTTATGGCAGTTGGTCAGAACATAAGGGATCGGGAATTTCTCCAGTCCGGATGCTCTTGCAGTCTGGATGATTCCGACAAAGGTAATGTCGTGAGAAGTCAGCTTGTCAAATTTGATCTGAAGCTGCTGCATATTACCGGAAGTATTATGCGCACTTAAGATCCCATAAGCCATTGTCTCTTTTGCAGCAGCTTCTTTTGTTGTCTCAATACCTGTCTTGCTTTTTACGGCAGCAAGTGCATCGGGTGCATCTGCAATTACCTCAGTACCGTGTAAAAGATAGGCACCGCCTTCATATAATTTCACCATATCATGTCCTCCTATTTTCTGTTTTCTATAAATTTCATGTGGTCTGCGACCATCAAAGCAATCTTAAATGTCAGGGCGTCCTCAAAGACTCTGACATCCAGCCCGGTCTGCTTCTGGATCTTCTCCAGCCGGTAGACGAGCGTATTCCGGTGGACGAAAAGCTGTCTCGCTGTCTCCGAAATATTCAGGCTGTTTTCAAAAAATTTATCAACTGTGGATAAGGTTTCTTCGTCAAACTGATCAACGGTATTTCCGGCAAATACTTCTTCTAGGAACATCTCGCATAAGGAAACGGGAAGCTGGTGGATCAGCCGTCCGATACCGAGTTCGCGGTAGGATAAAATATTGCGTTCCGGATAGAAGATACGCCCCACATCCAGAGCCATGCCAGCTTCTTTGTAAGACTGTGAGACCTCTTTGAGTTCGGGAATGATGGTTCCGAAGGAAAGCCGGACATTGACCATAGCTTCGGTGTTGATCGCATTCACCAGCATATCGGCAGTCGAACGGATCGTATCATAATCATCCGTACTGTCAAGGGACTTGATCAGAATAATATGTCCCTCATCTACGGCAGTAACAAAATCACCGGTTCCCGAGGAATAAATCCCACGGATCATATCCAGGACGATCGTGTCATCCGGATTCTTCGGTTCGATCAGATAGACGACTCTGCGCTGCTCAACTGTAATACCAAGCTTTTTCGCCTGATTGTAGATATCTACGAGGAGCAGGTTATCCAGGAGCAGGTTCTGGATAAAACGGTTACGGTCAAGACGTTCGCTTCCGGATCTTAAAAGGCTCTCCAGCTGGCAGACACTTAAGCGTCCGCTGGTATGCACATCAATCTCATTATTGTGCTCGATCACGAAAATATAAGTCAGTTCATCATCATCATAAACCGGGAACAGACCATAGCATTCATCCAGGTGCTCCTCCGCTACGCCGGTAACCTCCAGCTCTTTTAAAAATGAGCAGACAGCTTTTTTTACTGCAGGTTTCTCCTTACCTACAGCTGCAAGCATCACTCCGTCTGTGTTCCAGATGGAACAGTTACACTCGATGATATCCCCTATTTCATTGATTGTTCTCTGTAAAATCTGGTTGGATAACAATCCATTCACCTCTCCATTCTTTTCAATATATGACAAATGGGAGAATTGTGAAATTCCCCCATCTTCTTCTGACAATACAATCTGATATTATTTTAGCAAATGTTTCACACTTTAGCAAGCTAAAATGAAAAACGTTTTCTCTTATTCGTCTTCGTCATCGCGTCTGTCAAGCATGGCAGCAACGATTTCAAGAATCACAGCAAGACCGATGATAGATGCAGCGGCAATCTTTCCGGCAGTGCCGGTTGCAGCCTGTGCGATACCGCCGACAACCGGAACAGAAAGCTTTACTTTTCCGATGTAGTTGTTGTAAGGGATCGGATTCATATCTTTTTCCTCATTGGCATCCCCTTTGGTGATAAACTGTCCCATCGCCGGGCTGTTGGATACTACACGGTGGGTGATGATCGAGCCGTCTGCATTGTTGCTGTAAAAAGCAATGACATCATCTTTGACGATCGTGTCTGGTTCTTCATACCGGACATAGACCAGGCTTCCCGTCGGGATTGCCGGTTCCATGCTCCCACTGATCACGGTGTACATCTGAAAACCAAAAGCTTTCGGAAGCGTCAGCGGAATACAGGCAAGAATCAGTACTGTCAGTAAAACAGTGCCCAGTGCACTGCAAAATGCAGCCACCGGGCTTTTCTTTTTCTTCGTTCTCTTCAAAAAAGACTTCTCCTTTAGTGCCGCGCTTTTTTTATTTTGCACGTTTTTTCAAGAATACGATCAGTCCTGCGAGAGCTGCTACCGCAACAACGATAATGCCGATCCCTGCTGCGATCGGAGTCTTGCTCGTCTTGTCTTTCGCATCGATATTTCCTTTTGGAGTGTCTTCATCATCCAGATCTACCAGAGACTTTGGTGTCTGTTCATCCTCAGATGTTGCAGTATCTTTATCTTTAGCTGTCGTATCCTGAGAATTGTTATCTGTCGTTGTACCATCGGTTGTACCGGTTGTGGTTCCGTCTGTAGTGCCACCGGTAGTTCCGGTTGTAGTGCCACTGGTAGTTCCGGTTGTAGTTCCACCGGTAGTTCCGGCAGTTCCACCGGTTGTGCCGCCTGTCGTGCCACCTGCTGTACCGGCATTACCGGTACCTGTGCCAGGAGTTGCTGTACCAGGAACAGTCGTTGTGATGGTGGTTGTTGTTGTAACAACACGGTCTGTAGCACCCGGTTTGTAGGTAAACGTAAATACATTCTCAGATTCATTATTACTCAAAGTCTTGGTAAGTGCAAGAGCATCTGGAATATAATTTTCAACGTAACGGTAAGCAACGACCGGCTTGTCGCCGACGTTTCCGTAGAAGGTCTGGCTCTCTGCCAGTGATTTACCGGATGCATCCTGATAATTTACGGTATAGGCAACCATATTGCCTTTGATTCCATAAGCGACTACATAGTCGGCATCACCTTCGACGGTAAAAGCAGGAGCATCAAGTCGTTTTGAACTTGCATTATCACGTCCGCTGAGGCGGATTCCTTTGACATAATATCTATCGTCTGTTACCTGAATATTGTACAAAGCAGTATTGTCAAAAGAAAATTTAGATCCATAAGAAATGTCAGATTTTTCAATTTTGCTCTGACCATTGATGGTTCCTTTGTTACCTGCGGATAATGTTACCTTGTAGGTATACGGTGTAGTATCATCTGCCATAACGCTCATTGTGGATGCACCGAGTGTCATGGATACAGTCAGAAGAGAAACCAGTAATCTTTTCCATTTTTTCATCTGCTTACTCTCCTTTCTGTCTGCGTCTTTTTGTGTTCTTATTGAGTGTGTAGATACCATATGCAAGAAGGATCAGTCCACTGATGAGTGCAAGCACACAGAAGAGAAGAATTCTTGCGGTATCACCGGTCTTAACGGTGTTGGTTGTCTTAACAATCTTATTCTTGGTGATGGTTTTGCCGGCTGAAACCTTTTCTACTGCAAAGTTCATGCGGAGCTTTGCGAGTGTGAGCTGATAACCGTTGCCCTGTGTCTCACCTTCAACACCGACGGTAAGGTGTACCGTTCCGGTATTATTGGAAGCAAGTCTTCCGAGGTAGAAATATTCCTGGGTTGAGTTATCAATCTGCTTCAGACCTTCTCCTGCTTTGGAAGCGCCTTCCCCTCCGACAGTTGAGCTGTCGTAGAGTACCTTTTCGGCATTGTCACTTCCAACATAGGTCAGCTTGTATTCGTAAGCACCACCTTCTGCGGAAGACTGTGCATCCTCCAGCGTCTGGATCACTTCATTGGTCATGTACCAGTCGGTATCCGTACTGTCGGAGTTCTTAAGCTGAACCTTGAGTTCGATGCTGTCACCCGGCTGGATATTTGCCAGCTCGTCAGTAACATCGGAGCTTTTAAAATTACTGTCCATCTTGCCGCCGGTGAAATTAACCTGCCATCTGTCGGCTCCCTGAGAATCCTTTGCAAATGCAGTTGTGTGTACCCCTGCTGCCATTATCACTGTCATGGCGAGGCACAAAATTTTCTTTTTCATACTCTGTACCTCCCTACTGTAAGCTCATTGTTGTTTCGTCGTCTGATACATTTACGTCCACGCCCCAGGCACTCTTGATCGCGTCCTTTGCGTTGTGTGTCTGAACTGCATCCACCTCTGCGTCAATGTGGAAGGTGTAGCCATTGTACTTGTAAGTATAAGTGATGGTTTTGCCATCCTCAGAGACATTTTGCTTTACATCCGATGCAATCGAAGGATTGATACGGAGTGTATCGGATAATGCCGGTGTCGGTTTACCCGCTTTGAGAGCTTTGGTATAATAAAGAACGGTACGCTCTCTCGTGGACTGTGCATCTGCAACCTGCCATCCGTTGTCTGTGAGGAAGTTCAGCTCGATCAGATCCGGTGAAAGGTTCGTGTTCTTATTGCCTTTTTCGTCCTGCCAGCTTTTTGTGATGATCACACGTACAAAGGTGTCGATCGTACCGCTGTTCTTGACGCTGATTGCTTCGTTATATTTCTTGCCGGGTGTAAATGTCTCATCCTTTCCAAGAAGGTTTGTGAGAAGTGTACCCTCTGAGGTTCCCTTCCATTCATTGTTCGATACATAATCCCGGCTGCTGACTACTTTGTCATTTTCCAGAAGAGATACGCCGATACTCTGCATATTCATCTGTGCAGAATAATTCTCACTGTAGTAAGTGAGTGCGGCGCGTGTACTGCCGACAGTGCTTCCAACCAGCAGGAGTGCTGCGGCTGTCAGGACCAGGGCAGGTTTCTTTGGAAATGATTTCTTTTTCTTTTTCATTCTCATTACCTCCTACTCTGTCGTCTGTGTGCTGTCGTCTTTAAAATCATAGACTGGATTACCGTTCTCGTCGTAGAGAACCGGTGTGCATTCCTGGATGACTACGATGTTAAATTCTTCTGGTTTGTCATTTACTGACGGGAATGTGTATTTGATGTTGAGTTCCGTTTCCGTTTTCTTTCCTGCCGGAAGTACTTTATCGTAATACCAGTAGCCCTTATCACCTGCTGTCCATCCGCCGTTTGGTGCGTTATAAGTAAGCTCTACCGGTGCAAATGCTTTGACTCTTACGAAACAGTCATAATCACCGGTATTTTCAATTGTAATGTGCTTCCCGTTTTCATCAACGTCTTCTTTCGGGACTGTCTCAGTAAATCCCATATTCATTTTCACACCGCCACCGGCTGTCGAATAGGTTGTAAAATACGCCATCGCGCTTCCAACTGCCAGGGTTCCGGTAAGAGCAAGTGTTGCTGCTGCCATGATAAGTGGTTTCTTATGTAACTTTCTCATTCCGACTCCCCCTTCCTAGTTCTTTTCTGCCGGTTCGGTGTACTGATACTGACCATTTTCGTCCAGTTTGAAATTATTTTTTACACCGTAGCCGCCATTGGTACGTCCATCGTGTTTGTTGATAAATGAAACCTCTGCCGGTTTGAATTCTACTTCGGTTTCTTTTTCAGGATTAGCAATGATGTCTGTTTCCTGACTTTTAGCAGAAGCGAGTTCATAGCTTGCACCGCTGTAAACCTCCGTTACCGTGACATGAGATCCAGCAGGAATTTTTTCAATCGTTACAGAATGGCTGCCTGCTGCATCGAAGGTAAGCTCTTCGATTCTGGTTTCTTTTTTATTATCCAGTGTTGTGATATCGATCTGGAATACGAACGTTGCATTGTTACCGAAGGTAGCATTGTGATCTACCAGTTCCTTGTTGATCACCAGATTACCGTATCTTACGTGCTGTTCCGGTTTCAGACCAACTGCACTGTTGTGTTCTTTGGTCAGATCGTAGATCCAGTCATCACTTGCACCGTTACCACTGTAGTAATTATTGGTCGGAAGTGATACAAGGTAAGGAGTAAAAGTATAAGTGTAATTTGGTGTAATTACTTTTGGTGTATCTACAAGGTAAAGTCCTGTATCCAGTCCTGTTGCAGTACCTCTTCCCTGTGTCAGTGTGGTTGTAGTTGGCTCTGTGTCATCCTTCAGCAATTTCTTCGCTTCTGCTGCACGTTCTGCCCAGGTAGCAGCTGCCGCATCCAGGTTATCAGCACTTACGGATGAAAGATCCAGTTTTGAAAATGCACCGATTCCGGTATAGTTGCCGGATTCATCAACCGAAGCAACTTTATACAGTTTTACCGGAATGCTTGCGCTTAGAAGTTCACTGCTGTTCCCACTAATGTCGAATTCGATAGAACACTTCTGTCCGGTATTGATCGCGCTTGCGGCTTTCGCACCCGGAAGAGTGAGCAGTGGAAATGTAAGAGCGACAGCTAAGAGAAAAGTGCTTCCCTGTTTTAATCGTTTATTCATCATCGCCTCATGTCCTCCTTAAAAATCGTGGTTATTCTTTGTGAGCTTTTCTCTTGGAAAGGAATCGCAAGAGAATGATCACAAGAATCGTGATTGAAAGTCCTAAAATTAAATAGAGCATATAATAATTCTGAATGGCTTTTACCATAGAATCTGTAACTGATTCGGTAGCATCCTCTTCGCCGTTATATGGAACTCTGGTTCCTCTTACGAGAAGACGATGGGAGTTGACTCCGTATGGTGTACAGGTAAATAAAGTTACCTGGTCTTTTCCTTCTTCAATCTGGAGTGCTTTCTCCAGTGTTTCATGATCGTCTTTGTCTACCATCGGGAGGATCTGATCCACCTTATAGGCAAGGACTTCATCCAGTACATGGATGTAAAATTTATCGCCAACTTTGAGCTGATCGATATCGGTAAAAAGCTTTGCGCTTGGAAGTCCACGGTGAGCTGCGAGAACACTGTGGGTACTCTCCCCTCCGATCGGAAGCTTTGTGCCGTTCAGATGTCCGACACCGGTCTGCAGATCCCTGTCACCGGTACCATGGTAAATGGCAAGCTTGATGTTGATCTTCGGAATGGAAAGATATCCCATTACTCCGTCATCTGCAACGTTCAGGATCTTCCAGTATTCGGTGTCTTTGATGTCATTTTCATCTTCACCAAATACATCTCCGTAGAGGTTGTTCTGCTGAATGGTATCATTGAAAGCTTTTGCTTTCTCCCACTCGGATGTGAAGTCCTCTGATTCCATGTCCTGTATTGTATTGTCATAGCTGCTGATCAGCTGATTCTGTCTGTAGGTGTTCCACTGGTTGGATACCGTCGGGTAGATCAGAATCCCAAATCCTATCAAGAATAACAGACCGAAAAGGAAGGTTGAGATTTTTCTTTTCATAGGCATATTCCCTTTCTCGTTCTTATTCTCTTTTTAAGAGGTCTCATTTTTCTTCTTTTGAAGCTTCTTCTCCTTTAAGTATAACACAAGGATGAAGATTGTGGTAATTACAAGACCAATAATTACCCATAAAAGATAATTTGTATGAAGACTGATTCCGCTGAGCGGTGTCTTCTCATCGGCAACTTCCTGTTCCACATAAGGTACTCTGTGACCACGAACCAGAAGCCGCTCGGTATTGACTCCGTATGGAGTACAGGTAAGAAGTGTTACAAGATCTTTTCCTTCTTCTACTGCAAGAGAGGAAGTTTCTTCCGGTTTTACTACGGAAATCTTGTCGACTTCATAACATAATGTTTCGTTTAATACATGGATCAGAAAATGATCGCCTTCTTCCAGCTGATCCAGATCGGTAAAAAGAGACGCACTCGGAAGTCCACGGTGTGCGGAGATAACGGCGTGTGTACTTTTACCGCCGATTGGAAGAGAGCTTCCTTCCAGATGTCCGGCTGCCTGTTTGAGAACATCTTCGTCGGTGGTGTGGTAGATTGGAAGCTTGATGTCAATCTTCGGGATCTCCACGATTCCCATCATCTCGTCACCGGCAATATTCAGAGCATCCATGTAGGACTGGTCTTCTTTGTCACTGGCTGCGGCTACTGCAAATGAGTCAGGAAGGATACTTGGAAGTAAGGCTTCGTTGTAAGCTTCTGCTTTCTGCAGTTCTGCGTCATAATCAATCTCATGTGCTGCATCCTTTTCGGATACAGTCTGTTCATAACTGCTGATCAATTGCTTCTGCCTGTAGTTATTCCACTGGTTTGCAACGAATGGATACAGCAGTAAGGACAACCCGGCCAAAAATATGATGCCAATAATAAGTTTGTTTGTTTTGCGTTTCATCCGAACTCTCCTTGCTGTTGTATTATTTTTTATGAATCCGGGGCGACCTGCCCCGGATTCAATATCTGATTATAAATAATTATTGCAATTATTTGTTGTCTGATTTCTTGCGGCTTGCGAAGAACAGACCAGCTGCTGCGATCATGATAACGCATCCAGCGATTGTGAAGATTGTTGTACCGATACCACCGGTTGATGGAAGAGCGGAAAGCTTGCTATCTTTAACCTGAATAGTTCTATTCTGATGTTCACCTTCTTCAAGTGTTACATTAGGAATATTATTATTGACAGAATATCCTTCTGGTGCAAGTGTTTCTGTGATTACATATTCTCCAGCACCAAGACCTTTAACTGTCACGACACCCTTTTCGTTAACGGTAACATCTGTAACTTTTTGTTTTCCTTCTGGAATAACAGTATCTTCTGTGTATAATGTGTATTCGCCAGCGCTTAATTCGACAAACTCAAGAGTTGTCTCTCCTTTTTTAATGGAGAATTTGGCACCAGTTAATGGATTTGGAGTAGTTTTATTATCATCAGTTTTATTAATTGTGATAGAGCCTGAAGTACCAACTACTTCAGATGGTGTGCTATCATAACCGCTGGTTGCTTTATTGCTGTATGTACCATCATCACTGGTTACTACTGCTGTGACTTCAACACGAACTGCAGCAGCAGCATGTGCGTTTGAGGTTCCGATATAATCAGAAGTAAAACTAACAG
>ENA-UONV01003394-UONV01003394.1-human-gut-metagenome-genome-assembly--contig:-CS4-NODE-3394-length-10771-cov-3.853957_pt1 | contig 10771 bp, 10 predicted proteins | sample MGYA00242461_ERZ724008 | MGnify/ENA metagenome assembly ERZ724008 | reverse complement strand
GGTATTCAAGTGGATAAAGAAGATGGGCGGTCTTGAGGCTATGAAGGCTCACAACGAGAAGAAGGCTAAGATACTCTATGATTATCTTGACCAGAGCAAGCTTTTCAAGGGCACTGTTGTTCCTGAGGACAGATCTCTTATGAACGTTCCATTCGTAACAGGCGACGCTGAGCTTGACAAGAAGTTCGTTGCTGAGGCTACAGCAGCAGGCTTTGTAAACCTCAAGGGTCACAGAACTGTCGGCGGAATGAGAGCGTCTATCTACAATGCAATGCCTATCGAGGGCGTTGAAAAGCTTGTTGAGTTCATGAAGAAGTTCGAGGCTGAGAACGCATAAGCGTAACCTTATTATAAGAGAGGGTAATTTACAATGTATGAGATAAAGACATTAAATAAGATCGCTGCCTGCGGTACTGATATCTTTGACAAGGCTAAGTACACAGTAAGCGACAATGCTGAAAATCCTACCGCTATAATGGTACGTTCAGCAAAGATGCACGATATGGAAATGCCTGAGAGCCTGCTTGCTATTGCAAGAGCAGGTGCTGGCGTAAACAATATCCCGGTTGAGAAGTGCGCAGAGCAGGGCATTGTTGTATTCAACACACCTGGCGCAAACTCAAACGCTGTTAAGGAACTTGCTATTTGTGCGCTTCTTCTTTCTTCAAGAAAGATAACTGAGGCTGCTGCATGGGCTGCATCACTCAAGGGCACACCTGACGCTCCAAAGACAGTTGAGGGCGGCAAGTCTAAGTTCGCAGGTCCTGAGATACTGGGCAAGACTCTTGGCGTAATCGGTCTTGGTGCTATCGGCGGAAAGATCGCAAACGCAGCTGTTGCACTTGGCATGGACGTTATCGGCTATGACCCATTCCTTTCAGTAAACGCAGCTATCCAGCTTGATCCTGCTGTAAAGGTAACTGCTGATATCAACGATATTTACAAGAATAGCGATTATATCACTATCCACGTTCCTTATACACCTGACACAAAGAACACTATCGACGAAGCTCAGATAGCAATGATGAAGGACGGCGTTCGTCTTATCAACCTTGCAAGAGGCGAGCTTATCAACAGTGCGGCTGTTGTAAAGGCTATCAAGGACGGCAAGGTTGCAAAGTATGTAACAGACTTTGCAGATGATGTTGTTCTTGGCGAGGAGAATGTTATCGTTCTTCCACACCTTGGCGCTTCCACACCTGAGTCTGAGGACAACTGCGCAACAATGGCGGCTCACGAGCTTATCGACTATATCGAGAAGGGAACTATCAAGAATTCTGTAAACTTCCCTAATGCAGAGCTTGCTAAAACAGGCGACCACCTTGTTTGTGTGCTTCACAAGAACGTTCCTGCACTTATTGCACAGATCACATCTGTTGTATCTGACAAGGGCGCAAATATCGAGAACCTTGTAAACAAGTCTAAGAAAGACTGGGCTTACACAATGCTCGATGTTACAGGCGACGTTGACGCTGACGCTTTCAAGGCTATAGAGGGCGTTGTTGGCGTAAGAGTTCTTTGATTGTTGATAAAAGAAATTTTATATGCAGCAATGAGGCTGCCCACGGACGAACTGCGTCTTGGGCAGCCTTTTTTGATACAAAAAGCTATAATTTAAGTGAAAAATGGAGGAATTTAAAATGGACAAACTTATAACAGCAATTTTATTTATCGGAATACCAATGGCACTGACTCAGCTTATTTACAGGATAATTGACCACAAGGGTAACAAGACCGCAAAGCTTGCTGAGCGTTTTCCTGTGCTTGTGAAAAGAAAGTTTCTTGTGCAGATAGGCGGAGCAATGGCGTTCGTTATCGTGTTCGGGCTTATCTCGCTTCTGCTTGACCTGCCTATCAAGGTGTTTTTCATTGTGTGCGGAGTTGTAGTGGGTGTGATAAACGGAATGGCGGTCACGCTTATGTACAGGGATTGATCAGTTGCAACGTGGCAACTGATGAAAAAAAGCTGTCAGCATTTTTTGCCGACAGCTTTTTATGTATGCTTATTTCTTTCTGAATACCACAAGCTTGCTGATGACATAGTTAAGTATCAGCACAACAACGTTTGCCACTATCTTTGTTACCCAATAGTTGAAGCTGAGAAGTGAGTAGCCAAGCCACATCATGAACATTTCTACGAGAAGAGTGAATATCCTTCCGCCGTAAAATGAAGCCGCTTCGGAGATTATCGCCTTTTTGCCCTCTGCTTCAGACTCGAAAACCCATATCCTGTTTGTGACATATGCGAATGTTACTGCACATATCCATGATATGACGGTGCTTGTGGTGGAAACACCGCCCTTGCCTATGCCTGCCTGCTCCAAAAGTACTTTTGAGATGCCTGCGGTCACAAAGCTCACTGCGGTGGTGAGTACGCCGAAAAACAGATACAAAAGCATTTCCTTGTTTTTGACGTAAAAGGGTCTGAACCAACCGAATATCTTCCAGTCCATTATTTTGTCGAAAATGTCCTTATCTTTCTTTGCCATTTCTGTTATCTCCTTTTGTGCATATGAATATTATGAACACAAAGAATATTATAACTCTTTTACATCGTTTTTTCAATAATACTGTTGCAATTGGTTAAAAAATATGTTATGATAACTATATGTAGTCAGTTTTCATGACTGCCTTTAGTGCTATTTTTATAACTAGGGCAGCAAATTTATACTCTGACCTGAAAGGATAATTTTATTTTATGAAAGTTGTTATCATCGCTGTGCTTCTTATGCTGTCTGCTATTTGTTCCGCAACGGAGACAGCGTTTTCTTCATGCAACAGGATAAGGCTTAAAAAACTTGCAGACGACGGAAACAAGTCTGCAAAGAAGGCAATGAACATATGCGATAATTTTGACAAGGCACTCACTGCTATACTTGTAGGAAACAATGTGGTGAACATTTCTTCATCATCACTGGCGACTGTGCTTTTTACTGAGAAATTCGGCAAGGGAAGCGTGGGTCTGGCTACTGTAGTCATGACAGTGCTTGTGCTTATTTTTGGTGAGATCTTGCCTAAGAGCCTTGCAAAGGAGAATTCTGAGCGGTTTTCTATTCTTATGGCGGCTCCGCTTTCCGCATTCTTGTTCATCATCACGCCTATTACGGCTATCTTGTGGGCAACAAGAACAGCGAGCCGTCTGTTACTGAGGAAGAGCTTAAATATATCATAGACGAGATTCAGGACGAGGGCGTACTTGAAGAGCAGGAGTCGGAGCTTGTGCGTTCGGCACTTGATTTTGACGAAATAACCATAAGCGAGATACTTGTTCCGAGAGTAAATATCGAGGGTGTTGAGCTTCATGAGGATATGGAGAGCATAAAAAAACGCTTTGTGCAGACAAAGTTTTCAAGGCTTCCTGTGTATGACAAGGATATAGACCACATTGTGGGACTTATCCACCAGGCTGACTTTTTTGAAATGTATCTGAAGGGTAAAACGGACATAAGCCTTATAATGAACAAGCCACTTTACATAACTGAAAACCGCAAGATATCTGAGATCCTGAAGCAGATGCAGCGCAAAAAGGTGCATATGGCGGTGGTGCTCGACCAATACGGCGGCACTGAGGGCATTTGTACTCTTGAGGATATCATAGAGGAGCTTGTGGGCGAGATCTATGATGAAAGCGACGAGGAGGATACCTCCCTTGTGAAAATAAGTGACGGTGTTTACGAAGCGTCGGCGGAGCTTTCGGTATCGGATTTTCTTGACAGGATAGGACTGCCGGAGGACACTATCGAAACCGAAAGAACATCTCTCGGCGGCTGGATAATGGATATGCTTGACAGACTTCCTGAGCAGAATGAAGTTATAAGCTGTCCGCCTTTTGAGATGACGGTGAAAATGGAGGACGAGCAGAAAATAGACAGGATACGCTTCAAGATATCTGAGGAGGAGCTTGAAAGCAAGAAGGCGGAGGAAGAAAATGCCTAAGCAGATAAAGAAAGAGCAGATAAAAAAGTCAGAGCTATTATACAGAAAATGGTCTGTTGCAGGGCTTGCGGCAGCGGCTGTGTTCATGGGGTGTATGGCTGGGCTTATGAGCATGATAGTGAAAACCGAGGGGGCAAAGGTGCCAACGATAGTGCTTTTTGCGGCGTTCATTATCTACACGGCGGTGTCGGTGGTATGTGCGGTGCTTGGAGTGAAAAGCTATGTAAAGGACGACTGCGGAGTGTGTCTTTTTCAGGGTATAGTGCATATTTACAGCGTTATAGCCTGCGTAATGAATGTGAGAATGGCATTTATAATACTGTTCTCAGCGTTAGGCTCTCAATCTGGGGTAGATACCCTTATAGGAAGCCAATCGCAGAACGAATTTATACAAAGTCAGTATGCAAGCTGGATATGTCTAGCCATTGCTACTCTGTTCTCAGTGATACTTGGTATTTTGGCGGTAGTATGGCTTGTGAAAAATAAAAAGAACTGATAAATCGGCTTTGCGTAGGGGCGACCTTGGGTCGCCCGTTATTTCGTATGTTTCACAGCATACAGGTTTTAGAAAATCATATAGTAAGGAAAATGAAAAATAATGTTTTTGCTTATACTTGTAGTTGTATGCTACACAATATGTTCCCTTAGTGACAAGTACGCCGTTTCAACGGCAAAATTCAACGGCGATGAGCTTGGATTCTTAATGGCGGCGGCAACGGCTGTTTTCATGGCTTGCTGTCTGCCTTTCCTCGACAGGACTATTACGCTTAGCTGGCAGTCATTTGCAGCGATAGGTCTGCTGTGCTTGTCGAAGATCCTTGAATTTAAACTTTCGGCTATTATCCTTGATGAAATATCAGCCTTTGAGCTTAAGGCTTGGCTTGGTATCACCCTTTTCATGTCCTATGCAACGGATATTTTCCTTGGTGAAAAGCCGAGCATTTTCAAGTTTCTTTTTATCGTGCTTACTGTTGCAGGACTTGTTTTTATCGCAAAATCAGGCAGATCGGACAGCGGCAATATAAATTACCGCAGGATAGTTGTTCCTCTGGTGTTCTATCTTTTGGCAAGATACGGCTACGGCATAGTTGTAAGAGCGTCGGAGAATTACATATCCTCGACCATGGCGCTGTTCTTTGCGCTTATACTTATGGCTATCATACTTCTGCCAAGGGCGAAGCCTTTGGAGATATTCAAGAAAAATCAAAAGGGCGCATGGGTGGTCGTGCTTACAAAGATTCCGAATGTGGCAGGTTTGCTTGCGGAGAACGCTGTTATTGCAGTGAGCCTTGCGAGTGCGTCATTTATCCAGCCTATGATACTGTGTTCGCTGTTTGTTATAGCGCTCATAAGAAAAGAGCCTATCACAAAGCTGAGATTTATCGGCAGCGTTATTTGTATGGTGGGCATAATAGGATTTCAAATATGTTAAAAAAACGTCGGACGTTTTCAAATTCGTCCGACGTTTTGTTGTCTGAAAGTTTACAGAAATAAAGTGAGCGACCAGAGGTCGCCCCTACATTTTGATGTTATGTTTATCTTTCGGTATTGTACATTGCGGCAAACCAGTAATCTTCTTCAAGATAGCTTGTGACTTTCTTGCCCCATGTAATTTTTATTTTCACAAGACAGCCGTCAATATCCTCTTTTGGAAGCTCCAGCTTTTTTGACTCCTTGGCAAGCACCTTTCCGTCATAGCTGTAGACAGTGTAAAGCACATCACCGAGCCTGTCACCTGTGACTTCTACGGACATAGGGGTTTTAAGGGTAACATTGCCGTCCTTATCTACATCTGCCTTTACATTAAATGACGGTACAGAGGAGAGCAGATCTTCAAAGCTCTTTTCAGCGGAAAGGCTCTCGCTCTTGCCATTGCAGTATCGTGTCTTTTCAGTGCCGGGAAGCTCATATTTGCTTCCGTCACAGGTCAGCACAACTGAACCTTTCTCCACCTTTGGGGTTATATTTATCACAAGGGCGCAAGCCAAAAAGATAACGGCGGTAAGCAGACCTACAAGTATTTTCCTTTTCATTATTATCACCAATGCTATTATAGCACCTTTTGGAATAATAATCAAGGGCAGTGTTTGAAAATGAGATCAAGTAAATGAGTTGCAGATTTACAATAAAATATATAAAAAACTATTGACAAAATCAAAAATATAGGTTATAATAACCTCATAGTAAAAGAGAGTAGCTGGCGGAGAGATCCGTTTATGTTTGCGTCAGTACGTTCCGATGAGGGACCGCTGCATATCTAAACGGCGAGACTTTTATTGATTAAATTGCCACAGGCGCAGTTTACCCAATAAACGTCTTGCCGATTTTTTATGCGTTTATTTTTCTGAGCCTATGAGAAAAGGAGGCTTTGAAGGGTATATCGGCAATGTTTACAGGAAAAAATAAAAAAGGTGGTATTTTATGAAGCAGTATCAGAAAAAACTTGACCAGCTTTACACTGAGTTTTCATCAGGTGAAAATGGTCTTTCAACTGAGCAGGCAGTGAAAAACTGCGAAAAGTTCGGACGAAATGTTATCACGGAGGGCAAGAAAAAGTCCATTCCCGTGATTTTTTTAGAGCAGTATAAGGACTTTCTTGTGCTTATACTCATTATTGCTGCGATAGTTTCAGCTTTCATGAAAGACGTTGAGAGCTGTGCGGTAATTCTCGTTGTTATCACAATGAACGCTATCTTGGGTACAGTTCAGACCGTCAAGGCTGAAAAGTCACTGACGAACCTTAAAAAGCTTTCTGCGCCGACGGCTAAGGCTCTTCGTAACGGCGAAAAGGTCATTATCCCCTCTGAGGAGATCGCAGTGGGCGACATTCTTCTTATCGAGGCGGGCGACCAGATATGTGCAGACGGACGACTCGTAGAGTGCGCTTCTGTACAGGTGAACGAGTCGGCACTCACAGGCGAGAGCGTTAATATCGACAAGGATATGAGCGATATAGAGGGCGAAAAGCCTTTGGCTGAGCGTGCTAACATGGTTTATTCAGGCTCTTTTGTCACATACGGCAGAGGAAAAATGCTTGTCACTGAGGTTGGTATGGACACTGAGGTAGGCAAGATAGCCTCACTTATCCAGAACGCATCAGAGAGAAAAACGCCTCTCCAGAACACGCTTGACGAGTTCGGCAAAAAGCTTTCCATTGCTATACTTATTGTCTGTGCAGTTGTGTTCGGACTTAGTGTGCTTCGTGGCGGCAAGCTTATGGATTCGTTCATGTTCGCTATCGCACTTGCTGTTGCGGCTATTCCTGAGGCTCTCAGCTCTATCGTTACTATCGTGCTTTCTTTCGGCACACAGAAAATGTCAAAGGAAAACGCTATCATAAGAAAGCTTCAAGCTGTTGAGGGCTTGGGCAGCGTTTCTGTAATATGCTCTGACAAGACCGGTACTCTTACTCAGAACAAGATGACGGTCAGAAAAATAATGGTAGACGGCAGGATAATCGACACTGACGCTGTTGATCTTGACGATGAAAAGGTCAAGACTATGACAAGAGCCATGATCCTTTGCAACGATTCAAGCTGTAAGGACGGCGTTGAGATAGGCGACCCTACTGAAACGGCTCTTATCAATTTTGGCACAAAGCTTGGTATCGACACTGACAAGGTGAGGGAAGATCTCCCTAGAATTTCTGAGATACCATTCGATTCAGACAGAAAGCTTATGTCAACTCTGCACGTTATTGACGGCGAGAAGGTGCTTTATGTAAAGGGTGCGGCTGACGTTCTTATAAACAGGATAACTTCAAGCGACGAGGAAAAGGCTGTTATAACTCAGCGTGTGGCAGAGCTTTCGGAAAAAGGTCTGCGTATACTTGCATTTGCAGAGAAAAAATTCGACAAGGATACCGTATGTCCAGAGGACGAGGACGGATTGGAGTTTGTCGGTCTTATTGCTATGATGGATCCTCCGAGAGAGGAATCAAAGGCGGCTGTTGCGGAATGCCGCAAGGCAGGCATAAAGCCAGTCATGATAACAGGCGACCATATCGTTACGGCTTCGGCTATTGCCCGTGAGATAGGTATTCTTGACGACAACTCAAAGGCTGTCGAGGGTCACGAGCTTGACGCTTATTCAGACGAAGAGCTTGTTGACTTTGTAAAGGACAAGGCTGTTTACGCTCGTGTTACACCTGAGCATAAAATAAGGATCGTAAAGGCTTGGCAGGCAAACGGCTGTATAGTTTCCATGACAGGCGACGGAGTGAACGACGCACCTGCGTTAAAGCAGGCTGATGTGGGCGTTGCAATGGGCATCACAGGAACTGAGGTTTCAAAGGACGCTGCCTCAATGGTGCTTGCAGACGATAACTTTGCAACTATAGTCAAGGCCATAAGAAACGGCAGAAACATTTACGAGAACATTAAAAAGGCTATACTCTTCCTGCTTTCGGGCAACTTTGCGGCAATTCTTGTGGTGCTTTTCAACTCACTGCTTGGACTTCCTGTTCCGTTTGCGGCAATACATTTGCTGTTTATTAATCTGCTTACAGACTCGCTTCCTGCTATCGGTTTGGGTCTTGAACCTCACTCCGAAGAGGTCATGAAACGCAAGCCAAGAAACGCAAATGAATCTATACTCACACGTCCTTTCCTGGGCGAGATCGCATTGTATGGCGTAGTTATAGCGATAGCAGTAGCTTCGGCTTTCCTTATGGGAAACAAGACAAGCGCAGCTCTTGGTATGACGATGGCATTCGCAGTGCTTTGCTCTGCAAGATTGTTCCACGGCTTCTCGTGCAAGAAAAAAGGTCCTGTTATCTTCTCAAAGGACTTTTTCAACAACAAGTTCGGTCTTATGGCGTTCGGTCTTGGAATGGTATTTTTAAACTCCGTTCTGCTCGTTCCACCGCTTAAAGGACTTTTCAAGATAGCAGACATGACAGGTATGCAGTTTGCATGGATATACATTCTAAGCTTTGGCTCTATGCTCGTTATCCAGCTTATAAAGGCGATATTCTTTACAAAGTCTGAAAAGTAAGGTCAAGAGCATGACACATGGTCAATAAATGGGACGTCGAGGACGCTGCCCCCATACAATTTGTATAAAAAAACCGCTCTTCGTGATGTCACGGGGAGCGGTTTTGTTTTACATATCTTCGCAAGGCAGCCAAATGCCGTCCTTTTTATGAAGTATCCTCTGATTTTCAGATCCTCTGAATTTCAATGAGATGTTTTTCTTTTCGAGAACAAATTCGCCGTCAACGAGGTAGTCGATAAGGCTCAGCATTTCGTCTGTGTACTGCGTTCGGTATGGGGATTTTGAGCCTGCAAGCAGGTCAGTTTCAAGGGTACAGCCTGTGTAGCACCACACGTCCTTGTCGGGAAGCTCTGTTTTCACACGGCGGAGAAGCTTTGTAAGCTCAGGCTGGTTCTCAGGCTCCATAGGTTCGCCACCAAGGAGCGTAAGTCCTTTTATATAGCCCTTTGAGAGGGCGTTAATTATCTCGTCTGCGGTGGTATCGGTGAAAGGCTTGCCGTAGTCAAAGTTCCAAGTGTCAGGCTGAAAACAGCCCTTGCAGTGGTGTCTGCAACCTGATACGAACAGCGTGACCCTCACTCCTGAGCCATTGGCGATATCGGTTTTCTTTATCTCACAATAATTCATTTTCCGCTCCTTTCATACATACAACGCAGGGCAATACGATTTTGTATTGCCCCGATAGTTATATGCTGTTTGCTGTTTTATGTCAATAATAATGTTCATTATTTTCGGATTTTGCAGTTTTGAGTTTTTGAGTTTTCCTTGCTATAATGTTCATTTTTTTGACGAGTTTTGATTTTTGAACTTTTGAGTTTGATTTTGTTACATGGGTTTTCAAAGAAATCACAAATGCAAAACTCTTTCCTTTATCTCTTGAGTCCTGCCCTGATTCCAGAACTGCGTGCCGATGTAGCCACAGGTGCGCCTTGCAACGTTCAGAGTGTTCTGATCTCTGTTGCCGCAGTTCGGACACTCCCATACAAGCTTGCCGTCATCTTCTACTATCTTTATCTCACCGTCAAAACCGCACTTCTGACAGTAGTCGCTCTTTGTGTTAAGCTCTGCATACATGATGTTGTCGTAAATATGCTGCATAACTGCAAGAACAGCCTCTATGTTGTTCTGCATATTCGGCACTTCCACATAGCTGATAGCTCCTCCTGGTGAGAGAGCCTGGAACTGTGACTCAAAGGTGAGCTTGTCAAATGCGTCGATGTTCTCGGTAACATGGATATGATAGCTGTTTGTGATGTAGTTTCTGTCTGTTACACCCTCGATAACACCGAAACGCTTCTGTAAACATCTTGCAAATTTGTATGTTGTGGACTCCAATGGAGTGCCGTAAAGGCTGAAATCTATGTTTGTTTCTGCTCTCCACTTTGCGCAGGCATCATTAAGGTGCTGCATAACTTCAAGTGCAAAAGGCGTTGCTGAAGGGTCTGTGTGTGACTTGCCCGTCATGTATCTTACGCATTCGCAAAGACCTGCATAGCCAAGTGATATGGTGGAATATCCGCCGAACAGGAGCTTGTCGATTGTTTCGCCCTTTTTAAGTCTTGCCAATGCACCGTTCTGCCAAAGGATAGGCGCAACGTCTGACGGAGTGCCTTTAAGTCTTTCGTGACGGAGCATAAGCGCACGTCTGCAAAGCTCAAGTCTTTCATCAAATATCTTCCAGAACTTATCCATATCCTTATATGACGAGCAGGCAACGTCCACAAGGTTTATTGTAACAACGCCCTGATTGAATCTGCCGTAATATTTAGGTTTGCCGTTTTCGTCAAGATATGTTGTAAGGAAGCTTCTGCAGCCCATGCAAGGGTAGCACTGACCATTG
>ENA-UONV01003393-UONV01003393.1-human-gut-metagenome-genome-assembly--contig:-CS4-NODE-3393-length-10772-cov-4.094429_pt1 | contig 10772 bp, 8 predicted proteins | sample MGYA00242461_ERZ724008 | MGnify/ENA metagenome assembly ERZ724008 | reverse complement strand
GGACATCGAGTTTGCAATCGAAAATGCCAATCTTGCATGGAAAAATGCAAAAAATCCCCTGTGCCTTGGCATGGAAGAATCAGAATATAAAGAAATGCTCGCTCTGGGCGGTATGCGCCAGAAACATTTTGAAAAAAATGAAGTGATTTTGTCTGCCGGATGCACCACGCACGAGATCGGGCTGGTGCTGTCCGGAAGCGTTAATATTGAAAATCTCGACCTGTGGGGCAGCAAAAGCATTTTGAGCAACATCGGTGCCGGACAGGTTTTCGGAGAAACTTATGCATTTTCCCGCGAAACACTGATGGTCGATGCAGTTGCTGCCCAGCAGACCGATATTCTATTCTGGAATCTGGATATTCTCGTCCACACGCCGCATCCCGCAAGCACCTGGCAGCCAAAATTTATCCGGAATCTGCTACAGATCTCCCTGCGCAAAAATCTCGCGCTCTCCCAGCGGATTTTCTGTACAACCCCGAAAACGATCCGCGGGCGGCTGCTTGTCTATCTGTCAAACCAGGCGGCAAAAGCCGGCAGCAATCATTTTAAGATTCCGTTTGACCGGCAGGGGCTGGCGGACTATCTGAATGTCGACCGCAGTGCGCTTTCCAAAGAGCTTGGCAAAATGCGGGACGAAGGAATTCTGACCACCCGGAAAAATGCGTTTACCCTATACGGATTGTCTCATGAGCCGCTCCTTTATGTTTCATTTTCAAAGGCCTTTCACTAATAATACAAACGAAAAATCGGAAAGGTTACAAAAAAAAGGAACCCTGTCCGGATATCTTTCCGGACAGGATTCCTTTTTATTATGTTCTCCTACTCTGCCAGCTTAAACCTGCCAACCAGATTCTTCAGTCCTTCCGACTGTGCGGAAAGCTCCTGGCTTGTCGCAGAAGTTTCTTCTGCAGCTGCGGAGTTGCTCTGTACGACACTGGAAATCTGCTCGATTCCCTGCTCGATCTGCTTTAACATATTTGCCTGCTCGGTAGAACTCTCGCTGGCGCCCTTTACCGCATTCGCAAAATCATTCATGGATTCAAGAATCTTATTTAATGCAGCAACCGTCTTTTCTGTAATCTGGTTTCCGTTTTCAATTTCCTGCAGAGATTTTTCAATCAGATCGCGAGTATTGACTGCCGCCTGTGCACTGTCACCCGCCAGTTTTCCGATCTGATCTGCCACAACCGCAAAACCTTTTCCGGCTTCCCCGGCACGTGCTGCCTCAATGGAAGCATTCAGGGACAACAGGTTGGTCTGACTTGCAATCTCCTCGATGGAACCGATGATGTTTTGGATTTCCTGTGAGGTACTGCTGATCCGCTCCATGGCATTGGTCAATGCCTGTAATTCTTCTCTGCTTTGATCTGCCTGTTCTACGGCAGTGCGTACCATCTGGTAAGCCCCGGAAGCGCTCTCTGCGCTGGATTCTGCAATTCCGCTGACACTCTCTACCGTTGCTGTCAGTTCTTCTACTGCACCTGCCTGATCGGTGGCACCTTCTGCCAAAGCCTGTGCCCCGCCTGCCAGCTGCCCGGAACCGGATGCAACCTGCTCGGATGCTTCATTAATCTGTGTCAGGGTATCACTCAGTTCATGTTTTAATTTGCTTATGGACTCATACTGCTGTCTGAAATTTCCAATATAAATCTGTGCATTATTACTGGATACATTGAAATTTCCTTCTGCCATTTCTCCCAGAAGATAACTGGTATCCTGCACAATCACCTCCAGAGTTTTGCATGCCTGCCGGAAATTACCGGCAAGTTTTCCGAGTTCGTCTGGAGATTCATAATTTATTTCCACATCAAGCTGTCCTGCTTTCAGTTTCTCAGCTGCACCTTCCAGTTCCTGAATTGGCTTTAGCATAATTCCGGTAATGGTGGTCCGGATGACAGTGGAGAAAGCCACTGCTCCTGTTCCTATGAGAATCATCAGAATAATGCTCACAATTCCCGTTACCCTGGCAGATGTATACTGACTCTTTGCCTCTGCGGATGCCACTTTTCCGATATCAACCAATATATCCTGAAGTTTCTCTGTTGCATCATTATAATCGGAATTAAACAGTGCCAGAGCTTCGTCATTTTTATTCTGCTGCGCCAGTTCCATGAGCGCTACCCGCTGTTTTTTCAGTTCTTCTATCGCATCTTTTAATTCCGCAACTTTCTTTTTATCATTATAAGACTTCTCCAGTGTGGTAACATTTTTTCCAACCTGATCTGCATACTTCTGTGCCGAATTAAGATAACTCTGTGTGGAACCTGTATCATCGGTTGTCATCGACCACAAAATATATTTTCCCACAAGCTGTATATCTTTACGGATTTCCATCTGCAATGTGCTGTTTGCATATGCTTCCTTGTAAAACTTATAAGTATCCACATTCATCATTACAATGGAAACAAGCGAAACAACCATAGCAACAGCAAACGTTACAATGACTGTAGTAAATGCATACTTCAACTTCATTCCTACCTTCAGTTTTCGGTAAAACTCTTCCATTTTTTTTCGTCCTTCCATTTTCTCTGTTCCTTTCTTTATTCCGCTTTAAAATACTATTTTTATCATACGCCTTTTTCCCTCCCACTGCAATGTTTCTGTCGAAAATATGCGAATTTTATCTTTTTCCACACTCAGAACTCCCCCCCTGGTTTGTCCCCTTTGCATTCCAATAAAATGATGGTACAATGATGACATAACACAAAACATCTGTTTTACATATATTGTTGGAAATGGAAATGGAAATGAAATGGAAAAAGCACAGATTCGAATAATCCGAAGCAAAAGAAAAACCGTTGCACTGGAAATCCGTCCGGATTTATCGGTTCTGGTAAGGGCACCTTACTGGATGGCAGACTGGCAGATCCGTAAATTTGTCGATGAAAAATCAGACTGGCTGTATGCCCATCTCCGGGAAATGGAACAAAAACAAAAATTGGAAGCTGCACGCCCGAAAGCCGCACCTTTAACTCCCGGGGAATTGCAGGTGCTTGCAGATGAAGCACTGCGCGTAATTCCGGAACGGGTACGGTTTTATGCCCCGGTTGTCGGCGTGACCTATGGCAGGATCACCATACGAAACCAGCGTACACGCTGGGGAAGCTGCAGTGCAAAGGGCAATCTTAACTTTAACTGCCTGCTGATGAAAGCACCGCCGGAAGTGCTGGATTACGTGGTTGTCCATGAGCTGTGCCACCGGCTGGAGATGAACCATTCACCACGCTTCTGGGCACAGGTGGAGCGTGTGCTTCCAGACTATAAGGTTTCCCGCAAATGGTTACGGGAACATGGCAATGAGCTTATGGATTTAAACCCATAAGAAGGAGATACCGGTATTCCTGCATCTCCTTCTTGCTTTCATGTTATTTTTTACATGTAATATCGTTCTGTTCTCAATTACTTTCTATTGTATAAGTCCCCTCTTCAAAATTTACATGCAATTCGGCATATGCCCCGTCATATTCCCAGCGGATTTCCAGAGAACTCTCCTCTCCGGAGATTGTCACCTCTGCACCTTCCGAAAATGCCTTATGGGTATTTCTCATACGGATTAGCGCAAGCTGTTTTTGAACCACATCTTTTTTCAGACCTTCCGCGATCTGATCAACGGAAAGATTTGTCCGGTTGATTTCCTTATGTCCGGATTCCCCCGCACGCTGCACCGCTTCATGGTCATTTTTTCCGGCAAACAGATCCAGATACCAGATCTGCGGTTTGCCCGGCATAAACATCTGGATGGCCCGCGCCAGAAGCATTTTTTCATCCGACTCTCCCAATGCACTGTAGTACGTGGCATTTACCTGATAATACAGATTCTTTTGTCCATGTAAATTTTTGACCATGCCTCCGCGGGATACAATCCGGTCAATTAACGACTGGATCTCCTCTTTTGGAAGCAGTCCCTTTAAATCCAGAAGCGGGATGCCGTCGTGACAGCCAAGCATGTTGACCGTGGAGATCTTCTTTTCCACAATCTCCTTCGCCCATGCCGCAAGGTGCGTTCCCCGCCGGTTCTCAATCGCATCAATGACCAGTCCCGGCAGGAAAAAGTCATAGGTTGCATAGCCTTTTTCTGCAAGTGTCTCATATATTTTTTCATCATACGCTGCGTGGATCTCCGGCAAAAGCGTAAGTCCCAAAGGTTCTGCCAGCGCATGAATCTTCTGTAAAAGTTCCCATGTCTCCGGATCATTGAGGAAGTTTTTCTTTCCCGGTGTCTTCGGCGCATAGGCAAAGGCATCCAGCCGCACGATCGCCGCTCCATAAGAAGCTATTTTCTCCAATGTTTCACGATAAAACTCCCACACCTTTGGCGACTGGATGTTTACATCCATCTGTCCAAGATAGTGTCTGCCATGCACTTCCTGATAAAAGGTATTCCAGTACGGCACCTTTTTTCCATCCGGAAATTCCACCATCAGGATCGGCAGCCCGGGTTTGCGGAAAAACATCTGCTTCAGGCAGCTTTCCTCCGGCTGGATATAGCCTTCCTCCGTCATGGTTCCATGCCCTTCCCAGAAGCGGTTCCAGTCGATGAAAAAATCACGGTACGCAGAAGCCTCCCCTTTTTCCACAAGATCCTGAAACTGTGGGGACTGTGCGGAAGCATGGTTTAAAATAAAATCCAGTTTCAGGTCAATCCCCATATTCTTTAACTGGTCAAGGTCTTCCCGGTTGGCAAGCTGCTCATTCAGGTCATAGTCGGAATGATACAGGCTCGGCAGAATGTAAAAAGAAGAAAATACATCCTGCATTGCCTCAGTTTTTAGCAATGTTACAATATCTCCCAGATTTCCTCCAAGACTGTCGGGATATGCATTGAGCATCGGTTTATGGTTCATAAACTCTTCCGTCCTTTCCCACGATTAATCCTGCATTTTTGCGCTGCACTTCAAGTTTTTCCTGTTCCAGTTCTACCACGCGGCAGATAAACGGGCTTGCGGCATTCTCATCGCGGTTTCTGCGGATGCGCCGCTCCTTTGTCTCCTCCGGGGAACTTTCCAGAAAGACGGGCAGATCCACACCATGTAAATCGTCACTGCCTCCGTGTGTCCACTCCAGAAGTAATACGGATATTCCGGAAAAATCGGTTTCTTCCGATGAAATCTCGCCATCTTCCCGTCCCATATGCCGCAATGTGATCGTATCTTTTCCCTCATGAAATGCCGCAAGCACTTCATTGATCCGGTCGAAGTCAATCTCTTTCTTTGTTCCGAGATATCCACGCAGTCCATCTTCCCCGGTTTCTTTATACACACGCATCCGTTCTTCATCATTGCGTTTTGGAATCCGGTGTGGATAATCATCGCCCGAGAGCAGATAACAACCCGTTCCGTCATTTAAAAAGTACTGCTGCAATGCCGTTGCAAGTGTTGTTTTTCCGGAACCGGAGCCACCGTAAAGGCTGATGACCACTCGATTTTTGACATTCCCGTCACGCCATTTCTGCACTTTTTCATATAATGTTCCAGCCTCTTTCAGTTCTGTAAAAGCAAACTGATATGCCTCATATTCTCTGGTAAACGGCGGAAGCGGAATTCCCGCATGCATCAGTGCTGCACCGGAATACTGCCTGCCACTCTGTTCTTCCAGATACACGGCATCCGGCTTTAACCCACGCAGGCGGACATAAACGGTCGCCTGATTTGCCTCTGCCATAAGACGCACTACGCTTACCAGTGCATGATCCTGTTGCTCTGAGACGGACATCCATGCCGCAATTTCATCCGTAAACGGATCCGACAGCCGCCAGTACGTTCCCTCGTTAATGAGCGTTTCATACTTCTTGTACGTTTTGATCTGCTCCCGGATCTGCTGTTTTTCCTCATCCGATAAAAGCGCCGGGTTTAATTCGTAACCGAAGGTTCCCGCCATCGCCGTCACCCCACGGGTATGGAAACTTGTCACCCGTCCGGTCTGGTGATTTGGCACCGCCGAAACATGCGCCCCCATCGCGGAAACCGGATAGAAAAACGAAGTTCCGTACTGGATTCTTGTGCGGTTGATCGCATCGGTATTGTCGCTGCACCAGATCTGTGGGGAATAATAAAGCATTCCCGCGTCAAACCTGCCGCCGCCACCGCTGCATCCCTCCAGCAGAAGATCCGGATAGCGGCTGCACAAACGCTCCATGAAATCATAGACACCAAGCACATAATCATAGGAAAGATTTCCGGCATAGACATCTGCCATGCTGCGGTTCATATCCCACTTGACATAATCAATTTTTCCCTGATCGAGCACGGCACAGATCTGGTCAAATACACAGTCGCGCACTTCTTTTCTGGAAAAATCAAGCAGTAGCTGGTTTCTCGAGCGCACCGGCTTTTTCCCCGGAATCCGGATCGCCCAGTCCGGATGCGCCCGGTACAGATCACTGTCTTCATTGACCATCTCCGGCTCAATCCAGATGCCAAATTTCACGCCCTGCTCATGCACGCGGGTAATAAGTTCTGCCAGACTGCCCCCCAGTTTCTTTTCGTTGACCCACCAGTCCCCAAGGGAAGAATTGTCATCGTTTCTTTTCCCGAACCAGCCGTCATCCATTACTACCATATCAATTCCAAGGGAAGCGGCTTCTTTTGCCAGATCCACAATCGTATCTCCCGTAAAATCGAAATAGGCTGCCTCCCAGCTGTTGATCAGCACCGGACGCTGCATATGGACATATTTGCTGCGGCACACATGGTTGCGGATGCAGCTATGATACTGCTGCGACAATGCAGACAATCCATCTGCCGAATAGGATAAAATGACTTCCGGCACCGTAAAGGTTTCTCCAGCCGCGAGCGGGTAGGAAAACAGTTCTTCATTTAATCCAAGAAGCAGGCGCGTCTGGTTGAACTGGTCTTTTTCCGCCTCACAGGAGAAATTGCCGCTGTATACAAACAGCATGCCATAGCAGCTGCCTGCCGTCTCTGTTGTCCCTTTTTCTGCCAGAATTACTGCCGGATTATACTGATGGCTGGATGTTCCCCTGCGGCTGCCAAACGCAATCGTTCCATGTCCCAACGGGGTGCGCTCCAGATTGCGCTCCATGGCATGCTTTCCATAAAACCGCAGGACATCAAACTCTCCCTGTACAAAATCCAGACAGGCTGCCGCTGCCTTTTCGATCGTAATCTGTCCGGTTCCCATATTTTTAATCCGTACACTCCTTGTAATGACATCGGTTTCTTCTAAAACGCCATACAGCAGATGCACTTCAACCTGTGCGTTTTCATCTGCAAGGACTATTTCCAGTGTCTGTGCTTCGTTTTCATCTGCCCAGACAGCCGGAAGTCCCTGTAACTGATACTTGCCGCTTTGGATCTCATAGCTCTTAAAAAGCAGATCTGCACTTTCCACACCTTTTTCATTTTTGATATTCAGTGCAATATTGCGGTAATCTCCGGTGCCAAGGGACGGATATTCCTGTGGCAGCGCATCCAGCGAATAGGTGCGGTCCATGCCCGCTGCATAAGGATTTCCGGAAAATCCACGGTCTGCATAGGTTAGGACATAGTCCATGGAACTGTTTGTTTTTTCTCCGTAGTACAGATGCAGCAGATATCCCAGTGGATCAACCTGCATCTGATAGGTTGTATGCGCTGTATGCAGGGTAAATATTTTTTTATTTGGATTGTATATAATTGCCATAGAAGTCACCTCGTTTATTCTTTATCCTTTGACTGCACCGTTTGCCACACCATTTAAAATCTGTTTCTGGCAGATCATATAAAAGATCAGGATCGGGATCAGTGCCAGAATATAGGAGGCAAACGCCAGATTGTAATTGGTTCCAAACTGTGTCTGGAAGTTAAGCTGTGCAAGCGGCAGCGTATTCTGTCCGGTTCCGGACATGATCACAAGCGGTGTCATAACATCGTTCCAGGTTCCAAGGGCTGTCAGAATCGCAACCGTCGCATGCATCGGTTTCATCATCGGGAATACCACTCTCCAGTAAGTCGTCCAGGTACTTGCCCCATCAATATCTGCTGCTTCTTCGAGTGCTTCCGGAATATTTTTTAAATATCCACTGTAAAGCAGGACATTCATTGGCATGTAAAATACCAGATACAACACGATGACACCGGCACGGTTTCCAAGTCCCATGTGTGCCGTCTGTTTTACCAGAGGCATCATTAAGATGGAAAATGGAACAAACATACCACTGACAATATACAGATAGATAAAACGGAAACTTTTTCTTCTTGCCATGCCCCGCCCGATCACATAGCCTGCAATCGAGTGGATCAGAATTGCCAGTACGATCGTTACCAGAGTGATCAGTAAACTGTTTCCAAGAGAACGCCAGAAATCGGTCACTTCCATTGCCTGACGGAAGTTTTCAAAACTCCATTGTTTCGGGAAAGAAAGTGCACCCGCCACATCGTTTGTCATCTCACTTGGTTTCTTAAACGCAATGATCGCTGCCATATACAGTGGAAAAAATACGGTAACCGTCCCCAAAATCAGAACAATCGTAAGTACCCGGTTTGTTTTCTGTTTTTCTTTCATCATAACTGCTCCTCCTTCTTATTCATGACTGTCATCTGGAAAAGTGAAATTGCCACAATCACAATAAAGAAAATAACTGCATTTGCACTCTGGAATCCAAACTGTCCGCCATCCATACCATTTTTATAAATCAGGTAAGAGATCGATTCGGTGCTCTGTGCCGGACCTCCCTTGGTCAAAGACATGATCTGGTCGAATACCATGAGAAAATTCTTTGTGCTCAATACCAGATTGATTGTTACAAACGGCATAACCAGTGGAAATGTTACTTTCCAGAACTGTTTCCATTTACTTGCTCCATCAAGCATACTCGCCTCGTAAACTTCCTCCGGGACGGTCTGCAGACCGGAAATATAAATAATGGTATTCATGGCAACTGCCTGCCATACACCAACAATCAGCACACCAATCCACGCATATTTTTCACTTGCAAGAATACTGTTCTGCAAAAATCCAATATGGAACACATTTCCCACAGTTGGAAGAATGTAAGTAAAAATAAAACTAAAAATATAGCCGATGACAAGTCCTCCTAAAATATTCGGCACAAAATAAATACCGCGCAGTGCACTTTTAAAACGGATTGCACTGTTTAATCCAACTGCCATGATCAGACTCAGCACATTTACCAGTATCGTTCCTGCCAGTGCATATTTAAACGTAAACAAATAGCTTTTTCCCACGCGGGAATCCGTAAACAGATCTGCATAGTTCCGGAACCCGACATAATCGTACGTTCCGTATCCTTTATAATTGGTAAAGCTGTAAATCACACCTTTGATCATTGGAAGTGTATTGAATGCAAAAAATAAGATCACAACCGGTATGATAACCGCCCAGAATGTTTTGTCCCTGTTTGACATTTTCTTTTTCATTGTGCATCCTCCTGTTCTTTCTGATAATCCTGTACTTTCCGAATCAGATCCCGGTTGTAGCGTTTCCAGCCGGAATCAAATTTTTTCAAAAACTTTTCCTGTGCATTATCGCTTGTATCCAGCAGGAACGTCTGGATCATGGCATCCACACTCATCTCACTCGGATAATGGTGATCCTGATAATCTGCCATGCGGTTATTTTCAATGTAAGGACGCATATCCTTAAGTGTTTCCGGAATTGCAAAATCCCCATCCTTGCAGGCAATTCCGCCCTGATCATCCAGATAAATCTGAATGGTTTCATCGTCATACAGATATTTTAAAACTTCATATGCTGCTTCTTTGTTTTTGCATGCTTTCATCACAGAGAACTGTAAATCAATTCCTGAATTTAATACATTGTCTGATTCGTTATCATTTGCAGGAAATGTAAAAGAGCCGATATTCATGTCCGGATTGACCGATTTGATCTGCGGGATTGCATAGCTTCCGATCGGATACATGGCAGCTTCCCCACGGGCAAATGCTGTACATGCATCGTTATAACCATATGCATACGGATTTTTTTCTGCATAATCCAAAAGCGCACGCATCTTTTCTGCTACCGGTTCATAAGTCCTGGCAAATGTGGTATTTCCCATATTTACCTGATTGCAGGTGTCCGAATCGGTAAGTCCGACCGCCAGCGCATTCCACGGAGCCAGACAGGTCCAGGTATCTTTAAAGCCCAGATACAGCGGAAGTGTTCCGCTCTGTTTTATTTCATCACACAGTGTGGTAAATTCCTGCCAGGTGTCCGGCACTTTCCACCCATTTTCCTCAAACAGATCTTTGTTATATAAAATTCCTGCTGCATTTGCCACATATGGAAGTGCATACGTGCCATCCTTTGGAATAAACTCCAGTTCCTTATCCATATCCAGATATGCCTGCTTGACTGTCTGAACTTCATCCAGACCGGAAATATCTTCAAACAGGTCTGCATCTAAAAAATTGGAGTAGTTGATATCACCTCCGATTGCGATGATATCCGGATAATCCTCCCGGATAAAACGTGTCTTTAAAATGGTCATTGCTTCATTTGGAGATGAAATCTTCAAATGAATGTCATCATGTGTTTCATTGAACCGCTTTTCAATTTTTTCAAATGCCTTAACTGCTTCTGGTTTGTAGGAAACCACTTCGATTTCTGTTTTCCCGTCTGCCCTTTTTTCGCTTCCGCATCCAGCGAGTCCTGTCATGCACATGCCCAGTGCAAGCACAGCCGCAAGACCACGGAAAATATTCCTTTTTGCCATATTCCTCTCTCCTTTTCTTAAATATATGCGCTTGTCTTTTTGATAATCTAATTATAACATACCTTTATGCGTCCTTAAATACCCATATTTTTTTAAT
>ENA-UONV01003387-UONV01003387.1-human-gut-metagenome-genome-assembly--contig:-CS4-NODE-3387-length-10779-cov-5.133346_pt1 | contig 10779 bp, 7 predicted proteins | sample MGYA00242461_ERZ724008 | MGnify/ENA metagenome assembly ERZ724008 | reverse complement strand
GCCGCTCAGGATGCAGCCCATAAGCAAAAGCATCCTACATCCAACCGGCAGCAGCCTGTGGAAGAGGAGGGGGAAGAGGCGCCTATTCTTCCCAACCAGGATGTGGAGGTGCTGGAATATCAGAGGCCGCCCTATACCTTGTTAAACCTGCCTAAAGAGCAGTTTAATGGGCAGGAAAACCCGGCGGAGAAAGCCAAGCTGCTGATCGACACCCTGCAAAGCTTCCACATCTCCGCCAAGATCATCAACATCACCGTGGGGCCGGTGATCACCCGGTATGAATTACAGCCTGCCCAAGGGGTACGGGTGAATCGGATCACCACCCTTTCGGACGACATTGCCCTGGCGTTGGCGGCGCCCCGGGTGCGCATCGAAGCGCCTATCCCCGGAAAATCTGCCATTGGCATCGAGATCCCTAATCGGGAAACCCAGCCGGTGTTGCTTAGGGAAGCAGTGGAATCCCCAGAATTTCAGCAGGCAAAATCCCCCTTATGCTTTGCCCTGGGCAAGGATATCGCGGGGAAGGTGGTATGCGCAGATCTGGACCGGATGCCCCATCTGCTCATTGCGGGTTCCACGGGAAGCGGTAAAAGCGTATGCATCAACGATATTATCCTCAGCTTGATCTACCATACGGCCCCTTGCGACCTGCGGATGATCCTGGTAGACCCTAAAAAGGTAGAGTTGAAGGTATATTCGCCCTTGCCCCATTTGCTTTTGCCGGTGGTGACGGATGCGAAAAAGGCGGCGGGCGCTTTGAAATGGGCGGTACGGGAGATGGAACAGCGGTATTCCAAGATGGCCCAGTGCAACGCGCGAGACTTGAACCGTTACAATGCCTTACAAGCGGAGCCTGCTAACCGGATGCCCCGGCTGGTGATCATCATCGATGAATTGGCGGATCTGATGATGGTGGCGGCCAAGGACGTGGAAGAAGCCATTTGCCGGATCGCCCAGCTGGGCCGGGCGGCAGGCATCCATTTGATCGTAGCCACCCAGCGTCCCTCTACCGATATTATCACCGGGCTGATCAAGGCAAATATCCCTAGCCGTATTGCATTGACGGTATCCTCTGCAGTGGACTCCAGGGTTATTATGGATTGCAGCGGCGCAGAAAAATTGTTGGGCCGTGGGGACATGCTCTTCCATGCAAACGGCGCCAGCAAACCATTGCGGGCTCAAGCCGCCTTTGTCAGCGACGAGGAAGTGGAGCGGGTGATGGATTTCTTTACTGCCCACGCCACCGCCCCCAGCCCCCAATATACCGAGCTATCCCTGGAGGATATGGAAACCGAATTGGAAAACGGCGGCCCTGCCCAGGGCAATGGGAAGCAGGAGGACGACCTGCTGCCGGATGCGGTGCGGGTGGTAATGGAAAGCGGTCAGGCTTCCATTTCCATGATCCAACGCAGGTTGCGGGTTGGCTATGCTAGAGCAGCAAGGCTTGTGGACATCATGGAACAAAAGAAGATCGTCAGCGGGTTTGACGGAAGCAAGCCCCGCCGGCTCCTGATCAGCCAAGCGGAATATGCCCAGATGTTCGGCGGCGCAGATCAAGCAATACAGGAGGACGAAGAATGAAGGTAGGCATGGTTTCCCTAGGATGCTCCAAAAACCGGGTGGACAGCGAATATATTCTGGCAGCCTTGACCAATCAAGGCTTTACCATCACCGCCGACCCAAAGGAAGCGGAGGTGATTTTGGTAAACACCTGCGGCTTTATCGATCCCGCCAAGGAGGAATCCATCAACACCATCCTGGAGATGGCCGCCTATAAGGAGACCGGCCGCTGCAAGTTGCTGGTGGGAACGGGCTGCTTGACCCAGCGGTATGAAAAGGAGCTGCGGGAGGAGCTGCCCGAACTGGATCTGCTTTGGGGGGTCAAGGACCCCCAGGGGCTGGCGCGGAAGGTGGCGGAAATGGCCGGCCTACCCCAGCCGCAAACCCCTGGCTGCTGTCCCCGCATTTTGACCACCCCGCGGTATTCTGCCTACCTGCGCATTGCAGACGGATGTGACAATCGTTGCGCCTATTGCGCCATCCCCTTGATCCGCGGCCCGCGCAAGAGCGTGCCCATGGAGGATGTGCTGGCGGAAGCCAGGCGCTTGGCGGAGGGCGGCGTGGTGGAGCTTACGGTGATCGCTCAGGATACCTCCGCTTATGGCAGCGACCTTTACGGCAAGCCCATGCTGCGGGAACTGCTATTGGAGCTGTGCAAGGTTCCCGGCCTTCATTGGATCCGGGTGCTGTATACTTATCCCAATACGGTGGACACCGACCTGATCGACGCCATGGTACGGGAGCCAAAGCTGGTACCCTATCTGGATATGCCCATCCAGCATATTGCGCCGGATATTCTTCGGCGCATGAACCGCCATGGTACTGCGGCGCATATCCGGGAGATGGCGGCTTACGCACGAAACGCTAGCCCGGATTTCATCTTGCGGACCACGGTGATCACAGGCTTCCCAGGGGAAACGGAGGAGGAATTCGACCAATTGGCCGAATTTTTGCAAGCCAATCCCTTTGACCGTCTTGGCGCCTTTGCCTATTCGCAAGAGGAAAATACCCCTGCTGCGCAGATGCCGGATCAAATTCCAGATGCGGTTAAAGCAGAACGGCTAGATCGAATCATGACTGCCCAGCAAGCAATATCCTTGGTGTGTAATCAAATTCGTGTCGGTCGAACGTACGAAGTTTTGGTAGATAAGGTGCAGGGGGATATTTGCCTAGGCCGTTCCTATGGAGAAGCCCCCGAGGTGGATGGTTGCATCCGCTTCTATTACCAGGGGCCGGCCCCCAAACCCGGCACGTTTGTGCAAGTCCGTATCAACCAGGCCGGACCCTATGACCTATGGGGCGAGATGGTGCTTCAATAAATTACAACATTGCATGGAAACATGCTGGAAGGATGTGTTCCCGTGTTTAAAAACATGAACCTGCCAAACAAGCTCACGTTGCTACGGATATTGATGGTCCCTTTCTTTATTGCCAGCTTTTATCTTTCCATTGGCTGGCGGGACTATCTGGCTGCAATCTTATTTGTATTGGCCTATGCAACGGATATGCTGGATGGCCGCATCGCCCGGAAGCGGAACCTAATTACGGATTTTGGCAAGCTGATGGACCCTATGGCGGATAAGCTGCTTTCCGTAAGCGCTTTGATTATGCTTACCGCCATGGATATGTTGCATCCGGTGGCTGTGATCCTCATCGTGACCCGGGAGTTTTTCATCAGCGCTTTCCGGCTGGTGGCAGTGGAAAAGGGCGTGGTCATTGCGGCCAGCGGCTTGGGAAAGGCCAAGACCGTTTCCCAGTTTATCGCCATTACGCTAACGCTGTTGCAAGCCCCTATCCGGGGCCTGTTGGGCGGGTTCCCCCTGGATATGGTAATTATGTGGATATCTGTGCTGCTCACGATCATTTCAGGGGTGGACTATGTGGTTAAAAATAAGGACGCGGTCCGTTTTGATTAAAAGAAAACGAGGAATTTTACTATGTCGAACCTAACTGCGGAGATCATATCCGTGGGCACGGAATTGCTCATGGGTCAGATCTTGGATACCAATGCCCAGTACATTTCCCAAAGGCTGGCGGAAGTGGGGATCAACCAATATTACCGTACCACCGTAGGAGATAACCGGGTGCGGCTTCAGCATACCATCCAACAAGCCCTAGACCGGGCGGATCTGGTGATCCTCACCGGCGGGTTGGGGCCAACGGAGGACGACCTTACAAAGGAAACTGCGGCGGCAGTATTGGGCTATACGGAGTTTTCCATCGATGAAGCCAGCAAGGCGCGGATGTACCAGCGATTTGTCCATTATAATCACGCCATGCCGGAGAACAACCTTAAGCAAGTCATGTTTCCAAAGGGCGCCATCATCTTGCCCAATGATTATGGCACCGCGCCCGGATGCATATTGGAAAAGGACGGCAAAGCCATTATCCTTTTGCCTGGGCCTCCCAGGGAGATGCGCCCCATGTTTGATGCCAGCGTCATGCCCTATTTGTGTCGGGAGAGCCATAGCCAGCTTTATTCCCAGGTGCTCCGGGTATATGGCATGGGAGAATCCATGGTAGCCGACCAACTGGGCGACATGATCGAGCAGCAGACCAATCCCACCATCGCCACCTATGCCCTCACTGGCGAGACCACCATCCGGGTGACGGCCCGCTGCAACAGCGACCAGGAGGGGGCTGCGCTATTACAGCCGGTGGTACAGCAAATACAAAACCGGCTGGGCAGCGTGGTTTACGCCCTCCATGGGGAACCGTTGGAACGGGTTTGCGCCGGTTTGCTGGAAAAGGCGGGCAAGACCCTGGCTGTAGCGGAAAGCTGTTCTGGCGGGATGCTAGCTTCTACCCTTGTTTCTGTTCCTGGGAGTTCCGCTTGGTTTTTCGAGGGCTGCGTTACCTAGTCCAATGCCGCCAAGATGCGGCGGTTGGGGGTAAGCGAAAAGACCCTGGCAAGCCATGGGGCCGTCAGCCGGGAAACCGCCCTGGAAATGGCCCAGGGCATGCGGCAAAGCGCAGGCGCAGACCTGGCTTTGGCCACCACAGGGATCGCGGGACCTAGCGGCGGCACAGGGGAAAAGCCGGTGGGCTTGGTGTATGTAGCCCTGTCCTGTGAAACCGGGGAATATGTCCATGAGATGCATTTTGCAGGCGATCGGGAACGGATCCGTGGAGCGGCGGTATTGGAAGGATTGGATATGTTACGCCGCCATCTTACAGGGATGCTGGAATCATGATCGATCCGCAAGAAGGGCGCAGGCAGCCGCCAGCGCAGACCAACTGAACCAAATTTTATCCAGAAAAGGAGCCTGTTTATCCCATGATGGAAAAAGAAAAAGCCCTAGAAATGGCCCTAAGCCAAATAGAAAAACAATTTGGCAAGGGCGCCATTATGAAGCTGGGGGATGCGGCTGCCAAGATCAGCGTATCCACCATATCTACCGGCTGCCTGGCCTTGGATTTGGCCTTGGGGGTAGGCGGCATTCCCCGGGGCAGGATCATCGAGATCTATGGCCCGGAATCTTCCGGTAAGACGACCATCGCCCTGCATGTCATAGCAGAGGCGCAAAAGGCCGGCGGCGCAGCGGCGTTTATCGATGCGGAGCATGCCCTAGATCCGGTTTATGCGGAAAACCTGGGTGTAAACGTGGATGAGTTGTACGTATCCCAGCCGGATACCGGCGAACAAGCATTGGAAATCACGGAAGCGCTGGTGCGTAGCGGCGCCATCGATGTGGTGGTCATCGATTCGGTGGCGGCACTGGTGCCTAAGGCGGAGATCGAAGGGGACATGGGGGACTCCCACGTGGGCTTACAAGCCCGGCTGATGAGCCAAGCCCTGCGCAAATTGGCAGGGGTGATCAGCAAGTCCAATACCATCGTCATCTTCATCAACCAGCTGCGGGAAAAGGTGGGGGTCATGTTCGGCAATCCGGAGACCACCACAGGCGGCAAAGCCTTGAAGTTTTATGCTTCCATCCGCATGGATGTGCGCAAGATCGACGTGATCAAAAACGGCACGGAAATCGTAGGCAACCGTACCCGGATCAAGGTGGTCAAAAATAAAGTGGCGCCGCCCTTCAAGCAGGCGGAATTCGATATCATCTACGGGGAAGGCATCTCCAATGAAAGCGCGATCTTGGATCTGGCTGTAGAACGCAAGATCATATCCAAGACCGGCGCCTGGTATTCCTACGGGGATATGCGCATGGCACAGGGCCGGGACAACGCCAGGCTATTCCTCAAGGATAATCATGAGCTCTGCCAGGAGATCGAAGGGAAGCTGCGGGCTATGCAGGATGTCCCAGCCCCAAAACCGAAAGGCAGCACAGCGCGGGAACCCATGGAAGAGTCGGCGGATTGACCGTTGACAAAGCCGCAGGCAACCCTTGGGAATTCTTGGCATTTTATGGAAAAAAGTCATAGGCACCCCCTTGGGTGCCTTGACTTTTATTTCTAAAGCAGGTAAAATCGGTATGAGTAATTATGGCGGTGTGTAATCCTGTGAAATCTTTTCATTGGATTCAGTCCATACATGCTGGATAATTTACGCTCACTTTATGGAATAATCGAATACGAACGATGCTTGGAGGTGGATATTCGCCGTGATGGATTTTTTGCTCCCGATTATCATCGGGGTTGTGTGCTCCGTTGTATTCTTCTTTGCTGGTTATGTTTACCGGCGCAACATTGCCGAAGCCAAAGTCGCAAAGGCAGAGGACGCCGTTAAAAAAATGATAGACGATGCGCAAAAGCGCGCGGAAACCATTAAAAAAGAGACCATACTTGAGGCCAAGGAAGAAGCCTACAAAATAAAGAGCGAGAGCGAGAAGGATCTGCGCGACCGGCGCAATGAGCTTCAGCGGTCCGAACGCCGGCTGGCCCAGCGGGAAGAGACCCTGGATAAGAAGATGGATGGGATCGAGCAGCGGGAAGCCCAGTTGAACGAAAAATTTAAAGAGGCGGAAAAGATCGAATCTGCTGCAAAAGAGATCCATGACCGTCAATTGAAGGAATTGGAGACGATCTCCGGCTTGTCGATGGACGAGGCAAGAGAGATCCTATTGGGGAACGTGGAGCGGGAAGCCCGCCATGACGCGGCGCTGATGCTCCGGGAGATCGAAGCAAAAACCAAAGAAGAAGCGGACAAACGCGCCCGCAACATCATTTCCTTGGCGGTGCAGCGGTGCGCCGCAGACCATGTGGCGGAGGCCACGGTATCCGTGGTGCCCCTGCCCAACGACGAGATGAAGGGCCGTATCATAGGCCGGGAGGGGCGGAATATCCGCACCCTGGAAACCGCCACCGGGGTGGACTTGATCATCGACGATACGCCGGAAGCGGTCATCCTTTCTGGTTTTGACCCGGTCCGGCGGGAGATCGCCCGGATCGCCTTGGAAAAGCTGATCCTAGACGGCCGCATCCATCCTGCCCGCATCGAAGAGATGGTGGAGAAGGCCCGCAAGGAAGTGGATGCCCAGATCCGGGAAGCAGGCGAACAGGCCCTGTTCCAGGTGGGGCTTCACGGGTTACATCACGAGCTGGTCAAGTTGCTTGGTCGGCTGCGTTACCGCACCAGCTATGGCCAAAACGTATTGAAGCATTCCATTGAAGTGGCCCATCTGGCAGGGATCATGGCCTCTGAGATCGGCGCTAACGTGGCGCTGGCCAAACGGGCTGGATTGCTGCATGACATCGGGAAAGCGGTGGATCACGAGATAGAAGGCCCCCACGCCCAGATCGGCGCGGACCTGGCCAAGAAATATCGGGAAAACAATCAGATCATCCACGCGATCCAGGCGCACCATGGCGATGTGGAACCCAGCACCGTGGAAGCCGTTTTGGTACAGGCGGCAGACGCCATCTCCGCTGCCAGGCCCGGCGCCCGGCGGGAGACCTTGGAGAATTACATCAAGCGGCTGGAGAAGCTGGAGGAGATCGCCAATTCCTTTGAAGGGGTGGATAAATCCTTCGCCATGCAAGCTGGCCGAGAGGTGCGCATCCTGGTGAAGCCCGAAAGCGTCAACGATGCAGATACCATCCTGATGGCCAAGGAGATCGTGAAGCGGATCGAGGCGGATCTGGAATACCCTGGACAAATCAAGGTAAATGTAATCCGGGAGACCCGGGCTGTGGAGTATGCAAAATAACTGGAACATCCCTGTGTAGGAAAAGAGCCGTTGGCAGGTATCCCTTGCCAACGGCTTTGCTGCATCATTTTGAAGGGAGGGGTAAAATTGGAAGCCATTCCCATTGCGGATGGATACTGCGATTTCCTATATTATATGCTGCATGAAGGCTGGGATATCGGACAGCCTGCCGGTAGACAGGCTGTTTCCATCCCCTATATGGAGGCATCCAACGTTGCTTTGCAATTTTTTGCCGCTTGGATCGACGGAGAGGCAAAGCAAAATGGTCTGGGCCAATGCTTGGACCTGATCGACGCATACTGGCGTATGCTGGAACAGAATGCCGACCGTTTGACGCCCTTAACGCCGGATTTTCAACCGGGCCAGGGCAAAATCGCCGCCGTCCTTACCATCGAAGGTGGGGAAGGGATCGATGGAAGCTTGGAAGCGTTGCGGATGTTTTATAGGCTGGGGGTCCGGGCCATGACCCTCACTTGGAACTATAGCAATTGTTTGGCCTCTCCGGCTATGCGGCGCGCAAATAAGGGCTTGACGGATCTAGGCCGCAAGGTGGTTCGGGAGATGCACCGATTGGGAATTGCCCTAGACGTTTCCCACCTGAGCGATGCAGGGATCGACGATGTACTTGCTTCAGCCGAAAGGCCGATTTTTGCTTCCCATTCCAATGCCCGTTCCGTATGCCAGCACCGGCGTTCCCTGCAAGACCGGCATATTCGGGAGATCGCCCAATGCGGCGGGGTGATCTGCGTAAATTATTATCCGCCCCAGCTTTCCCAGTTTCCTTCCAATGCATGCGCCCAAGATGTAGCCCGACACGCTGCTTATATTGCCAGCCTCGTGGGAGCGCAGCATGTGGCGCTGGGCTCAGACTTTGACGGCATGTGGGAATATCCCCAGGATATCAAGACCCAACAAGATCTACCTGGCGTGCTGCAGGCCCTTTCCAAAGCTGGATTTTCCCAACAGGAGATCCAAGGGATCGCTTACGACAATTTACACGATTACATCTTGCAATTTGTGTAGAATGTGGCTGGATGGGGGATAATTAGAAAAAACTGGTAATTTGGCTTGCAACCCCGTGCAAACCTATGGTATAATGCAAAGAAATTCAGGTGCAGGGCGTAAATTCGTCCTTATTTTAGGTTGCACGAAGTCGGGCTTGTTTTTATGTATTTGGGGGCTCAACTGGCCATCCTATGAGGGGAGGCCAAAGGGCAGAAAGGAATTGGAAGCATGAAGGCATATACAGTCCAAGTGGAACAGGTGATCGAAGCATATGGCTCAGATCCCCGGGGGCTAACCAGCCAGGAAGCAGCGTGCCGGCTGGAAAAATACGGAAAAAATAAGCTAAAAGAGGCAAAGAAGGAGTCATTGTTTCATCGGTTCTTAAACCAATTGAAGGACCCGATGATCTTGATTTTACTGGTTGCCGCCGGCGTATCTGCCGTTACGTCCATATATAGCCAGGAGGGGCTAGGCGAGGTGGCGATCATCCTGGTTGTGGTGCTGATCAACGCCATCCTTGGGGTGTATCAGGAAAGCAAAGCGGAGAAAGCCATCGAGGCTTTGCAAGCTATGACCGCAGCCACCAGCAAGGTCATACGGGATGGGGAAATCATCCATTTAAAAAGCGAAGAGCTGGTGCCCGGCGATGTGATCCTATTAGAAGCAGGGGATGCGGTACCCGCAGACGGCAGGCTATTGGAAAGCGCCAGCTTGAAGATCGAGGAGGCGGCCCTAACCGGGGAAAGCGTGCCGGTGGATAAGGATATCCAGCCATTAGATCCCCAAAGCGGGGACGTACCCTTAGGCGACCGGAAAAACATGGTTTATATGGGAAGCACGGTGGTATACGGTCGCGGGCGTGCCATCATTACAGGGACCGGCATGGAAACGGAGATGGGGAAGATCGCAGGGATCTTGTCCCAGGCAGAGGATAGCCAGACGCCCTTGCAGATCAAGCTGGCCCAATTAAGCCGGATCTTGAGCTGGCTGGTGCTGGGGATCAGCGTATTCATCTTTGTATTCTCTTTGCTTAAGGCAGGGGACTTCCATCTGAACGTGGTATTGGATACCTTTATGATCGCCGTAAGCCTAGCTGTGGCCGCAGTGCCGGAGGGGTTAGCGACGGTGGTAACGGTGGTGCTGTCCATCGGCGTTACCAATATGTCCAAACGCAATGCGGTGATCCGCCGGCTTACCGCTGTGGAAACCCTGGGCTGCGCGCAGATCATATGCAGCGATAAGACCGGCACCTTGACCCAGAATAAGATGACCGTGGTGGATAGCTATGGCGCCGTGGAGGAGACCCAGCGGGCCATGGCCCTGTGCTCGGACGCCACGCCAGATTCCAGCGGCGCGGCGGTCGGGGAGCCTACGGAATGCGCTTTGGTGAATTGGGCGACAAAGGAAGGCCAGCCAAAACCAGCCTTGGAGGCGGAAATGCCGCGAATTGGCGAAGCGCCTTTTGACAGCGACCGGAAAATGATGTCCACGCTGCATCGTACCAGCCAGGGCATTGTGCAATATACCAAAGGCGCGCCCGACGAAGTGCTCAAGCGTTGCAGATATTATGAAAAGGACGGACAGGCGCTTCCTTTGACCGAGCAGGCCCGGCAGGATATCCTGGCCGCCAATAAGGCCATGGCAGACCGAGCCTTGCGGGTGCTCTGTGCAGCCAAGCGGGTATATACGGAAGCGCCCCAAGATATGTCGCCAGCAGCCTTAGAAAACGATATGACCTTCTTGGGGCTGGCAGGTATGATCGACCCTATCCGGCCGGAGGTGCTGGACGCCATCGCCCTATGTAAGAAGGCGGGGATCCGTCCCATTATGATCACGGGCGATCATCGGGATACCGCCGTTGCCATAGCCAACGAGCTGGGCATCTTGGGGGAAGGCCAAGTGGCTATTACTGGCGCCGAGTTAAATGAAATGGATGACGCTACCCTGGAGGCTTCCGTGGACCGCTACAGCGTATACGCTAGGGTCCAGCCGGAACACAAGGTACGTATTGTAAATGCTTGGCGCAAGCGTGGATATGTAACCGCCATGACCGGCGACGGGGTCAATGACGCCCCCTCCATCAAAAGTGCGGATATTGGGGTAGGCA
>ENA-UONV01003386-UONV01003386.1-human-gut-metagenome-genome-assembly--contig:-CS4-NODE-3386-length-10781-cov-42.477997_pt1 | contig 10781 bp, 7 predicted proteins | sample MGYA00242461_ERZ724008 | MGnify/ENA metagenome assembly ERZ724008 | reverse complement strand
TTAGGGGCTGCAAGTCCCTCACCCTAGTCCCTTTGGTTGTCTCCCTCGTTCATAGTAGCAACGTTATTAACCGGAATAGCGAACCCGAGAAGTGCTGTCCGACAAACAGAACTATCGGTAGCCTGCTATCGCTGTAAAAACATAAATCATTTCAATCGAACCGAAAACAAAATCTATATTGCACACAATAGCGAACCCGAGAAGTGCTATCCGACAAACAGAACTATCGGTAGCCTGCTATCAATGTAAATTACTAAAACGTTATAATAGAAGTACACTAAAAACAAATTTTCTCCACATATCAAAAAAAGCGAGCCGCGCGCACTATCCTTTGCGCTTCGGCTCACTTTTCCTTTTTCGTGCTGTGTCACAGCCCCATTCTTCTCACCCCAACGTACAATCAAGCACCATCATAACAACAAACCCTGCCGCCGCACCTATCGTTCCTATGTTGCTATGCTCTCCGCCCTGTGCCTCGGGTATAAGCTCTTCTATCACAACATACATCATAGCACCCGCCGCAAACGACAGCATATACGGCAAAAGCGGAGCAATGAAAGAAGCAAGCAGTATCATTGCTACCGCACCTATCGGCTCGACAACGCCTGACAGTACCCCCATCGCGAATGCCCTTCCCTTTTTCACACCCTCACCTTTAAGCGGCATGGATATTACAGCACCTTCGGGAAAATTCTGAATAGCTATACCGAGTGCCAGCGCAAAAGTGCTCGCCACCGTCATGGTTTCGCCTGCCGCTCCCGCACACGCTGCTCCGACAGCCATACCCTCAGGGACATTGTGAATAGTGACCGCAAGCAGCATCATTGTCGTTTTTGAAAGCTTCGTTCGCACACCCTCGGGCTTATCGCTGTCAAGGTGCAGGTGCGGCACAAGACTGTCTATCCCCAGCAGGAAAAGTATTCCGACCGCAAAGCCGACCACAGCAGGTATCCAGTTTAAATTTCCGTATGTATCGACCGACAGCTCCATAGACGGTATCAGAAGCGACCACACAGAAGCCGCGACCATAACTCCCGACGCAAACCCGAGCAATAATTTTTCGGTTTTAGCGCTCACCTTATCACGCATAAAAAATACGGTCAGCGCGCCGAGTGTTGTCCCTGCAAGCGGTATCAGCAATATAATCAATATATCCGTATATCTCATCTCCTTTCGAGTTAGCGTATGCTTACCGTTTATATTTTACCACAAGCAAAAGAAAAAGCCAAGCGTTACACCTGACTTTTTCCGTAATATTTACTTTTTGCGTTTTCTTGCCGTAACTGTGCTTATCATCACCGCAACCGCAACAACAGGGGCAGCTGCCGCCGCAAACGGTATATCTCCGCTTGTATTCGGGTTTGTCGGTTTATCCGGCTCTACAGGCTGTTCGGGCTTAGCAGGTTCTTCCGGCTTTGCAGGCTGTTCCGGTTTTGCAGGCTGTTCGGGCTTTGCAGGTTCTTCCGGCTTTGCAGGCTGTTCGGGCTTTGCAGGCTGTTCCGGCTCTACAGGCTGTTCGGGCTTAGCAGGTTCTTCCGGCTTTGCAGGATTTTCCGGCTTTGCAGGCTGTTCGGGCTTAGCAGATTCTTCCGGCTTCTCCGGTTTATCCGGCTCTTCAGGCTTTTCGGAATCTTTTTTTACCGTCACAACAAATTCCGATATGTTGCTTACAAGCCTGCCGTTTTCACCTCTTGTAACGCTGACAGCAAAATCCACATTGCCTACCGCCGTATATCCCTTGGGGATCTCTGCTTTTGCGTCATATTTTCCGTAAGTCACATATTCATTGTACTCGTAAACCTTATTGCCGTTTTCGTCAACAATTTTAACATTGACCGCAGGGAGCTTTTCAACAGGCACTACGATCTCACTGTCGGCAGGATGCCATTTGCCGTCTATATACAACAGCCTTGTGATATAATCTTTGCTGCTTCTTTGCTCATACTGATAATACCCGTATCCTTCAGGGCAATCAAGGTTGTCTATGTTGAATATTGTGCAATCGGCGTAACTTATTGTGTTCTCTTCTATCACCTCTTCGGTAAATGCATCACAGTAAACAACATGGGTTTTCTTGTCCGAGTTATCAACGGCAGGCTTTATGTTGAATGCCACAAAATCCTTTTGTGCGACATAAGCACCGTCTTTTTCGGTAACATTCACTGTTGCCTTGTTTTTTCCGACGAATACATATCCGCAATTCCCAAGCTCCTTTTCGTCATATTCAATTACGCTTTCACCGAGCGTGGTGAGATGCTTCTCATCAGTCAAAACAACAGTTCCGTTATAATAAAAATATACAGGTATAATAACACCCTTTAATGTTTTTACCTTGATCGTTGCAACCTCAGAAGCAAATTCGTCATCGGTAGCTTTCTTTCTTACCTCTATCGTATATTCCGCATTGCTTGCAAGCTCTGTGATATATTCGTTGTCACCTGTCCATGTATCCTGACCCTGTAAACGGAATTCATATATTCCGTCACCGTCAATACCGATATTATTGATTCCCGATTTTGTTTTAACGTTTTCGGGGGCGGCAGGTCTTTCGGGAACATCTATACAAAGTATGTCGCTTGCAAATCCGTTTATGTCCGCTATACGCTGAAGGTATATATTCTTTCCGGGTGTAAGCGGTATTGTTTCCTCGTCCAATGCTACCGCGTCGCTCATATCGGGATTATATGAACAAATATATTTATCGCTGAATGTGTAAAGCGTTTTCTCTTCATTGTAAACCAAAGCTTTTACATCGGGTATTATCGTATATCTCTTAGGTGTCGTTTCAGTCGCAATAAGCTCATTATCTTTGTTATAAACGCTTATTTTCTGCTCCGTAAAGTCCGATAAAGAGTCGCCGTTTGCAAGAATATTTCCGTCCTTGTCTTTTACAATATATCTGCTTTCGTCATACTTTATCGTTTCCTTGTCCGTATCATATCCGATATTCTGCTTTGAAACGTGTATTGTATATTCTGTTTTATCCTTGCCGTCAGCAGATGAAGTAATAACTATATCACGGCTTTCGCCTGCGGTCAGCTCTATTTCCTCCGACCATTCATCGGATGCGGCTGTTTTTCCGTCGATTATGATAACGTCACTGCCTCTGGGGCGTATCGAAACGCCGCTCACAGCTGCAGGCAAGGTCACTTCGGTATCCTCTCCGAACATATCCGGTGTCACAAAGAGCTTCTTATCTCCGTATTTGACCGCATATTCCGTAAGCGCCGACTTTGCCTTTGTATATGTACGGCTGACGATATTGCCGCTTCTGCCGTCCGTCTTGCTCCATGCCGAAACAGTGCACTCCTTTTCAATAACGATCGGCTTTGTATAATGTATAGCCGCTCCGCCGTCTATGCTGTACCATATCTCGTCCGCTCCGCTCAGTTCAAGCTTGCTTCCAAGCGCAACAGGACCTTCGATTATCGAAAAACGCACATTTTCCGATGCGGTTTTGCTCTCCGGCAGAGGATTTGTAAACGCACTAAGACAAAAGCCGGTAGCGCATAATGTATATCCGCCGGTTACATAGGACAGCTCCGACACGTCATTCCAATCCTTGCCGTTTTCACTGTACATTGATACTCTCCCGTCATCGGAATACTCCGGTGAAGAATTGTAAAAGCCATTATAATATATCTCGACCGGCAACGGATATCCATATCGGGGATTTGTAAGCTTGACCACCACGGAAAAATTCTCTCCGCTTGTCAGTGCGACCGCCTTGTCAAGCTCCACAGTATGATAACCGGGATATTTTTCCGTTCCCGCCTGACTGCTTAAAGCTATGCTGCCGCTTACGGGGTTTTCCTTGTCGGTATCGGTATAAACAGTTATCTCATACTGCGTATTTACATCAGTCGTATAGAACGAAACCGCTTCAAGCTGTTCATCTCCCTTTGCCGTGAATATATTCGACATATAACCGTATTTCTTGGCATTTTCGTCTTTATAGAACGTATCCGCCGAAGCGTTCAGCGACCACATCTTTCCTACACCGTAATAATTGCTGTAGTTGTCCTTGCTATCAACAATATATTTTGCCACCCAGCCTATAGTCGGGTCTTCATACGACAGCCAGAAATATCCGTCATCTCCCCAGTTGACACCCCAGCTGTTCTTTATAAGCCATGCGCCGTCTTTTTCAGGACGGGTGTCATCACTTGTGCCGAATTTTTCTCTTGAAAAATCATCATCCCATCCGACAACCGAAACCGCATGGTCGGAAACTTTATTCTCATCATAACAAAAGGAAGTGTAATATTCATTGTTGTAGTAAGCATCATCACTGCAATACGATATCGTCGATGCACCGTATTTGCTTACAAGCTCTTTTATGATTTTTTCGGAAATATCTTTTTCTAAAATATTATCGTACCCATCCGTAATATAGGTATTTGCCGTCGCAAAGTACACATCTGTAAGATGAAAATCGCTTTCACCCGTCAGATGCTCATCGGTATCGTCCTCGTCATACGGCAATCTGTAGGAATAAACAGGACCGTTCCACTCCGCCAGCGTAGCCGTTGCAAGGCTGTCAAAACCACCCATATCATAGGGATTATCGAAATCCTCTTTGCTTCTTACCCCGTTGAAGAATTCCCGCATATAATCGTTCTCATATGCGTTCCAGACAAGGTGTTTTTTTGAAAAAGAAATATCGGTAAACTGCGTTATAAGCTGTGACTCTATTGAACCAAGCGATGCAAACCCCCAGCAGGTACCGTACGGCGACTGATTCTCAACCGGCGACACCCTGCCGTGATCCCTCAGGTCATACGATGACGGGAATTTTTCATCTGCCGTCTTTGTGAGCTGTGCGTAGCTTTCGCCGAGGTACGACACATCAAGCATAGACGGTGTATTCCCCGCTTTGTCGCCCTCGCCGGAATGCATATATCCGATATATTCTTCCGACACCGATGAAAGCATACCGTGACCGTCAGTTTCCACAGGAGCCAGCTGTGCCGATGCTATCGTATTGAGCGGCGCACTTCCTGCCACAAGCGTAACGGCTGTTATCGCCGCAATAATTCTTTTGAAAGGATTTTTCATATTTCCCCCTTATTTTCAATCAGATTACCATTATGTAGCAATAATATTATACAATATTTTTCGGATATTTTCAATATGTTTACAAAAAAATCTCTGTGACCGAAAAGCCACAGAGATCAATTTGTTCATATTACAATTAACTAACGGGATTTACTTGATAACCTCAACCATCATACCGGGAGTAGCCATAACAGCGTTTGACTCATCGGTATCAATATGCATAGCATCTGCGAAATTCTCGCTTACTCTGATAACAACGTCACCGAGTACAGCGCTTCTGCCGTCCGAGTTCACCTTAACGCTTACAACGTCCTTGTTCTTAACGCCCCACTTTTCAGCGGTTTCGGGAACAAGGTGGATATGACGTTTAGCGACAATAACGCCCTCGCTGATCTCGATCTCGCCCTCAGGACCTGTGATCTTACAGCCGGATGTGCCTGCGATATCGCCCGACTCTCTTACAAATATGGGACATCCGATAGAACGCGCGTCTGTAGCGGAAAGCTCAACCTGTGTAGCAGGACGTACAGGGCCTAATATAGATACATTGGCAAGCGATCTCTTCGGACCTGTTATAGTAACTCTTTCTTCGCAAGCGAACTGACCGGGCTGAGAAAGATCCTTCTTCTTTGTAAGCTCATGACCCTTACCGAACAATGCTTCGAGAGCCTCCTGTGTAACGTGGATATGACGTGCGGAGGTTTCCAGTAATACTTCCATTTTTTCCATAATGTTATCCTTCTTTCATGCCAAAGGCAATTTTTACTGATAACATTATACACCCATGAAGTAAAAATTTCAAGGGGTTCATATAACGAATATCGGTCCGAGCAAAAAAGATATCCCCGCATCCGCTATACCAAGCAGAAAGCAACCTATACAGCACACCGCAAAACGTTCAATATATATCTTATAATAATGCGGAGCTGTTTCACGTCTGCCTCTTAATGTCGCCAATATGTTATTTGAACACGATAAAGAAAGCTGACACTGATAACAGCATACGAATGTTCCTATAAATGCGGACGGCAGGATAAACGCCGCAAAGGCGGGTATTCCGTTCGCACCGTATGTATCCAAAAGCGCCGAAAATGTCATTCCTATACCTATCCCCTTGAATGCCGGAACAAGCACACCTACAGGCTGTCCGACAGCACACAGTCCGGATATAAACGGCACTATGCACCATATCAGCGCCGCGATAAATGAAGCTGCCGCGTTGCCGAAAAATCCGCCGTGTATCCTCCCAGAAAGATAATTTTTCAGCATTTCGTCCGATATGACCACCGTCATATCACCGTAAAGCACAGCTCCGGCAACTACTCCCGCCACTGCCGTTATAAACAATATCAGTCCCGCATACTGCCTGCTCTGTCTGTTTTTTATCACTATTTCCGATACCGTAATGCCGTCAGCTGTCAGTTGCTCATCTTTCCCCGCTCCGGGAATAACTATCCTCGGACCTTTTGACGGCTCGTCCGTTTTTTCATCGGCAACAGCGTCAGGCTCATATATCGCATTGCGTTCACTCAAAAACTCTTCTCTTGTCATCAGCTCGTTCATACTGCACGTCCTTTCCTTTCGGGTGTTCTACAGTAAATTTATGAAAGAAAGAAAGTGTTTATAACCATATTGCAATAAAAAAACAACCGCCGTGCCCTCAGACACAGCGGTTGCATTCATATCACCTATTCAATTGAAAATCAATACCCCGGATCCGGCAATCCGCTCAGATAATACCTCGGGTTAAGTCTTTCAGAGCCGTATCTTACCTCAAAGTGGCAATGACAGCCGTAAGCAAGTCCGGTTTCGCCTACTGCGGCTATACATTCACCCTGATTTACCTCCTGTCCCGCACTTACAAATATTTCACTGTTATGCGCATATACAGTTGTATACCCATCGGGGTGGAGGATCATGACCGCATTTCCCAGACCGCCGTTGTCCCAGCCCGCAAAGATTACTGTACCGCTTGCACCTGCATATACGTCCGTTCCGTATGGCGCACCTATATCGACACCACGGTGTCCGGCATAACCGCCGTCCCACCAGCCCCATTCCCAGAACGTGCCGCCGTCAACAGGCCAGATGTACTTTTTTCCCGTTTCTGCCGATGCGTCCGAATAATGCGATGACTGCGGAGGAAGTGTGCCCTGCAATATGATCTCGGTCACAGGCTCCTTCACTCTTTCGGTTTTTTGTATGGTCCTCTTGACTTCCTCATCATTTACATAGTAAACCTTGGCAGTTATCTTGTTTTTGCCCTTTTCGCCTTCCTGCGATACTGTTTCAACGCCTTCATAACGTGTATCGTCGTCCTGATACTCGGTATCATAAGGAACATCAACAGTATAGGTTTCAATTCGTGAGATACTTACCGACAGGAAAGGAACTTCCTGCGTCTTGAGCAGCTTTTCACCGGCTCTGAGAACATAGTCCTCGTCCATTATGCCCGGGTTCAGCGCTTCAAGCTCATCCATGCTTATGCCAAGCTTAGAACAGATCCCCGAGTGGCTGTCGCCTTCAACGACCGTATAATATGCGGCCTCTTCCTTTTTCGAGTTTACGAGCTTTATGATCTCGTCACTTGAAACGATACTGTCCGACAGATACAGCCCGGGTACATATTCGATATCTTTTTCAAACGCAACGTCTTCGTCCTTTGCATTTGTACGATAACCGTCGAGTATCTTCTTAAGCTCCGCTTCGACTGCCGTATTGTCGATCAGCGCACCGTAGAACTTGCCGCCTATGTACATACCGTATGCGTACTCTATAGGAGTATCACTCATTTCAAGCAGCTTGTTTGCAAGCTGATATTTTGTAAGATATTCCTGATCTCCGAGCATTTCAAGCGAATAGCTCGGCTCCATAGTTATCTTTTTCTCGTTGCCGATATAGGTTATACGTTCCTGCATTATGCGCTCTGCATCATTGAATACCTGCTCACTCTCGACATAACCGACAAACTTGCCGTCGACCGTAAGCTTTATCGCATAATTCGTTCCGGTAGCATATCCGACAACACTCATCAGAAACACGATCGCTATGATCGGTGCGGCGTAGTTGAAAAGCGTTACAGCAAGTCCCTGCTTGCCAAACACCGCATTCTTCGCTATACTTCCGTACAGCCTTGCAGCTTTCTTGTTATCGCCTTGTTCCTTTGCCGCCTTGATCTGTTTATTAGTGCGCTGAAGCACACGCTTTGACTTGATCAGCGGAGAGAAGAAAAAGTTTCCGATCTCCTTGAACGTTCTTCCGACCGCATCTCTGAATAAAGCCGTGTGTTTCCATACAAACTTTGCACCGTGTACAACATACACAGCGGGTTTTGAAAAAAAGTCAGCGATAATATGGCAAAAATATTGCCCCGCCGCAACAAAAAACTCAAAGATCTTATCCGTTGCTACAGCAACAAAAGACTTTCTGCTTTCTTCCTCTTCGTTGTTTCCTTCCGTCCGACCCGCTCCGCTATCACTCTCAGTCTGAACCGTATTCTGATCGGGTTCTGTATTTTTACTGTCATTGTCGGGAATTACGGTTTCCTCGATCTCGTTGCGGTAATCGGATATTTTAAGGTTTCCCATACTCTTTCCTTTTCCGTTTATACAAATAAATACGGGCTGTAATACAATACCGCCCGGTACACAACACAATAATATAATAGCCTGCCGCTGTGAACGACAGGTGATAGATTAACGCATATCCCGTTAAAAGTCGGAACGGGCTTAAGCCCGCCCCATACCTTTAAGGTTGCTTTTCTTTCCGTCATGAAAGACAGCATTTCTTTTCCGTCAGTACTAAGTATATCACAAGCGGTTACAAACCTGCAACAAATTGTAACCATTTTGTTACCGTTTTGTAACCTTTTCGACCTTTTGTACAATTTCCTGACTATCGCAACATAAAAAATCGTACACTTTTGATAAAGCCTCAGTATGTTTCTTAGTTTATTGTGATTTAGCCTAAACATTACACGTTTATTTGTGCATTCCAACTAAAATTTTATCCGGTTTTACTGTATCAGTTGACACACCATACACATTCGTGTTAAAATGTAACAGTGAAAATATGTTTATAATCTCATAAAGGCAGGTGATGACCATGAGCACGAACAAAGAAACAGCAGAAGAACTGAAAGCGGAAAATTCCTACCCATCCAAAAAGAAAAAGCTTTGCGGCAATGCTTTTAAAATTTCTTGTGCCGCAGGCGGATTTATAGCTGTAGTTGCTCTTTGCGTTCTGTCAAGTCGTTTCTCATGGTTTGGTGTACAGGCAAACGAAAATGCGATAAGCTATGACAACGGCACTGTTTCATCACCCATATCAACCACACCGACACTCGCAGAAAGCATTCCGTCTGAAACAAGCCGACTTGTTACATCTTCACAAACAGCCGATACCCCCAAAAAAACGACCGCGACCACGACCAAAGCAGTTACAACTCCAAAAGTGACCGCGACCAAAGCTGCTACGACTCCAAAAGCGACCACGACCGCTTCAGATACTACTCCGACATCGACTTCAGCCGCTACAACCCCCGCGACTACTGCCGCTCCCAAACCTGCATGGACAGAAGAAAAGCGCAGCGGTACTATGTATATAAAAACCGCAAGTTGCTCGGCAAGAAAAGAAGGCTTGCAGGGTTCAAAGGTCGTTTCATTCAAGCATTACGGCGATGCCGTGAATGTTACGGCTATCACCGATACAGGCTACTACAAGCTTGATGACGGCACTTATATCCACAGCGATTATCTTACTGACACAAAGCCCGTCGAAACAACGACCTCCGCCACCTCCGCTCCGACGCCATCAACTACACCGGCACAGAGCAATATGCAGATATCCTCAGCAGACATTACCGATGAGCCTGTAAACTGCTCAGCCGAAGAGGCCGAAGTATTCCGCATTGTAAACGAGCTCCGTGTTTCATACGGACTTACACCTTACAAGTGGGACGCAAACGCATACAAGGCGGCAAAAAAACGTTGCGATGAAGCCTTTGATGTATTCTCGCATCTGAGACCTGACGGAACTAAGTTTTACACGGTATACGGTATAAATTCCGAGGGAGATAAAAACACCGTATTTAAAAATGTCGGTGAAAATCTCGGCTCGGGTCAACCTACTGCACAAAAGGTCGTTGACTGTTGGATGGCATCCACCGCAGGACACCGCGAAAACATACTAAACCCCGATATTGAAAATATGGCAGTTGCATTCGGTACATATAACGATGATTTCAAATATTACTGGGTGCAGGAGTTCACGACCTACAGATAAACCGAAATAGAAGCTGTGATGAAATGCAAAAATTTCATCACAGCTTCTCAGCTTTTCAAAACCTCATTGAAATTGCAGTGCAACATATTGTCAAAACGTCAAAACAATAAATTACAGCCAACACCGCTAAAAACAATTTCCGTGCCGACAAGTTGTTAATAATTTCGCGAGTATATCGATGCAACGGGCGGGACGAGCAAGGCAAGGACGCGAAACCATACAATCACACACAGCACCGCACCCTACGAAAAGAGAATGTGATAGCAAATATAATGAATTATTAGAGCGGATAAAAACCAATGCGGCAGTACAAAAAATATACAGCCAACACCGCTGAAAACAATTTCTGTGCCGATAAGTTGTTAATAATTTCGCGAGTAAATCCGTGCAACTGCACTATCACCGACTATCAAAAAAGAACGCTACTATCCTAAGATATC
>ENA-UONV01003380-UONV01003380.1-human-gut-metagenome-genome-assembly--contig:-CS4-NODE-3380-length-10798-cov-11.768966_pt1 | contig 10798 bp, 8 predicted proteins | sample MGYA00242461_ERZ724008 | MGnify/ENA metagenome assembly ERZ724008 | reverse complement strand
GTGCGGGCCCCCGTCAATTCCTTTGAGTTTCAGTCTTGCGACCGTACTCCCCAGGTGGATTACTTATTGTGTTAACTGCGGCACGGAAGGGGTCAGTCCCCCCACACCTAGTAATCATCGTTTACAGCGTGGACTACCAGGGTATCTAATCCTGTTTGCTCCCCACGCTTTCGAGCCTCAGCGTCAGTAAAAGCCCAGTAAGCCGCCTTCGCCACTGATGTTCCTCCTAATATCTACGCATTTCACCGCTACACTAGGAATTCCGCTTACCTCTACTTCACTCAAGAACTACAGTTTCAAATGCAGGTTATGAGTTGAGCCCATAATTTTCACATCTGACTTGCAGTCCCGCCTACACTCCCTTTACACCCAGTAATTCCGGATAACGCTTGCTCCCTACGTATTACCGCGGCTGCTGGCACGTAGTTAGCCGGAGCTTCCTCCTTGGGTACCGTCATTATCGTCCCCAAAGACAGAGGTTTACAATCCGAAAACCTTCTTCCCTCACGCGGCATCGCTGCATCAGAGTTTCCTCCATTGTGCAATATTCCCCACTGCTGCCTCCCGTAGGAGTCTGGGCCGTGTCTCAGTCCCAATGTGGCCGTTCAACCTCTCAGTCCGGCTACTGATCGTTGACTTGGTGGGCCGTTACCTCACCAACTATCTAATCAGACGCGAGCTCATCTTTCAGCGATAAAATCTTTGGCAGCAAAGTCATGCGGCTTCGCTGCATTATGCGGTATTAACGTTCGTTTCCAAACGGTATCCCGCTCTGAAAGGCAGATTGCTCACGTGTTACTCACCCGTCCGCCACTAGGTTAAAATTCAATCCGCCCGAAGGCTTCATTCATAATAACCTCGTTCGACTTGCATGTGTTAGGCGTGCCGCCAGCGTTCATCCTGAGCCAGGATCAAACTCTTAATTATATTGTATCTTAATCGCTCTTTCGAGCGAATAAAATCTTTTCAGAGTTTAAACTCTTGCGCTCGGTATTAAACCGGCTTGTACTTTTTTAGTCTCGTACTTGACTTGAATTGAATTACTGTTAAAGTAATTTTCAAGGGTCTTCTTGTTTCTCATTGTTCAATTTTCAAGCTGCCATTTTTGTTTAGGTTTCACTCTGTGAAACCGTGCCCTCCCGAAGAGTGCTCGATTATCTTACCACACTTTCAAGCGTTTGTCAAGTACTTTTTTAAAAGTTTTTTAAAAAATTTTTTCTTGATTTTGTCGTTTTGTGTGGGCTGCCGTCTTGCGACAGCTTTCATAATATATCACATTGTGAGTCTAATGTCAATACCTTTTTTTCGATTTGTTAAAACTGCTTTATGATGTTGAAATTTCTGCGTGCTTATATGGTCATAATCATCACAAAATGACAACATTGGCGGCTCTGTGATTATATTTTACCTGCTTTTCCCTTATATTTTCAGGAATTTTTGCGCATTGAGGTGAAATAATACTGATAATTCCAAAAGAAAGGATTAACGTTATGAAATCTTCAAAAAAGCTTACATTGTATTATATGGTTGTGGCGATGATTCTGTGCGTTGCTACGGTGGTATGCTTTAAAAACACTGCTCCCCTGCAGCCGCAGGACGCTCAGGTTCTTTCAAAGCTTGGCTCCTCCGGCAAGGAGGTAACCGCCATACAGAACGCCCTTAAGGAGCGCGGTCTTTTTTCGGGAGAAGCAACCGGCTACTACGGCACCAAGACACAAACCGCCGTTAAGAGATTCCAGAAGCAGAAGGGTCTTTCGGTGGACGGCATTGCGGGACCTCAGACCCTTAACGCCTTGGGCATAACCTCGGGAAGCGTTCCTCAGGCTACAGAGTCTAACATCAACCTGCTTGCAAGGATAATTTCCGCAGAGGCGCGCGGCGAGCCTTACACCGGTCAGGTTGCTGTAGGAGCAGTGGTTCTGAACAGAGTTGAATCTCCCTCCTTCCCCGACACCATTTCGGGAGTTATCTATCAGAACGGCGCGTTCACCGCGATAAACGACGGTCAGTTCTGGGAGCCGGTCGAAGCAGGCTGCTACAATGCCGCCCGCGACGCTTTGAACGGCTGGGATCCCACCGGCGGAGCTTTGTACTATTACAATCCTGCCAAGACCTCGAACAAGTGGATACGTTCCCGACCGGTAATCACACAGATAGGCGACCACCTGTTCTGTTCTTGAACAAAAATACCGGTTGACACATAAGCCCCTCTATATTATAATAGTATATACAATATTTTGTGTAAGCCGCTTTTAAGCGACTCAGCAAGTTGAGTTCCTATACTATTATAATATATAGAGCGGTTTAAAACATGGAGAAGATAGCAAGCTTTAAAGTCGACCACAGAAAATTCGGAGTCGGAATGTACATATCGCGAATCGACGGGGATATCGTCACCTACGATGTGCGGATGGTTAAGCCCAACGGCGGAAAATACATATCAAATCCCTCGCTCCACACCATTGAGCACCTTTTTGCGACCTACGCCCGCTCCTCGGAAGTAAAAGACAGCGTTATTTACGTCGGACCGATGGGCTGCCGCACCGGATTTTATCTTTTGATGAGGGGAGATAACCGCCCCGCCGCCATAAAGCTGGTGCGTGACAGCTTTAAGTTCATAAGCGAGTTTTCGGGAGAGATTCCCGGAGCCACCGAGCCGGAGTGCGGAAACTATCTTGAACACGACCTTGATTCCGCTAAAAAGGACGTTCTGCCGCTTCTGAAAGTCCTTGAAGACTACCCCGTTGAAAAGCTGATCTATCCCGATTGAGAATTTTATATGATGTCACCCGCCGCGCCTGAGCTTTACTTTAGGCGCGGCTTTCTCTGTTTTTCAGGCTGAAAGCCATCATAACTGTAAACATTTTTATCTTTACGTTTGTGAGAAATGTGAAATTATCCAGAAATAAATGTGAATAACCAACAAAATTTATCTGAATTATGCCGTTAGTAAACATTTGGCGGTTGATTTTTCGTTTTTTTCTGCTATAATAAGATAGCACGGTTGTAACTGTTTTGTAACCAATTCGGTTCATCATTTATTATACGAAAGGAGAGGCGGATATAATGTTCAAGGCAAACCTTTATGCGGGCTTAGCGGCAGTCGCGGGATTTTTGCAGTATACCGGCGGCGTTGTTCTGGATATACTTATAGCCGTCTTGAAAGCCGTGTTCGGGTTTGTCGGCAGACTGCTTGCCAAAATCTTTTCGTTCATATGGAAATGGCTGACAAAGGAATTTAAGCAGCCGGTTTACGATATATGGTGCTACATCCTCACCCCGATAGCTCACGCGTTCGGCACTCTTGCCCACGCAAAAATCCAGCTGAAAAAAACCCGCGAGCTTGGTTTTTCACACGCGATAAAGGTTTTGTGGGGAGCTTTTGAAAAGTTCTTTATAGGACTTATTAAATTCCTGCGGCACACCTTTAATTATATCGCGCCAGCGGTGTGCATAGCTTTTCTCTTTGCACTGATAAAATATGCCGGGACCCTGCAATATGCGATTTCGGTTGAATACAACGGCAGCGATCTTGGAGTTATCAACAACGCCGCCGACTACGATCAGGCACAGGCACTGGTTCAGGACAAAATAACCTACGCCGAGGGCGACGAAGCGGTTATAGAAACCCCGAAATTCTCGGTAAAAATGCTCCAGCACGACGATTCGCCGGTGGATACCAACAACCTTTCCGAGCTGATGATAAGCTCGTCTGAGGTAGGAGTTGTGGAGGCATACGGCTTTTACATCAACGATTCCCTTATAGGAGTATATAACGAGGAAGAAATGGAAAGAGTCAGAGCCACCCTTGAAGCAAGGCTTGCTCAGTTCTATTCTCAGAACGACGTTTCGGCGCAGTTTTCGGACAAGGTAGAGATAAATCAGGGAAGATACCTTGAAAACAACCTTGCCGCTGCCGACGGCGCAATCGCATATATAAACGGCACCAAAACGGTAGAGGCGTTTTACATAGTAAGGCGTGGGGACTCGATATCCTCCATTGCAAAGGAGCTTGGCTACTCTGCCGAACAGCTGAAGGTTGAAAACCCCTTCCTGTATAACGGAATCAACACCGGCGACATGATAACCTACAGCTATGAAGAACCGAATCTGTCGGTTATTACCACCCATTATGAAAAATATGACCGCGTAATCGAGCGCAAGGTTCAGTATATCAACGATAACGACGAAGAGAAATACACCGAAATCCTTGTTCAGCGCGGCTCTGCCGGAAGCGAAAACGTCACGGCATATGTAACCGAGGTCAACGGAAAAGAGACTCAGAGGGACATTGTTTCGCGATATACCATTGAGGAAATGGTTCCCATGATAATCCGCACCGGAACCAAGCCGAACGAATCGCTTGAGGGCAACACCAAGGTTATAGACACCTTGGGAACCTTTATATGGCCGGTCGGCTGGGACGGCGGATATTCATATGTAAGCTCGCTTTATGGCTACCGTTCGTGGGACCACTCCACCCACCGCGCTCTGGACATCGCAGCAAAGCGCGGCACCGAAATATACGCTTCTAACGACGGCGTTGTATCATTTGCCGGAACCAACGGCGCTTACGGCAAGATGGTGTCAATCGACCATGGCAAGGGCTATGAAACATGGTATGCCCATATGTCGGTTATAGTTGCGGAAAAGGGAGACGTTGTTAAAAAGGGCGACGTTATCGGCTACGTTGGAATGACCGGCTCGGCTTCGGGCAACCATCTCCACTTTGAGCTGAGGCATCACGACGACAGAATGAACCCGATATACGCTTTAGGCGGAATCGGAGATCACGAGGTAAGAAATTATTAAGATAATTCGGCGGCAGGGCGGACAGTCAGGCAAAAGTGCGTCTGACAATCACCTCTGCCGCTTTTTTGAATGACGAAAGAAGGACGTCAACATGAACGAGCTGTACAGTCTTTACAAAAGCTGCTTTTCGGGTGCGGATATCGCCGCTGAGGACGTCTTTGAAGACGTGCTGCAAAGAAATAAGCAGGCAAACGTAATCACGGAAACCGACCAGAGCAGCAAGCTTATCGGTGCTGCAATAACAGTTAAAGACGTGATTGCGGCTATATTCGTCGATAAAGACAGCCGCGGGAATGGCATAGGCTCAAAGCTGCTTGATAAAGCCGAGGAGCATATCCGCCAGCAGGGTAATAAAACGGCAGTATTGGGCGGGATGGTGATATATCAGGGCGCACCGATAGCCGGCGATAATATAAGCTTTTTTGAGAAAAGAGGATATCAGGGCGAAGAAATCACCGTAAACATGGCGGCAAAGCTTGCGGATTTTGATGCCTCAAAGCTTGACATCTACCCCGCTCCCGATTATATCCGTTTCAGGTACGAAAAGCCGGAGGAGCATGAAAAGCTTTTAAAGGCAATCGAATCGGTCGAGCCGAACTGGGTGCAGTATTTCAGCAAGCCCTCCCCAAAAAGCCGTATAAAAACGCTTATCGCCGAGGATATAAGAAACGGCGCAATAGCGGGATTTGTAACAACCGAGCCGAACGCCGCAACCTTTGAGCATGACGGTCTTATAACCGGCTCGATGGGCTGCGTGGGTGTGGTTCCGGAATACAGGCGGCTGGGAATAGGTCTGCGAATGGTCGCCGACGGTATGCAAAAGCTTAAAGAGCAGAGAGATCAGGCGGTCGAGCTTACATATATAGTGCTGACCGACTGGTATTCGCGGCTGGGCTTAACGATATGCTCGCGGCAGTGGATGGCTAAGAAAAAGCTGATATAATTTCAAAAACAACTACCCTTGTCTGAGACAAAGGCAGTTGTTTTTTCTTACTATATATCTCACTCGAAGCATTCCTTAAGCTGTGGGTCGGCTTTAATAAGCTCTTTCAGATTATCGGGTATTAATTCCAGCCAGCTCTTCCAAGGCATATCAGAGTCTGTCGGAAAATTTTCACTTGGAAATGTAACCTTTGAAAACAGCGGCGCGGTATATTTATATTCGTCATTACCTTCACAGCGGATGGAATTATAAAGCCCGTTATGCTCGTAAGCCTTGCGGAAATACTCCAACGCCTTTTCTGCTCCCTCTCCGAAACGGGCTTCATATATTGCCGCGTGCAGATAAAGGTCGCATATGTGAGAATGAGCCACTCCACACCTGCCGTCGCTGAATACCGATTCGTAAAGATTTGCAAGCCCCAAAAACAGCCTGATACTCTCGGGAGAGGTAAAAAGCGGAACCTTGGTGCTGACTGCATAGACTATCACTCGTTTAATCTCTGTCAGCAGCGCGATAATGGCTTCGCCGCAGTATCTGTCGCGCTCCTCTGCGTCGGCAGCCTTGGTTAATAGCAATTCCCGGCTTGAAATAATAGAGTCCCGGCTTGCCGCCAGCGCCTTGGCTTTGTCGTAATAGCCCATTTTTGCATAGGTAATTACCATCATCATAACGATTGTATCCCTGTCCTCGGCAGGGATATCCATGCCTAAGACCTTTTCAAAGACCTTAATCTCTTCCTGCCAGTAGATGTTGCCGCCGTTGTACTCGGTATCCTCATGGGCATAATCCGAGCCGTCCTTTGTATAGCTCCGCGCGCCGTACTTCTTCCAGCCGTGCATACTTAAAGCATATCCGAGCTTAATAAGCACCTGCGGCTCAGACGGGAATTCCTCCGCCGCCGAGCGGAGCATTTCAACGCACTCGGTCATGTCACCCTGCTCGTTTATTGCTTTCTCCGCCCTTACAAGGATACTCTGAAGCTTTGCCTGACGGTCGCTGCTGTATCCGAACAGCTCATCTATGCTGACGTTAAAGTAATTTGCAATTGCGGGTATCATCTCCATATCGGGATATCCGCCGCTTGCTTCCCAGCGTGAAACCGCCTGATTTGTAACTCCAAGGGCGTTAGCCAGATCCTCCTGCTTTCGCCCATCGCGCTGCCGAAGCTGTCTGATTTTATTGCCTATTTCTATCTGCATAAGCTTACCTCCGTATTATTCTTATTTTCGTTTCAAACGAGAATCAGCATTTATTTCACCGGTGTAATTATATTATAACCTGCGCGGAAACGGTTTTCAATGATAAATTCGTTGTTTATCGGTAAACGAATGCTTGTATGGATCAATAATATGCCACTTTTTGCAGCTTTTCTGCAAATCGGTTCGAGCTTCCCGAAAGCAAATTCGGGAAGCTCGATGTTTTTAAATATTGACCGGAAGGAAATCCGCGCCTATTGTATCATTGTGCGAAACAAGTATTACCGGTCTTATCTCCTTTTTTAGCTTTGAAATAAGCACCTTCGTGCCGTCTGCGTCGAGATGGTTCAGAGGCTCATCCAAAGCAAGCACGGGCGACTTATCAAGCAGCGCCCTTGCCAGCATTATCTTCTTTTTCTCTCCGGGTGAAAGGTTGCCGCCAGATTCCGTCACCTCGTAATCAAGAGGCTTTTCAAAGCCAAGCTCTTTTAAAAGCTCTGCCGCCTCATCAAGCCTTTCATCAGGCAGAAACAGGTTTTCCGCGACCGTTGCCGAGAATATGCCGCCGTCCTGCTCCTGCAAAGAAACCTCCCCTCGAAGCTCGCCCACTTCTAACGCCTTGCCGTTTTCGTCGGTGATACTGCCGCTGTCCGGAGAGTAAACTCCCGAAATCAGCGAAAGCAGGGTGGATTTTCCCGTGCCGTTCGCGCCGACAATCCGTACTTTTCCCGAAAGGGGAACCGCAATGCTCCTGCCCTCAAAGACGTTCGGCGAATCCTTGGCATATGCAAAGCTGACATTTTGCAGTCTGAGCTCCTTCGGATAAGACTGTGTGCCGTCCGATTCGGAAATCGAAGCACTGTCGCATCCCGAATAGAATATTTCAAGACGTCCGCGCACCACAATTTCCTCGTGGCGGTTTAAAATCAGGGACTCAAAATATCTGTAAAACTCGGTGATGGTGGGCATTATAAGATATCCTGCCAAAAGCGTGCCGACCCCCATATTTCCGCCGGCAATCAAAAGCGCGCCAACCGCGATAGCTCCCAAAGGCACGCCATAGGTGCAAAGGTATTCAAACATCGCGTCCATTGCATTCATTTTGTCCTGAGCGTTTCCGGTTTTTTTGGAGTAGTTTAAGTATTCGTTATGCGCGCGGGATATGTATCTTCCACCGATTTTAAAGCCTTTTAAGAAATCCCTTGCGCTGAACATACCATATTCCAGCTTTTCGCGGTTTTCCTCATAGTCGAGCTTGGCATTTTTAAGTTTCGCCTTTGCTCTGCCATTGACTGCCGCGCGGATAAGCGGTATCGACGCAAGAACCAGCATGGCGGCGACAAACAGCGGGTTAAAGCTGTCGGTTACAAGCATGGATACAAGGACCGCCAGATAAACTATCATGGTAAGCGGACGAGTCCACCTCTGCATAAGCAGAAAGTAGTAATCGGTTGTGTCGGTGTCTATCCGCTGAACCACTGCCGCTGTTTCAAGTGACTTTGCCTTTTTCATCGGCAGATGAAGGTATTTAGAGAACATAAAGTTGCCGTAGCCGTAGCCAAGGCGGGTTAAAAGAAAGTTTTCCCACATCCGCACAGCCGGCTGTGCCAGCACGTCCGCCAGAAACGCGATAATGAATACCGCCAGCCTGCCCTTTATTCTCTGCATATCCAGGCTTAAAAGAGCGTCTGCCATATCGCCTATCATCCACGAGGTTATTACCGGCAGAGTAAGCTCCAGCATCTCGCGGAAAAAGTGGAGCGCAAAGCAGGGAAACATCCTGCGAACGCAGTCGCGCTCGATCTGTTTTTCTATATTTTTATTCATAATTTTATAATTCCTTCCTGATAAAAGCGTACTTTTCATCCGAGCATAAGCGTTTTATCCCACTTAACAGGCATATCGCTTTGGTGGGATACCGCCAGAACTGCGCCCTTGTAGGCGCTTATCAGATTGTAGAGATAATCAAGAGCCGCACTGTCTAAATGGTTTGTGGGTTCGTCTAAAACAAGCAGCTCGGCAGGTTTTGCAAACGCCGAGGCAAGGTAAAATTTCTTTCTCTGACCCATCGACCACTCCGAAAGCGGCTTTTCAAGGATTTCCGCGGTGATGTCAAAGCCGGCAAGATGCCTGCGCGCCGCCTCGCCGTCAACGGCGTTTTCCTTTATAAGATCGTCCAAAAGCTCGGCTCCGGAAAGGGTTAAATCCGCCTCCTCCTGCAAAGCAAACGCCGTAATATCGGTGTCTATGCGGATATCGCCCTTGTCGGCAGAAACAAAGCCCAGAGCAATCTTTAAAAGGGTGCTTTTGCCGCTTCCGTTCTGACCGCATACCAGCACGCGTTCGCCACTATTAACCGTAAGCGAGATGTCCTTTAAAACCTGCTTGTCATCATAGGTCTTGCAAACGCCCGAAAGCTCAAGCAGTGCGCCCTGCGGCTTTTCGGGATCGGCGACAGCAGACCCGGCAAGCTGCTTTTTGGCGACGCTGTATTCAAATCGCTTTTGCATAGCCTCTAAAATATTGTTGACCGAGCCGAAAAGATATCCGCTCAGCACTATAAGCACAGGAGTATCGGCAACCCTGAGTCCGCCGTAGAGGACAAAAAGACCCATTATAACATAGCTTCCGTAGCGCAGAAGACCGTCCACAAACTGAAAAACTACCGTTTCAACCGTTCCTGCCTGCTCTGCGCGAACGCCTGCGCGCACCATTCCATCGGAAATGCCCTCTAATTTCTGAATGAACCAGTTTTCGCGCTTGTAGGATTTCAGGGTGGAAAGACCGTCGCAGCCCTGAATCAGCCAACCGTCGTATACCTCCTCGGCATAGTCGGTCTGCTCGTATATGTCCTTCGCCCATTTTTCATAGACGACAGTCGGCAAAAGCTGAACAAGGCTCAGCCCGAACAGAATAAGTCCCAGCCACAGATGAGAAAGGCACAAAAGCACCACCGAGCCAAGCATTATCAAGGCTCCCTCTATTGCTGTTGGGAGGGCGGTCTGATAGTATCCCGCGACGGTGTCGGCGTCGTTTGAAAGTTTTACGTCAAGCTCGCCGGTGCTGTCAACGCTGATTCTGCGTTCGATGATGTCGGAATAAAGCTTCTCACGGAAGCTCTGGCGGTCGGCTCGCATAAGTCTGCCAAGTCCCCTGCGCAGGATGAAGATTACAGGCAGTCCGATTAAAAGCACCGCCGCAAGTATCAGAGCGGTTTTAAGCGCGGCTTCACCGCCAGATTCCATAGCAGAATCGAGCAAAGACGAAACCAGCCAGCCACAGGCTAATGTAAAGGCAAACAGGAATATGTGATACAGTGTTCCCGCTGCGCCTGATTTATTAAATGTATTCAATTTATTGAATGTTTTCATATGTATATATTATCCTCCGAAATTCAAATTTGTATAGCAAACAAAGCCCTATCAGAAATAAGGCTTAAAAAATTATTCTATTGATTCTATATTTTACCTGCTTTGCGCATACACGCCGCTAAGCAGATTCAGGTTCATATTCGCAAAAGCCATGGGCTCTTAATGGTATTCATAGCTTGGTTTTCCTTTCCTCGAAAAATTAATTTCAGGAAATTAGCATACCCAGTCGCCGCCGTAAACGACCCAGCATGAAGATTTTTCCCCGATATCAGTTAAAATTTCCGATATCGGCATTATTTTAGCACTGTGATTCCGCATTGTCAATACTTTCCCCTGACCCGCCTTTACGTGATGAGAATTTATACTTATTTTGCCGTTTAAAAGCGTAGGGATAAAAAGAAAAGCCGCTTTCGCGACTTTCCTCAGTTCGTAGAAAAACCCCTGACTCCCACAAAGCCAGGGGTTAAAATCATATA